>UOGF01000035.1_pt1 | contig 60008 bp, 65 predicted proteins | sample 1989081 | NCBI WGS metagenome assembly UOGF01 (sample SAMEA4712195, study PRJEB27164) | hydrothermal vent metagenome | biome: marine basaltic hydrothermal vent biome; feature: marine hydrothermal vent; material: mineral | place: Pacific Ocean | collected 2011-06-14/2011-07-23 | depth 1719 m
TAGGAAATTGGAGCATTGCACCCGTCCTTCGGGATGGGTGAGGATTGAAACCGATGGTCTCCGTCTCGCGGTGTTTGGCAACGCCAATTGCACCCGTCCTTCGGGATGGGTGAGGATTGAAACAAGTTCTAAAAACGCCGCAGAGCCACGCTTGATGGGGATGAACCGCTAGAGCATAGCCTTATGCGATTGTCACTAAATCACCGTAAACCCACCATCTATCGAAAGTGTGCTTCCTGTAAGATAAGCGTTTGACATCAAAAAAACTGCCGCTTCCCCGATGTCTTTTGGAGTTCCAACACCCTGAGAAGGGAGACTTTTTGCAGTAGACTCCAAAAAATCTTTCCTCTCTTTTGTGGTTTGTCCAGAACCAAGCAAACGAGTATCCACCACATAGGGTGATATCACATTGACCCTGATAGGAGAAAGCGATAGAGATAGTGTTTTTTCCATCGCTTCAACTGCCGCGACAGAGATAGATGTAATGAAAACATTTGGGTTTGGTTTCTTAGAAAATGCGCCTGAAATAAACGTTATTGAGCTTCCCTTGTTAAGGTACTTTGCTCCACATTTGCTAACATTGAATTTCCCCCAAAAGTTAATTTCAAATAAGGCCTCAACTTGACGAATCAGAACAGAAACACCATAATGGAACCATTAAGAATAAATTCTACCAAGGAGGTTCTATGCCCACTCTAACCCTAAAAAATATCCCCGATTTTCTTTACTTACAACTGAAAGAAGCTGCCCAAGCTCACCGACGAAGCATGAACAGTGAAATTCTTTACTGTGTTGAACAAACTTTGGGCACTCATAAAATTGATATTTCCGAATATCTTGTAATTGCCCGTGATCTGAGAGAAAAAACGATTCATCACCCCCTCACGGACAAGCTCATTAATGATGCAAAAAATGAAGGCCGCCTATGATTGTTGTGGATACCAATATTATTGCGTATCTATTTATTAGTGGAGAACGGTCTCAACAAGCTGAGCAATTACTTTCACGCGATCCACATTGGGCATCTCCTATTTTGTGGAGGAGTGAATTCAGAAGTGTTCTCAGCCAATATCTCCGTAAAAATATTTTAAATATTAACGAAACCCTGCTTATGATCCAACAAGCAGAAAAACTCCTCGCTGGAAAAGAATATCAAGTTTCCTCTGCCCATGTTATCAAATTACTTTGCGCTGGAAGTTGCTCGGCATATGACTGCGAATTCATTGCCCTAGCCCAACACCTAAATACTCATCTCATTACGGCAGATAAAAAAATACTCAAAGAGTTTCCTGATATTGCCAAATCAGTAGATTCCTACCTGACATAACGACAAAATTCAGCGGCGCGTTTTTTCCGTCCGCTGGAATGCCTTGTGTACGCCCGACATGGGCATGAACTAATGGGGTTAAAGTCCCCTGTAGGAGTACCTCCATTGTTTCTTGATGAAGCGATGATAACTACTAGCCGACGGCAAAGGCAATCCCGCGAGGGATTGTCTGAAGGAAGCCCGAGCGCAAAGCTGCGAGCTGACGGACAGAAATCGCATAGAAGGCTTAGTCTCCGGGGCGAGTGGGCACAAGATCACGAAGCCCCTTGGTGCAGGAGATAGGGTAAATGCGGCAGTTGTGCAGGAGAAGTTCATGTTCTTATTCGGGGAGATCTGTTCGGCATAGCGGTCAATTCCCTGATCGTCACGATAAGCAGTCAGGCCACTGCTTGACCAAGCCTCGGCGTATCGGATCGCTGTTGTCCGGTGCGAACGAACAAGACAGCAAACGACGGGGGAAGACAGCGCATCTGAGAGCAATCTCCGATGTGATTGAACAGAGGTCAGCAGAGGCCATATTAGTCGGGATATCCCATCGGGATAGCCGGTGAAGGGCCGAACACGAAAGAACAAGGAGGAGTCATGAACAACTCGAAGCGATCGAAGAACCCGTCCGGGGGAGATCGTCTGCGGCGTTGCGTCATGCAACCAGCCTTGCACGAAGGATTGATGGAGCGGATTGTTGAAAGTGCCAATGTATTCACTGCGTGGAAGCGTGTAAAAGCCAACAAGGGTGCGCCGGGTGTTGACGGTATGTCCATTGATGACTTTCTCGCCTTTGCCCATAAGCATTGGTCTGTGATCCGCCAAGCTCTGCTTGATGGTGTTTATCAGCCTCAAGCGGTCAGACGGGTGATCATCCCGAAACCAAAGGGAGGCGAGCGAAAGCTCGGCATCCCAACGGTGACTGACCGAGTCATCCAGCAAGCGATTGCACAGATTCTCACCCCGATCTTCGATCCGGGATTTTCCGAATCGAGTTTCGGGTTCAGGCCAAAGCGAAGTGCGCATAACGCGCTTCGTCAGGTTCAGGGGTTTATCAGAACAGGTTATCGAATCGCCGTTGATCTTGATCTGGAGAAGTTTTTCGACAAGGTCAATCACGATATCCTGATGCGTCGAATTGCGATGAAGGCCAGAGACAAACGCGTCTTGGCTCTGATTGGACGCTTTCTGAGAGCCGGTGTAAGAGTTGGAGAGAGAATCGAGCCAAGCGTGATGGGGACGCCGCAAGGCGGCCCGCTTTCGCCCTTGCTCGCCAACATCCTCTTGGATGACCTCGACAAGACACTTGAAAAACGTGCTCACCGCTTTGTCCGCTATGCGGACGACCTGTTGATTCTGGTGAAGAGTCCACGGGCGGGAGAACGGGTCAAGACCAGCATCACTCGGTTTTTGACTCGCAAACTCAAACTGGTGGTGAATGAGACGAAGAGCCGGGTTGCAAAGACTGACGACTGTATCTTTCTGGGGTTTACCTTCAGAGGGGTCAAGCTGCGTTGGTCTGAGCAATCCTTTGCCGACCTCAAATACAACATCCGTAAACTGACGGGACGTAGTTGGGGTGTATCGATGGCTTACCGGCTCGACCAATTGGCGCGTTACGTTCGAGGCTGGATGAACTATTTTGGCATCTCGGATTATTACCGTCCGATTCCGGTGATTGATCATTGGATGCGGAGACGTATCCGTATGTGTTTCTGGAAGCAATGGCGTTATGCGCGTACCAAGGTGAGAAATCTTTTGGCCTTGGGCACGTACAAACGCCAAGCGATTATGACGGCGATCAGCAGCAAGAGTTACTGGCATCTTTCCAAGACGTTGGCGACTCAAAGCGGGATGACAAATAGTTGGTTGAAGAAGAAAGGCTTGATCTCTGTGCGCGATCTGTGGATTCGTGCTCATGGATACCAATAATCTCTTCGTGAGCGATACTTTTGTGAACCGCCTAGTGCGGACCCGCATGCTAGGTGGTGTGGAGGCTGGGGGTTAGAGGCCCCCGGCTATCCGATTAGGTGACGTAGAATGCAAGATATTCACAAGATTCCGCCATCTGCCAACTGCCCAAAAATGGATTTCATTTCATCTACAAATATTCTATGGGTTTCACTCACGCGTACTCTAGCTTGAGCGCCTCCCTCAAGCATTTCTATTGTTTCAAGATTTTCGCTGTATTTGTAAAAGGTTAGCTCAGCTAATTGCAAGCAAATATAGGTAACAAACAAGCACATATAGATTTCAGATCGCCGAATATTTTCCTTGCCAGGATTTATTAAACCAAATAATTGGATCTTGGGGGGCTCACCTTGAATCATTGCTGGAGACGAGTTCAATGGGCTTATATGCACATTCATTTTTGATAACAAGCCGTTCAACTGACCTATCACTGGAGTCACTTCTTTCGCCTTTGTAATGCTAAATGTTGAATCAAACTTTTTATTCTCTTTCCATGTAACTGTCTCACGCGGCGCTGTAGTTTCCACGATCTCTCTGGAGGTTTCCGATTTTGATGAATTCGGCTACGGTCTTTTCTTTATCCTGCATGTTTTGGTAGAGACCACTGACTTGTATCATCGTGATGATGAGGGAAAAAACGGCAGAGATTCCCCCAATCCATTTTAAAAGATTGCCAATGCTTTGCCAGCGACTTGCCCCCTGCGCTGTTTTACAGAAGGGGCAAAGCGTGGCTTCTGGATGTATTGCATTTTTACAGGAAATGCAAAGACGCTTATCTTTTGTTGATTCGAGTGATTGCATTGAGGGCATTCTTTCTTAGCTTTTCATTCTTGAGGTAATTTTTTTTATGGATGCCCCTGTGATTGAAAGCATTTCTTCCAAATCCTTCATTGATGTAGACAAGGGTGGCATCAGAAAAATAACATTCCCCAGTGGGCGAAGGAGTAGGCCCAGTGATTGGGCTTCTCGGCAGACAAGGGTTCCAATCCGTTTTTCTAAGGGAAAGGGGGTTTTGTTTGTTTTATCGGCGACCAATTCGATGGCGATGACAAAACCCACCTGTCGGATATCCCCAACGTATTTCCATCGCCGCCAGGGTTTTATGTAATTTGCCGCAAATTGAATCTTGGGTTGAAGCTTTTCTAAGGTTTTTTCTTTTTCAAAAATATCTAAATTGGCGATGGCGGCGGCACAGCCGAGTGCATTGCCTGTGTAACTGTGTCCATGAAAAAAGGTCTTAAATTCGTCATATTCTCCGAGAAAAGCATCGTAAATTTCTTGGGTGGTGAGGGTCGCCGCTAAAGGAAGATAACCTCCGGTAATGCCTTTTGAGAGGGCCATGAGATCAGGTACGACATTTTCGTGTTCACAAGCAAACATTTTTCCGGTGCGACCAAAGCCTACAGCGACTTCATCGGCAATCATTAAGACCTCGTATTGTGTACAGAGGGTGCGTATTTTTTTGAGATAACCCGGTGGCGCAGCAAACATGCCGGCAGCTGCTTGAATGAGGGGTTCGATGATGAGTCCCGCGAGTTTTTTGTGGTGGGTTTTTAAGAGGATCTCCACTTCGTCCACACAGGCCAAGGCGCATGAGGGGTGTTCAAGTCCCAGTGGGCAGCGATAACAGGTGGGTGCTGGTGCTTTAATCGTGTCAAATAAAAGAGAATCATAGGTTTGATGAAAGAGGTCGATCCCGCCGACACCGACGGCACCTAAGGTATCGCCGTGATAGGCGTTTGTGAATGCGATAAATTTTTTCTTTTTCCGGTGTTTTTTCTCCTGATACTGCCAAAAGACAAAGGCCATTTTCAGTGCGATTTCGACCGCAGTTGATCCGTTATCCGAATAGAAGACTTTTGTGAGTTTATGCGGTGTTTCTTCTGAGGTCGGGGCAATCTGGATAAGTCGTTTGGCCAGCGCAATGGAGGGCAGACTTGCAAGGCCTAGCAGGGTCGAGTGGGAGATTTTTTGAATCTGATTGATCAAGGCCTGATTGAGGTCGGGATGATTGTGTCCGTGGATGTTGACCCAAATGGAGGAGGTTCCGTCAAGATAAGTGCGCCCCGTGATGTCTGTGAGACGGACACCATCCCCTTTGACAATAATGGTTGGGGTTTCGACTTCCCATTCCTTCATTTGGGTAAAAGGGTGCCAAACAAAGACCTGATCTTCCTGTTGCCATTGGGCGATTTCGTTTGATTTATAAGACATTTTTTGAGACCACTCTGATCAAGCTTTCCTAAAACCTAGATCTTGTACCTAAAGCGAGACTTTACAAGTCTAAAATTCCTATAGTATAATCGAAAGTTACTTCTTTTTTAAAGGGGGCTTTGGTGTCGGAACCAGGTCGAAGCGGAATGAGGCGGTTCGTCTTTTCCGCTTTTTTATTGTTGATCGGTGTTGGCGTGGGTGTTGTGGTGAGCTCTGAGTACCGTCTTGTGCCTTCTGGGGAGGCGGTGGGCAATGAGCCGCAAGCGCAGGCAGCCCCTGGCGGACACATTACTTCTGAGCAGGCTTTTATTACGGTCTCCAGGGCTGTGACGCCTGCTGTTGTCAATATCTCAGCAAAACGCAACGCTAAAACGCAGCAGGGGAACTTTGATTTTCCTTTTGAAGAGCCTTTAAAGCGATTTTTTGGTGAAAAATTTGGAGGAAAATCCCCTCAGCATGAGCGACGGGGTGAAGGCATGGGCTCAGGGGTGATCATTGAGTCCGATGGTTTGATTGTGACGAATAATCATGTCATTGAAGATGCGGATGAAATTATTGTTATTTTATCGGATAAACGTGAATTTAAGGGGATTATTGTTGGAACCGATCCGAAAAGCGATTTGGCGGTCATTCGAATTAAAGCCAAGGGGTTGCCGACAATTCCCTGGGGCAATTCATCAAAGATACAGGTGGGGGCATATATCCTTGCGATTGGAAATCCCTTTGGTTTGACTCAGACGGTAACAATGGGCATTATTTCAGCTGTAGGCAGAGCAAATATTGGTTTGACTGACTACGAAGATTTTATTCAGACGGATGCCGCAATCAATCCAGGCAATTCGGGAGGCGCAATGGTCAATATCCAGGGCGAGCTGATCGGAATTAACACTGCAATTTTTACACGCAGTGGGGGCTATATGGGCATTGGTTTTGCCGTGCCAAGTGATATGGTTCGCTCTATCGTTGGAAAACTGGTCAAGTCGGGTAAGGTTGTGCGCGGGTGGCTCGGGGTTGCGATTCAAGAAGTGACACCTCAGATTGCAAAAATTTTTGGTCTGTCAGAAGCGCGTGGTGCTCTCGTAAGCGAAGTGATGGCGGGCAGTCCTGCTGAAAAAGCCGGTTTTAAGTCTGGGGATGTCATTCTTTCTTTTGCCGGTGAAGCCTTGGGTGATACCAATGCCTTACGACATATTGTGGCAAAAGCTTCGCCGGGAGACCTCATTAATGTTGATGTCATCCGTGAAAGCCAGTCCATGGTTCTGACGGTCAAGATTGAGGTGCAACCCAATGATCTTTTTGCAAAAAGAAGTCGCACCCCCCACAAGCCCCTGCCCAAGTTGAGCGCTGCATTGCAGGGGGTTTCCGTGAGTGAATTGAGTCCTGAATTGCTGGAACAGCTTGCTTTGGAACCGGGTTTGTCAGGCGTGGTGATCTTAAAAGTTGATCCGGGCAGCAATGCCCAAGAAGCGGGTTTGAGAAAATCGGATATTATCATGGAGGTCAATCGCAAAACAATTTTGACCTTGGATGATTACGAGGCCGCATTTTCAAAAATCGACAAAACAAACCCGATTTTACTCCTGGTGCGCCGACAGGATCGAACCTTGTTTTTAACCGTAACACCGTAGTATCAAGAAGTGCCGATCAAGTTGCGACTTAATCAGCGCTTCTGTCAGTATTTTTTGCAGTATTTTTCGTTTTAAATTTATATTTTCTTTGAAAGTGGGGGGAGTGCTTTTCATTCATTAAGTGAAAAGGGGTCTACAAATGAAAATGGACTACATTTTTTATTTACTTTTTGTGGGTATTGGGGTCTCACTGGGTTATGTTTTGGGGGATGGATTGGGTGTTAATATCGCCTATGCGGGAGCAGGAGTGGGTTTGTGTTTAGGGCTGGGTCTTGCTCTTTTTTCGCTGTCTCTAAAAAAGAGAAAAGTGAAGCGGTTTTGCTGGGGGGCGATTGGTTTTATGGCAGGACTGCTGAGTGCGACTCTGGTGAATACGCTGGCAGATCCTTTACTGGGTTTTTCGCCACAAGTGATTTTTTTGTGGAAGATACTTTCGGTTCTTTTCTTTTCTTACGTGGGAACGATCTTGGCACTCCGGGTTGAAGCCGACCCTGAGATGTTTTCGGCACGTGAACAAGCCGAAGGTTTACGACCTGAAAGTTTAAAAATTTTGGATACCAGTGTGATCATTGATGGTCGAATTGGCGATCTTTGTGAAACTGGTTTTTTAGAAGGGGTTTTTATTACCCCTCAGTTTATACTGCAGGAACTTCAACATATTGCGGATTCATCTGATTCGATGAAGCGGGCCAGGGGACGAAGGGGCTTGGATGTGTTGCATCGTCTGCAACAGATGCCCGACATTGAGGTTCGTATCGTCGAGACCGATTTTCCTAAAATTCGGGAAGTGGACTCCAAAATTGTGGCGCTCGGGAAAGAAATTAACGCAAAGGTCATCACAAATGACTTAAATCTCAACAAGGTTGCAGAGCTTCAGGGGGTGCGTGTCCTCAATATCAATCAACTTTGTAATGCCTTAAAACCAGTGGTCTTGCCTGGTGAAGTCATGCGGGTTTTTGTGCTGAAAGAAGGCAAAGAAGCGGGGCAGGGGATCGCTTATTTGGACGATGGTACGATGATTGTTGTGGATGACGCCCGTAAATCGATAGGAAAAACGATACAGATTACCGTAACCAGCGTACTACAAACACCAGCGGGCCGGATGATCTTTAGTCGATATCGTGAAAAAGAGCCTTCCGCCATTTCAAAAGCAACGGTGCCCGTTGGCCACTCTCAGTCGTCACATTCCCTGGCAGGGAAGCCTTGAGTGTTCATGCCATTGTTCTTGCTGCCGGCTCGGGACAGCGTTTTGGTGCAAAAAAGCAGTTTTTGGATCTTGCCGGTAAACCAGTTGTTGTTCACAGCCTTTCCCTCTTTCAGCACTCTGCACTGATTGAAGAGGTCATTTGTGTTGTGCCGAAGTCAGATACGGTCTTTGCGAAAAAACTGGTTTCAGAATACGGGCTCTCGAAAGTAAAAGTGGTGTTAGTCGGCGGGGCGACACGTCAAGACTCGGTGGCGAATGCCCTTGATTATTTAGTGTCTAAAAAGCCGATAGAGGATATCGTGTTGGTGCATGATGGCGCACGACCCCTCTTAAGTCTTCCCTTACTTGAGGCCCTTGTCTCGGAGGCAAAAAAAAGTGGTGCTGTTGTCGCTGCACGTCCGTGCAGCGATTCCCTCAAATTTGTTTCTTCCGAAGGGATTATTCAACATACGTTACCAAGAGAAGGGCTTTGGGCAATGCAAACGCCGCAAATTTTCACCTTGGCCGTTTTGCTCGAAGCTTATCGAAAGGGTGCTGCCGAGGGCTTTTGCGCGACAGATGAAGCCATGCTGGTCGAGCGTTTAGGGGTGCCCATAAAGTGTATCGTCGGCCCCTCGGAAAATATTAAAATCACAAACCCCTCAGATCTTCAACTGGCTGAATTTTTTTTACAACAAAAACAAAATGGAGTCCTTTTATCATGATGCGTGTTGGTCTGGGATATGATGTGCATCCCTTGGTCGTGGGTGTGCCTTGTATGATTGGCGGGGTGGAAATTCCGCATAAAAAAGGTTTGCAAGGCTACTCGGATGGGGATGTTTTATTACACGCGATTTCCGATGCTCTGCTCGGTGCCATTGGAGGTGGAGACATTGGGCGACATTTTAAAGAGGGAGATCCGCGTTGGAAGGGTATCTCCAGTTTAAAGCTGCTTGAGCGTGTTTCAATGATGCTCTCGGAAAAAGGCTGGCGGACAATCAATTGTGACTGCGTGGTCATCGCCGAAGCCCCGAAAATCGCCCCTTATGCGGAGGAGATGCAAAAAAAAATTGCCCGGGCGCTTGCGACACGCCCCGAGGACATTAACATTAAAGCATCGACCCATGATCGCCTTGGTTTTATCGGGCAGGAAGAAGGCATTGCCGCGCAGGCCATTTGTTTGCTCCATTCATCAATGGTGGAGCATGTTTCGGACAATTAAAAGTGACATCCAAGCAGCACGAGAACGAGATCCTGCCGCACGAAGTTCCCTTGAAATATTGCTTACCTATTCCGGTGTGCATGCTGTGATTTTACATCGTTTGGCCCATGCGATCTGCCGTAAGCATATTCCGCTTTTGCCACGTATCATTTCCCACCTTTCCCGTTTTGTGACCGGGATTGAAATTCACCCTGCTGCCGTGATTGGCCAGGGTTTTTTTATTGATCACGGCATGGGGGTGGTTGTGGGGGAAACCGCTGAAATTGGAGATCATGTGACTTTATATCAAGGTGTGACCCTGGGCGGGACGGGCAATGAACGGGGCAAGCGTCATCCCACACTTGGAAATCATGTGATTGTCGGTGCAGGAGCAAAAGTACTGGGTGGTATTGTTGTGGGACACCATGTGCGTATTGGGGCCAACGCCGTTGTTTTAAAAACCATTCCCGACCATTCGACGGTTGTCGGTATTCCGGGAAAAGTGATCCACCGAAGAAGTGAAGAAGGAGATTTGGATCATGTTAAAATGCGTGATCCTATCGCCGATCAGTTCGAGGCACTTGAAATTAAAATCCTAGCGCTCAAACGTGAAGTCCACGAAAAACAGGGCCAAAACAAACCTTCTCAAAAATTAGAGCAGACTTCAGGTGATAAAGAACCCGATTGATGCTGCGGTGCGTCGCCGATTTACCGCGCCCCTTTTGGAGTGGTATCACAGCTTGGGTCGCGATCTGCCCTGGCGTAGAACTGATGACCCTTATTGCATTTGGCTGTCTGAAATCATGCTCCAACAGACGCAAGTTGTAACGGTCCTTCCTTACTACCATCGTTTTTTGGAAACCTTCCCTACAATCAAGGCCCTGGCCTCAGCCGATTTGGAAGCTGTTTTGAAATTGTGGCAGGGTTTGGGTTATTACGCCCGTGCCCGGCATTTACATCGTGCAGCGCAAATACTGGTCTCTCAATTTTCAGCAAAGATGCCAGAATCTTTTGAGTCCGTTATCGCTTTGCCGGGCATTGGTCGTTCAACTGCGGGTGCAATTTTGACCATTGCCCACGGGAAGTGTTATCCCATTTTAGATGGCAACGTGCGTCGTGTGCTCTGCCGATTTTTTGCGATTGAAGGAGATCCGCGTGAAAAATCTGTCGATGCCTGGTTGTGGCATTGTTCTGAAACGCTGATGCCAAAACACAATGCAAGCCATTATTTACAGGCAATTATGGACTTGGGTGCAACGGTTTGTATGCCCAAACAGCCAAGTTGCACGCGCTGTCCTGTCGAAAAATCTTGTGCGGCCCGTAAAAAAGGGCTTGAGATGCTGCTTCCTATAAAAGCACCATCAAAGAAAGTGCCGCATTATGACTATTTTGCAGGTGTGATCTGTGTTGATAATGCTGTTTTAATCCGCCGAAGACCCTTAAAGGGGCTTTTGGCAGGACTTTGGGAATTTCCCGGGGAGCGTGTCGCGGAAAATTCAAAACAGGCTTCTATCGTTTTGGCCCATGAACGATTTTTCCGTGAACACCTTGGCCTTGATACGCGTGAATCCAAGTCCTATATGACGATTCAACACGTGTTTACCCATTTTAAAATGACACTCCATGTCTTTTTACATCATTCAAAAAAACGAATGGAAGTAGCCTCTCCTTTAGACTGGGCTGAACGAGAAACCCTTTCTGATCGACCTTTTTCGAGTGCGCATCAAAAAATTGTTTTGCAACTCACAGAAAAGCAAAATCAGGGTGAGTTGTTTCAGTAAGGTGTGATTGAAGGGTTGTTCCGGTTTTATTTTTTTGAGCGCAATTTTTTCGTGCTGCTTTTTTTGGTCGCTTTTTTCTGAAAAAGGACACTGCGTTCGTCGGGTGAAACTTCTGTTTTGAGGGGTGCTTCGTAATAACATTGGTTTCGTCCACCCGTTTTTGCTTTGTAGAGGTTTTCGTCCGCTGCTTTGAGGAACTGGGCCGCATCAGGCGGTGTCGTTCTTTTCATTTCTGCGGCACCGATGCTAAGCGTTACCGATAGAGATTGTTCCTCTCGAATCAAAATTTTTTCTTCTGAGATAGATTTTCGGAGCCGTTCCGCAACTTGAACTGCGTATTTAAGCGGACAATTCGGGAGGATGACGGCGAACTCTTCTCCACCATAGCGAGAAAGTGTGTCTCCCGGTCTGAGCTCTTGTTTGAGGCGTTTAGCGACGATCTCGAGTACACGATCCCCTTCGGGATGCCCGTATTGGTCATTGATCTTTTTGAAGTGGTCAATGTCAAGCATGAGTAATATGCAAGGCGTGCCGTCTCGTCTTGCGCGGTGGACTTCGCGTTGCAGCGCAATTTTGAAATAGCGCTGGTTGCTGAGTCCGGTGAGTCCATCGTGCATGGATAACGTACAGAGTGTGTCGATAACGCGTTGCAAGACTTGAGTCGCATCGATTTCTACGTTCATTCTTGGATCGGGATAGCCCGCGTGACAGATGAGCTGAATGGCTTCACTCAGGTTGACGTTTTGCTCTGAGGTTTGGGGTTTGGGTGATGGTGACTGAGGGGCGGACATCGTGTGGGACCTGAATATCGTGTGTTTGGCTGCCTTCTGTCCTCTTTATAATAACATACAGCGCAAAGCGCGGAAGGGGGCCTGGAAAATCCTCCTCCTTCTTTTACTTTCTTGACTTTAAAGCCGAAGCAGACCTATAATCGGCCTATTTTTCGTGGGAGATTTACGCCTCGTTATGTTAGAAAATATTACAAAACGTCTGGATAAGCTTTTTAAGAAAATCCGTGGTCGCGGACTTTTAACGGAAGAGAATATCGACGAAACCCTTCGGGAAGTACGCCTTGCCTTGCTGGAATCGGATGTGCATTTCAAGGTTGCAAAAAAATTTTGCGAAGCTGTTCGGAAAAAGGCTGTCGGCAAAGCAGTGCTTGAAAGCCTTACGCCGGGACAGCAGGTTGTCAAAATTGTTTCGGAAGAGTTGACCGAATTGATGGGAGGCCAAAGCAAGGGGCTTGCTCTTGCTGACCTTCCTCCGACCGTTGTGATGTTGGTGGGTCTTCAAGGGTCAGGGAAAACCACCACTGCGGGAAAGTTGGCGCTATTTTTTAAGAAAAAAGACAAACGTGTTCTTTTGGTGGCTGCTGATCTTCAGCGTCCAGCAGCCGTTGACCAGTTACAGACCTTGGGTAAATCCATAGAAGTATCGGTTGTTTCTCCTGATGCTGAAACAAATCCTGTGGCGGCGGCCGAAAAAGGGATTGAATACGGAAGAGTTCATGGTTTTGATGTTGTCATTTTGGATACGGCAGGACGTATTGAGGTTGATGAAGCCTTGATGGCAGAGTTGTCTGATATGAAAGTTGCTGTAAAGCCAGATGAAATTTTGTTGGTTGCTGATGCCATGACGGGTCAGACGGCGGTGAATGTCGCTGAAACCTTTCATCAAAAACTTGTTTTGACTGGCGTGGTGCTAACAAAGACAGAAGGGGATGCCCGTGGGGGTGCCATTTTGTCTATCCGTGCGGTAACGGGTGCGCCAGTACGTTTTATCGGGACGGGGGAGAAACTTGATGCCCTGGAGCTGTTTCATCCCGACCGAATGGCCTCACGTATTTTGGGCATGGGGGATGTGCTTTCTCTCGTGGAATTGGCGCAAGAAAAAACAGATCTGGCCGAGGCGGCCCTCTTAGAGCAAAAAATACGAAAAGACCAATTTACGCTGGACGATTTCAGTGCACAACTGAATCAGATGAAAAAAATGGGAGGTGCTGCAAAGTTGATGCAGATGATTCCCGGAATGCAGCGTATGAAGGCGATACCAGATCAAGCGAAGATTGAGCGGGAGATGAAGTCGGTGCAGGCGATGATTTCCTCCATGACGAGGCGAGAACGGCGAGAGCCTGGCATTATTACAGGAAGTCGTCGAAAAAGAATTTCGAGAGGCAGTGGCACGTCGGTTCAGGCGCTCAACCGACTCTTGAAGCAGTTTTATCAAGCAAAAAAGATGATGAAGCGCATGTCCTCTGGAAAAAGAATGGGCATGATGCCGGGGCTTTAGTCGGACGTTTGTCCATGATTTAAGTCCTGATTTTTGAAAATTCAAAACAATCATTGATCCACGCAGCTTGTGGGGCAAGTATCAACAACAAACAGAGGGTATTTAGATGGCAGTTAAGATTCGATTGGCCCGAGTGGGCAGGCATAAACGGCCTTTTTACCGTGTGGTCGTGGCGAATATAGAGTCGCCGAGAGATGGGAAATTTATTGAAATTTTAGGGACTTACGATCCTTTTCCTGAAAACGTGGATGTGAAAATTCAGGTCGACCGAGTAAAATACTGGTTGTCAAAAGGTGCTTTGCCTACAGATACTGTTAAATCGATTTTCAAGAAATCAAAGTTGTTCCAAGCGCCTTCAGAACAGAAGGCATCGTAAGCGAGAGAGCGAGTTCTCGCTCCATATTCCTCTTCTCCTAAGAACTCGGAGGTAGCGTCGATGAAGGATCTCATTGAATATATTGCGAAATCACTGGTAGATCGACCCGAAAGTGTTACGGTTAAAGATACTGAAGGTGAAAAGACGACCATCATTGAGCTCAGGGTCGCTCAGGAAGATTTGGGGAAGGTGATTGGTAAGCAGGGTCGGACGGCGCGGGCGATGCGCACAATATTGAATGCTGCAGGAACAAAAATAGGGAAGAGGTGCGTTTTAGAAATACTGGAATGAACCTTGCCGAGATACCTCGCTTTTGGCAAATTGAAGTCATTTGAATGAAGATTTAATTACAATAGGGAAAGTGCTCAAGCCCCTTGGACTTCAAGGTGAGGTCAAGGTTGCTCTTTTGACCGATTTCCCCGAACGTTTTGATGATCTTGAGACCGTGACTGTGCGGAGAAATGAGGGGGATTTTTTTCAACTCGATATCGCGCGTGTCCGCCATGGTGCTCCCTTTGTTTATTTGTCTTTTGTGGGCTTGACCGATCTTGCCAAAGTAAGGCCCCTGCAGGGCGCTTTGTTGCAGGTTCCTGCTTCCGAGAGGGTTGTGCTAAGAGAGGGACGTTATTTTCATTCCGACCTTTTGGGGATGGATGTTTATACGACAAGTGGTCTGGTTTTGGGAGAAATTAGCGATATTATTGAAACAGGAAGTCATGATGTACTTGTGGTCAGCAATGGGACAAAAGAATTTATGATCCCAGCGCATCCGAAGTTTGTGGTATCGCTTGATCTACTGAAAAAGCGGATTGTCATTGACCCTGTTGAAGGTCTTTTGGATTTGTAATGCGCTGTGATGTGATTACCTTATTCCCGGAGTTGATTCGTTCTGCCTTGGGCGAAAGCATTTTGAAACGTGCCCAGGCAAATGCCCTCTTGGATATTCAAATTCACCAGCTCAGGGATTTTGCTGTTGATAAACATCACACAACAGACGACGTGCCTTATGGGGGCGGTGGCGGCATGTTGCTCAAACCTGAACCCATTTTTGCGGCAGTTGAAAAAGTAAAGTCCTTGCGGGATGGCGCTGTTCGGATTATTATCCCCAGCCCACAAGGAAAGATTTTCAATCAAAAAATGGCAGAAAATTTTTCCCAGGACAAACGCACATTGGTCTTTATTTGTGGGCACTATGAGGGCATTGATGCGCGTGTGGCTCAAGGGATTGAAATTGAAGAGGTTTCGCTTGGCGATTATATTTTAACCGGAGGTGAATTGCCTGCTGTAACAATGATTGATGCTGCTGCCCGTTTGCTGCCCGGTGTCTTGGGTGGTGCGACCTCGGCCTTGCATGAGTCATTTGAGGACTCGCTGCTAGAACATCCGCATTATACCCGTCCCTACGAATTTCGAGGCATGCAGGTGCCGGAGGTGCTTCTCTCGGGAAATCATGGGGCGATTAGGGATTGGAGAAGAGCGCATGCGATTATCAATACACAAGAGCGACGGCCAGATTTATTAACCGAAGCGGTTTTAAGTCCAGATGAAAAACAAGGGTTGCCACTTGGGCCTTGTTTGATGGAAGATTAAAAGATAAGATCAGATGCCCCAGGGTCTCATTTCTGAGGCATTTTTCTAGAGACTTGAAGGAGGAGAGTACAAGAAATGAATCGTTTGGAACGTTTGGAAGTGGGCCTTGAAAAAAAAGACGCCCCGGAAATGAAAATTGGAGATACGGTTCGCGTGCATGTGCGAATCAAAGAAGGCGATAAAGAGCGTATCCAGGTTTATGAAGGCATTGTGATTCGTAAAAAGGGAACACGAAACCGCAAAACCTTTACGGTACGTAAAACGTCATTTGGTATTGGTGTTGAGCGAATTTTCCCCTTTCACTCTCCCTTTATCCACAAAGTTGAAACCTTGAGAGAGGGTAAAGTTCGCAGAGCAAAACTTTATTATCTGCGTGCGAGAACAGGTCGCGCAGCACGGATTGCAGAAAAAGAACGTGCTCGACCTGTAAAGAAAAAAGCTGTGGTCGCAGCGCCTGCGTCTTCTACTGAGCCTGAAGCCTAAAAATACTTCTCGGTTATTTGGAAGATTAAGGTTTCTCTTAAAAGATATGACTCCAGATATGACCTCTTTTGAGGTCGCCTTGTATGCCTCTGGTCATCAATTTATCTGTGGAATTGATGAAGCAGGAAGAGGTCCACTGGCTGGACCCGTCGTTGCTGCTGCGGTCATTTTGCCTCAAAATTGTGTCATGCAAGGTCTTCGAGACTCAAAGAAGTTGTCTGTCCGACGACGTGAATTCTTTTTTGGCGAAATCTATAAAAAAGCGGAGGCAGTGGCTGTAGGCATCGTTGATAATGAGACGATTGACAAAATCAACATTCTTCAGGCCACCCTACTCGCCATGCGACAGGCCTTTGAATCGCTTTTGATCAAACCCGATGTGCTCTTGATTGACGCGCTAACCCTGCCTGGGATCGAAATACCTCAGCAGGGCATTATTCATGGAGATGATCGTTCAATCAACATCGCAGCGGCTTCTGTGATCGCAAAGGTCACACGAGATCGTCTGATGTGTGAATATCACGAACAATTCCCTGCCTATCAATTTCATCGTCATAAGGGTTATGGGACACGTGAGCATCTACAAAACATAAAGGTCTATGGTCCATGTCCCCTGCACAGAAAGACATTTCGCGGCGTCATCTGCTAACAGGTGCGGCAGGCGAAAATCGCGCCGTTCACTATCTTCAGTCCTTGGGTTATCGGATCATTCAGCGGAATTATCGGACACGGATTGGTGAAATCGACATTATTGCACGTGAGGGAGAGGTGCTTGTTTTTGTGGAGGTCAAAACACGCACCGGACAAAATTTTGGCTTACCTCAGTCTGCGGTTGATGCCAGAAAGCGATTCAAGATTACGCGTGTCGCCCTGACCTATCTGAGTGAAAAAAAGGAACATGAAGCATCTTGCCGGTTTGATATTGTTGCAGTCCAGAAACGAGGCAAAGATTTTCAAATCGAATTGATTCGCAATGCCTTCGAGATGACGCTATAATTTCAAAAAGGCGGTATACTGAAAACGATGTTTATCGGGGTTAATACAAATATAAGGTATAGAGACGAAACCTTTCACATCCAAACAGAGGATGGCGGATTAGATCAGCATACCTTGACGACGATTTTGTTTAAAAACGGGGCCATTCTTTCCTCGAAAAAAACGAGCTATATCGATATCGAAAAATCTCCAACCTATAACGATACGATTAAGACAATGATGCAAGAGCAACACAAACAGATGGCGCGTGATTTGGTCCGTGGAAAATTCGAAAATTCAGTCAATGCTCAAAAAAAAGATTCTCTTCCCGAAACAAAAAAGGTTCCTGAAGAAAATAATACCTCAACAAAGACCGTTGTTGCTGTGGAAGAAGTTAAAGAAGAAGTGGCTGTTGCAGGGGTTCAGCAAAAGTCTGTGCATGGAGATGTTCTGGACGGTTTGATTGTTGATTACCTGGAAAAGAAAGATGCCAAGCGCGAATAGAGAGTCCAGCGATCGAAATCGACGATGTTCTCCAAACAGTGTTCTGCTTTATTTGTCTTGATTGGTAACATGCTCTCCTAATATTCCTATTCTCTTGTTGTTTTCTGGAGTTTTAAGACCATCATGATTCAAATGTTTCATGTCTATAAATATTATAGAAAAGACTTTTTGGCTTTGGATGATGTCAACTTAAAGATCGAAAAAGGTGAATTTGTTTTTGTGACGGGCTCAAGCGGTGCAGGGAAATCGACACTATTAAAACTCATCTTTTGTGAAGAACGGGCCGATCAGGGGCAGATTTTGATCGGGGGGAAAAATGTTTCCCGTTTAAAGGAACGTCAAATTCCCTTTGTTCGTCGCAATATTGGTTTTGTCTTTCAAGATTTTAAACTCGTCAAACGCAAAACCGTTTTTGATAATGTAGCGCTCCCACTCGAAATTGTGGGGGCTTCGCGCAGCGAAATCAAAAAAAGAGTGCATGAGGTACTCAAAATGGTTCGCATTGAACACCGTCAATCGCAACGCCCCGCTTACCTTTCTGGGGGAGAGCAACAGCGGGTTGCGATTGCGCGTGCTTTGGTCAATCGTCCTGCCATATTGCTTGCGGACGAGCCGACGGGAAATTTAGATGAAGATCTTGCAATGGATATTGTTGGACTCTTGAGAAATATTCAAACGGCTGGAACGACCGTCGTTGTTGCAACACATGATCGCCACCTTTTTGAAAAAATTTCGAGGCGAAGACTGATTTTAGAGCAGGGCAAGATTATTTCGGACGGCATCCCCGAATGAGGCAGTTTTATTATCATCTCAAAACAGCACTTGAAAATATTCAATTAAATCAGACGATGGGTTTTTTTTCTCTTATTTCTCTGGGTTTGACGCTCATGCTCTTTGGCGTCTTTTTGCTTTTTTACGAGAACGTACAGGGCTTTGTTCAAAGCATGCGTGAAAGTGTGCAATTTAGTATCTATCTTGAAGACGGCGCAAAGCAGAGCGCGATTCATAAACTCAAAGAAGGGCTGAATGACGATCAACGGATTTTGTCCTCGACCTATATCTCCAAAAAAGAAGCATTAAAAATCTTCAATGCGTCTTTCCATGATAAGGGATTGATTGAGCGTCTGGGTGAAAATCCCTTGCCCGCCTCTTTCGAAGTTATCGTTAAGGCCGATTATCAAGAAGCAAAGTCTTTGGAAGAAATTATCGCGACCTTTGCAGGTTTTTCGGGCGTGGAAGAAGTGCAGTATGGTTCGGAGTGGCTTGAGAATTTAAATACTTTTTTGAACTTACTGCGTCTGGTGGGTGTCGGTATCGGTGGTTTTTTGGCGGTAACGGTGACGACCAATATTGCAAATACCATCCGACTTCATTTTTACAATCGGCGTGAGGAAATTGAAATCATGAAGCTCATTGGTGCAACCCATGGATTTATTAAAATTCCTTTTTTTATCGAGGGTTTGCTTATGGGTGCGATGAGTAGTGTGATCTCGATCCTCCTTCTCTTTTTTCTCTTCGATGTTGCCAAAGATTACCTTGAGGTCTTCTTAGCTTCAATGGGGAGTCTTGAGGGTTTACAGTTTTTGCCGATAAAATTCTTATTGGGGATGATATTAGCGGGAAGTGCCCTTGGTGGCATTGGAAGTTATATTTCTCTGAGTCATCTTTTGAGATTGCGGAATCCGGATTATGTTACAAAAACGCCTTGAAACAATATTGTTTGCCGCCGTGCTTCTCTCTGTTTTGCTGATTTTTTTAGCCCCCTTGGGGGTGTTTGCAGAGAGCGCATCTGAGATGAACCGTCAAATTCAGAAAGAAAAACGTGCCCTTAAAAAAATAGAATCAGAAATTTCAAAAAATCGAAAAAGCGGTTTGGCCGCCAAGAAAAAAGAGCGATCCTTGCTTACAGAAATGGAAGCGATTGATCGTCGTCTGACCTTGTTAAAAAGAGAAGCGTCTCTCCTTGAACTGGACATCCAAAAGAAGGAAGGAGAGGCTGAAATGATTTCAGTGCGGATCAAAGCGGTTTCTTCGGATATTGAAACGGGGCGTAAAATTATTCTAGCGCGGATAAAATCAATCTATAAAGAGAAACAAGGTGCTGCATTTAAAATTTTATTTGCAGCTCAGGATTATCCTGACCTACTGCGAAAAATTCAGTACTTAAAAATCGTTGCTCAAAAAGAAGACGAAACACTCACGCAATTTAAGGCCAGGCATGTAGAGCTTGAAGAGAAAAAAAGCCTTTTAGTCGAAGTGACGGAGCGCATGGTCGCTGATCGAGAGGCCCTCGCCCTGAAGCTCTCCCAGAGTCGTAAGGAACGCAAGAAAAAAGATCGTTTTTTAGGACGGGTACGAAAGGAGAGGACTTTTTTTAAAAGAGTGATTGTGGAGATGGGGGAGTCTTCCAAAAAGGTTCAGGGTTTAATTTTGACCCTGGAGAAGAAAAAAAAGGCGCTTCGTGTCGCAATTCCTGGACGGTTTTCCGCGGCACGCGGTAAGCTGCGCTGGCCAAATGACGGTAAGCTTGTGTCGCGTTTTGGACGTCAGAAACACCCCCGATTTAATGAGATGATTTATCGGAAAGGGATTGAAATTACACCCGGACAGGGCGGAGAGGTTCGGAGCATTTTTGGGGGTGAGGTTGTTTATGCCGACTGGTTTCGAGGATATGGCATGATGGTCATGATTGATCATGGAGAAAATTACTATTCATTGTACGCACATTTGGCACAGCTTCTGGTCGGCGTCGGGGATGAGGTTAAAAAAGACCATATTGTGGGTGAAGTCGGCGGTACGGGTTTATCTGATGGTTCAAACCTATATTTTGAAATTCGGCATCAGGGAAAACCGACAAATCCGGTTTCCTGGCTTCAAAAAAGGCCTTGAAGCATGTTAGACTATCGCAGATTTTTGTCCTGTGATAAAATAGAGTTGCTTGAGAGGATTGTAGCTTTGTTATATAGATAGGAAAAGACCATTGCAGGAGTCATCTTTGTTGTTTCTGCTTCGGGATGTCCTTGGGAGATTTGAAAATGGGGATTAAGAAAAAAATGCGTGTGAGCGTGCTGCTCATGACCACTTTTGCTGTTTTGGCGTTTATGATCTTTTCTGGAGGGGGCTTCCAGCATAAGGTTTCTGCCGAGACTGATGACTATCAGGATTTGAAAGTTTTTTCGGAAGTGCTTTCTGCGCTTAAAAAAAATTACGTTGAATCTGTTGATACAAAAAAGCTGGTCTATGGTGCAGTTAAGGGGATGCTTAATACTTTAGATGCCCATACGGCTTTTATGCCCCCTGAAGTTTATAAAGAAATGCAAGTGGATACACGCGGAGAGTTTGGTGGTTTGGGTCTTCAGATTGCGATTAAGGACAAAGCCCTCGTGGTTATTGCGCCCATAGCGGATACCCCTGCGGCCAAAGTCGGGATCAAGTCAGGGGACGTGATTTTGAAAGTTGACGAGTTTATCATGACCGAGGACTCGACCCTCATGGATGCCGTACAAAAAATGCGGGGACGTAAAGGCACGGCGGTGACCTTGACGGTCAAACGTGCTTCTGAGGTGGAAGACTTAATCTTTACAATGATTCGGGACATTATTCGTATTAAGAGTGTGCGTTCCAGGGTGCTTGAACCTGGCATCGGTTACATTCGTTTGACCCAATTCCAAGAACATACAGCACGAGACCTTTCAGGTGCGATTACCAAGTTGTTGAATGAAGACATTCATTCCCTTGTTTTGGATCTTAGAAATAATCCAGGGGGATTGTTGAATGCGGCTAACGATGTTTCAGAACAATTTCTTCAAAATGGTCAGCTCATTGTTTCAGTCAAGTCGCGAGAAGGCAAAGAAGATGAGTACATCGCAGGTCGTTCCAGTCGCTTGGATCGCATGCCGATTATCGTCCTGGTGAATGAAGGCAGTGCCAGTGCTTCTGAAATTGTTGCGGGCGCGCTACAGGATTGGAAACGGGCGGTTGTTGTTGGAACCCAGTCTTTTGGAAAGGGTTCGGTGCAAACGATTTTACCGTTGTCGGATGGTTCTGCGATTCGTTTAACGACAGCAAAATATTACACACCAAGTGGCCGTTCGATTCAAAATACGGGCATTACGCCTGATATTATTGTCCGTCCGGAAATTACAAAGTTTGTTAAGTCTTCTCCAATCCTTCGGGAAAAGGATTTAGATCGTCACCTTGAAAATGAAATGGCACCCGATGCTGAGCAACCTGAAGCAAAAGACGAGACGGATGCATTGCCTACAGACGAAGAAACGTTGGCGGCCCCGGAAGACACCCAATTGAAGAAGGCCGTGGATCTTCTCAAGGGATGGCGTATTTTTAAAGAAATGGAGCCTTCCATTATTTCTGCACAAAAAAAATAGTAATAAAGTAATAGATTGTAAGTAACATTTCCTTGCTTTGGCAGTCTTTATTCCAGCCGAAAAAAAACCAAGATCCCCTACTTGATTTTAAGATTTTGATTGTTATATAACTGTTAGCACTCAGCACGGGAGAGTGCTAACCGCTCATAAAGTAATGGGCTTTGGTGCAGGCTGTCCCCAGGTTTTTTGAATTGAGTAAGTCATCTATTCTTGTCGGATATGCAATCACATCTTTTATGAATGAGGAGAAACAGAATGAGTGCAACGAAAACAGCTGTAAAATTTAGACCACTGAAGGAGCGGGTATTTGTCAGCTATGCGGCAGAAGCTGAAAAAACAGCGAGCGGTCTTTATATCCCTGATGCCGCAAAAGAAAAGCCACAAAAAGGCCAGGTTGAAGCCATTGGCAGCGAAGTAAAGGATGTCAAGGTTGGAGAAACCGTTCTCTTTGACAAATATTCCGGGAGCAAGATCAATATTGAGGATACCGAGTACTTGATCTTAAAAGAAGAAGACATCCTCGGAGTAATTGAGTAGATTTTTCGTTTATTAAATATTGTTAGGAGGAATAAATGGCTAAACAAATTATTTTTGGTGATGAAGCCCGCGCAAAAATTTTAAAAGGGGTTAATCAGCTTGCAGCAGCAGTGAAAGCAACACTCGGACCCAAGGGGCGAAACGCCGTCATTGACAAAAAATTCGGTGCACCTTTAATTACAAAGGATGGCGTGACGGTTGCCAAAGAAATTGAGTTGTCCGACCCCTATGAAAACATGGGTGCGCAATTGGTGAAAGAAGTTTCAAGCAAAACCTCTGATGTTGCCGGTGATGGAACCACGACCGCAACGATTTTAGCTCAGGCGATTTATCGTGAAGGGGTTAAGAATCTTTCCGCTGGAGCAAACGCCATGGAGCTCAAACGCGGGATTGATAAAGCCGTGAAGGCTGTGATTGTGGAGCTGCACAAAGCCTCCAAACCTTGTCAAACGCCAAAAGAAATCGCGCAGATTGGGACGATTTCTGCGAACAACGATTCAACCATTGGTGACCTCATTGCCGAAGCCATGGGAAAAGTTGGAAAAGACGGCGTGATTACCGTTGAGGAAGCAAAGAGTGCGGAGACAACACTTGATGTGGTTGAAGGCATGCAATTTGATCGTGGCTATATCTCCCCCTATTTTGTCACTGACTCAGAGCGCATGGAAGTTTCCTTGGAAAATGCCTACATTCTGATCAATGAGAAGAAAGTTTCCTCAATGAAAGATTTGCTGCCCGTTTTGGAGCAGGTCGCGAAATCAGGCCGTCCCTTGGTCATTATTGCAGAAGACGTGGATGGCGAAGCCCTCGCGACCTTGGTGGTCAACAAATTACGCGGCACCTTGAATGTTGCAGCGGTCAAGGCCCCGGGTTTTGGTGATCGCAGAAAAGCCATGCTTGAAGATATTGCAGTCTTAACCGGTGGTCAGGTCATTTCTGAGGACTTGGGTCTCAAACTCGAAAGCATTAAAGTCGAAGACTTGGGCGAAGCGAAACGCATTACCATCGACAAAGACAATACCGTCATCGTCGAAGGTGCGGGTGATACCGGCAAGATCCAAGGCCGTGTAAAACAGATTAAAGCGCAGGTACAGGAAACCACCTCCGACTATGATCGCGAAAAACTTCAAGAGCGACTTGCAAAAATCGTTGGTGGCGTGGCCGTAATTAACGTCGGTGCCGTGACTGAAACCGAAATGAAAGAACGCAAAGCCCGTGTTGAGGATGCGCTTCACGCCACAAAGGCGGCTGTCGAGGAAGGTATCGTTGCAGGAGGCGGTGTCGCGCTGCTTCGTTGTCTTTCTGTTTTGGACGAAGTAAAGCTTGAAGGCGGTGAAAAAGTCGGGGTTGAGCTTGTTCAGCGTGCGCTCGAAGAGCCCATCCGTCAGATTTCTGAAAATGCCGGGGTTGAAAGCTCGGTGGTTGTGGATCGTGTTAAAAAAGAAACCGGCCCTGTCGGTTTTGATGCTGCCACTGAGACCTATGTTGATTTGGTCGCTGCGGGTATCATTGATCCAACCAAGGTAACACGCACCGCATTAGAAAACGCAGCCAGTGTTTCAGGTTTGATGTTGACGACCGAAGTCATGATTGCGGATCTTCCCGAAAAGAAAGAGGGCGGAGCACCTGCTATGCCTGATATGGGTGGCATGGGTGGTATGGGTGGCATGGGCGGTATGATGTAAGCACCCTCTTCCCGAAAAAAAAAAGCCCTTCCTTGTGTGATCTTTTGTCAGGGAAGGGCTTTTTTTTGGGGACAAATTGACTTCACCCTCTGATTTTTTTAAAATGCGGCCTTATACTAAAAGGTGGTGTTTGTGATTCGAGTGTCATCTCATATAGAATAGGCAAGAAGGAGAAAATATGGGCAGTGCAGTAAATATTACGACAGAGAGCTGGGATAAGGAAGTCATCAAGTCTGATCTTCCTGTTATGGTTGATTTTTGGGCGCCATGGTGTGGGCCCTGTAAAATGATTGCGCCCACGATTGAAGAGCTTGCGGGTGAATATGACGGGCAACTCAAGGTCTGTAAAATCAATACCGACGAAAATCCAGAAGTCTCAAGCCAAAATCAAATTATGGGTATTCCCTCACTTCTTTTTTTTAAAGACGGAAAGCTGTTTGACAAAATTGTAGGTGCAGCCTCAAAAAAACAATTTAAAGAAAAAATAGACGCCATTCTTTCAAAATAAGAGTCTTGTTTTGAGCGAATATGAGCTCGCTCAAAACAAGGCTATTTCTGGAAATGCCCCTTGGTCGATATCAATACACCGTTTCGGGATTGGCTCATAGCATCTATAAACCTTCCCCCAATACTTGCAAGCCGACCCACGTGATGCCATTGCGAGTATCCTCTCACTCAAAATTTACGCGAGTCCTCTGAAGTCTCATGTTAAGAGAGCTTCACATCAAAAACTACGCCATTATTGATGAGATCTCTCTGAGTCTCTCCGAAGGTTTTAATGTGATTACCGGAGAAACGGGTGCAGGGAAATCCATGCTTGTTGGCGCACTTTCTCTTATTTTAGGAGAACGTTCTTCCCTTGAAGGGATTCGAAAAGGCTCTACCCAGGCTTTAATCGAAGCCTCTTTTGATTCTATTTCATCCGAAAATTTCTCTGAAATGGGCCTAGAAGAAGATCTATTTGAGGAAGACATCTTCATTTTTAGACGTGTCTTAAGCATAAAGGGGAAAAGCCGCGCTTATTTAAATGGCAGCATGACGACACTTGCTCAGATGAAAACCTTGGGGCAGCAGCTCGTTGAGGTTCACGGACAACAGGGCCAACACCGTCTGGGAGATCTCAATTGGCATCGGACACTCGTGGACGGTTTTGCTCGTCTGCACAATCAAGCCCGGGAATACGAAAAATCCTACCACCTGTGGCGAGCGCTCAAAGATGAATATGAGCAGCTCAAAACATGTATCGCCACATCAAAAATGGAGTCTGAGGATCTTAGGTCTCAGCTCTCTGAGATTAGTGATGCAGCGCTCAGCATTGATGAAGAAAGTGATTTGCTTCGAGAAGAACGTATGCTGAAGCAATGGGAAATAATTCAGTCTATTGTTTATGGTCTTTATGCACAATTGTCGGATGAGGGTGGGTTTTTATCGCAGATTGATGACGCAGGGCTTGCGCTTTCTGACCTCGACACCATCACGGAAGATGCCGAATCTGAGCTAAGTCTATTAGAGCAATCTCGTATTCAACTCAAGGAGCTTTCAGCCTTACTACGTGCGCGGCAGCAGCAGGAGGGGGCCCAGCCTGAGCGACTAGAGTCCATTGCTTCTCGTCTTTTTTTGATTCAACAGCTTACGCGGAAATATCAGCGTTCTGTGCCTGAATTACTTGATTTTAAAAGCGACTTAGAAAAGAGTCTTATCGGTGATTCTGAAGAGTCTTTGAGACTGTCAGAACTCACGCTGAAACTGAAAAAAACAGAAACAAAGTTGCGGGCTCAAGCCGAGAAGCTGAGCAAAGCCCGTGTCGCATCTTGCAGCGCATTAAAAACACGTGTGCAAGCTGAGCTTGCACGTCTCGGCATGGAAAAAACCCGTTTTGAAATCGCTTTAGATCGGACAGATCTGAGGCTTTCCGGTATTGATCAAGTCGAATTTCTGATCGCATTGCCCGGGGAAGTTTTAAGCGGTTTGGCTAAAATTGCTTCTGGTGGAGAACTTTCACGGATCATGCTTGCTTTGAAGGTCGTATTAGCAGAAGTCGATCCTGTGCCGACTTTTCTTTTTGATGAAGTGGATGCAGGGGTGGGCGGAGGCATCGCAGAGCGTGTGGGTCGCCGTCTCCTGGCCTTATCGGCAGGCCACCAAGTGCTTTGTATTACGCATCTGCCACAAATTGCGGCCTTGGCGGATCATCACTACTTTGTCGAAAAAAAGACTTTGGGAGATCGTATCGTGACCTCGGTTCGCACACTTTCTAAAGAAGAACGGATTGAGGAATTGGCGCGAATGTTGGGGGGGCTTCATATCACAGAACTAACACGCCGTCATGCCGAAGAGATGATATCTGCCCGATAGTTGTTTGATAAAAAACGCGTTCTGATGCTTTTTCTGATCCATCGTATAATATTCATCCACTGGTAAAGGAAAATCCCGTGTCCAAACCCATTGTCTTTACAACACGCCTATTGCCGGAAGCGGTCATGGCGAAGCTTCAAGCGGTTTTTGATCTGCGTTTTGATGTAAAGGATTTGCCTTTAAGCAAGGCTCGGATTATTGCGGGTGCAAAAACAGCCGAAGGCATGATTACGATGTTGAGTGATCTCATTGATGATGAGGTGTTCAGGGCGGCCCCCCAACTAAAAATCGTTTCAAATTATGCGGTAGGTTATAATAATATTGACCTTGAGGCCGCAAAAAAACACGGTGTTTCCGTGAGCAATACACCCGGAGTTTTGAGCGAAACGACGGCAGATTTGGCTTTTGCGCTCTTGATGGCAGTCGCGCGGCGTATTCCTGAAGCAAATACGTGGGTGAAATCTAGGAAATGGTCGGGCTGGGCACCGACAGAAATGATGGGCACGGATATTTATGGCCAGCATCTCGGACTCATTGGCATGGGGCGTATTGCTCAAGCCGTGGCACGTCGTGCCTCAGGTTTTGGCATGCAAATTTCTTATTTTAGTCGTCGTCAAGTCTCCGCAGCACTCGAAGCAGATCTGGGACTTAACTATCTTCCGCTTTCACAGGTGCTGGAAAAATCCGATTATATTTCTTTACATGTTCCCTTAAATGAAAGTACACAGCATCTTATTGATAAAAAAGCCCTGGGCCTCATGAAAAATACGGCCTTTCTGATTAACACGGCGCGCGGTGCGGTTGTGGATGAAATGGCACTTTGTAAAGCATTGGAATCTGCACAAATTGGGGGTGCAGGTTTGGATGTTTTTGAATCGGAACCCGTGGTTTCAGCGGCCCTGCTGCGCTTGAAAAATGTTGTGTGTTTGCCACATATCGGTTCGGCCTCTTTACGAACACGTGAAAAGATGGGGTTTATGGTTCTTGAAAACCTTAAGTCCGCGATTTCAGGACGAAAAATCCCTAATCTGGTAGACTGATAGACGACTTTATTGTTTTTTTAAGAGGCATTGTTGTGTCTAGATTCAAACGCAGGGTTTTTATTGTCCTGCTTTCCTATTTTCTTTTTCCAACACTGGCTCAGGCGGTAAAACCACGTCCCCCCGTTCAGCTCATGTTTCAGGACGCTGTACTCTCCGAAACGGAAATGGAAATTACGCTGACTGCCCGTTCCAATATTGAGACAAACTCGCTTGTGCTTTCACTGACACTTCCCTCTGATTTGTCATTACTTGAAGGCGAACTTGAATGGGAGGGGTCTTTGTCTGCGGGAGCGGAGCAAATGATTCGCGTCATCATTCTGAAGCCTGTGCAGGCTTCGGTGATTGAGGGAAAGGCGGTGATTCGTCTTCCTAATGATGCGATTTTTGAACAAGAGAATCGGCTTATATTGAAAGAATCAGGGGCGAAATCTTCAAAGCCAGGTACTCCAATGAAGCAAGAAAGAAACCATGGGTCTATTCTTGAATTTCGTTAAAATCTGTAAATTGCGTGTCTCTTTTATGGCACTGACCTCATTTTTAGGGGCCTGTAGTAGTGGAGGTGGTTCTACGACGAGCACACCTGCAAGTATCAGCGTTACGCCAAGCCCTGCAATGTTTGTTGCGGGTGGCAGTGCTGTGCCCTTGTCGGCGACCTTAACCCTGAATACGGGTGCCGTGGATGATACGGCCGTTTTTACCTGGCAGTCGAGTGACACAACGATTGTTTCGGTGGGTGCAAATAGCGGTGTCGCGACAGGCTTAAAGGTGGGTGTGGCGACGATTACGGCGAGTGCTACTGGGGTTACAGGGCGTGTTACTGTCGGGGTCACGGGTTCTAAAGCCGGGGCGGTTTCACTTACATTGTCCGGGAACGCAGCTTATGAGGACAGGGCCTACGACCTCACAGGTTTTACGGGGGTGTTGGTGGAAAAACCCATTCGAAAAACCCTTGTTGAAGTGGTGTCCATTGACGGTTTTTCGGTGATTGGGTCAACCGCAAGCGATGCCTCGGGTCATTACAGTATTACCGTCAACAATAGCGCCAATCAGAGTGGAGTCTACCTGCGTGTTGTCAGTCGTACAGACCCGTCCGTGACTGAAAAAGTCGAAGTTCGAAATAACAGTAGGGAAAGGGCTTTTCTCTCCTTTGTTTCTGCTGGTATTGATGACAGTGTCTCCGAACCCTTTTCAGCAACACAGAACATGCTTGCGACGGCCGCTGCCCGGATCGGTGGGGCTTTTAATATCATTGATGTGATGTCCGATGCCAGTATTCTTGTGCAAGCTTCAGGTCCCTGTCCTGAGCCAAATGCAAGCTGCGTCCCTCCATTGGCGACGGTTTACTGGGAGCCAAACAGCGCTGTAGGGTCTTTTTATGATGACAGTGCGGATGCAATTTCTATTTTGGGTGGCGGAACTTTTGGTGGAGATACGGATGAATATGATGATGTCATTATTGCCCACGAATACGCACATTTTATTATCAGTAAATTTGCAAGAGATGATTCCCCGGGGGGACAGCACAACGTGCTTGATAACGGGCAAGACATCCGTTTGAGTTGGTCGGAAGGCTGGGCCACCTTTTTTCCCGCTGTCGTCTTGAATTCACCCTTGTATGTGGACACCCAACCGAATGGCACACTGGCTTCTTTTAATATTGAGGATTATTCCGGGATTTCCGCACTTGCCGACCGTGCCATTTACACCACAAATGAAATCGCCGTAGCCGGGGTCTTGTGGGATCTATTTGATCCGGTCGATAACAACGAGGGTGATCCATTGGCCTTGAGTTTCTCAAAAATATTTCAAACGGTTTTGAACTTTCCGGCTTCGCCAAAACCCACCACATTGGAAACATTTTGGACGACTTTTTCAAGTGAAGCCCTGACGGCAGGATCCAGCACTGCTTTTCAGTCGATATTGCAGGGGCGGCAAATTTCTTTATTTCAGGATACAACAGAGGCCACGGAACTGAAACTCACGGGTGCTGCGCCTCAATCGCACACGCTCTACAAAGCAGGTGCTGATCCTAGCGGAGATGTGGATGTGATCCCTTTTGATGTCACAAACGGAATGACCTACACGGTGAGAACGTTTAATCTTAACAATGGCGCCGATACCTTTTTAAGTATTCGTAATGCTTCTGGAGTGATTGAGAGCAACGACAATGAAAGTGGCTTAACTCATCTCAATTGTGGCATTGTGTTTGGGGGGGAGAGCAATTGTCCTGCTAATAATACCTTAAACCTTTCGTCTTCCATCACCTTCACAGCCCAGGAAACCGAAACGTTTACTGCCGAAGTCATGCGTTCGACAGATGCTCCGCCATCGGCTGGTTTGCTGGGTGCATACGAGATTGATTTATCCATCCCCTGAGGAGATTTTTTTACGCATCGCCATGAAGAGTTTTAGTCTTGAAGAATCCACACATTTTATCGACACCATTAAGGTGCTCAATACCATGGATCAACAAAATGTGCATCAGTTGAATCGACCCCAGAAGATCAGTAAAAATCTTCTAAAAGAATTTGAAAAACGAGAGAAAAGGGTCAAAATTATTACAGATGATGGTATGAGCTACATGACACATCTCATCAGTGTGGATTCTCGTGAGTTGGTGATTCGATTGCTTGATAATTTGAAAATACGTTTTAAGAGCCACCTGCTTCTTGTTTTTCCAAGCGAAGGAAAAGACTACGTTGTTCAAGGTTTTGTCAAAAAGGTTTTTTTACCGATTGTTGTGCTCTCTTATGTTGACCCAAGATACGGAAAACGATGGACACTGAATACCGAAACGCAGGTCCACTTGTCTCCTGTTTCCGAGCAGGTGCTGACATTATTCATGAACGAGGATTTGAAGTTGATCCGGCGTTCCGATGTGATTCGTCCTGGGTCTCTCTCTGGGAGGGATGGGGAACCTGAAAAAAAGGAGAAAGTGGATGTCGCTTTAGCGATTGAAGACGTGCTCTGCACCCATGTTGTCCTTGATGATGCGCCTGAGGATGTTCAGAATGTGGTGGTTTACGATTATGAAGAGGCAGAGTGTTTTTACTCTATTTTATCGCAAAGTGTGACCTTAGGGCGGATTCATGATATCTCCCCTTCTGGTCTTGCGATGATTGCCAAAAAAGGAGATGCTCTCGGTCAAGTCGGGGGCTTGGTTTCTCTTGAGTTCCACGATTTATTATCTAAAAATCAGAAGTCTGGAATTGATGTTTTTAAGTTGCGTCTCTTTGGGATTGTGCGATATCAGCGCCCTTTTGGCGAGGAAGATGAGCAGATTTTCGGAATTAAATTTGTAAAAACGATTAACGACACACGTTTTTTGAATTTTCTTGAAGAGACAGCAGAGGCCCTTACTTAAGCTCAGATCGAATCAGAGCTTCCACTTCCGCAAGTCGTTTTAAAATTTTTAAACGTGGCCTTGTGCCAGGGGTGTTTCTTCTAGTTTCCCGACAATGCCAGTGCGTGTGTGTGCATTCACTTTTTTCATGATCCGTTTGACATGGTCTTTTACGGTGTGCACACCGATATTGAGTACCTCGGCAATTTCTTTATTCGTAAATCCTTTTTTCACATAATGCAGAACCGCTTCTTCCCTCGGTGTGAACTTAGGTCGAGATTGAGCCAGCACCGCGCTGCGCGTTCCTCGATGAAGTGCTTCAATAAGAACCATCACAAAGTCCGATGTTCCGGCATCGCCTTTGAGGCCTTGACCTCGAAGTGAAACAGTGTGTTCTCTAAAGGAAAAGAAAGCTTTGCTCGCATGCTGATCCGCGTTAAAGTCGATTCTATTTATCTGGGAAGATACTGTGATCTGCAAACGATTTAATATTTGTGTAAGTTGAAGCCGGGCCTCGTGCTCTTCGGCAGTTTTTCCTTTATTTTCAAGGAGTTTTAGTACGGACGATTCCCCGTGACTTACAAATAAGATATGCCCTTGCCGACCGATAACAATGACATCGGGTGTACTGCTTTTGTTTAAAAACTCATCATATTCAGCGTGCGGACTTTGCGGGGCAATCGCATCGTATGTTTGCTGGTGGTCTTCGACTTTTTCTAAAATAGCAAGTTGCATCATTTTGCTCCCGGGAATTGATGTCTCTTTTAATGTTCGGTTTGATAGAGGGTGCATCTATGTTTTAAGGCTCCAAATGCTTCCTTCATGAGGTTAAATTCTTCTGTGAGACGCTCTCTTTGTTCTGCTTTTGTTTGATCGAGAATTTCATCAATGCGTTTTAGTAAACCCCGTATCCATGTCGGGTTTAGCTGAAGGTTAAAAGAGAGCATGTCCAGTTCTCGGCGCATTTCTTCTAAGCGCGGACCGGCATCTTTTTTTGAGAGTTCGATATTCTTTAAACGTTTGTAGAGGTGACGACGATATAACTTTGGGCAGCTTTTCCATGTTTCAATATTTTTGAGAAGTTGCTGTTTGTGGTCCCGCAAACCTCGAAGCATATCGGAGTCTGGTTCGGATCCTTTGTTTTGTCGGGCGCTGTGTTTTTCAGCTAACTTTGATAGGTTATCGAAATTATATTCAATGCCATTTTTAAAGCGAACTTCACTCTCTATCATGCCTTCCCCTTTTTTAATAAGTGGTTTGGTCTTCAATCCTTAGAACAATGTTTGGGAAAGCAATTAATATGCCTATATATACTAAGAATATTGTTTTCATAAGTTATTGAAAAACTTACATTTTCTTTTTTGTCCGAATGGTGAGATATTCCTATTCTTGGAATAAATTCCGAAAATCGGAATGCTTCGCCATCCTGCTTCCTTTTATTTTGAGACCTGTTATCATGCCGGGATTATTATTCTGGAATTTGTCATGCGGCTGAAACGTCTAGAAGTATTTGGATTTAAATCCTTTTTTGATAAAACGGTGATTACTTTCCAGAAAGGAATCACCGGAATTGTGGGCCCAAATGGTTGCGGAAAAAGCAATTTTGCGGATGCAATTCTCTGGGTTTTGGGGGAGCAGAGCCCCAAAAGTCTAAGGGGCGAGCGTATGGAAGACGTCATTTTCAGCGGGACGGATCAACGAAAAGCCCTTTCCGTTGCCGAAGTGTCTTTAACCATTGGGGAAATTGCCAACGAATTGCCACCCCCCTATACCCCCTATGCAGAATTGACACTCAGTCGTCGACTTTACCGTTCGGGAGAGAGCGAATACCTGATCAATAAAAGTCCCTGCCGACTGAAGGATATTCGGGATCTTTTGATTGATATCGGTGCGGGTTACCATGCACACACCATTATCGAACAAGGTAAGGTTGATGAGATTATTACAGCATCACCGATGCAGCGCCGAGAAATTGTTGAAGAAGCCGCAGGCATTGCAAAATATCGTCTGAGAAAAGCGGAGGCCTTGCGCAAATTGGATGCCACCGAACGAAATTTGACGCGTGTGACAGACATCATTGGTGAAATCAAGCGGCAGCGAAGTGCTTTGGATCGCCAGGCAAAAAAGGCTGAAAAAGTGCAAGAAATGAGTGTGATGCTCAAAACCTTTGACCTGCAAATCGCGCGCGATGAATGGTATGGATGGAAAAGTGAGCAGGAGGCGCTTGAAGCAGCAGAAGCAGACCTTAAGCGTCAATCAGAGATTTATTCAGGCCAGCTAGGCATGCTGGATGCGACCCAGGCAGAGCACAAACTTCTAATGACAGAAAAAGAGCAGGAACTTTCTGAGCGCGCGCGCGACTTGTCTGATGTCGAAAAAAATATCCAACGCTGGGAAGGCAAACTTGAAACCCTAAATGTCCAGCGCCAGGAATGGCTTGCGGCTCAATCCCGGATGCATGAGGAAATTGAGGGGCTTAAAAATACGCTTTCGTCGCTTGAAACAGAAGGCATCAGCTTAGATGAAGAGGCTGTATTGATCGCAAAAACCTTACCTGAAGCAGAAGCGACACTGGCTGAACATGACCTGCAGGCCCGGCAGCTTAATGATGAAGTACTTGATGTCAGTACGCACTTAGAGTCCTGCAAAGTGAGCCTCTTTGATCTTTCCGCTCAGGTGACGACTTCAAAAAATAACCTGGCCCATTTTGAGGCGCGTTTAGCCGGTCTTTTGAAACAGGAGGAGCGGCTGGGTCTTGAGCAGGAGACCCTTGAGGAAAAGCTTGCGGAATCAGAAGCTGCATTAAAGGTGCTTAGCATTGCCGAGGAAAAAAACACCGTGCTTCTTGAAACGCTAAAAACGCAGCGTGGAGATACGATTCGTAAACTGGAAATAACAGAGGCAAGCCTTCAAAAGAAAGCAGAACAGTTGCTCTTGGTGAAGGAAGCTTCGGTTGATGTTAAGGCCCGTGTAGCGTCACACGAAGGGTTTTACCGGGGGTTTTTAAATAAACGAGAAGGCACCGATAACCCTCTACTTGCGCTGGAAGGTTTAAAAGGCATGGTGGCAGATTTAATCGAAGTCCCCCCTGTTTATGAGCTTGCGCTGGAGACGGTACTTGAAAACAAACTGCGGGGCATCGTGGTTGAAAACCATAGGGAGATTCAAAAAGGCATTTCCTATCTGAGCGCGGCTCAGTTGGGACGTGGCACCTTTTTTCCATGCCACCCGCGTGTGAGAAAAGAGATCACGCAATGCTCAGAAATACTTGCGTCTCTTGAGGGGCTGCTGGGCAAGGCACGAGATCTTGTTTCTGTGCGACCGGGTGATGAAGCCATTGCGGATGCTTTGCTGGGTGGTATTATCATTGTCAAAAATCTTGAGTCTGCGCTAAAGGCATGGAAGGCTGTGCCTGAAGTTGATATTTGGGTCACGCTTGAAGGAGAAATATTGGATTCTTTTGGTGTCGTCTCTGGTGGAGAACAAGGCAAAAAAGGCTTGCTCGGTCAGAAACGTGAGCTGAAACAACTCACAGATCAGGCGGAATCACTTCAAAAAGAAGCGGTGGCCTACGAGCAGGAAATCTCCAATGAGGAAAAAATCGCAAGCGCTGCTCGTTTGGAAATCACAAGTCTTTCGGAGGAAATACGAGGTTTGGATCTTGAATTGCTCAAGATGCAAAGTGAGCAAAAAAGTATAAATTACGAACGTGAGCGGCTTGAAGGGGCACTTGAAACTGTTCGTTTTGAGCAAGAAGAAGGATTGAGCGAAAAAGAAAATTTGCTGGCCTCAGAAGTGGCCGAACATCAGTGCATTGCCGAGGCACAAGAAATGAGGGCTGAGAAAGAAGCTGCACTCGAAATCTTAAGAGAGACCTTGCATACATCTCAAGAAAAGGTGTCTTTGTTGAGCGAGACCGTCGTGCAGCTTAGAATGAAGCGAAATTCACTAGAGGAAAAACAGAGACATACGCTTGAAAAACAAACACGTCTCCTACGTGAGAATGATAACCTCAACAGGCAGATCAATGAAAAGCGTGTTTTTGAAAACACGCTTCAGGAAAAATTGGCCTTTGGGAAAACAGAGACACAAGATGCCGAAATGACGATCACAGACTTGTCCGGGGAACGGGTAAAATGTGAAAAGGCCCTCAGAGATGCACGCGAATCACATGCGAACCTTTTGTCTGATATGCAACACACCGAGCAAGAATCAGTCGGTCTTCGTTCAAAATTCAAAAAAACCGATGAAATCCTTCAAGAGAAGGCCTTAAATAAAGTGACTGTGGAGATGCAGCGGCAAAAAATTGAAGAATCCATTTTTTCACGATATCAAATTGAAATGTCCGATATCGACGAAAACGATTTGGGACAATCAATTGAGGCTGCACGTGAAGAAGCGGCGCATCTTCGAAGAAAAATCGAGAGCATGGGGCCCGTCAATCTGGCCGCCATTGAGGAGTATAAAACATTAGACGAGCGCTTTCAGTTTTTGAGTGGACAGGACGAGGATCTCAGGCAGTCCATCGAAAGTCTGCGCGAAGCCATTGCAAAAATTAATAAAACGACCCGTGGCCTCTTTGTGGAGACTTTTCATACCTTGAATCAAAAATTTGGAGAAGTTTTTGCTTCCTTTTTTGGCGGGGGTTCGGCGGAACTTGTATTATTGGATGAAGCCCACCCCTTGGAATCGGGCATTGAAATGATGGCACAACCCCCTGGAAAGGGTCGGCGCAGTTTACTTCTCTTTTCTGGTGGCGAAAAGGCCTTGACTGCTATTTCGCTGCTTTTTGCGACTTTTTTGATTCACCCGACACCCTTCTGTCTTTTAGATGAGATTGATGCGCCCCTGGATGAGGAAAATACACGTCGTTTTTCGCAAACCTTGGTCAAAATGTCTAAAGACACTCAGTTTATTGTGGTCACCCACAACCGTTTTACCATGGAAATTGCTGACGTGCTCTATGGCGTAACCATGGAAGAAACCGGGATTTCAAAGCTGGTTTCAGTCAAAATGAGCACCCCTGAGGATAAAAGCGAAGTCACTCCAAGTGCAGTTGCTTAGATGCCCCCTAAACACCCCTAGGAGCCTGTCGGACTTAGGATAAATCTACTGCGAAAAATCTATTTTGGCCCATTTTTTCGGTCATTTTCGTTAAATATCGGGGATATTCTCCTCAAACGATCAAAAAAATGGACTCAAAATCGCTTTCTCTCGCTACGATCACCTAAGTCCGACAGGCTCCTAGGGTTTTTCTAAAAAGTGGTCATACCCTTTGACCCTGAGGGCCTGTTTTTTTTTATCCGCGCCGCGTATAAATATCCCTTCCCTTTTTGAGCAGATTTTTCCAATACGTGTGGCGTGCATAAAATCATTTTTTATCAATTGGGTGAGTTTTTTTTCTTTGCTTGGCGGCACACAAAAAAGCAGCTCGTAATCTTCACCGCCGTAGAGGGCGAAGTCGAGCGCGTCCATCTTATGTTGTTTGGCATAGCGTTTTAAAGCGAGAGAAAGCGGAATTTGCGTGCGTGTTAATTCTGCACCGACCCGACTTTGTTGCATCATATGATTCAAGTCTGCACTCAGGCTGTCTGAAATATCAATCATGGCTGATGCAATCCCTGTTTTGGCGATCAGCATGCCCTCTGTCGTGCGGGCCTCAGGGCATCGCTGTCGTTGGAGTAAGTGACGGTATCCTTTTGTTGCCCGCCCTTGTTTCAAACAATCAAGACCCGCCGCAGCATCGCCGAGTGTTCCGGTGACATAAATAGCATCTCCGACTGTTGCGGTGCACCGTGTGATCATCTGTTTTTTAGAAACCTCTCCGTGCAGCGTGATTGAAATGAAAAACGGGCCGTTTGTGCGCGTGGTGTTTCCACCGATGAGCGCCAAATTTGAAGGGCGGCTTGCTTTTAGGATCCCTTTGTAGAGTTGGTTTAAATCTGAGCATTCCATGTTGTTTGGGATACCCAGTGAAATTAAAAAGGTACGGGGTTGGCCCCCCATTGCAGCGATGTCACTTAAATTGACAGCCACTGCTTTTATCCCAACTTGTTCAAAAGAACTGTGGGTTCGAGTAAAGTGAATGTCTTCAATCAGGGTGTCTGTTGTGAGTAGACTGAGACAGCCACGTGAAGGAATAAAAGCTGCGGCATCATCTCCGATGCCAAGCGAAACAAATCCATGTTTTGACGCAAACTGTCTTTGAATTTGTGCGATGAAATCGAATTCTCCGATTTTTATCACTGGATTAACATGCGCTTAAATCGTTCATGTTAGAGAGGTTTATTCCTGTGAAAACGGGAACGACACCTCATAAAAAGAATCCCATTTCTTAACCTTTAGCTTTTGTTTGGGTTCTTTTGATGATTTTCCGGGGAGATTTTTTTGATGCCGACTTTTTCGGCCTCTTTTTTTTGCGAAAAACGTGTTTGAAAACGGTTTCAACTTGTTCTGCAAAAATAAATTTGAGCCCTTTTTGAAGATGTTTTGGGACTTCTTCAAGGTCTTTTTCATTGCGTTTTGGAAAAATAATCGTGGTCATGCCCGCTCGTTTTGCCGCCAGAATTTTTTCTTTGAGTCCACCAATGGGCAAGACACGACCGCGAAGCGTAATTTCTCCTGTCATGGCCACATCGTGTCGTACAGGGATTCCTGTGAGTGCTGAAGTGAGTGCCGTCGCCATGGTGATCCCTGCGGAGGGGCCGTCTTTAGGGATTGCCCCTGCGGGCACATGGATGTGGATGTCATTTTTTGCAAAAATATGCGCCTTGATTTTAAGAACTTTTTCCTGAGAGCGGATATAAGAGAGTGCGGCCTGCGCAGATTCTTTCATGACCTTGCCCAGTGAACCGGTGAGAATCAGCTCTCCTTTGCCCTTCATGATTGTGGCTTCGATTTGCAAGACGTCACCCCCTGTGGGAGTCCAAGCAAGACCGGTTGCAACACCGATACTGTCTGATTCGGCTTCTGCCTCGGGAACGATTTTTGGAATCCCCAGAAATTGATGTAAATTGCTGGGGATTACGCGGATTTTTTGTTTGCCGCCTTCGGCCATTTTCCGCGCAATTTTACGCAACACGCGGGCAATTTCTCGTTCCAGGTTTCTTACGCCTGCTTCTCGTGTGTATTGGGTGATGATTTGTTCCATGCCAGCATCTGAAATACTGACGTCCTTAGCGCTTGTGCCATGGTCTTCAAGTTGTCGAGGCAGGAGAAAGTTTTTTGCAATCCCTGCTTTTTCTTCGACCGTGTACCCTGAGAGCTCGATCATTTCCATTCGGTCACGTAATGGAAGCGGGATGGGATCAATTTGGTTCGCTGTGGTGATAAACATGACGTTTGAAAGATTAAAAGGGACCCCCAGGTAATGATCTGAAAAACTGTGATTTTGCTCCGGGTCGAGCACTTCGAGCAATGCAGAAGAAGGATCGCCCCGGAAGTCTGTCCCGATTTTGTCAATTTCGTCCATCATAAAAACAGGGTTTGCGGTGCCCGCCTGTTTCATCCCTTGAATCAAGCGTCCTGGAAGTGCTCCGACGTAAGTGCGACGATGCCCTCGAATTTCGGCTTCGTCATGAACCCCGCCCAATGAAATGCGGATAAACTTACGGCCCAAGGATCGTGCAATGGATTTCCCTAGAGAGGTTTTTCCGACACCGGGAGGGCCCACAAAACAGAGGATGGGGCCTTTCAGTTTACCTTTCATTTTTCTTACGGCAAGATATTCCAAGATGCGTTCTTTGATTCGTTCAAGGTCGTAGTGATCTTCATCCAGGATTTTTTTTGCGGAAACAAGATCGAGTCTGTCCTTGGTTTGTTTGCTCCAGGGGAGCTCAACCATCCACTCCAAATACGTTCGCACGGTGGCGGCTTCCGCAGAATCCTGATGCATACGCTCCAATCTCCGGAGTTGTTTCAGGGCTTCTTTTTCAACTTTTTTCAGCATTTTTGCTGCTGTGATTTTTTCACGAAATTCTTCGATTTCCTCGGAGCGGTCGTCTGTTTCGCCCAATTCTTTTTGAATGGCTTTGAGTTGTTCTCTTAAAAAATATTCGCGTTGTACTTTGTCCATTTCGCCTTTGGCTTCGGACTGAATTTTCTGCTGCATGATTAAAACGTGCAATTCTTTGGACAAGATATCGTTGGCTTTTTTGAGTCGCTCAACGGGGTCAATGGTCTCAAGCACGTCTTGGGCAAGATCTACTTTAAGTCCCAAGTTAGAGACTACGAGATCAGCTAGACGGCCTGGATCTTCGAGGTTTTCGATCAAGGCGACAACATCAGGCATCAAAAATTTTCCGAAGGAGATGGCTTTTTCCATTTGCTCTTTGACAGCGCGCACCGTGGCTTCAACTTCGGATGAAACCTGATCTAAGGTGGGTTCTTCGAGGACTTCGATCTCTGCTTCAAAATAAGGTTCTGTTTGGGAAAAGGAGAGGATTCTGGCTTTTGAAATCCCTTGTACCAGTATTTTAATGCGACCATCAGAAAGTCTGAGCATCCTCATGATGGTGCCCACGGTCCCGAGTGTGTAAATATCTTCGACTTTTGGCACTTCAATGTCGAGCGATTTTTGTGCGGCGAGCAAGATCAACTTTTTTTCGGCGGCGGCCTTTTCAATGGCTTTTACGGATAAATCACGACCGACAAAAAGTGGGAGAACCATTTGCGGGAAAACGACAAGATCCCTAACCGGCAACACCGGGAGTTTTCCTGGAATTTTTGTTTGTTCATTCTTTTGATCGGGGGATTTGGACACAAATAACTCCTTAAAAAATGAGAGGGTCGTTCTATTCTTTATGTGACTTATGGCAACGGGGGTAATGAAACAAGAGTGCCCATATCTTATCTGTCGTTATAGGGAAAGACCTTTAAGGTATGCTTTAAATGCCTTGCCCAAACTCGGATTCTTAAGCCCCATTTCGACGGTGGCCTGAAGAAAACCTAATTTATCCCCCGCATCATAGCGATTTCCTTTGATTTGATAACCGTACATGGTTCGAAACGCAGCTAAATCGTTTAAAGCATCGGTGAGTTGAATTTCATTATTTTTTCCCGGTTTTGTTTTTTCAAGCATTTCAAATATTTCTGGGATGAGCAAGTATCGGCCAATCACGGCAAGGTTTGAAGGGGCATCTTCTTTTGTGGGTTTTTCAATTAAGTGATTGATTTTATGAAGCTCATCAATTGTTTGCGCGGCATCAATGATTCCGTATTGGTGGACTTCAGAATCTTCAACCTCTTGAACACCGATGATGGGTGCGGGTGTACGTTCATAGATATCAATCATCTGTTTTAAGGCCGGGGTGTTGTGATCAATGATGTCGTCCCCAAGCAAGACCGCAAAAGGTTCGTCCCCAATGAGATGTTTTGCACAAAGCAGTGCGTGTCCCAGGCCTTGAGGCTGGCTTTGGCGGATGTAACAAAAATCGGCCATTTCTGAAATTCTTCTCAAGCCGGGGATGTGGTGTTCTTTTCCGGTTTGTTTTAGGATTTCTTCCAGTTCAAACGAAATATCGAAGTGGTCTTCAATGGCCCGTTTTCCTCGGCCTGTGATAATGATAATTTGTCGTATTCCTGCGGCAACTGCCTCTTCGACCACGTACTGAATAAGGGGTTTGTCAACAAGCGGCAGCATTTCTTTCGGGGATGCTTTGGTGACAGGTAAAAAGCGTGTGCCGAGTCCAGCGGCTGGGATGACGGCTTTTGTAATCTGTTGTCTACGCATGGTTTTCTCCAAAATGAAATTTTATTGGCCCGGGCGGTTAAAGTCAAGGGGAAGCAAGTTCTCACATTTCACGATCTCAAAATTTAGGAACTTGCTCCTGTGTTGATTTTGATTTTTGAGGATGTGTTTTTTTCAAAAGTCGCCGATAAATGTGACAGACTTCCGATTGGATTTCATCAAAGGGTTTCCGGTTGTCAATGATTTCATCGGCAAAGGCACGTTTCTCCTCAAGCGGCATCTGTGCCGCAATGCGACATTTGGCTTCATTCTCTGTGAGCGATCTTCTTTGGATGAGGCGTTCTCTCTGTGTTTTTGTATCCACATAAACAAGAATGACCCAGTCCATCCATTGGTAGGCTTTACTTTCTATAAGCAAAGGGGCATCAAAAATGAGCACACTTTGAGGGTTTTCTGAGCGAAGGCGGTTTTGTTCTGTCTTAAGCTGTTTGAAGACCAAGGGGTGTAATATTGTGTTGAGTGTTTCTCGTTGTTTCTCATCCTGAAAGATAATATGTCCCAGTTTTCCGCGGTTGATCTCACCATCCATATCAAGAATTTGTTTCCCAAAAGTACTGACGATTTCTTGATAGGCTTTATTACCTTGAAGGATGAGTTCATGGCAAATCTGATCTGCATCGACGATGTGGGCCCCTTGTGTTTGAAAAAAGCGCGTGACTGTACTTTTTCCGCTCGCGATGCCACCTGTTAAACCGACTAAAACCACCTTAAATGTCCCTGCGTTTCAGGCAGAATTATAACACAGTCCCCAAGGGTGGATTAAGGAAGCGCTGACCACGTCATCGCTCTGGTTTTTTCTCTTTTAGCTGGGCCATCAGCTAAATGTTTCCTGAATGTGAGCGTCGAGATTAACCCAAATGTAGCACACTCTTTCAGATGAAAAATGATGGATTTATTCGTTTCATTCCCATGTTGCTTGACAGCATGGGAGCCACATTTCTACAATGAACCTACTTTGACAAGCCACTTACATCGAATTAATATTAAGGTTGCCTTTCCTTCTCCAAACATTCTTGATGAATAAACCGACAATAGCAACAATAGAATTTCCTGGCGAAATTCAGGACAAAAAAGAAGCGCGTTCAATCTATAAGGACGCTGAAAACCTATTTGCGACACTCCTTACAACAGAGGCTCTGGATAAAAACCTGAATAAACTTTCTCCAATCACGCAAAATTTTGAGCAAGCGCTGGAGCAGGCGCTGATCGCTGCTTATCAAGGTTGCTTAAGCTCGGAAATTGCGCACCGTTTTTTACAGAGAATTCTTTATCGTATCAATCGCCTCAAGCTTTTCTGGTACGACGATTTGAAGCTTTATGAGAATGAACGTTCTTATTATCTCCAGGGCATCCGAGACAGGATTGAAGAGGCATGGCAGGCTTGGGAAACGCAACACTTTGATCTATTCGTTTTAAAAAAGCTCAAGGTCGGGGAAAGCTTAAGGGAGGAGAGCAATAATGATTTGGACTCAAAGCCCTCTGAGGTCGGTCTTTTCTTTCGTGATCAAATGGGGAAAGCAGGGTACAGGCGACTTCTGGAGATCACATCGCTTGATGGACTCGTTGAAGCCAGTCAACTATCGCGGATGCTGGGGGGTGTTGCAAATGAGATTCATGCCACCTTGACGAAACTGTTTCTAGAGGAATACGGAAATGGACGCCTTTCACGTAAACACTCCACCTTTTTTGAGGCCATGCTAAATGAATTCGACATGCAAACGGCGCCAGAGGTCTATATCGACGCGGTACCCTGGGAGGTTCTCGCGGGCATCAATCACAGCTTCCTTCTGACAGAGCGCAAGCGCTACTATCTTCGCTATATTGGCGGATTGTTATACACCGAAGTCGCGATTCCTTCCGCTTTTCGAAATTACTCAGCCGCTGCGAGACGACTCGGCTTGCCTGAGTCTGCTCTGGGCTATTGGGATCTTCATATCAAGGAAGATGCGCGGCATGGACGTTGGATGCTTCATGATATTGCCCTCCCTCTGGCGGGTAGATATCCCTCAGAGGCATGGGAACTGGTCTTTGGATACAAACAACAACGGCTAATGAGTGAGCGTGCCGGTGGAGCCATCGCACGTTCTGCACGCACAGCGGACTCCGATTTTAGAGAAGAGAATTAAGTTTAATCAACTATTGAATGGACCGCTTATAAGATGAACAAATATACGAGTATGACTGAATATTATGACGCCTTAATGACCTCGGGTTATTATGACTATGATGCGATTGCAAAATCCTTAAGCACTATTCTCCAAGGCAGAAAAAAAATCCTGGAACTTGGGGTGGGTACCGGACTCGTCGCCCAAAAGCTTTTGCATGACCACCCGGACTGTGAATTTACTGGAATCGACTTTACGGCATCAATGCTGGAAAAGGCCAAAGAACGCCTTCCCCAGAACGTTCAGCTTTTAGAGCAAGATGTAACAACTTTAGCATTGGGAAATCGTTTTGAGGCCGCTTTTGGAAATGGTGGCGTATGGGGATTTGTGAACACGGGGAAGGAATACATCTTGGTCAGCCATCTTACGAATATCCAGGACAATATCAAAGGCCTCCGTCGTGTGGCTGAGCACCTTGAAGAAAAGGCGCTTTTTATCATGAGCGTTCAGGGCGTCCATCAGAATTTTGAAAGGGAGCTGCCGGAGCAGATCCTTTATTCGCAAGAAATCAGCGAAGAAGGGGATTTTATAGAAAAGGACTATATCTTCAAAAAGAACGGAGAGGTGCTTGCCAGACACAGGAACCGCTTCAGGCTCTTTCGAGGGAATGCCATTCAAGAACTGTTGGGAGAAGTGGGATTCAAATTCCAGTACATTGATTCTGATGACCGCTTCCACGTTTATGTAAAATAGAAATACCTGTTTAGTCCCTTGCTAAGGCCAAAATAAGGATTAGAATCCTAAAAGAAATACAAGTATCTAAAGAGACAATCGCTCAATTAGCCGAAAGACTGTCACTCAAGCCAAAATAGCAAAACAGGGGCCAAGTCTTCAAAAATGGTATATGACCCCTTATTCTAGACCTGCTTATTTTCCAGACCTGTTCTTTTAGACTTTCCTGCTAACGCGTGATTTAGGACAAGCGATGAAAAGAAAAATTATAGGGTTTCACATTGATGCGCATGAGGATTGGGTGGCAGAGTTAGATTGTTATCATGCTCAGCATGTGTGACACGATCCGCCTTTTAAAAATTGACCTTGGCGATTGTTTTGTGTGTTGGAGGGACAATTGCGTTATCAACTCAATACGACGGAAAGCGCATCTTATTTGCTATCAAAAAATGAAAAAGCGGTGATTGTCCCCTGCATGTTGCACGCGGTTAGCCCACTTGAGTCCGTTCGGTTTTACGTGGAATTTTTTTCTAAAATGGGCGTCGAATAACAAAAAAAAGCCAGGGCTTAGGTCTCCGTATGAGATAGTAAATTTCTTCGTTACTTCCCCCTCTCCCTTTGTTGAATTTGACATTTCGATTCAAATCAATATAATTCCTTCCTCATGAGAAAAATAGCACTAAGCATTCTCATGGTCTATATGAGCCTGTCTGGATTGATGATGGTCCGGGCTGGTGGTCATGCCCTTGTTCATCAGCAGTCCCCAGACCATGCAGCTCAGCACGCATCCTTTGTGTGTACATGGATGTGTGCCGCATCGACTTCAACGGAATCTGCGGGCTTACAGTATGAGGCCTCTCTTCATCCATCCACCGAAACCCCCAATATTTATATCAAGTTCTTCCTGGCACCTCTGCCAATAACACTTCCTTTTGGTCGTGCACCACCCGTTTAACTGCTTTAGCAACAATCCGCAAACAAGAAGCCTTAAACATGCTCGTTCCCTTTTAATGAAGGAGCGTGTTTTTGTAGGTCTTAAGACGTAATTTAGTTTGCCGGAAAGTCGCGGCCTTTGTTCGTCATTCCCGCATGTTCTTAGCGGGAATCCAGAGTGCTTCAATTAGATGGATTCCGGCTTGAAAATTGTCGGAATGACAGCAAAACAGTACAAAACTTTTGGGTGCCGATCAAAGGAGCAACAATGTTTTTATTGATCCATCGACCGATCTTCATCGGTTTTTTACTCAGTATTTTATCTTTTTCGTCTCTATTTTTAACCTCCAAATCCTTCGCCAGTTGCGGGGCGGGTAACTGTTTTTTGGTGACAGGTGCAGAAGAAGGCATTTCCTCTCCCGGCCAGATGAGCTTGGATATTTCCTATCGTTACGTACCCATGGATGATTTTCAAAAGGGGAGCGGCAGTACAAACGAAGCCCTGGTGCCGAAAGTCGATTTCGAAAACAAGGACATTGAAAATCGTCACCATCGGGAAATCAGAACCCTGAATGAACTTGTGCAGGTCAATGTTGGTTACGGAGTGACAACGCGTTTTACGCTACAAGTTGCGATTCCACTCATGAATAACCGCGCGCATGAACATTTCGATGGTGTCACGACCACAAACCCCGATGGCAATTTTACCCGCGACGATGGTGCTTCCGGTATTGGAGACATTCGTTTAATGGGACGATATGCAGCCGTGCTACGCACGAGACATCTTGTTGTGATTGGCGGGGGAGTCAAGTTTCCGACGGGAGAATACAAACTTTTAAATGGCGAGGGGAACATCAACGAGCCGAGCATTCAGCCGGGCACGGGGTCTTTTGATTATCTGTTTTCCTTTTTTTATGACTATCAAATCCTGCCGCATCGTTTCGATACCTTCGTATCCCTTAGTTATGAGTTAACCGATGAAAATAACTTAGGCTACACTTTTGGCGATCAAACCTTGTTCAATCTCGGATTCAACTATCGGCTTGAGTCCGAAAAAAATATCAGTCTCAGCACTCAATTCAACCTCCGGCATACAGATCGTGACACATTTGAAACGAACACCGGCGGCACGGGTGTGCTTTCTACGGGCGGCACAACACTTTATTTTAGCTCCGGCATTCGTATTCAGGCTTCGGATACTTTAGGTCTCTACAGCTTTTTGCAGCTTCCGGTTTATCAATATGTGAATGAAGAGAACCTGGTCGCGAAATTCGGACTTGTTTTAGGTGTGACTTATACCTTTTAGAGCATCCCTCGTTGTTGAAAGGAAAGATTATGAAATACTCAAATAAGTCGATAAAAAATACAGGTTTGCCAATGATGTTGCTCTTTGCGCTTAGTTTTTTAACAGGCATGGCAGAAAGACCACCACTTGTGGGTGGTCCGGCACCCGAATTTCAATTAGATCAACTCGGGGGTTCACCCATAAAAATGTCCGATTACCGTGGCAAGGTCGTGCTTTTAAACTTTTGGGCGACTTGGTGTGGCCCCTGTAAAAAAGAGATGCCCGAAATGCAAGCGGCTTATGATGAATTGAAAGATCAGGGTTTTGTGATTTTGGCACTTAACTTTGGTGAAAAAGCAAAAAAAGCAGAAAAACTGGTGAAAGAGATGGGACTGACTTTTCCCATTCTACTTGATCGAAAAGTTGAGGTTGCCGAACGCCACCGTGTGGTGTCACTTCCGGTGACTTTTTTCGTTGATCCGAAGGGGATCATTAAAGAACAGGTCTTTGGGGGAAGTTTGACAAAGGATCAGATTGTTGAGATTTTTCAAAAACTTCGTTAAAAGAAAACCTCGGTAAATTTACAACACTGACACGAGTTTTAAATGTCGCTGGTTTATGGCAAGCATAACTCAGGGGTAGGAGCTTTTAGGACGACTCCTACCCCGTTTTAATCTCAGCTGATTTTTCGTTTTAACGCTTGCTCTCTGAGAAATTAGTTTTCCATCAGATCCTTCAAAACACTCAACTCTGTTTTTAACCCTTTAATTTGCTCGGCAAAGACTTCATCAGGTATTTCGGGGCCTTGAAAGAATGTGAAGATGTATTTTGTGCCTTCAGGGCCATTTGGCACAACGCGTGTAAAAGCGGGATTTGAGTCGGGTCCGTAATAGAAGTCAATCAGTCCTCGTTCTGCATCGGTGTCGTAACGGATCTTCATTTCACCCATTGGTGTTGTTACGATCCAATCATTCGCGTCGTGTTTGATGTCCTGACAAAAGCAAATAGCCCATTTCGGGAGGTTGGCTGGGTTTGCTAAAAAATCATACACTTTCTTCCATTCGGCTTGGATTGTTACTGTTCTGGTGTGTGAATTCATGATTTGTTCTCCTGATTTAGGTTCGATATTTGATGATGAATGCTTCCTTGACTTGATGTGCTAAGTCTAAATCAGTGAGGTGACAAGGGTTTGTCAGGAGCTTTTTTTAGCCGAGGTATTTTTAAAATGAAGGATCTTGTTTTTTACTCATTGCAATGTAGTCTTTAAAGCTATGGCCGGGACGGATACAAAAGGTTTTTGTTGTCAGGTGAATCTGAATGATGCGATCGGAACGAAAGGTTCGCAGATCATTTCGAAGAAGGCAGTATGCGGGCAGTAGCCAAACGTTTGCATAACGTACCAGTCCCAGAGGCTCAATTTCTCTTGTTGTTTTTTTGCCACGTGCAATGCCATCGTAAGTGATAGAGAGAATACGTCTGTTATTGACGGCTTCAAGAAATATTGCCAGCGGACCTGTCACACCTGAACGAGGCCCAGAAATCAAGCGCTCACGGAGGTCTGCCACGCCTTGTACTGCTTCGGGCGTAAGTACTGCTTCCAATTTGGACATCGCAGATTGCAGGCGCGCCCTGAGGGAATTATCCACAATGGGGTCCAGAAGCCGTGCACCCATGGCCAAAACCTCGGCCTCTTCCGGGTCAAAAGCAATTGGACGAAGACGGGTTTCCGAAGGCAATCGATAGCCATCCCCGGCAGTGCCGACGATTGGAAATCCTGAGGTTTGCAGAGCAGCAATGTCTCGATAAATGGTTCTGAGACTCACGCTAAATTCTTCGGACAAATCACTGGCACGTAGCCTTCGACGTGCAGAGAGCATCAGGGCGATGCTGAGAAGTCGTTCTAAGCGATTCATGGGGCATCCTGTGAGTCGTGCTGAGTCAACTTGTTTATTGTCAGACCGAACGAAAAATAAGCAAATATAAAACAGAGTTCAAGTGTAAAACAAGGGGGCAAGTCTTTATTTGCCTGAAGTGAAACCTTCTGTTGCGATCAACAATCATCTTGAGATAAATCAGAATTGAATATCCTGGAGCTGTGTACTACATTTACAGCACAGTGAGTCAGAGACTAAAGAAACACAAACAGCAACTCAAGACTTAATCCCTTATTTTTTAGTTTTAATCCCTTAGATTTCAGAAAGTATAAGTGTTGTAATATATTAAAATGCAACACTTATGCGCTATTGTTTTGCAATAAAATAGAAGACTCTATTTTATTATTTCCTTAACTAATCAATAGGTTAGCTCTCTAAAAAAATATGGCATAGCAACTGCAATTGATTGTTTTTGAGTCGCCGTCGCTTGTTATGCCCTTTGGTTTGTCGCTTTCCGCGCCGATGACGGTGTCATGAACATTTGAAAGTGTCATAAATATTTGGAGGATAAGAATCGATGAAAAATAAAAAAAATCTCTATGGGTTTTGTACCGTGTTTTTTACCCTGATGTTTGTTGTGATATTTTCCACGGGGGTGTCTGCAAAAAATGCGGTCTTAAGCACAGCGCCCCAGGTCCCACCGGCAACGATGAGAAGTGCAGCCAAAACTGTCGTCGTGAATTTTGAGGCGAGGGAAATCATTCAAACGATTGATGGAGACAAGCAGTATAAATTTTGGACATTTAATGGCTCAACACCTGGCCCCATGATTCGTGTGCGCGTCGGTGATTCCGTTCAATTTCACCTGGCCAACCATAAAGATAATCAATGGCCCCACAATATTGACATCCATGCTGTCAATGGACCTGGAGGCGGAGCCCATGTCAATGAAGTCAAGCCAGGAGAAAATTCCGTTTTTACATTTAAAACCTTAAACCCTGGACTCTATATCTACCATTGTGCCGCCGGGGCGCCTAGCATCCCGCATCACATTTCAAATGGCATGTATGGTTTGATCCTGGTAGAACCGGAAGAAGGGATGTCCAAAGTCGATAAAGAATTTTATGTTTTCCAGAGTGAATTCTTTACAAAATCTGCTGGCAAGGAAAACCTCTTAGAGCTTGATTTTGACAAGGGGATGAATGACCAGCCGGACTATGTGGTTTTTAACGGGAAGACGGGTGCTTTAATGGGAGACAATGTACTCAAAGCCGATGAAGGAGATCTTGTGAGACTCTACTTCGGTAATATCGGCCCCAACAACATTTCTTCCTTTCATGTGATTGGAGAAATTTTCGATAAAGTCTATATGGAAGGGGCCATCGGAGGGGCGGTCAACCACAATGTTCAAACAACCTTAGTCCCTTCTGCAGGGGCAACGATTGTTGAGATGAAAGTCGATGTGCCCGGAAATTATATTTTGGTTGATCACAGCATTTTTCGTGTGGCCAAGGGAGCAATCGGTATTTTAGAAGTGGGTGGAAAAGAAAATGATTCAATCTTTAGAAAAGGGAAATAGGTTCTTGCTGTTCCTCATCGTGTGAAGCCTGCTCTACTCAGCCCCCCCTTTCCGAGAGGGCTGAGTAGTTTTAAGTGCTGCATTTTTCGCCACAGGGTAATACGGTGTAAACCCAATTGTCGTGCGGCTTCGCTTTTATTGCCATTGGCTTCTTTCAAGGTATCGAGGATCATTTTTTTTGAGATTTTCTTTCTTGGTTTTTTTGTTCCCGTTTCCTGAACGGTATTTGGGTTCAAAAAATAGGGTAAATCTTGTGCCTGGATCGTTCCATCGCTGCATTTAACGCAGGCATGTTCAATCGCATTTTCGAGTTCCCGTATATTCCCGGGCCAGTCATAATCGATCAGCTTTCTCAAAGCATTACGAGAAAGGCCACTGATTTTTTTAAGAGATTTTCCACGCCAGTGTTTCATGAAATGTGTTGCTAGATCGGGAATGTCATCTTTCCTTTCTCTGAGAGGCGGAATTTGGATTGGGATGACATTGAGGCGGTAAAAGAGATCTTTGCGGAAATGACCCTTTGATATTTCTTCCTCTAGGTCTTTGTTTGTCGCGACAATGAGGCGAAAATCAATCTTGCGGGAGCGATTTTCTCCCACACGTTCAATTTCTTTTTCTTGTAAGACCCGAAGCAGTTTGACCTGAATGCCCAGGTTCAGGTCCCCTATTTCATCGAGAAAAACCGTGCCACCATCGCCTTCTTCAAAACGACCGACTCGATCTTTGACCGCCCCTGTGAATGCACCCTTTACATGTCCGAACAGTTCACTTTCCAGAAGCGTGTCCGAAAAAGAGGCACAATTGACCTTCACCAATTTCTTCTTACGACGAAGACTTTCAAGGTGGATGGCTTGTGCAACCAACTCTTTCCCTGTCCCGGTTTCCCCTTTCAGTAGAACGCTTGAGTCGAAATAGGCCGTATTTTTTACCGTCTGGTAAAGTGCTGTCATTGAGCGACTTTTTCCAATGATCTTATGGAATGGAGTGTGTTCCTTGAGTGCATCCCGTAATGCCACAATTTCTGTGATATCAGTCAAAGCGACAAGGACTTCAAGCTGCCCGTCAGGACCTTTCTTTAGCAGTCCAGCATTAAATTGACCAAATCGTTTTTGCGCATCTTTGCGGTAGAATGGAGATTCAAAGCGAACGAGCTCCTGACTTGTTTTTGCGACCATGCAGAGATCGCAATTGTTAATACAAACATGTTTTTTAAAAAGTGTGACACATTTTTGTCCGATGACTTCTTCTTTTTTGAAGCCTGTTATTTTTTCAGCGGCCGAGTTGAAGCGCTTGATGACCATGTTTTGATCGTAAACAAAGACCGCTTCTTTTAAAATATTCAAGGCTGTGCTTATTTGTTCAGAAGGTGGTTTTGATTTCATACGCTCCCCAGGTTCTGAAATGTTCTGAATAATCTCCAACAAAGTGTACGCTAGACCTTTAAGTGTTGCAATTTGTTCATGCAACACCTGTTGCAAACTGAAAAAAAAGGCCGTTTCCCCATCATTGAGAAACGGCCTTTTTTGAAACAACTTTGCCAAAGGTTTATTTTAGCGCAGACAAATCCGCACCGAAATTAATGTGAAAAACATCGTCTCCAATGACCAGCGCAGGCACTGATTTTACGCCTGCTTTTTCAGCCGCAACAAGACGGTCTTTGTCTTCTCCAAGATGAATGGATTCCACTTGAAAGACCTTTGGGTCCAGTCTGTCGATCAGATTTTTTTCGGCGTCCTGACAAACGGGACAACCCGCATGGTAAAACTTGGCATCAATTTTCATATCGCGCTCCCTATATTTCGTGAAGGTACAATGTTTGTTTAAGGTTGAATCTTTTCCTGGATGGCATTCACCGTGGCTGTAGCCGTAAATTTTTCGCCATTGAGCGTGTGCAGTGCCAAGCCACTCCCGGTAAAATTCACCGTCGAAGAATTTGTGACTTGCATGTCCCCTGAAAACTGCATTAAGGAAAGGGCATATTTTTTTCCGCCAATCTCTCCAATCAAGACATTCCCATGATCCATGCCCGGCATTTTATCGATATTATATTCGTGAAGCACCACGACTTCGACAGGTTTGCTGGCTGTAAAAGTCACTGTTCCTGTGTACACTTTTCCGGCTTCAGGGCCGAGTAAAAGAATCAACTGATGCGCGCCGTGTCCCGGAATCGGATCTGTTGCCGAAGTGAGCGTAAGCTGTTTAATCACTTTTTTTCCTTCACCGGCGACAGCCGTCGGAGGCAATCCGGTCAAAGAAATAAGCATTGCAAAAACAAAAATAGGAAAGATTTTAGTGTAGATTTTTTTTTGATCTGTCATATTGAATCTCCTTAAATAAAGTGGCTACAAAACCTGTAACTGACTGAAGTTGATCTGAATTTCAACATGAGTATAATGCTGAAAATACTTTGTGAACAGTAGGTACAAAGTGGTTCGGTCGGAAGGAAATGGTCTAAAATTATGAAAACAAAAGAGAAAAAAAATTCAATTCATCAAAGCACTTTGCCTGTTAGTACCATGCTTGAAAATATTGTGGGCTGTAAGTGGTCCTTGCGCGTGATGCAATTGATTTGGCAGGAAACCAATCGCCCCGGAGAAATGCAGCGGCATACACCAGGATTATCGACGAAAGTCCTCAACGAACGTTTAAATAAACTCATGCGCTTTGGTATTCTTAAAAAAACTATTTTTCCTGTCACACCGCCTCATGTCGAGTATCACTTAACGCCCTTCGGGAAGAAGTTCTCGACTTTGCTCGATCAGATTGAAGCCCTTCAAAAAGAAATCGAACAAACTTAAACAAATAAAACGACTGTTTGCAGATGGCGAGACCAATGTAAACAAGGGGTCAAGTCTTTATTCCCTGAAGTGAAACATTCTGAGGCCAAGAATCATGTCGAGACACATCAGAATTGAATATCCTGGTGCTGTGTACCACATTACATCTCGGTTGAATGATCAACAGCCTATTTATGAGGAAAGAGCGGATCGCACTCAATTCCTATGCATTCTAGAACAAGCCTGTCAATGATCCCAATGGGGGGGGGGTATGCAAATTAATGATATCAAAACACATCCTCAAGTTTCTGTATTAACAAACGGAAAGCTTTATCATCTTTCTGATCTTACCCCAATAATGTGGACAGAGAGTTAAGCAGCATTTTGCATTTTTCCCCATTCAAATCGGGGAAACACTGAAAGTGCGGCACATCTTCTTCACCGAGAATGAGGAGCGGTTCTTCAGAATAAACTGGTATCTCATTTCGATGTCCTGCTGAATATGGCCATGTTTTTTTTTAAAATATCTCTTTCCATCTCAGTATCTTTGAGCTGTTTTTCTAGTTCTCTAATTCGTTTTTCATCTTGAGTCAGTGCCATATTGCCATGACCAGAAAAGGCAAGCTCTGCATGCTCTCTCTTGCTGCCGCCAGCGATAGATCAATGCACTGCCTATACCCAATTCTCAGCAACCTCTGGAATCGTTCGCCCTGCTTCTTCACTCAGTCGAACCGCATTCCTTTTAAATTCAGGATCGTATCTCCTTCTGTTTTGAACACTCATCTAGGAGCCTGTCGGACTTAGGTGATCGTAGCGAGAGAAAGCGATTTTGAGTCCATTTTTTTGATCGTTTGAGGAGAATATCCCCGATATTTAACGAAAATGACCGAAAAAATGGGCTAAAATAGATTTTTCGCAGTAGATTTATCCTAAGTCCGACAGGCTCCTAGACCTCCCATCGTTTTAATACCAACGACTTAACTCTCTGTCCTCTTTATTGGGGTAAGATCACTTGAAAGTGCTATCACTATTTGATACCATTAGCCTGGATGAATTCTAATCACCGCAAAACCTTCGAGAGCGTTTTCTCCCGTTCCGGACAGAAAGGTTTAGAATGGGCTCGAATCGAATCTTTATTCCTTGCGCTTGAGGCAGAATTCATTGAAGGTCGTGGTTCCCGAGTACGGTTTTTCCTAAATGGTGTCATAGGTACCTTTCATCGGCCTCATCCTGCCAAGGAAGCAAAGCCTTATCAGGTACGCGATGCCAGAGATTTTTTGAAAGAGTCGGGGATTACAGGATGAATACTATGAGCTATAAAGGATACGCGGCCCGGATCGAATACAGTGAAGACGACCTTTGTTTTGTTGGTCGGATTATCGGGACCCGGGATGTGATCGGTTTTCACGGTGATGGCGTAAAGGATCTTCGGAATGCTTTTGAAGAGGCCGTTGACGACTATCTCGAGGCCTGTGAGAAAATTGGTCAGTCACCCAATAAACCTTATTCAGGTAAAATAATGCTCCGTGTCCCGCCCGAAGTCCATGCCGCCGCTGCCACTGCTGCCAAAACGAAAGGGAAAAGTCTTAACCAGTGGGTCACGGAAACCTTAGCGAAAGCGGCTCATCTTTCATAATTCTGCAGGATAGATCTGCGATCCCAAAAGAATACAATCGCTACTCTTTATTGTAGGTTTTTATTAGCGTTGTTTGCATCTTTTCAGAAAGACGTAACCAACGCTAGTAAAAATTACAGATAACTGTCGTATATATCGTAGACCAGATTTGACAATATCTCTATTGTTCCTGGAAGGATCTTTGATCCAAAACTTTAAAAGGGGTACTTAAAGTACGCTAAATTGTCGCTTTACTGAAAAGAAAAGGTGACGTACTCTTGTGAGATATCGTAAAGTAGACGTTTCAAATCTCAGGAGTGCAATTTATGGATAAAGAGCAGGTCGGCTATGTGGCAACACTGGCACGTTTGGCCTTAAGTCCCGAAGAAACAGTGAAATTTGGTGGACAATTGAGTGAGATCTTTTCTTATATCGAAAAGCTGGATGAATTGGACACCAGTGCAGTTGAGCCGACGTCTCACGTCCTGCCGCTTTCTAATGTTTTTCGGGCGGACGCGGTGAAACCGTCTCTGCCCGCTGAAAAAATTATCGAAAATGCACCTGATCGAGAAGACACTTTTTTTAAGGTGCCGAACATTATAGAATGAACGAAAAACTCGATTGAACCCAGTGTAAGAGGGAACAAAATGTTACGACAGATGTTAAAAACGAAGATTCATCGTGCAACGGTTACAGAAGCTGAGTTGGATTATGAGGGCAGTATTACCATTGACGCCGCTCTGATTGAAGCGGCAGGCATGCACCCTTTTGAGCAGGTCATGGTTTCTAATCTCAATAATGGCGAGCGTTTTGTGACGTACGTGCTTGAAGGAAAACGCGGCTCCGGTCAGGTTTGTCTGAATGGCCCCACGGCCAGAAAAGGGGCTGTAGGGGATCAAGTGATTATTTTTTGCTACGCCTACTACGATGAAGAAGAAATGAAGCGCTATGAACCTCGTCTTTGCAAGGTCGATAAAAAGAATCAAATTGTGAGTATCAGGAGTTCCTTTTGACTTGGACGGATTGCACCGCCCACGCATTGCACGAAGCGCTGCTTAAAAAAGAAGTCTCTTCAAAAGAACTGGTTACGGCGTTTTATACTCGTATTGACGCGGTGGATGACAAGACAAAGGCCTATTTAAAACTGCTCAAAGAATCGGCACTGACACAAGCTGATGCGGCAGACCAACGCATCGCGCGTGGTGATGCCGGGCCGCTCACAGGGATTCCCATTGCCTTAAAAGACAATCTTTGTGTGGAAGGGGTTCAAACCTCCTGTGCCTCAAAAATTTTAGAAGGGTTTATCTCGCCTTACGATGCCACCGTGGTTTCGCATTTAAAATCAGCGGGGGCCGTCTTTTTAGGGAAAACCAACTTGGATGAATTTGCAATGGGTTCTTCCAATGAAAATTCTGCTTTTGCTGCGACACTTAATCCCTGGGATTTGGCCTGCGTTCCGGGTGGGTCGAGTGGGGGTTCTGCGGCGGCAGTGGCGGCATCTGAGGCCGTTTTTTCTTTGGGATCAGATACGGGTGGCTCGATTCGTCAGCCGGCATCATTTTGTGGTGTTGTGGGTTTAAAGCCCACTTACGGGCGAGTTTCACGTTATGGACTGGTGGCCTTTGCTTCATCTTTGGATCAGATTGGTCCTTTGACCCACGATGTGCGAGATGCTGCAACGGTCTTGAATGTGATCTCAGGTCATGATGCGATGGATTCGACCTCGGCTGATTTGGCTATGCCGGACATGACAGCGTCTCTTTCATCAAAATTAACAGGACTTCGCATTGGTATCCCCAAGGAATATTTTATTGAAGGCATTGATGCCGAAGTGAGCACGGCTATCGAAAAAGCCATTGCCCACTATCGTGTTTTGGGGGCCAAAATCAAAGAAATTTCTCTGCCGCACACGGACTATGCGGTTGCGACCTACTACATTTTGGCGACGGCCGAAGCCAGCTCCAACCTTGCGCGTTATGATGGTGTCCGTTATGGGCATCGCACCGCCCAGCCAAAGGATTTGCTTGAGATGTACATGCAAAGCCGGAGCGAAGGTTTTGGCCCGGAGGTGAAACGACGTATTATGATTGGGACGCATGTGCTCTCGTCGGGTTATTATGATGCTTATTACAAAAAAGGGCAGCAGGTCCGCACACTCATTAAGCAGGATTTTGATACGGCATTTGAGGATGTGGATTATATTCTGACGCCCACTGCACCGACGGCTGCTTTTCGCTCAGGGGAAAAAACCGACGATCCCTTGCAGATGTACCTCTCTGATATCTTTACAATTTCTGTTAATCTTGCGGGTTTACCCGCACTTTCAATGCCTTGTGGATTTACAAAAAATGGATTGCCCATCGGTTGTCAATTGATTGCACGTCCTTTTGATGAAGCAGGTCTGCTCAAATGTGCCTATTCCTTTGAACAAGCCCATGATTTTCACGAACGGAGAGCTCAGATCGCATGATTTATTTTGCTTATGGTTCCAATATGGATTTAGACCAAATGAAGGTGCGCTGTCCGGGAAGCAGTGTCATCGGGATTGTTGAACTGAAACATTACGCGATGGCCTTTACACGCTGGTCGCGATCTTGGAAGAGTGGTACAGCGGATATTTTACCCGAACGGGGCAAGTCTGTTTATGGTGTGCTGTTTGATTTAAGCTTCGAAGACTTGAAAAAATCAGATAAATTTGCGGATTATCCCAATTCTTATATCCGAAAAGACGTGGGTGTTTTTTTTGAAGGAGAGACCTTGCCCGCGCTGACCTATGTCGCCAGAAGGCAAGGGGTCTATAAACCCTCAAAATCCTATATGGGAAAAATGCTTCATGGGGCGGAACAAAACAACTTGCCTGAGGAATACATTACTTTTTTAAAATCAATTAAGACCCATGTTTAAGGAACCTCTGATTAAGTCGGGCTTGGATTTTTCAAGAGAAAAAATGGGTCGATTCAAGGCGCAAATCGCGGGAAATAACCTGTTATTTTCAATATTTGCACCAAAAGTAGGCGCGTTAGCGACGGAGAAACGGGACATTTTAGCTTTTAAAAAACAATTCATGACTTGGTCAGAGGTTCCTAGAGGAAGTGCTGAATGAAATATGAAGCCGTAATCGGTCTGGAAGTCCATGCCCAGGCCTTGACTAAAACAAAGATTTTTTGCGGATGTTCGACACAGTTTGGTGCACCACCAAATAGTCATGTTTGTCCGATTTGTTTGGGTTTGCCGGGCGTACTGCCCGTACTCAATCGTGATGTTGTGGAATTGGGGATTCGTGCGGGGATTGCCACACATTGTAAAATTGCGCCTTATTCTCGTTTTGCGCGTAAAAATTATTTTTATCCCGATTTGCCAAAAGGGTATCAGGTGTCGATGTTTGAACTGCCTTTGACCGAACAGGGTTTTGTCGAGATCTTTACCCCATCTGAAAAAGGCGGGAAAAAAATCGGTCTGACACGGATTCACATGGAAGAGGATGCAGGGAAAAATATCCATGATGGCATCGAAGAAGGCAGTCTGGTTGATTTAAATCGTGCGGGGGTGCCGCTCCTTGAAATTGTGAGTGAGCCTGAAATCTCAAGTGGTGAAGAGGCTGTTGCTTATTTAAAGGCTTTACGTGCGATTTTGATTTATGCCGGGGTTTCAGACGCCGACATGGAAAAAGGCAATTTTCGCTGTGATGCGAATATCTCAATTCGGCCTGTGGGTTCTTCCAAGCTGGGCACACGTTCTGAAATAAAAAATATGAATTCTTTTCGATTTGTGCAAAAAGCCATTGCCTATGAAATTTTGCGTCAGGAAGAAATCTTAGAAGAAGGGGGTCGCGTTATTCAAGAAACACGGCTTTGGAATGAAAAAAAGGGCATGACTTTTCCCATGCGCAGCAAGGAACAGGCCCACGACTATCGCTACTTTCCAGAGCCTGACTTGGTGCCGATCAACATAGACGAAGCCTGGATTGCCAGGGTAAAGAATGCTTTACCCGAACTCCCCGACGCCAAACGAAAGCGCTTTATCGAAACCTATGAATTGCCTGATTATGACGCGACGATTTTGGTCAGCTCGCAAGCCTTGGCTGATTTTTTTGAGGAAGCCGTTTCCATTTATCCCAAAGCGAAAATTGTGAGTAATTGGGTGATGGGTGATTTATTGCGCGAATTGAATCAGGAAAATAAAGGGATTGCAGAGGCGCCTATTAAAGCAAAACAACTTGCCGCGATGCTCCAGCTCATTGAAGATGGCACGATCAGCGGAAAGATTGCAAAAATCGTTTTTGAAGAGATGGTCAAAACAGGAAAAGACGCGGCGCAGATCATCGAAGAAAAAGGACTCACACAGGTCAGTGACGAAGGGGCTTTAGGCGAAATCGTAGACACCGTGATTGCAGCGAACCCCAAAGAAGTTGCAGCCTATCGTGGCGGAAAAAAGAAATTGATGGGCTTTTTCATCGGACAGATGATGAGACAGACGGGTGGAAAAGCCAATCCTGGAAAAGTGAATGTTTTGTTGAAGGAAAAATTAGATCAGCCTTCGTAAGCTGAGGTCTTGAATTGGGAGTAAGGCGATGAGTGCAATTATCGAAATAAATGCAATTGAGATTCTGGATTCTCGTGGCAACCCGACGGTTGAAGTCGAAGTTGTATTAGAGACCGGAGCAATGGGACGCGCTGCAGTGCCATCGGGGGCATCGACAGGCTCACGAGAAGCGCTTGAGTTGAGAGATCAAGATCCCAAACGCTATCTGGGTAAAGGGGTCTTGAAAGCCCTTGCCAATGTGCATGAGAAGATTGCACCTAAGATCATCGGCTTACCTGCAGAAGACCAAGTCTTCATTGATGACACACTGCTTGATTTGGATGGTAGCGAAAACAAGAAAAATCTGGGTGCAAACGCGATGCTGGGTGTCTCTCTGGCGGTTGCGAAAGCGGCTGCTGTCGAGCAGGATGTGCCCTTCTTTCGCTACCTGGGAGGCGCTCAAGCGAGAGATCTTCCGCTTCCCATGATGAATATCATCAATGGCGGTGCGCATGCCGATAACGGTTTGGATTTTCAGGAATTTATGATTATTCCGGTGGGTGGAGACACTTTTTCTGAGTCACTTCGAATAGGGGTCGAGGTCTTTCATGCCCTGAAAAAAGTGCTGACTAAAGAAGGTTATACCACGGCAGTCGGAGACGAAGGCGGTTTTGCCCCTGCACTGAGTACCCATGAAGAAGCGCTCGAGTTGATTCTTCGTGGTATTGAGACGGCAGGCTATCGCCCTAAAGAAGACGTGCTGCTTGCTTTGGATGTTGCCGCCAGTGAGTTTTGCAAGGACAACCTGTACCATCTGGCCGCTGAGCAGGCCCCGCTTTCGGCAAAAGATATGATTGCCTATTATGCAAGATTAGTGGATCGTTTTCCTATTGTGTCCATTGAAGATGGTATTACCGAAGGAGATTGGGAGGGTTGGCAGGCCTTGACCGCAGAATTGGGTCATCGCACGCAATTGGTGGGGGATGATCTTTTTGTGACCGATGAAAGTACGCTTTTACGTGGCATTAAGGAAGGCGCTGCCAATGCTATTTTGATTAAGTTAAATCAAATCGGAACCCTGACAGAAACCCTCAACACCATCGACTGTGCCAAAAAAGCGGGTTATGCAACGGTGATTTCTCATCGTTCAGGTGAAACCGAAGATGCCACCATTGCGGATCTGGCCGTAGGCACGGGGGCCGGACAGATCAAAACAGGTTCGCTTTCCCGTAGTGACCGTACGGCAAAATACAATCAGCTTCTGAGGATAGAACATCTCTTGGGAAAAAGCGCGCGTTTCATGCCAAATCTGTTTTTTTGAGCGATTTTTTTAGCTTTATTTCTAAAGGATTCAGTCTTTTTACCTCTTTGTTTTTTATAGCTTTATTCCCTATTTTTCCTACTTTATCCTCTTTCCTGTCACCGATTTGAGACACTTGACAGCGGTATAGTGTTCCCTTACCTTTGGCATGTGCAGCAAGGAACCCACATAAATAGCGATCAAGCAAAGACCTTTTTTGTGTTTGTTGTTGGTCTTTGGGGCGTGCGTTACATTGAGGCTCAGATTTCAGCAAAAAAATCTTTTTTTTGCTGTGCAGGCGATATTGTCTGTGCAATATGGTCTGGAATTGACGGTCTGAAAACCGACAAAAAATGTCCGGCCTGTGTAATGTTTTACATCAAATCGCTAAATCTATTTCTCCAAGTTACCTAAAAGTATTGAAATAGCATAATAATAGCAAAAGGTCTATGAATTGCAGCACTTACACAAACCAACACAAGCATGTGTGAAACAAAGGGGTTAGCGTCTTAATTTTCATATTTTTATATTCCCATACTGAACATGCTTGTTGATTCTATCAGGGAGGTTTTATGTTAAATATTCAGCATCGACTATCAAGAATGACGGCTTATGGTGCGATTCTTCTGTCAGGGTTTTATCTTGTTTCGTGTACCTCAAGTTCAAAGACAACCGCAGGGA
>UOGF01000056.1_pt1 | contig 58567 bp, 58 predicted proteins | sample 1989081 | NCBI WGS metagenome assembly UOGF01 (sample SAMEA4712195, study PRJEB27164) | hydrothermal vent metagenome | biome: marine basaltic hydrothermal vent biome; feature: marine hydrothermal vent; material: mineral | place: Pacific Ocean | collected 2011-06-14/2011-07-23 | depth 1719 m
GGATCGGGTGTTGGATCCAGCACGGTTTGTGCGAGCTGTGTGATTTCTGTTTCTGTTAAGCTTCGACCATAAATTTTGACTTCATCAATCGCACCATGGAAGGCTCGCGATCCGTCTGGATTTCTTGCGATCCAGACGGGGGTATTGACATCACTATCTAATAATCCACTTTTTTGAATTTCACCAACCTTCACGCCATCTTGATAGAGACGCATCATGCTGCCATCGTAGCTCGCCACGACATGGATCCATTGATTAGGAGTCAGACCTTTCGATGTCGGAATAAGTGTGCTGGTTGTGCCACCGGCTTTGAGTCGAAAGCGCAATTTCATGCCATTGCTGTCAATGGTGCTGAGCATAAAATAGTGATCCTGCTCGGATGTTCCACTGGATTTGGAGATGAGTCTGGCGTCCTGGATGTCAAAATCCTCTGCTTTGATCCACATCGAAACGCTCATCGTCTCTCCCTCTAAATCCAGAGGTCCTGCATCCACAAAATCATCGATACCATCAAAAACAGCGCCTTGTGCGATGTATCCTTCTCCCAGAGTCGCGCCATTTTTTAGAATGGCAGGGTCAGTGTCATCGAAGTTATAATCCACTAATAATTTGTCTTGGCTTATGCCGTCGGAAACTGAACCCGGTCCGGTGATGGAAATAGACTCTGGGATGGGGTCAGCAATCGTTTCGTCTTGGACAACGGTCCCTGTATTATTTGCTTCGTCTGTAGACGCAATGTCCTGATTTGTGGCATTGCTGCCACAAGCGGTTAATGTTAAGAAGCATGACAAAACTGTGATGGTTTTGATCCATTTTTTCATGGCTTGACTCCTGACTCTTCAGATAATTTATAGGCAAAAACGTTACTTGTTGTTGTATTCACCACGACATAAATGTTTTTAGAGGGCACATAACGGAAACGGCCATAGGTGCCACGATCATTTTGTTGGCCGGGATTTACCCCATTTCCGGGCGCGGCATCAACCTTAGTCCAAATCCAGGTGTCAGGATCAAGCACATACACAGAGGTTCCCCCGCCCCAGCCTACAAACTTCTTCAAAACAGGATCAAAGACAAAACCAACAGCAGCAATGTCTTCAAACTCCGAATCCCCAGATGTTTGAAACCTACGGTTGGTTGCCCCCTGCGCTGGATTATCTAAGTCCCAAGAAACCATCGTTTCCCAACCGACAGCCACCATTAACCGACGATCAGGATCAATCGCCGCCGTCGCATAGATCTCCAAGTACTCACCAGACCCATAAGCCGTCCATTCGTTTTTTAAGGGATCATACTGAGCCAACTTACTTCCACCATAGGTCCCATGCGCCCATAAATCTCCGGTCTTAGGGTTGTAGGCGGTAATGAATCCCGTTGTATGTCCGATATCAGGCTGATCTGTGCCCCTCTCCCATGCATTCGTCTCAAAATTGAATAAGCTCGTAAACGAATCCTGATCGCAGTTACTGCCGTAGGGCGATCCTCCAACATAAACAAAACGATCAACACTTCCTACATACTGAATGCTATTGTAACTATGTGTTGAAGAGGGACTGCCATCGGAATAGAAGGTCACACATTGCTCGGCCTGTCCCGATTCTCTGAGAATCTTCCACTTAAGTTCACTCAGACTAAAAGCGTAAACCTCGTTTCCGCCATAATCTAAATGCCCTCCTCCCCATACGATCAATTGATCCCGCTTCGTGTCATACAGCCCGCCGCTCCAAGCATCCGTGACACCGGCTTGATCTCCGGGTGGGTTTTGAGTGGAAGAGACAGAAGAAAGGTTAGAATTGGGTATTTCAAGCCAATATCCCGGTTGCAGGGTATCCAACATATTCTTTGTTTCATTTGTAGGTGGATCGGGTGTTGGTTCTGGCTCTGGCGTTGGCTCTGGCACATTTGCGGTTGAGGTCCGAGGAATAATCGCCCAGTTAGAGTAATCTGAGTAATCGGGTTGCACGGCCATTGCCAAGGCAGGTTGCATGTTGGCGACATATCCCGCTGCTCCCGCCTGATATCCGGTCATTTGATTTAAAACAAAGGGTTCCCCATTTCGATCTGAGAGATAACGGGCCATTTCTTCTGTGCCACAAAGTGCGGAAGTGGAGGCCACTTTAGAATAAACCTCTGCCCATGAGGCGTAATAGTCCGTGCCACCTGGTCCCATCGGATGGGTATAGTTTGCACCCATCTGAAAACAAAAATCACCCGTGACATCTTCTCCCATGCGACCAATTGGGAATTTGACTTTATATTCCAGCAAAGGCTGGGCTTCTGTGTAGCCTAAATCCACTAAGTTGCCAATAGACCAGGTAAAAAAATCGTCCATCCATGTGCGGTACTGCTCAGAGCCTTCAGCCATGTAGGCGGTGCCGAAGATTGTTTTATGTCGGCTACCTGGAGAAACGTATTTTGATAGGTCATTTGCGAGATTGGTTTGTACCTTGTGTTCAAAAAAAGTTTTGAGCCCATGATCATCTGGCGTGATATACGCCGTATAACCTAAATTACGATAGTTCCAAGCCTGTCCACGTAGCGTTTCTGTGTACCACAAACCATCGGCGTAATTTCGGTATGCTGCATTGGTGTTCAGAAAAAACCATGAGGTCCAAAACTGCAATTCTTCTAAATAAAAATAGTCACCCGTCACCAAGTAAGAAACATAACCCAAGACCGGCACATGGGCTTGATTGTGTGAATAAGGATTTGAACAGTTGCTTTCACAAGAAGAAGGTAGGGGCTCCGCTGTCTGTTGTGTTTCCACTACAAGCACTTAAGGTAATAAAAGAAAAAAGAATCACGCCATATTTTATGAATGCCATTTAGAATCCCTCGTAAAATAAAGATTTTTTTAAATAGAAATGATGTCTTTGAAGATCCTTATTCTGATCTTAGAAAAATATGAAAAAACATTCAAGTGTCTCAAGGCAGCGACAGGAGGGTAGACTGACCCTGTTTTTGTGTGCGATAGGGGGGTCAAATGACGGTCGATCAAACGATTCTTTGTGGGAGAAAAGACTGGGGTGTTGTTCAAAAACTGCAAAGACAAAGAAAGCCGGATAAGGTTTCCACCTCATCCGGCTTTCTAAAACTGTCTATTTCGTCGTAAGTCTTACGCGTCGCCAAAGGCCTTTTTCAGAAGCGGTTCGACTTCGCCTTTGCGTTCCATTTCATCTAAAATATCGGTGTCGCCGTAAAATTGACCGTCAATGAAAACCTTGGGTAAAGTCGGCCAGTTGGTCATTTGTGAGAGGGCTTCGCGTTTTTCCACGTTTCTCAAGACATCAACGACCTCGAAATCGTAGCCGTATTTATTAAAAAATACGATGGTTTCCTGTGTAAATCCGCACATGGGCATAGACTTTGTGCCTTTCCCGTAAATGAGTATTTTGTGTTCTGCGACTTCTTTTTTGATTTCATCGTCTGCTGCGTTTGCCATTGTTTCTCCTTAAAAATTTATTGGATTTTGTAATCGATTTTAGACTGTGACTAAGCGGATGTGGCTTCAGTCGGTGTCTGAGACTTGATTTCCAGCGCGTGGATCCGACCGTCCTTCATGGGGTCATTGAGGGCTTGATAAACAAAGCGTTGCCGATCCAGCAGATTCTTTCCTTCAAAAGCCTCGGAAATAATCTGAACCTGGTAGTGATCCATGGTTCCTGTGCGATCTTTAACCGTCACTTCAGCATCCGGCATCGCTTCTTTAATATATTTAATCAAGGCATCTTGGCTAATCATTATGCTCCTTATCTACGTGAAGAGAACGTTTTTTAAAATTATACTCCAGTCCATTTCAGATCGTAAAGTTAAAATGTCGGGCCGACATCGGACAAAAATCTTTGTTATGATAAAAACATGCGTCGTGTAGAGGATATAAAGGAGAAGGACGCATCCCTTTTTACACGTAATTTCACACTTCTTTTTATGGCTCACCTCTTTTTTGGGTTTTCCTTCTGGCCTTATGTGCTGCTCCCGGTGTTTATTCAGGATCTTGGCAGTAATCTTGTCGAAGTCGGTATTATTATGGGGGCCGCTTCTGTTTCGGGTATCCTGATTCGTCCCTGGTCAGGGCATGCCCTTGACCGAATCGGTCGTCGCAGTTGTCTGCTTGCGGGCGGATTGATCTTCCTGCTCACCCACGGTTTTTATCTCTTAGTCGATCAGATCGGCCCCTTTATCTATTTTGTTCGCCTGGTTCATGGTTTGAGCATGGGCATTCTTTTTGCGACCTTTTTTACCTTTGCGGCAGACATTACGCCGCCTCAACGCCGGACAGAAGGCATTGCGATTTTCGGCATCGGCGGTCATCTTTCAGGTGCTTTTGGGGTTCCATTGGGTGAATTTTTGATTCGCACCGGAGGGTATCCGCTTCTGTTCAAGACCAGCGCGGTTTTTACAGTCTTATTTACAGTGCTCAGCTATTTTTTAAAAGAACCCAGAAAAACAGGAAACCAAGCAAAATTTCGACTCAGTGATTTTTTTAGAGCGGGATTGCAAAAGGCAAATCGTATGCCTCTTATCGGCAACGGGCTCTTTGCACTGGGTCTGATTTCTTACATGGTTTTTTTGAAATCTTACGCGCATGAACAGGGTCTTTCCGTGACCTTCTTTTTTATGGCCTACAGTTTGAGTGCCGTATTGATTCGGCTCGTTGGCGGAAAATGGCCGGATCAATACGGTCTAAAAACCGTGCTCTATCCATCTTTTATTTCACTCGCCCTGGGGATTTTTCTGCTTGCATTCTGGCCTTCTCCCATCGGTTTGTTGGTCAGTGGCGTGCTTTGTGGCATTGGTCACGGTTTTATTTTTCCCATCCTTTCCGTGCTCTTAATCAATCGGGGGACTGACAATGAACGCGGAAGGAGTATGGCGCTTTTTACACTTTTATTTGATGTCGGTTTTTTTATCGGGGCGCCGCTTTGGGGCTATGTCGCGCAGCATTTTGGCTATCCCGCCATGTTTATCCTCTCGGCAGCCAATGTCCTTCTTGCCGTAGTGGCCTTTGTTTTTTTCGACCAAGAAGACCCCGTATTGACCCCCGCGAAAGTCAGTCTTCCCCCTTCTTCCGGATAGCAGAAGCGGGCGTTTTTGCCTTGAGAAAGCAGTATGGAGCCTGTCGGACTTAGGATGAATCTACTACGAAAAATCCAGTGTGGCCCATTTTCCCGATCATATTCGTTAAATATACCCGATATTCGCCTCAAATGATCAAAAAAATAGACTCAAAATGGCTTTCTCTCGCTACGATCGCCTAAGTCCGACAGGTTCCTAATGATTGATGCAAAACGTCCTCAACTTGCTTTTGAGTGAGTCGTATTGATATAACCCCAGCGAGTTAGACATAACTTGTTCAGGTCAATTCGGTATTTCACCGAATTTAAAAAGGGAATCCCGTGAAAATCGGGAGCGGTCCCGCCGCTGTATTGGGGGACGAAACCCACATAGGATCTTTATCGATCCTAAAGCCACTGTCGTATGTGACGGGAAGGCGTGGGGAGTAGGACGAACCCAGAGCCAGAAGACCTGCCTGAATCAAGAGATCACACCCGTCTTCGATGGAAAAGACTTAGGGGTCACACTTAGCATATCCCCATCTTCTTTCATCATCAGAAGCTGGGGATTTTTTTGTGCAAAATGAGAATAACAATAAGAAAAGGACAACGATATTTCATGAATAACCTGTATAGATTGGCTCTTGGGTCTTATCTGCTCTTTGTGTTTATTGGGGTAGATCGGGTTCGCGCCGAAAACATGTCTGAAACAGAGGTCGTAATATTGCCCCCGGTGATCGTAACTGCAACAAAAACAGAAATCTCGCGTGACGAAAGTGCGGCTTCAGCAACCGTCATTGATGCAAAAACCATTGAAGAAAAACAGTTGAGAACGGTTGTCGATGCCTTACGAACTGTTCCAGGTCTTGATATTGTGCAGACCGGTGGTCCGGGGGGAACGGCATCGGTATTTATTCGAGGTGGAAATTCATCTCACACTCTGGTTTTGATTGATGGGGTTCAAGTGAATAGCCCTACACTCGGACAATACAATTTTGCCAATTTGACGACGGATAACGTTGAGCGCATCGAAATCATTCGAGGGCCTCAGAGTACACTTTACGGTGCGGATGCGGTTGGCGGAGTCATCCAAATTTTCACAAAAACAGGAAGAGGTCCATTCTCAGGAAGCTTCTCAGTAGAGGGAGGATCTTTTAACAGTTACAGAGAAAGCCTTAACTTGATGGGTTCAAGCGAACAAATTGACTATAGTTTTTCAGCTTCCCGTTTTGACACCAAAGGCTTTTCTAAGGCCGAGGCGGGATCGGAGCGAGATGGATATGAGAATACCTCGCTCTCTTCAAGGATTGCTCTGCATTTGACGGAAACAGCTTTGCTGGATTGGAGTATGCGCTATAGCGATGCAAGGGTAGATGTGGATGGATTTTCGAATACTGCCCCTTTCAATCCGATTGATAATTTTGCAACGCAGGAAAATACTTCTTTTTCGAGTGCAGTGAGTTTTTCGTCTCAGATACTTGACGCCTGGAGGCAAAATTTCCAGTATTTTTTTCAAGATGAGGAGAGCACCGGAAAGGACATTGTGCCAGGCTTCAATAACTTCAAGATCGAAACACAGAATCAAACATTCGACTGGCAGCACGACCTCAGTTTGGGGCAGTACAACACCCTTACGCTGGGTTACGAATATGAGGCCTTGTCAGGAAAAAATAACGGCACCCCGGGTTTTGACAAAACCTTGCGAAACAAAGCGCCTTATGCCTTGAACCAGTTTCGTTTTGCCCCCGTGATCTTCAATGTCGGTTTTCGTCTTGATGACAACAGTCAATTTGGTGAGAAAAAAACCTACAAAACGGAGCTGGCTTATTTGCATGATGCAACAAATAGCAAAATAAGAGCGACCTATGGCACAGGATTTCATGCCCCCACTTTAAATGACCTCTATTTCCCTAATTTTGGAAATCCAAATCTTAAGCCCGAAGAAAGTCGGAGTTTCGAGTTTGGTTTTGAGCAAAAACTCATGGGTGATGCTCTGCAATTGACCGCGACCTATTTTCATACGCGTTTTGATGAACTCATTGTTTTTGTGTTTGACCCGAATACTTTTATCGGCCAGCCGGAAAATGTGCAAAAAGCAAAAATCGAAGGATGGGAATTAGGCGGCGTCTGGAGGATCTCCAAAAAAATAACGCTTTCACTTGATTACACGCTAACAGATACTCAAAACAAAAATACCGGGGACGAGCTTGCCAGACGTCCAAAACACAAAGGTAGTGGCACGCTGACATTGAAACCTATTCAGGCACTTTCAGTCAGCCTTGATTTCCGTTACGTTGGAAAGCGCTTCAATGACACCGCCAATAATATCCGAATGAATGACTATACCGTGGTCAATTTGGCCACGAGGTACGACTTTACAAAAACCCTGCAGGGTTTTGCTCGAATCGAAAACCTGCTTAACAGGGATTACCAAGAGGTCAACGGTTTTGCTACGGCAGGGTTTTCAGGGTTTGGCGGTATGCAGGTGTCGTTTTAAGTCATGAACCCTGCTCTCCTCTCAAGTGCTTTTGGTCTTGATTTACTCTTGGGAGACCCCCTGTGGCTGCCCCATCCGGTGCGGCTCATGGGGCGAGGGATTGTGAGGCTTGAGACCCTGCTACGTCGCGGGTTTGTGCCTCTTATTGGAGAAAAGCTTGCGGGGTGTTTGCTCTTGGCAACACTTGTTTTCTTCGCTTTTGCGACAACGTATTTTCTGATTGTCATCGGGACATGGATGCATCCGGTCTTGGGCACGGCTTTGATCCTTTATTTTTCTTACACTTGTCTTGCGAGCAAATCCCTGGGCGATGCGGCGCGTGGGGTTTCAAATGCGCTTTCAAGCGCATCACTGCCCCTGGCCCGAAGGCGTTTGTCACATATTGTCTCACGCGAAACTCAGGATCTTTCCGAAAAGGCCGTTATTTGTGCGACCGTCGAAACCGTTGCCGAAAATACCTCAGATGGCATCGTCGCGCCGCTTTTGTATTTGGCTTTGGGTGGCCCAGCGCTTGCGATGGCCTACAAAGCCGTGAACACCCTGGATTCGATGGTGGGCTACCGCAGCCCCCGATATCGTGATTTTGGCTGGGCCTCTGCAAAGTGCGACGATTGGGCCAATTATTTGCCTGCACGCATGACCGGATTTTTAATGTGTATCTCTGCAAGTCTTCAAAGTGGGCGAGGGCTTCAGGCCCTGAAAATCATGAGACGGGATGGAGAAAAGCATGACAGCCCCAACGCGGGCAAAGCCGAAGCGGCGATGGCCGGGGCGCTGGGTATGCAACTCGGCGGGCCGAATTTCTACAAAGGTGTTTTAAAAGAAAAACCCTGGCTGGGCAATGCCGAAAAAAAACCGGAAATCGCGCAAATTCAGTCCAGCATCCGAATCATGCGAAGCACTGCAATGCTCATGTGCTTCCTCACGGTTGCCATTTTGACCTTCGTGAGGTGGTCATTTTGATGAAGGCCTTTGTCATCGCAGGCACGCACAGCGGCGTGGGCAAAACAACGGTTTCCATAGGTCTCATGGCCGAATTTAGACGACAGGGAATCTCTGTGCAGGCCTTCAAGATCGGCCCGGATTACATTGACCCGTCCTATCATCGTCTCGCGACCGGTCGCCCTTCTCGCAATTTAGACACCTGGTTGTGCAGCAAGACCGCTGTCAAACAAAGTTTCGCCCGTGCAGCCTCAGAGATCAACGTGGTTGAGGGGGTCATGGGTTTGTTTGATGGGGCCAAAGGGGGAAAGGGTAGCACGGCAGAAATTGCAAGGCTTTTGACTTTGCCCGTGATTCTTGTGGTGGATGCCAAGGGCATGGCGCAATCGGCGGGGGCCTTGGTTGCGGGTTATGCGAACTATCAACCCGCCACACGTATTGCAGGTGTCATTTTTAACCGTGTGGCTTCTGCCGGGCATTATGACTATTTAAAAAAAGCCGTCAAAATCCCCAGCCTTGGCTGGATTGCAAAAAACAAAGACATGCACTTGCCCGAACGCCATCTGGGTCTCGTGCCTGCGAACGAACGCACACCCGATATCGCAAAAATCCGCAAAAACGTCGTCGCGCATTTGGATGTAAAAAAACTGCTGTCTCTTTCAGAGATCCCTAAACCCAAGGCCTCTGTATTGCCGATGCAAAAAAAACGGGTTCGTATCGCTTATGCCCTGGACACCGCTTTTCATTTTTATTATCAGGACAACCTCGATTTGCTGGCTGCGGCGGGTGCGACACTTGTGCCCTTTAGTCCGCTTTCCGATAAAAAATTGCCGGATGTAGACCTGCTTTATTTTGGTGGCGGCTTCCCCGAATGTTTTGAAAAACAATTGCGCGAAAATAAAGGATTTTGTGAAGCCCTGCGTGCTTGGGATTTACCCATTTATGCCGAATGTGGCGGTTTGTATTATTTGAGCCTCATCGGGAAAATCCCTGGCAAGATGCACATGCGGGATCGTTTACAACACTTCGGTTATGCCGAGGCCATCTCCCAGGTCGATACCTGCCTTGTGCGTAAGGGAGAAAAAATCAAGGGCCACATGTTTCACTATTCCCATTGGGAGGGGCAGCCCAATTTGTATGTCTTTGAAAAACGGGGGAAGACCATTTCCGAAGGTTATGTGGATACACAGATTCACGCTTCTTTTCTGCATGTGCATTTTGGATCAAGTCCAAAATTGGCCCGCCGATTGGTAGAAGCGGCACAAAAAACGAAGGAGGTCTGCGCATGAAAAAAGCGGTCTTGCTCGTGGGTCATGGCAGTAAAGATCCCGAAGGCAATGCAGAATTTGAAGCCTTTGCAAAAGCAGCGGGCATGCGCTATTGCATGCTGGACTATGTCGAACCCTCCCTTCCGAGGGCTTTGTCTCTGCTTGCCGCAGAAGGCATCACCGACCTTGCGGTGATTCCCTACTTTCTCTTTGCAGGAGGGCATGTCAAAAATGATATTCCCAAAACCATTCACATCGCCCGAAAGCGATACCCCAAAATGGCGATTTACCTGGGAGAACACCTCGGCCTCGAAAAGGTCCTGCTTGAAGTGTGTGCCGAGCGTTGCGGGGAAACAAAGGGTCGAAACGTGCTTTTAGTCGGACGCGGCAGTCTTCACGCCATGGCCAATACAGATATGGCGACTCAGACAGATCACCTGAGGACTTTGACTCACAATCCCGCCATTTCCCATTGTTTTATCGCCCTTGCGCTCCCTGATTTACCGACGGGGATTGCAGCGCATCGTCTTGACGACAATACACCGCCCATCGTCGTGCCCTATTTTTTATTTACGGGTATTTTGGTCAAGCGCATTGCGCGTATCGCGCACGATGCGGGCTGTGAAGTCCGGCCGCATTTAGGTCGGGACGCGCGGCTGATTCACTTGCTTCATCAACGCGAAACAGAAATCTGGCAGGAAACAAGAATAGGAGGGAGCTGATCATGAAAGCCATTTTAGATCCGCAAGCCATCGAGACAGAATCGTTCCGTATTGTTGAAAAAGAACTGGGGCCTCACGATTTTTCACCTGAAAAACTGGCCATCGTCCGGCGGGCCATCCATGCCACGGCCGATTTTGATTTTGCAAAAACCATTCGCATTTATCCGGGTGCGATTACTGCCGGCGTTGCGGCCATTCGTCGCGGCGCACCCATTATTGCCGATGTGCAGATGATTCAAGCCGGCATCAATAAAAAAGGACTTCAGACTTTTGGTTGTGAGGTCTTTTGTTTTATCGGGGAGGAAGCCGTCGCAAAAAAAGCCATCTCCCTGGGGGTGACGCGGGCCATTGTTTCGATGCGAAAGGCCGCAACTTATTATCCCGGTGCCATTTATGCCATCGGAAACGCCCCCACGGCGCTTTTGGAATTGATTCGTCTGGCAGCCCAGGCGCAACCTGCACTCGTTGTGGGAGTGCCTGTGGGTTTTGTCTCCGCCGTCGAATCAAAAGATCAACTGGCGGCAACAAAACTGCCCTACATTACGGCCCTGGGACGAAAAGGCGGCACACCCGTCGCTGTTTCGATGATGAATGCCCTGATTAAGCTTGCGGGAGAAAAGGAATGAAACCTTACAAATGGCATCTCTTGGTTTGCACGGGTTCTCGTTGTACTGAGGACGGGGAAGCTGAAACGCTTTTTAAGACACTGGGGGAAAAATTGGCGGTACGCGGGCTTGCCGACGGCGAGATGCGTGTCAAACGCACACGCTGTAGTTGTTTTGCGATTTGCAAAGAAGGCCCCATTGTCACCATTCACCCCGATGGCACCTGGTACAACCGGGTCACACCAGAGGTCTTGGATGAGATCCTCGATAAACATCTCAAGGGCGGTGAGGTTGTGAAGGAACATGTTTATCATCAGGCAGAGCGGATTGATTGATTTAAAACGCGCTAAAACAGAAAAAGGAGGCACAACACGAAACAACGCACACGATTGATTTAAAGTCTATCCATGCAGCGATTCCGGGAAGGCGGTTAAAAACCGCCACTGCCCCGCAACTGTAATCGGGGACGACCTCTGCACAATGCCACTGTCTAATCATTATGAGATGGGAAGGCGCAGAGTAGTCGCATGATCCGAGAGTCAGGAGACCGGGCGCTTGCAGAACATACTCACACTTCCCGAGGGGGAAAGAAGGAGCCTCAGTTAGATGAAAAAGTTATGTCTTGTTTTATTATTGCCATTCTTTATTTCCGTCCCGTCTTTTGCCGCTGAAGACAGATTGCAATCTCAAACGACAGAGGAAAACAAAATAAAAAAATTTGAAAAAGGGAAAGCCCTTGCTGAAGTCATCATCTTGCCTAAAATGGCGGTCACCGCCACCCGAAGCCAGGAGGATGTCAAAAAGATCCCGGCCAAGATTGAGGTGATCGACGATCAGGACGTGGCCTTAACCGTCGGAGAAACGCTTACCGAGCAGTTGAAAAAAAACAGTTCTGTTAATGTGATCGAATATCCCGGTGTTTTGGCCGGGATCGGTATTCGCGGTTTTAGGCCGGAATTTTCCGGCATCACCAAACATACACTGATCCTCATCAATGGCCGCCCGGCCGGGGCCACCAATCTGGCCACAATTCTCGCGGATAATATTGAACGCATCGAAGTCCTGAAGGGGCCAGCCTCGTCGCTCTATGGTGGAGAAGCCATGGGAGGTGTGGTGAATATCATCACCCGGAAAAATACCGGAGCGCTCACCGGGATGGCTGAGATCGGTTACGGTTCCTTTGAGACCTACTTTCTAAAGACGGCCTTGGGCGGCGAGATGGGAAAAGGTTTTGACTTTGATCTTTTTGCCCGACGTTTTGAGCAGGCCGATGACTTTAAGATGGGGAATGGCCAGAAACGGGCCAATACCGCTTATCAAACACAAAATGGCAACCTCCGAATTGGCCGCGATTTTGCGGAAAGCTGGCGGCTTGATATGAGCGGCGACCTTTACCAGGGACGTGATATTGAAACCCCCGGAGACATCTTTAACGGTGATGCCAAATCGGGGCGCAAGGATATTGACCGTTACGGCATGGATCTCAGCATCTCGGGTGAGCTGAGCCATAACAACACGCTGGCGTTGACCGCCTACAAAACAAACGAAACCTCGGAGTCCTACCGGAATTTTATCGGTTTTACAAATCCGGTTCAGGTTGCCCCCTACCAGAGTTTTGATTCGGAGATTGACTGGCTGGGCTTTCAAGTCAAAGACGAACACACCTGGGACGAATATCGTTTTATTACCGGGATAGATTATCAGGACATTAACAAAAAGAGCCGGAGTTATAATCAGGACGGCAGCAGTAAGGCCCCCTTTTCACCCGATGAGGGCCGCGAAAACTGGGGGGCTTACTTGGAAACCATCGGGACATTTTTAAACAATCGACTCACAACCACCCTGGGTGCGCGTTACGACACCTTCAAGGTGGAAACAAAAACAACCCCCTTTAAAACGGACTTTCGACCCAATGCCGAACGCTTTTCCACCTTCAGTCCTCGAGCCGGGCTCAGTTTCAATGTGGGTCAGGGCATCCGCCTACATAGCACGGTGGGCAAGGCCTTTGTGCCACCCGGCGCCGCCCAACTTGCGGGTTACGCCGAGCGGGTCGTGTCGGGCGTCACCATGATTACCCGGGGTAATGAAAATCTGGACCCGGAGTCCTCCCTGAGTTATGACCTGGGTCTTGGCTATGATCGACCTCAATCGGGCCTTTCGCTGGATTTCACCTATTTCCACACCGAGGTGGATGATCGCATCAGCAGGGTGACAAGGGGCAATATCACGACTTTTGAAAACAGCCTCGGCGCGGTGATGGAAGGTTTGGAAGCCGATATCTCTTTTGATCTTGCTGCGCCCCTGGAATGGGAGCGTTCTGTGTCCTTCTTTGCGAACACAACCTACATGTTGAAGGCGGAAGAAGAACAGATCGGCGGTACGACAAGGGATATTCAAAACGTCGCTGAATACACCCTGAATTACGGTGTCCAGTATGACGACGGCAAGGTGGATGGAAAGCTTCATTTTCGCAGCCAGGGCCGCATGAAGGACACCGAGTGGAATACGCCAGGTTTTCCCGAGACGGAATATCCGACCTTTACGGTCGTGGATCTAGTGCTTCGTTCAAGCTTCCGAGAGCACCATTTGCTGACGCTTAAGGTGGACAACCTCACTGACAAGGACTATTTCGAAAAAAAGGGTTTTCCTAAACCCGGTCGCGGCTTTTATCTTAGCTACGCTTATCAGTTTTAAAGAAAACGAAGGAGGAAATGCATGTCAAGTTCACAGATTGTGGAAGAAGCGGGCATGGGACGGCTGGAGGTTTTTTCGATTGATGCGGAGGAGTCGACCTTGTTTGACCTGATTGAAGATATTTTCACACACTACTGGCAAGAGATTCATTTCGGGGTCTTGGTCCAGGGGGCGGTCTGGGAAATCAAAGCGCCGAACGCACCGAAGAAAATCTCCTTGTTGGATGGATATGTGACCGTTGATTTCGATTCCTGGCATTTTCACATTTGCATCGGCACCCATCAGGGCAGCAAAAAATATCCGGTTGATCCTGAATTGGCTGCGCATCGCCGCACCTCCCGTGCCGAACTCTACCGCCGCTTGGATGGCACTTGTGTTCCGCAAAGCTGGGCATTGCGTTTCTTAAACGGCAGGGAGGAGCAACAGATGACCATCTTCCTGCCCAACCCTTTTTTAACCGACAAAATGAAAGTGACGCGCCATCCCGATTGGTCTAAGCTTGCGCTTTGGGATCACTTGAGAAAAAAGTTTTTAGGGTTGGCACCGGATGACAAAGATCGTCACAACAATAAAATCGAGACTCATTAAGATGAAAAGCATAAGGCAATTGACTCGGATAAAGACGGATTTAAGACGGCTGGCTTGGCGATGCGCTTTCGGATTTGTGTTGGGCCTGGCCTTTATTTTTCCTGTGCATGCGGCTCAGGATCGGGCGGCCGAATCCTGTGTTTCAAACTACGATCAAAACAAAGATTATTTCCCGGATAAGCTCAAGGTGGATTATGCCGAAGGTTTTGAGGTGAGCTATCACAAACACTACAAGCGGGTAAAAGTTGCCGCACCCTGGAAAGAAGGGACTGAACGCTTCGAATACCTCTTGGTGCAATGTGGTACCCCCACACCGAAAGGGTTTGAACATGCTCAGGTTATCACCATCCCCGCTAAAAGCATGATCGTTTTATCCACCACCTACTTTTATTTTGTCGAGCAACTCGGGCTACTGGATCAATTGATTGGCATCGCAAATTTTAAACGGGTCAACTCCCCCGCGATTTTAAAATTGATTGCAGAGAAAAAAATAGTGGAAGTGGGGCGTAATATTGATCTCAACCTGGAATCCACCGCCCTTTTGAACCCGGACATCGTCATGACCTACGCCACGGGAAATCCTTTTCGCGACAGCTACGGGCCCTTGATGGAATTCGGGATACGCGTCGGTGTTTTTGCCGAATACATGGAACCCACACCTTTGGGCCGCGCAGAGTGGATGAAATTTATGGCACTTTTTTTCAACCGAGAAAAAAAGGCGACATCCGTCTTTAACACGATTGCAAATCACTATGAGACCACAAAACAACTGACAAAGAAGGTTGCAACGCGTCCCACGGTTTTTACCGGAAAAAGCATTGACGGCACCTGGTACATGGCGGGCGGACACAGTTATATGGCGACTTTTTTGAAAGATGCCGGCGCGCATTTTCTTTGGTCGGACAACACATCCCGAAGAAGCCTGTATCTTGATTTTGAGTCCGTTTTTAAAAGGGCGGCTGATGCGGACTATTGGCTCAATACCGGTTTGTGGAAGAGCTTAGCGGAGGGCCGCGCCGAGGATGCGCGCTATGCCTTTTTTTCCGCTTTTAGGGTGGGAAAGATTTATAACTACAATGCCCTCTTGAATCCCGATGGCGGAAACGATTATTGGGAGAGGGGCATCGTCAATCCCCATTTGGTTTTGGCCGACATGATTAAAATTATTCATCCGGAACTGCTGCCCGATCACAAACTAATTTGGTATCGGCCTTTGCAATAAAGGTTCAATCGAAACGCTTAGGCTTAAATATGGAAAAACCGTTTAATCTCGTCCAATGTTTCATCTCCTGTCGAAAGCGCTCCTCTCGGACGATGTTATGGGGCATGCTTTGTCTTTTGCTGGTCTTTCTGTTTCTGTTGGCCCTGAGTGTGGGTTCGGTTTCTATCCCGCTTGAAACGACGCTCTCCATTTTGATGCACAAAGGGGACGACCTTGTTTTACATCGCATTATCTGGGACTTGCGTTTTCCAAAGATCTTCACCGCACTCTTAGCAGGTGCGGCTTTGTCGGTCAGCGGGCTTCAGATGCAAACCTTGTTTCGCAATGCTTTAGCAGGGCCTTTTGTCTTGGGCATCAATGCCGGGGCCAGTTTGGGCGTCGCCCTGGTGGTATTGGGTACTGGCGCAGGCATCACACTGATGGGGAATGCGGGCTTGATTGCAGACTTGAGTTTGTTTCTGGCGGCCATCATCGGTGCGGGATCGGTTTTAATCGTCGTGATTGCTCTCTCTCAGCGGGTTCAAAACAATGTCACCCTGCTGATTGTTGGCCTCATCTTCGGCATGATGGTCAATAGTTTGGTGAGTGTGCTCATCTATTTTAGCGAGCCGGAAGAAATCCAGTCTTATTTGATCTGGACTTTTGGCAGCTTCAGAGGCGTGACCTGGGATAAATTGGGGATTTTAGCTCCGGCCATTCTGAGCGGTTTGGTGATTGCGCTGACGACCATCAAACCGCTGAACGCCTTGTTGCTGGGTGAAACCTATGCCCGAAGCATGGGACTTTCACTCACAAAAGCCCGACGCCTGATTATCATGAGCACGGCCATTTTAGCGGGAAGTGTCACGGCTTTTTGCGGCCCCATTGGGTTTTTGGGCATCGCCGTTCCGCATTTATGTCGCGGATTGTTTGACACCTCGGATCATCGCATCCTCTTTCCCGCCGTGGTCTTGATGGGAGCGGCCCTGGCCCTGCTTTCCGAAATTGTGGCGCAGCTTCCCGGCACACAACAGACCCTGCCCTTAAATGCCATTACCGCACTTCTGGGCGGACCTGTCATCCTCTGGATCATTTTAAAACGGCGCGTTTCGGTGAACGCATGAGAGAGGTCAAATTAAGCGCCTTTTCCTTAAGCATCGGCTATGTTCAGCCGCCTTCCGTTCTGAACAAAGACCTTAGGCTGGACTTGTATGGCGGGGAATTGGTGTGTTTGTTGGGCCCGAACGGCGTGGGCAAATCCACCTTAATGCGCAGTCTCTGCGGTCTGCAAAAGCCTTTACGGGGCCGCATCGACATCATGGGACATGCTTTGTCCGATCTTTCACCTGAAATCCGGGCAAAATATTTTGCCGTTGTGCTGACAGAACGGCTTCAACTCGGCCCTTTTTGTGTGCGCGATCTGGTGGGTTTAGGACGTCATCCCCATACCAGCGGCTTTGGAAAGTTGCGCCCTCACGACCAGGAGGTCATCGACTGGGCCATTCAGTCCACTGATATCGCTGCAATTCAAAATCAAAATGTGAATGAATTGAGCGACGGGCAACGTCAAAGAGTCATGATCGCCAGAGCTTTAGCACAGGAACCGCAATTATTATTTCTGGATGAACCGACCGCATTTTTGGACCTGCCCGGTCGGGTTGAAGTCACAAAATTATTAAAACAGCTCGCACGAAGCACGCAAAAGGCGATTTTGATGTCAACGCATGATCTGGATTTGGCCCTGAGCGTTGCGGATCGCATCTGGCTACTGGGGCCCGATGGTTTTTTTCAGGCAGGCGCGCCCGAAGATTTAGTGCTCACGAAGGCATTTGAACGTGTTTTCTGCGCGAAGGGCATTGTCTTTGATCACAAGCGTGGCACCTTTAAAGCCCTTCAGGTATTTTCCGGTGTCATTGCGCTTCGCGGCGAAGGTCTCGCAAGGCACTGGACGGCCCATGCCCTGGAACGCGAAGGGTTTAAGGTCGTCTCCGATGAGGGCAGACAGGATTTGCGTGTCGAGGTCTTGCAAAATGGCACAGGCTGGCATTCACGCTTTCACGGAAGGGATCAAGAACATGCCTCTATTTACGCCTTAATCACCACAATTCACAGGCTGAAAGAAAGTATTGGAAAATCGCCTGTATCCGATCCTTTCCCCGCTGCGATTACCGGGGAAGGGGGGAAAGGAGGAGATCGAGAGAATCATTAAGACCTTTTATTGAAGACCAATCCATGCAGCGATTCCGGGAAGACGGTGTAAAACCGTCACTGCCCCGCAACTGTAATCGGGGACGACCTCTACAATAGGCCACTGTCCAACACGCAACACTGGGATGGGAAGGCGCAGAAAAGTCGTATGATCCGAGAGTCAGGAGACCGGGCGTCTGCACAACATACTCACAAGTCCCGAGGGGGAAGAAGGAGGACACACATGAAACATGTGATTGTTGCTATCATTGTCTTTTCAAGTATTTTATTTATCGCCCGTTTTCCCACCGTTCATGCGGCAGAATCACAGCCCGTGCTCAGCAGTCTAAGTCCTTACGATCCGAAGACACTTGTTTTTGTAACCAATCGCGATTCGAGTGATATCGCTGTGATTGATACCTCAATAGACGAGGTCATTGTACGCATTCCGCTCGGAAAATTTACCAATGCCCATATGTCGATGCTGACCCATGATGGGAAAAAGCTACTGGTTTCCGCCACAGGAAGAGACAAATTTCTCATCGTCGATTTGGCGACTTTGTCCATTGAACGAACCATTGCAACGGGTGCAGCGCCCGAGCATTTTGGCATCACGAAAGACAATCACTATGCCTACGTGGGCAACATGGATGATGACAGTGTCTCGCTCATCGACCTGAGGAAAGGCAGAGAATTGAAACGCTTTGCGGGATTTCCCGAACCGCATGGTTTCAGCCTTTCGGGTAAAGGGGACAAAATGTATGTCTCCACCTTTGGAGCGCATGAAGTGCGTAGCATTGATATCCCGACGCAGCTTTTGGCAAAGCGCCTTGCGGTCGGAACAGTCCATCGTGCTGCCATTCGTGACAAAGCGCGTTACCAAAGTGAGCTCAAAGGTGTTGCCAACCCCACACTTTCCATCGACGGCAAAACGATTTATGCGGCAGATGGGGATTCAGGACAATTGGGCATCATTGATACGGAGACGGATCGGGTGGTGTCCACCATTAAAGTGGGTGATGCCCCCTGGCGTGCCTATGCTTCACCCGATGGTTTGTGGATGTTGGTCCCCAATAATGGGGATGAAACCATTTCCGTCGTCAGTACAAAGACACAAAAAGTCGTCAGTACGTTGGAAGGAGGCCCAAGCATGACCGGGGTAAATTTTGTGCAGGGCGGAAAAAAGGCTTATGTGATCAGCCAGGGTGAGAGCACGGTCTATGTTTATGATTTGGAAAACTTTAAACGTGTCAATCGCCTTAAAATTGGAAATGATCTTTCGCTGGAGACCGCGGCCACCACAGCCGACGGGCGGAAGGTGTATATCGCTTCTTCAACGGACGATGCTATTTATGTCATTGACGGGAAAACAGACCACGTGAAACGCATTGCAAATGTCGGACGTTTCCCTTGGGGCGTAACGATTTTAGGGGCCGCGAGCCAGAATTATTGCCATTGAGGAAAGGAGGTCGGATGTCTGAACGCAAGGGTTTAATCATCGTCAATACTGGCGATGGCAAAGGCAAAACAACCGCCGCTTTGGGTTTAGCCATGCGGGCTGTGGGTGCGGGCTTAAAAGTCATCATGATTCAATTCATTAAAGGGCTCTGGCAAACGGGAGAACAGGTCTCGGCCAAGACCCTGGGTTTTGAATTGCGCCCGATGGGAGAAGGTTTTACCTGGATTACACAGGATAGAGAACGTGATATCGCAAAGGCTGCGGCAGCTTGGGAATACGGAAAAACCTGTTTATTTTCAGGGAATTACGATTTGGTGATTTTGGATGAAATCAACATTGCCCTGGACTACGATTATTTGAATCTCTCCGATGTGCTGGAAACCCTAAAAAATCGCCCCAAAGACTTGCACGTGGCCTTGACCGGACGCCGTGCAAAAGCGGAATTACTTGAAATCGCTGATCTGGCGACCGAGATGCGGGAGATTAAACATCCTTTTAAGCAGGGGATTAAAGCACAAAAAGGCATTGAGTTTTAGAAACCGTCCTTAGTAAAAGGGGGAACTGATAAAAGCGTCTCTAGCAAAAGGAAAAAGTCTCCGAAACGGGTGGACAACGGGTATCTGCGCAGCAGCCGCTGCAAAAGCCGCCACCCTGGCTTTGTGCGCACAGCAAAAGATTGCATCTGTAGACGTCACACTACCGATGCGTAAAAAACACCGCTTTGAAGTAACCCAGTGTGAATTCACCGGGGCATCTGCGAAGTGTGTTGTGATCAAAGATGCCGGGGACGATCCCGATTGTACAAACGGCGCACACTTAACCGCTACGGTTTCATGGCAAAGCCCGGTGGGAGACATTCAATTGAAAGGCGGTGCGGGTGTGGCGACGGTCACAAAAGCGGGTTTGGGTTTGGTGGTGGGCAGTGCCGCAATTAACCCTGTTCCCTTTAAAAATATCACGGATATGGTGAGAGAAGGAGCAGGAGAAGCGCTCAAAACAAAAGGCTTAGAAGTCATCATTTCCGTGCCTAATGGAGAAAAAATGTCGGAGTTGACACAAAATGCGCGATTGGGTCTTGTGGGCGGTATTTCCATTTTGGGGACAAGCGGCATTGTGCGGCCTTATTCTTCGGCGGCTTACAAGGTGTCCATTGCACAAGGCATGGATGTTGCGAGGGGCGAAGGACTTGAAACGCTTGTTTTGACTACGGGCGGGAAGAGTGAATCCTACTTGATGAGGCATACGGCTTTGCCCGCCTCGGCCTATGTGCAAATGGGCGATTTTGCGGGGTTTTCCTTGAAACGTGCGGCGAAACGCGGGTTTAAAAAAGTCATCATCGGCGGGATGCCGGGCAAGCTCAGCAAAATTGCACGGGGCAAAATGCAAACGCACGTTGCGGGCAGCCAGGTGAATCTCGCTTTTTTGGCGGAGCTTGCTCGCGAAGCCGGCGCTCCACATGAGATCGTGCAGTTGATTGCAGGAGCTAATACCGCACGGCATGTACAGGAGATTGTGGCAGAACATCAGATTCAGGGGTTTTGGGATATCGTGGCGCGCAAAGTCTGTGCGGTCTGCCGAAAGGAAGTGCGGGATGTCTTGATCGTCGTCTGTTTGCTGGTTGATTTTGGTGGTACGGTGATTGGAAAGGCTCAAATTGGGGAGGGAGAACATTGAAACATGCTGTGTATGTCGTCGGCATCGGCGACAGTGGAAAACAAAGCCTGGGAGAAGAGGCACTGCAAATTGTTGCAGGGGCGGAAGTCCTGATCGGGGGAGAAAGACATCTGGCTTGTTTTCCCGAATCATCTGCTGAAAAATGTCCTATTCAGAATAACCTCAAAACGATCACGGAAAAAATCACAGGAGAAAAACGCCGAGTGGTCGTGCTTGCTTCAGGTGATCCTTTGTTTTACGGGATTGCAGCCTATCTTTTAAAACAAATCGGTGCGACGCGTTTGCAGATTATTCCCAATACCTCTTCCATGCAGCTTGCTTTTGCAGCCGTCAAGACGGCTTGGCATGATGCGCTCCTGGTGAGTTGTCATGCCAAACCACTTCGCCCCCACATTCAAAAGATTCGCGGTGCTCAGAAAGTTGGCATTTTTACGGATCAGGAAAATACCCCCGCCTATATCGCCAGCCAGTTGCTGGAGGCAGGTATTTCGGATTTCCGCGCTTTTGTCTGCGAAAACCTGGGCGGAAAAGAGGAACACATCATTGAAGCAGATTTGGCTGCCTTGCCGGGTCAAAGTTTTGCCGCACTCAATGTGCTGATTTTGATCAAACAAGAGCGGCCCCTTGAGGTTTTAAATGAAGGCTCACCTTGGCGTGCTTCTTTTGGCATTCCAGATCAAAAATTTCATCAGCGTCAACCGCTCAAAGGTTTGATTACCAAGTGTGAGGTACGGGTCATCAGTCTCAGCAAAATGCAGATTCGACCGGGAGATATCGTTTGGGACATCGGCGCGGGTTCCGGTTCTGTGTCTATTGAGGCGGCTCTTCTGGGCGCAAAGGTTTGGGCGATTGAGAAAAACAGTGGGGATGTTGACATCATTCAAAAAAACATCATGCAGTTTGGCGCAAAAAATATTACGACCATTCACGGTTTGGCCCCCGAAGCCCTCTTGGATCTGCCTGATCCCGATGCGGTGTTTATCGGCGGTTCTGCGGGAAAAATGCAAGAGATCATTCAATTGTGCCGAACACGTCTGAAAGACGCAGGACGCCTGATCATCAACGTCGCCACGATCGAAAATCTCGCAGAAATGAATGCACAGTTGCAAGGCCAAGCGGAAACGACTCTGGTGCAAATCAGTCGCAGCCGTCCTATTTTAAATCTGACGCGTTTTGAAGCCTTAAATCCAGTTTTTATTATTTCATGGGAGAAAAAATGAAAACAGCCACCATTGCCATCACCAAACACGGTGCGGCCATCGCGCAACAATTGAGCGGTGATCGTTTCATTAAAAGCAAGTTCAAACCAGAAGGAGAAAGTGAAGACAATATTATTTATTTCGACAGCCCGATCAAGGGCCTCACGGCCGAAATCTGGCCGCGGTACGACGCCCTGGTTTACGTTGTTTCGCTGGGTGCGGTGGTGCGCACTATTGCCCATTTTTTAAAAGACAAACACGAAGACCCGGCCATCATCGTCGTGGATGATAAAGCGCAATTTGTCATCAGCGTGCTTTCGGGCCATGTCGGCGGGGCGAATGAATTGACACAAAAAATTGCTGACCAGCTCGGCGCGAAAGCCATTATCACCACAGCCAGCGATGTGGGAAAGACGATTCCTGTAGATATCTTAGGGCGGGAACTCGGCTGGACGACGGAGGGCGAAGCCTATATCACGCCCGTGAGTGCCGCGGTTGTGAATGAAGAAGTCGTCGCTTTTGTGCAAGAAACAGGGGAGCTGAATTGGTGGAAACGCGCAAGGCCTCTGCCGAAAAATATTGAACTGACATCATTGGAAAAACTAGAGGCGGAGTCCGCACGTTTTAGTGCCCTGCTTTGTGTGACGGATCGCATCATTTCAAATCCGCCCATTCGGCAAACGGTTTTTTATCGCCCCAAGTCCTTGGTCTTGGGCATCGGTTGTGATCGCGGCACGTCCTGCGAACGCATTGAAGCCTTCATCTTGGAAATCCTCAAAAAAGAAAAACTGTCTTTTAAAAGTGTGCGAAATGTCGCCACAGCAGAAGCCAAACGAGACGAAGTGGGCTTGAACCAGTTTTGTGACAAACATGGTTTTAAATTGATCTGTTATGCGAGCGAAATCCTCAAGGGTGTGAAGGCCCCCAATCCTTCGGCGATGGTGCTGAAACATGTCGGCACGCCGGGTGTTTCCGAACCTGCGGCCATGCTTTCATCGGGCGGCACTTTAATCGTGCCAAAGCAAAAAACCAAGAATATGACGCTGGCCGTCGCTAGAGTGAGCTTCGAAAATGGAGAAACATCATGAAGAAAGGAAAGCTGTTTTTAGTGGGTTTCGGCCCCGGCAGTCAGGATCATTTGACGAAACGTGCCAAAGAAGCCATTGCCGAAGCGGAGACCATTATCGGTTACACCACTTACATTCGTTTGGTTAAACCGCTCTGCGAAGGCAAAGAAGTCATTTACACCGGTATGACGGAAGAGTTGGCGCGAGCGAGAAAAGCGGTGGACATGGCCTATGCCGGGAAAAAAGTGGCGCTTGTTTCTTCGGGAGATGTCGGTATTTATGGAATGGCGGGTCCGGCCTTTGAGTGTCTCAAAGAAAAAGGCTGGCGGCGCGGGGGCGATATTGATGTGGAAGTGGTACCCGGTGTCACCGCTGGAAGTGCCTGTGCGAGCATTATGGGTGCGCCACTCGGTCATGATTTTTGCAATATCAGCTTGTCAGATTTGCTCACAGACTGGAACGTGATCAAACAACGTCTGGAAGCCGCAGCCAAAGCCGACTTTGTGACCGTTTTATATAACCCCAAAAGTGGCCGACGCACAAAACAAATTGCTGAAGCACAAAAAATTTTTTTGCAATATCGCAAGAGCAGCACGCCTGTGGCGCTGGTTAAATCGGCCTACCGGGATCTTGAACATATTGTATTGACCGACTTAGACGACATGCTGGAACACGAAATCGGCATGCTGACGACGGTCATCATCGGCAATAAAATGACTTTTACTTTGGATGGACTGATGATTACACCACGCGGCTATCAGAGCAAGTATCAGCTCGATAGTTTGGACGAAAAATCGGTTCAGCTTATGCGCGAAAAAGTCATCGAAGCCAAGCCGGCACAGTCGCTGAAGACTTATGGCACTTTTTACGGCATCGGTGTCGGGCCGGGTTATACGAAGTATCTGACCTTGCAGGCGCGTGATGTCATTGAAAAGGTAAGCTATCTTTTTTATCCACGTGGTAATGCGACCGACGAAAGTCTGGCCTTAAATACCATCGAACCCTTTATGCGAAAAGATACAAAAGTTGAAGAGCTCATGTTTCCCATGACGACAGATCGCAATCAGCTTGAATATTATTGGCATCTGAATGCTAAAAAAGTGGCCGATATTTTGAAGACGGGTGCCGATGTCGCTTTTGTGACCTTGGGTGATGCGACGCTTTATTCGACTTATATTTATGTGGTGAAAACCCTGAGAGAATTGTTGCCGCAAGTGCCGATTGAAACCATTCCGGGGATTTCCAGCTTTTCCGCCGCTGCGGCAATGATCAATCAATCCATTGGTGAGGGGAAAGGGCGTGTTGCCATTCTGCCGGTGAATCGTGATGTTTCCAATGTCCGGGATGCCCTGGAAAATTTTGACACCATTGTGTTAATGAAAGTGGGTTCTAAGCTAAATCGTGTGGTTAAGCTGCTCGAAGAGATGAAGTTGATCGACAATGCCGTCTTGCTGAGTTACATCGGCACGGAAGACGAACGCGTCGAACGCGATTTGAAACAATTCAGGAATCAGACTTTGGGGTATATGACGCTCGTGCTGGTCAAAAAAAATGAGCAGTTTTTATTGGATGAGGAAGAGAAATGAACAAAGAGGCCATCGTCTATTTTGTTGGAGCGGGGCCAGGCGACCCGGAGTTGATTACGCTCAAGGGAAAACGCTTGCTTGAGGCCGCAGACCTCGTGGTGTATGCGGGTAGCTTAGTTCCGAAAGCCGTCTTATCTCATGCCCAAAAGGCGGAGATTTATGACAGTGCGGGACTGACTTTGGAAGAAATTCTTGCGCTCTTGGTGCCAGCGGCAAAAGCAGGAAAAATGGTGGTGAGGCTGGCGACAGGAGACCCGTCTATTTACGGCACCATCGGAGAACACAGCGAACGACTGCGTGCAGAAGGGATTCGCTGCGAGATTGTGCCGGGTGTGAGTTCTTTTACGGCTGCTGCGGCAGCACTTGGAAGAGAACTCACGGTTCCAGACGTCGCACAAACGGTGATTTTAAGCCGTTGTGAAGGCCGCACACCTGTGCCCGATCTCGAAAAACTGCCGCTCTTGGCGGCGCATCAAACAACGCTTGTGCTTTTTTTATCCATCACCCTGGTCAAAAAAATGCAGCGAGACCTGCTCACGTCCTACGCGCCGGAGACGCCTTGTGCCGTGGTTTATCGAGCGACCTGGCCCGATGAAAAAATTGTGCATTGTGCGCTGTCTGACTTGAGTGTCGCGGTAAAAAAATCAAAAATCACAAAAACGGCACTGGTGATTGTCGGAAAAGCCCTTGCCTCTGAGGGTAAACGTTCAAAACTCTATGACCCGACATTTAGTCATTCCTTTCGCTCGGGGAAGCGACTAGAATAGCGCAAAATAGCATTTTTTGAGTGAGCAAAATATGAATATCATCAATGAAGACGAACGCGCCGCCGTTTATAAAACAATCTACAGCCGCCGCGATACACGTGGCGAGTTTAAGCCCGATGCCATTCCCGATAAGATCCTCATGCGTATTTTGGATGCCGCCCATCACGCACCCAGTGTGGGTTTTATGCAGCCCTGGGATTTCATCATTGTGAAAGATCCCGAAATTAAAAAACGGATCAAAGCGGGTTTTGAAATTGCCCACAAAGAGGCGGCGGAGATGTTTTCGGACGACAAACAAAAACAATATAAATCTTTCAAATTAGAAGGCATCATCGAAGCCCCTGTCGGTATTTGCATCACCTGTGATCGAAGCCGTACGGGTAATGTGGTCATCGGACGCACGGCCAACCCGGAAATGGATCTTTACAGCGCCGTCTGTGCCGTGCAAAATCTCTGGCTGGCAGCACGCGCGGAAAACTTAGGTGTGGGTTGGATGAGCATTATTCACCACGACCGCTTAAAAGAAATACTGGGCATCCCTGAAAAAATCGTTCCCATTGCCTATTTGAATATGGGTTTCGTGAGTCATTTTTACGATACGCCCGAACTCGAAAAAAAGGGCTGGCTGCCCCGTTTACCGCTTTCATCCCTACTGCACTGGGATCAATGGCAGAAACAAGATGTGGACAGGGAGACCGCTTAAAATGTATGAAATCAATCCCTTCGATCTGGGTGATACGGGCAAGACCATCCATGGGGGCAAGGTGTTTGACTTTGCCCGTTCGCACAGATGTGATCCATCAGAAATTTTAGATTTTAGCGCAAACATCAATCCGCTGGGACTTTCTCCCCTGGCAAAGGCCGCGATTTTAGAAAATCTGGATGACATCGTGCACTACCCCGACCGTTTTTGTGCCGTGTTGCGAGAAATGCTTGCAGTACAATATCGACTCAAAGCGGGACAAGTCTTGATTGGCAATGGTGCGACCGAGTTGATTCATCTCATTCCGCGGGCGATGGGGCTTAAAAAAATACTCATTCCTGCGCCCAGCTTTTCTGAATATGAACGTGCTGCACAACTTGCCGGGGCCGAAGTGGTATTCATGCCTTTGCCTGAGGAAAATGCCCATCGTTTGGACGTGCGGGTTTTGGTGGATTTGATTAACGACAATCAGAAAAACGGCATCGACGCCGTTTTTCTCTGCAATCCCAATAATCCGACGGGCCATTTGCTTTCAAAAAAAGAAGTCATTTCTATTCTAAAAGCCGCTTTTCACTTGGGTGTACTCGTGATTTTGGATGAAGCTTTTATTGATTTTACTGATGCGCCTTCTTTTGTTGGAGAAATTGCCTGGTACATCAACTTGATCGTTGTGAGAAGTTTTACTAAGTTTTATGCCATGCCGGGTTTACGTGCGGGTTATTTGGCCGCAAATGCACAAACGGTTTCGCAGATCGAAGCCATTCAAAGTCCCTGGTCGGTCAACCATCTCGCCACGATTGCGGCAGTGGCAGGTCTGGGGGATGCGGTCTATGTTAAAGCGACTCATCAATTGATTGAAGCAGAGCGGACTTATTTAAGTGAAGCGCTTTCAAAATTGCCTGGGATTGTGGTTTTTCCCTCGTCTACAAATTATCTACTTTTTAAGCTCGGCGCAGGCACACCCGATGCCGACGAGCTTTCAAAACGTCTTGGCCCTTCCAAGATTTTAATTCGAAGTTGTGAATCCTTTCGCGGCCTGAGTGACCGTCATGTGCGTATCGCGGTCAGAACACATCAAGAGAATGAAGTGTTGATTGAAAGGCTTCGGGAAATTTTGGGAGGCGATTAAAGCATGTCTGCGCTCATTCTCGTTTTAGGCGGCGCACGTTCAGGCAAAAGCCGTTTTGCTTTGCAGATGGCGGAGGCCCAAGCAGGGAAAAAAGTCTATCTGGCGACTGCTGAGCCGCGCGACCTAGAAATGTCTACACGCATTGAGCGGCATCGGCGGGAGCGTGGTAAAGATTGGGAAACGATTGAGTCACCGCTTTGTTTGCTTGAAACGCTTCAATCGCTTGAAGGCCGGGCCGATGTGGTGTTGCTGGATTGCCTCACCCTTTGGTTAAGCAATATTATGATGGAAACCCGGAACGCACAAGAAATCAGTAAAAAAATAGATGCCCTCATTCAGGCCGTTACAAGCGTAAACCTGAGACTCATCGCCGTTTCAAATGAAGTCGGTCAAGGCATCGTCCCCGCCGATGCGCTTTCGCGTGCGTTTCGGGATTTTGCGGGTCTGCTGCATCAACAATGGGCTGCAGTGGCGCAAGACGTTTATTTCATGACCGCAGGCATTGCCCAAAAAATAAAGGGGGGCGTGAGATGAATACGATTAAAAATACGCTTGCGCAAATCACAGCCCTTGACCCGAAATGGCAAAGTCGTGCGCAGAACCATCTGGATCGCCTGACTAAGCCGCCGGGCAGTTTGGGACGTTTAGAAGAGATTGCAAGGTGGTTTATTCAAGTCAGAGGAAAATTTCCACCCGCGTTGCCTCAAAAGATGCTGTTTACCTTCGCCGCGGATCATGGCGTGACGGATGAGGGTGTGAGTGCCTTTCCAAAATCGGTGACGGCGCAGATGGTTCACAATTTTCTAAAAGGTGGCGCAGCGGTGAATGTGCTGGCACGCCATACGGGGGCGGAAGTCCGTGTCGTGGATATCGGGGTTGATGCGGATTTTAAATCGCTGCCGAACCTGATCCATCGCAAGATCGCGCGTGGGACAAAAAATATGGCGGAGGGGCCCGCGATGTCCCGGCAAGCTGCGGAAACATCCCTTAAAACGGGGATTGCCTTGGCTGAAAAGGCCATGCAGGAAGGTGTGACTCTACTCGGTGCGGGCGAAATGGGGATTGGAAATACCACAGCGGCGAGTGCTATTACTGCTGTTTTATGCAAAGCTCCGGTCAACAAGGTCACAGGTCGGGGCACGGGTGTCGATGACGCAGCGCTTGCACATAAACAAAAGATCATTGATCAGGCGATTAGGGTCAATCAACCTGATTCAAAAGATCCCCTGGATATTTTGGTCAAGGTCGGGGGATTTGAAATTGGTGGTATGGCAGGACTCATTTTGGGTGCGGCGGCAAATCGTATTCCCATGATCATCGACGGATTTATCTCTACATCTGCCGCTTTGATTGCTGTTGCGCTGAAACCTGCGGTGAGTTCCTATCTCCTGGTTGCCCATCAAAGTGTCGAACCGGGTCATCAGATTGCGCTGCAACACTTAGGTCTCTCCCCGCTTTTAGATTTAGACATGCGTTTGGGGGAAGGCACGGGTGCGGTCTTAGCTATGGGCATGGTGGATGCTGCGATTAAAATTGTAAACGAGATGGCGACCTTTGAGCAAGCCGGGGTATCCAACAAAACGGAGCCAGCGTGAAGGCCTTTTTCAGTGCTTTGAGTACACTGACGGTTTTGCCCGTTCCGCATCGTTTTCATCAGTGTGATGAAAAAAATCTGGCAGCTTCAGTTGTTTATTTCCCGCTGGTTGGTTTGTTTGTGGGTGTCTTACTTGCAAGCTTGTTTTATTTCTTAAAGGCTATTTTGCCCCCGCTGGTTTTGGCTGCGGTCTTACTTTTTGTGCTCGTGATGCTCACGGGCGGACTCCATCTTGATGGCGTGGCCGATCTTGCAGACGGTTTGGGTGCCGGGGGGGCGCCGGAACGTATGCTCGCCGTGATGAAAGAAAGCCAGGTTGGGGCTTTTGGTGTCATTGCATTGGTGCTTGTGCTGCTGCTCAAATTTTCACTCTTTTTCGAGATCATCGACAAGGGGCGATGGCTGGATTTTGTGTTGATGACCCTGCTCAGCCGGTGGGCGATGGCCCTGGCGGCCTTTTTGGGAAAATATCCGAGGGTTGCGGGTACGGGTCTGGCTTTCATCGGGAAGATTTCCTCAGCGCAGATTCTCATGGCGACGGGCTTTACACTGCTACTTTCGGGGTTTATCTTGGGTGTTTCGGGTCTGGCTGCAATGGCATTGACCGCACTGACGACGGTTTCTTTTGTCTCTTTTCTAAAACGAAAGCTGGGGGGCATGACTGGAGATGGATTGGGGGCCTTGAACGAAAAAATCGAGATTTTGTCTCTATTTTTGTTGGTAGTGATGCCGTCTTTTGGTAATGGGGGTTTCTTGTGAAAATCGTCTCTTTTTTGCCCAGCGCGACCGAAATGCTCTACACACTGGGTCTTGAAGACCAGCTTGTTGGAATCACGCACGAATGTGATTTTCCGGTGGCAGCAGCGGAAAAGCCCGTTGTTGTGCGAAATGTCATTGACATGACAAACTTTACACAGGAAGAAATTGATCAGACCGTTAAAACGGTCATGCACGAAGGCAAAAGCCTGTATGCCGTGGACGAGCTGCTTTTGAAACAGATTGCACCGGACCTCATCTTGACACAAGACCTTTGCCAGGTCTGTGCCCCTTCCGGAAACGAAGTGAGCCGTGTCCTTGAGCATTTGCCCAAAAAACCTCAAATCGAATGGCTCACACCCACCTGCCTGAATGACATCTTTGAAAATTTCCTTCAAATCGGACGGGCAACCGGGAAAGAAAATGCAGCATTGGAAATCGTAAAAACCTTGAAAAAGCGAGTGGCTGAAATCCGCACAAAGGTATCTCAAGTCAAATCACGGCCCCGTGTGTTTTTTATGGAATGGCTTTCACCGCCCTACTGCGGCGGTCATTGGGTGGGAGAAATGATCGACATTGCGGGCGGAGACGATTCCCTCGCGAAAAAAGGGGCCGATAGCGTTCGTGTGCCTTGGGAAAGTATTTTGGCCGCTGAGCCAGAAATTCTGATTTTATCCCCCTGTGGTTTTGATCTCGAAAAAACACTGCAAGAGGCACACTTGCTCAAAGAGTATCCCCACTGGGAAACGCTACCCGCTGTGAAAAATGGACGCGTGTATGCGGTGGATGCCAACAGTTATTTTGCACGTCCCGGCCCTCGAGTCGTGGATGGCATTGAGTTACTGGCACATTTATTTCATCCAGAAGTCTTTGAGTGGTCGGGGTCGGAAGCAGCGTTTCGGATTTTAAATACTGAAGATTTTTGATTTCGCACCCAAATCGTCAGATAGAAGGATAAAAGATAGCGTTTAAACCAGAGGACAAAATCCATGCGTATTACAAAAGTCTACACCCGTACCGGTGACAAAGGCACAACCCGCTTAGTCGGAGGACAAAAAATCGCCAAAGATCATCTTCGTATTGAATGTTACGGCACGGTGGATGAGTTGAATTCAATTGTGGGTTTAGCGCGGACCTTCAACAAAGATGAAGGCGTTTCGGAAGCAACGGAGCTTGACGAAATTCTGCACACGATTCAAGATCGATTGTTTGATATCGGCAGCATCTTGGCGACCCCGCCGGGAGAAGAATCAGACGCCATGAAAACAATGTTGAGTCAAGAAGTTGATGCCTTGGAATCTTTGATGGATACCTGCCAGGCGAAACTAAAACCTTTGAAAGAATTCATTTTGCCCGGTGGTGGAAAAGTCGGGGCCTTTTTGCATCAAGCACGCACGGTCTGTCGCCGGGCCGAGCGACTCTGTGTGCGCCTCAATAAAGAAGAACCCGTTCCGGAAGAAGTCTTGCGCTACATCAACCGTCTGAGCGATGTCTTTTTTGTGCTCTCCCGCTGGATCGCGCAAGTGCAAAACGAAGACGAAACCCTTTGGAGACGGCATAAAGGTTGAACGGAAATTGATACCTTATTTTAGACACATTCAATTGTGTGCTAGAGTGTGTGTGCGGAGGTGTGAACGATGGCAACAAATCTTGCAATTGATAACAGTCTGATCGATCAGGCTTTGAAGCTGGGTGGTTTTAAAACCAAAAAAGACACCGTGAATACAGCCTTGCGTGAGTTTATCAATCGAAGGAAGCAGATTGAAATTATTGAATTATTTGGAAATTTAGATCCAGATACTGACTATGACTACAAAAAAGGGCGTCGCCAGTGAAAGTGCTTGTAGACACCCCCATTTGGTCTTATGCTCTTCGATCAAACCGTAAAGGCTTTGAAAAACATGTATCAACATTAAAGCGCCTTATTTCCGATCAACGTGTGCTCATTATGGGCCCGATTCGCCAAGAAGTTTTGTCGGGCTACAGCGACATGAGGCAGTTTCAGAAACTCAAAGAAAAACTGAGCTATTTTGAAAATACGCCCATTGCCGAAGCGGATTATATTGAGGCGGCAAAGTTTTCCAATCTCTGTCGGCAAAAAGGGATCCAAGGTTCGCATACCGACTTCTTGATTTGTGCGGTTTCCATTCGATTGGAAGCGGAAATATTGACAAGTGATCAAGATTTTAGTTTTTATCAACAACATATTCCAATCAAACAACATGAGCTGTGAATAAAAAACCCAAATTTCTCATGATTCAAGGCACGGGTTCTCACGTGGGTAAAAGCGTCATCACTGCTGCGCTTTGTCGGATTTTTGCCAATAAGGGCCTGCGTGTCGCGCCTTTTAAGGCTCAAAATATGGCGCTCAATTCGTATGTGACGGTGGATGGCTGCGAGGTTGGTCGTTCCACGGCCCTGCAAGCAAAGGCGGCGCGCACGGCACTCCGGGTTGAAATGAATCCTATTTTGCTTAAACCCACGGCAGATAAAAATGCGCAGTTGATTTTAAATGGCAAACCGTATGCCGATGTTACGGCCTTTGAGCAATTTCATGAAAACAAGTCTTTGCGGGCTTTAAAATGGGATGCCGTCCGAGAGGCCCTGTCTGCTCTGGCAGAGGACTACGACTTGATTGTGATTGAAGGCGCGGGCAGTCCGGCAGAGGTGAATCTACGTGAATTTGATATTGTGAATATGGCGGTCGCGCGTCACACAGGCGCACCCGTGCTATTGGTGACCGATATCGACAAGGGGGGTAGTCTTGCGTCTTTGGTGGGGACATTGGCGCTCTTGCCGGAGGAAGAGCGGGCGCATGTGCAGGGTTTTATTTTTAATAAGTTTCGCGGGGATCCCAGGTTGTTTGATGCGGCCATTGCATTTATGACAAATAAAACGGGTTGTGCGACCCTCGGGCTAGTCCCCTTTGATGCAAAGCTTAATTTAATGGAAGAGGATGCCTTGCGTTGGGAAAGCCACGTGAATGGTGAGCCTGATATTGACATTGCGATTATTGCGCATCCTTATCTTTCAAATTTCACGGATCTTGACCCTTTGACTTTGGAGCCGGGTCTGATGCTGCGCTTTGTACGTTCTGTCGCGCAATTGGGCCAACCGGATGTCGTGATTCTGCCCGGATCGAAAAATACGATGGGAGATTTACAGCAGCTTAAGGATTCAGGACTGGCTTCACGGATTCAAAACCTTGCGAAAACGGGTGTGCCGATTGTCGGGATTTGTGGCGGCTATCAAATGTTGGGTCAGCAGCTCTTTGATCCCGATAAAGTTGAATCAAGCCAGGGCGTACTTGAAGGTCTGACCTTGCTGGATATTGTGACAGAATTTCAAAAAGAAAAAATAACACGTCAGGTGAAATTACACTTGTCGGGGCAGCCGCCCTTTTTTGAGGATGCAGACGAGGTGGTTGCGGGGTATGAAATTCATTGTGGTGTGAGCCGATGTCCTGCGACCATTAACAATCCGGCCTTTTTTAATCCTTTATCTCAAGAAGAGGAAGGCTGTGTGAGCGATGATGGTTTAATTTTTGGAACGGCCTTGCACGGTCTTTTTGAAAATGATCTTTTTCGGCGGCGATTTGTGAATGTGCTGCGTAAGAGAAAGGGGCTGCTCCCTTTGCCAAACCCCATCATTTCATTTCGTGAAAGGGAAGAAGAGCAAATCGAAGGCTGGGCCACTTTTGTCGCGGCGCATTTGGATCTCGAAAAACTAGAGATGATTATGGATGATTTTAATGAAGGATTTGGGGCTGCCCGTGGTCACTTTGCGCCAATTTTCGTCTCTTGAAGGCATTGAGGAAAATATCCGAATTGTGGGTCGTGCAGTGGGTGAAGCGGAAAAAGCGGAGGCGCTTATTTCTGAAATGCAGCAGCGTTTAGAAACACTGGGGGCGCAACTCCCCAAAAAATCTGCCCGGCCTGTTTTGCTTTCTTACGATGTATCGGGTTGGACGGCAGGCTCAGAAACGACCTTTGACGCTGTGTTTGATTTATGCGGTGAGCGCGCGTCAGGACGGGACTTTGGTCACAACACTGCTTTTGTCCGGCATTGCCATTGGGATTTTATTGGTCGGGGCCGATCTCTTGGCACGCACACTGGTCGCGCCAGAAGAGCTGCGCCTGGGTGTCTTGACCTCCCTCATTGGTGTTCCGTTCTTTCTGTATTTGCTTCAAAAAGATAACAGAAATGGAACGGTCTGAATGGTTTGATTTTGAGAGCGGGTTGAAATCTTCCCTTCAGCAATTTTTTCTATATTATTTGTTAGAATTCTTTTCTTTCCTTTTATCCTCTCAAGTTTTAGACCCGTCGCACCGATAACAGACGCAGAGCCGAAAATTTAAAATTCAATCCTTCGGGGTTTTTGTAAGGAGTGTCTGCAATGTCATCAATCGCGAGCCAGCTTCCCGATTTCCTATCGTTTAATCCTTTGGCCCAAAATAAAGAGGCCACTAATAAAACACAATCTTCAAGTGCAATGCTTCAGGTGGAGAAAAATTCAGACATCACACTCTTTACCGCAGAGGGCGATAAGGTCACGCTTTCTTCCGCCTCACGTTTTGAAGCCAGTTATGCCACGTATTCCAGCCAAGGCGTGATGGACGGCAATGCTTTTCAAGTGAATGCCGAGGCTTATTCTGTGAGTGAAGCCTTTGTCTTTGAACTTTCTGTTGAGGGTGACCTCAATAAAGAAGAGCTCAAAGATATCAAAGAAGCCCTAAAGACGATTGAAAAATTGACGAGCGATTTCTTTGCAGGAAAAACCGAACAAGCTGTGGATCATGCAGAGGGCATCACAAAGCTCGATACCATCGCAAGTTTTGAAGCAGTTTTACAATACAGCAAAACCCTTTCCGCTCAAGTAGCGGTCACTGAAACGGCCCCCGTGAACACGAATCCTCCCCCTCAGACGCCAGGAATAGAAACGCTTGCGGCAAGACCGGAAGTACTCCCACTTCCGAAGGTCTCGCCGCCGGAAGCAGAAGCGACCGATGATCCTCCTCCGATATCGGGGCCACTTCTTACGCCGTCTATCCTTCCTCCCTCTGCGCCAGTGAGTGACTTGGTGGGACAGATGAGTGATGCGATTTTAGCCAGTAAAATCACACCGTCTAAAATCGAGAACAGACTAGAGGCTTTTTTAGATAACCTTTTTGCGAAATTTGTAGGGGGGGATCGAATGAATCTTCAGGAATTGAAGTTGGCGCAAGAAGTAAAAGCCGAGCTTTCTTTCAGCATTAAAGCGGCGGCTGAGGCAGAAGTCAAAGCGGGTGAGCGCGTAAAAGAAACAGGAGTGTCTCAACCTGAAGGTCATGTAGAAGACCACCCCGAAGTCTAAGAAAAGAAACCCAGGCTTGAATAGAGCGGTCCGCATCTAAAAAAAGGAGTTAAGATGGTTTTCTTTCTCATCGCAATTTGGGCGCTTTCGATTGTTTTCCTTGCGGGCTATCTTTGGTTGATCATTCTGGCATTTAAAAAAAGTACCGCTTGGGGTTTGGCGGTATTTTTTATTCCCTTCGTTTCTCTGTATTTTTCGATTAAATTTTGGGCAGAAACAAAAAAACCTTTCTTGATGCATTCCAGTGCTTTCGTCGGACTCATTGTTGTGAGTGTTGCTTCTGTTTTTTTTGCCACGGGTGAAGGCCAGATGGGTGAATCCAATGTTAAGCTTGCTCGGCCTGCGATGCAGGAGGTGCCAGAGGCAGCTCAAAGGACATTGAGCCAAGAGGATCAGATGGCGCTCGTTTTTATGGAAAAAACGATAGAGCTCATGGAGAGACTGCCGCGTGATGAAAAACAGCAAGAGATTTTAAAGGTCATGCGAAAATTTATCCGATTTCAGAAAATGGGGTTCTCGGCAGAGGAAGTCCGTCAATACAGTGCGGAAATTGAGATCGTTTTAAATCGTAGGGATCTCAACAAAAAGCAGCGGGAAAGTATTGAAAAGATACTTGCAGATGTGCGTAAGATAGAAGAGCCTCTTGCTGTGGTTTTGAGCCCATCGCTCGGTACTAAAGGTAAAGTTGATGAAGTCGATACTGTCGTTCCGCTTGTTTCAAGTGTGGGTGAGGAGAGCCCTTCGTCACTTAGAACCCTTGCGGAGGAGAAGCATCGTGTTGCGCTACGACCCGGTGTGTCTAAATTGCGTGAAAAGGGTGATGTATTTGAGCGAGTAGACAGGCCCGTCCGCTATCGGCGAACCTCATTTGTTCAAGCCAAAAACCATATTGGTTCGGCGGTACGCTTTGTTGATCCGTGGGGTGAAGAGAAAGACTGTATTCTCGTGAAGATCGCGGAAAAAAGCCTCCATTGCAGGAAACAGTTTTCTTCAGGGAGTTTCTCATTTTCGTACGGAGAACAAGAAATTAAATCACTCAAGGTACGACGTTAAGCAAGGTACCGGCTTCCTTTTTCTAAGTGGAACTATTTTGTGTTTCTAAATGCTTTAGATGTGTGTGGAGTTCTGGGTGTCGTGATTCCATATCGCGAAATTCAAGTCCCACGGCATACTTTTTTTCTTCGTTCATCAGCTTGACCCAGATGATTTGTCCCATGAGGGTGGCCTGGATCACCCCAGAATTTTTACCCGGCAGATCCAGTTTTATTTTTACCAACATCATATCGCCTTTTTGGCAGGCGTGATCGACATAACAACCCATGCCTTCGATGGAAAGGTCACGCACCATGACTTCGCTGCCTCTTTGCAGGCCATGTGGCGTGATGTGTGCGATGGTCGCAATGGGTATCCTCGTATTCCGTCGTCGATTTTGCATCTTTCTCCCTCCTTTAAAGATTGGATCAAAAAATAAGTCTACCCTCAATGTTAGCACTTTATTTGGATCGCACCAGTTTATGTTGCTGTGGTCGAAAAGCGGGTCTTTTATTTTTGTCTGATGTGCGAGAAAGGCAAATTGAAGGGTGATCTACATATTGCCTATAAAGAGAACACTGTGTTATAAAACTTTTTTTCTTCAGTGACTTAGTGATGGAAAACCGTACAGATAAATGGATTGCAGCGGGAGATCAAGTCCTGATGCCGACCTACGCCCGATTCCCGCTTGTACTGGAAAGGGGCGTAGGCGCGACTGTGACGGATGTGGAGGGGAAGACCTATCTTGATTTTGTGAGCGGTGTTGCCGTCAACGCTTTGGGGCACTGTGACGCAAAGCTGGTGAAACAAGTGCAAACGCAGGCTGAAACCCTACTACATGTTTCCAATCTCTATTACAATTTACCTCAGATTGAGCTTGCAAAAATTCTCGTACAACATTCTTTTGCAGACAAAGTCTTTTTTTGTAATAGCGGAGCAGAAGCGGTAGAAGCTGCGATTAAACTCGCGCGCAGATATGCCAAAGAAAAGATGCCAGGGGAGCGTTTTGAAATTATTACGGCCAAAAGTGCTTTCCATGGTCGCACGCTGGCCGCTTTAGCTGCGACAGGGCAAGCCAAATACCTGGCGGGCTTTGCGCCCATTTTACCTGGTTTTCAGCAGGTCCTTTTTGATGATGTGGATGCGCTTGCCAAAGCGGTTAATGAAAACACTGCCGCGGTGCTCTTGGAGCCCATTCAGGGTGAGGGGGGTGTGCAAATCCCAAAACCGGGGTATCTTGCGGCGGTGCGTGAGATTTGTGACGAAGCGGGTATTCTCTTGATTTTAGATGAAGTGCAGACCGGCATTGGGCGCACGGGCCATCTCTTTGCCCATCAAGCCACGGAGGTTGTGCCTGATATTATGAGCACGGCAAAGGGTTTAGGCGGCGGACTTCCCATCGGAGCTATTTTGGCGAAAGATGTCGTGGCCTCGGTTTTTCAGCCGGGGACACATGCCTCTACCTTCGGTGGTAATCCCCTGGTTTGCAGTGCAGGTCTTGCGGTACTCAATCGTTTGACGCAATCCCCTGCTTTTTTAGAGGACGTTCGGGAAAAAGGTCAGCATCTCCTCCAGACCCTAAAGACCTTTCAATCCCAATGTCCTTTAATTACAGCAGTGCGCGGTCGAGGCCTGATGATCGCACTGGATTTGACGATTCCGGCAGCAGAGGTGATTGATACGGCCCTATCAAAGGGACTATTGCTCAACCGCACTTCTGAAAAGACCTTGCGACTCATTCCACCACTCACGATTCAGCAACAAGAAATTGATCAGATGGTGCATATTTTATTTGAAATTTTAAAGGCGAAATTGTAATGAAGGAGCAATATGCCTAAACGTGATTTTCTGAGCCTCGCGCCGCTTTCCCCCAAAGACCTTAATTGGTTACTGCTTCGTGCGGAGGAATACAAGAAAGATTTTGTTTTGCTGCGTCCACTTGAAAACCAAGTGATTGGCCTATTTTTCGAGAAATCCTCTACGCGGACACGTGTTTCTTTTGAAGTGGCGATTAAACGCCTGGGCGGGCATCCTTTGTTTCTTTCGGCCAATGATATTCAAGTTAAACGTGGGGAGACCATCGCAGATACGGCACGGGTACTCTCGTCTTATTTAGATGGACTTGTGATTCGGACCTTTGACCAGCAAGATCTGGAAATTTGGGCCAAAAATGCATCCATTCCTGTGATCAACGGTCTGACGGATTTACTGCACCCCTGTCAAATTTTGACCGATCTTTTCACCATCTATCAAAAACGCGGGCTTTTAAAAGGACTCAAGCTAGCCTATATCGGTGATGGCAATAACATTGCCCATTCACTCTTGATCGGTGGTGCAAAAACAGGGATGCAGATTGCTGTTGCGTCGCCAAAGACGCGGCAGCCGAATAAAACGATTTTCACGCAGGCCGCTAAGCTCGCAGGGGAATCCGGGGGCAGCGTGAGCATCGGGACCGATGCAAAAGAGGCTGCTAAAGATGCAGACATTCTCTACACTGACGTTTGGGTTTCAATGGGAGACGAAGATAAAAAAGCCTCCCTTGTCAAAAAACTCAAACCCTATCAAATCAATGAAGCCCTGCTTGAGCAGGCAAAATCCGATTGCCTTGTCATGCACTGTCTTCCCGCCCATCGTGGCGAAGAGATTACCGAAGCGGTGATGGAGGGGCCAAATTCCGTTATTTTTGAGCAAGCGGCCAATAGATTGCCCGTTCAGCAAGCCATATTGGAGCTATTACTGAAAAAATGAGTACACAAGAGATTAAAAAAGCCGTCCTGGCTTATTCGGGCGGACTGGATACTTCCGTCATCATTTGTTGGTTGAAAGAAACTTACGGCTGTGAAGTCATTGCCTATTGTGCCGATTTGGGCCAAGGGGAAGAACTGGGCCATTTGACCGAAAAGGCTGAAAAAACAGGGGCATCTAAAGTCTATATTTCAGATCTGAGAGAAACCTTTGCGGCAGACTATATCTTTCCCATGTTACGTGCGAACGCTGTATATGAGGGTGTCTATCTACTGGGCACAGCCATTGCCCGTCCCTTGATTGCAAAACGACAGATGGAGATTGCGAAAGAAGAAGGGGCGGATGCTGTCTCCCACGGTGCAACGGGGAAAGGCAATGATCAAGTGCGTTTTGAGTTGGCCTACTTGGCCATCGACCCTCAGATTAAAATCATTGCCCCGTGGCGAGATTGGGATTTCCAGTCACGCTCTGATTTGATTGCCTACACCGCCGAACATAATATCCCGGTTGAAGCCACAGCGGACAAACCCTACAGCATCGACCGCAATTTATTGCACGTCAGTTACGAAGGCGGCATTCTCGAAGATCCCTGGACGGCGCCGAAAGAGGCCATGTTTGCGACCACCGTTTCACCCGAAGCTGCACCGGATGAGGCTTTAACGATTGAAATCGAATACAAAACAGGCAATCCGGTGGCTGTTGACGGCAGAACCTATTCCCCTGCGTCCCTGATTGAAAAACTCAACCAGCTTGGTGGGATGCATGGCATCGGTCGTGTGGACTTGGTGGAAAACCGTTATGTGGGGATGAAGTCACGCGGCATCTACGAAACACCCGGGGGTACGATTTTGCACGTCGCCCATCGTGCCATTGAATCCCTCACGCTCGACAGAGAAGTATTGCATTTACGCGACAGCCTGATTCCGCAATATGCCTCGATGTTGTACAACGGGTATTGGTTTTCTCCCGAACGTGAAATGTTGCAAACAATGATGGACGAGGCTCAAAAAGGCGTGACGGGCATCGCACGTCTTAAACTTTACAAAGGCAACGTGACGGTTATGGGCCGCAAAGCCCCACATTCGCTCTATCGCCCCGAAATTTCAACCTTCGAAAAAGACACGGTCTACGTACAAAAAGAAGCCGAGGGTTTTATTCGTTTAAATGCGCTGCGCCTGAAACTCAAGTCCATGCACGGCGGTGTTTAGTCGGATGGTCATGCCAAAGAAAAAACAAACAAAAAATAAAAGTCAGTGGGAAGGTGCGGCCTGGGAAGGGCGTTTTACCGAAGCGGCGGATCCGGTTGCTGCGATTTTTACGACTTCTTTTACCTTTGATCGGGTGCTCTTTCCTTACGACATTCAAGGCAGTATTGCGCATACGGAAGGGCTCAGGCGTGCAGGCTTGCTGACAGAAGCCGAAACAAAGACCCTGATTCGTGGTTTAAAAGACATTCAACAAGAGATGGAAAAAGAAACACCTGCGGATATCGCCAATCAGGCCGTGGTGGATGAAGATATTCACATGCATATTGAGCGGCGTCTGGTCGAAAAAGTGGGCGAGGTCGGTGGAAAATTGCACACGGGTCGCAGCCGAAATGACCAGGTGGCGACCGATTTAAAACTCTATCTTCGCGCCGAAACCACACAAACGATTGAATACATTTGCCGTTTGCAAAAAAGTCTGCTTGAACGCGCCGAAGCCGAAATCGAAACATTTTTACCCGGTTACACCCATTTGCAACAGGCGCAGCCCGTGAGTTTGGCGCATCATCTTTTGGCTTATTATGAAATGCTGTTACGGGATTGTGGGCGATTTGAAGACAGCCTCAAACGTCTCACGCAATCGCCGCTGGGTGCGGGGGCATTGGCGGGCAACAGTTTTGATCTTGACCGTAAGGCGAATGCTTTGGCTTTGGGTTTTTCAGATGCAAGCGCCAATAGTTTGGATACGGTGTGTGACCGTGACGGCGTGATTGAATATCTTGCCGCGGCTTCAACACTCATGATGCATCTCTCGCGCTGGTCTGAGGATTGGATTTTATGGGCCTCCAGCGAGTTTAGGTATTTGGAGTTACCGGATCGACTGTCTACGGGTAGCAGTATGATGCCGCAGAAAAAAAATCCTGATTTATTGGAGCTGATTCGTGGCAAAACGGGGCGTGTTTACGGCGATTTGATGTCTCTGCTGACGACAATGAAAGGTTTGCCGCTCTCTTACAATCGTGATCTTCAAGAAGACAAAGAGCCGCTTTTTGATACCGTGGCAACCGTTCAAGGTGCGCTGCGTATTATGAAACAGCTCACGGATGCCGTCACCTTTAAAAAAGAGGCAATGGGCTTTGCCGCAAAAGACGGACTTTTACTCGCAACAGATCTGGCGGATTATTTGGTGACCAAGGGGCTTCCTTTTCGTCAAGCACACAAGGTAGTCGGTCAAATTGTATTTAAGTCGATTGATGAAAAATCGCCCTTTGAAAATTGGGCTTTGGAACGATTTCAGGACTTTTGTCCTTTGTTTGAAGCCGATCTCTTCAAACGCCTGACACTTGAAGGAGCGATTAAAAAGAAAAGTGGTATTGGTGGCACGTCTTTAAAATCGATCAAAGCCGAGATTCGCAAAGCCAAAAAGAAATTGAAGGTATGAAAAAAACATTTGTGACGATTGCACTTCTTTTTGTTGTCTTCTTGTTGCAAGGCTGTGGTCGAAAAGGGCCACCTGTCGCACCACCAGAAGAAGCTGTGCACGGAAAGCCCGTCGTGTCTGTTTTAAGGTCGTCATTAGAAATGAAGGAGAAACATGCAGGAATTTAAAATTAAAAATAGTGTACTTCATTGTGAAAATGTTTCGCTTGCGGCGATTGCGGAAAAAGTGGGCACACCGTTTTTTGCTTACAGTCACGCCGCTTTGTGTGACCGGATTCGGGCCTATAAAACGGCTTTCGCTGAAGTGCCACACTTAATTGCTTTTGCGGTCAAAGCCAATGGCAATATTGCGGTTTTAAAAACCTTTGCTAATGAAGGGGGCGGGGCCGACATTGTTTCCGGGGGTGAACTTCATCGCGCACTTGCGGCGGGGATTGATCCTAAAAAACTCGTTTTTGCGGGTGTAGGCAAAACAAAACGGGAAATGGCGGCAGCGCTTCATGCGGATATTTTAATGTTTAATATTGAATCTTCACAAGAATTGACAGCCCTGGACGAAGTCGCTAAGGCCCAAGGCGTGAAAGCCCCGGTGGCGCTCCGAGTCAATCCGAATGTCAATCCCAATACGCATCCCTATATTTCGACGGGTCTGAAAAAAAGCAAGTTTGGCATTGAAATCACGAAGGCCGTCTCCGAGTATCAGGTGGCAGCGCGGCTTCCAAATATTGAAGTGATCGGGATTCATTCCCACATTGGCTCTCAATTGACCGAAGTGCAACCCTTTGTGGATGCACTGGCTTTAATTGCTGAATTGATTGAGGCACTTCGTGCAGAAAATATGGATATTCGTCATTGGGACATTGGTGGTGGGCTGGGTATTACCTATGACGAAGAAAGTCCACCTTTAGTAAAAGAGATGGCGGATGCCATCCTGCCGCTTTTGAGAAAAAGTGGCTGCCATATCATTATGGAACCGGGACGTTCGCTTGCGGGCAATGCCGGGGTACTGGTGACACGTGTGATTTATACAAAAGAGGGTGCAGCCAAAAATTTTGTGGTGGTGGATGCGGGCATGACTGATTTGATTCGTCCGAGTTTGTATCAGGCCTATCATGCCATCCGTCCGGTCAATGAAAATAAGCGGGATGAGATGGTGGTGGATGTGGTCGGGCCGATCTGTGAATCCGGTGATTTTTTAGCCCAGGAACGATCGCTGCCGAAAATGGCTCCCGGTGAACTGCTTGCCGTGATGAGTGCCGGGGCTTATGCGTTTACGATGTCTTCAAATTATAATGCACGTCCGCGGCCGGTTGAAGTCTTGGTGCATGGCAGTGATTTTGATGTCATCCGAAAACGTGAAACGCTGGATGATCTCTTGCTTGGGGAGCAGATTCCAGATATTCTCCTGAAGTCTTAAACAGGCCTCAGGCCCCACTTTGAATTGAAACCCAGATCATATAAATCCCTTTGCTGAACGCTGAACAATAAGCAGAGACATAAAAAATGTAGCGGAAGCGTCTTTGTAGCGGTTATACTCCAGTCTGTTTTTGGATTGCACAAAGGTCGAATTGAGCGATGATACGCAGGAAAAAGAAAGAAGGCGGTTTCTTTTTTATCGCATTGCTTGCCTTAAGTGCGGGGGTCATTTTTTTGATTTACCACACACAAGGTCAAGCAAAGGAAGATGAAAATACACAACTGACTTCTTTTTATGAAAAGTTTGTGGTGAACGAAGCGTTCATGGCCCAGCTTCCAAAGGACTACCCTGAAGACGCAACACGGGCAATTCGTGAAGAGGTTTCCGATTTTTACAAGGCGGTTTGGGGAGATAAAGTCCGTAAAACCACCTTATATGAAGTCAGTGGAAAAATGGAAACCATGATGGCCGATCAGCGTATTGAAGCCCAGGAACTTCATGCCCTACTGACCTTAATTCGTAAACGGAGGGAAATGTAATGCCGACAAAACCCATCCCTTTTTGGAAACTCAGTGGTAGCGGGAACGATTTTATCATCATCGATTACCGCGAACACACCATGCCGTCTCCTGACGAAATGCGCATGTTTGTTTCAAAGGTGTGTCGCCGTGGTCTTTCAGTGGGGGCAGATGGTGTCATTATCATCAAGTCCTCGGATATTGCTGACTTTGGCTGGCACTTTTATAATGCTGATGGGAGCGAAGTCGATATGTGTGCAAACGGGACACGTTGTGCAGCCCGTTTTGCTTTTGAAAACAAAATTGCACCGGCAAAACATAGCTTTGAGACCATAGCGGGTATCGTGAACGCGGAAATCGTTCACGATAATGGAACGCAGGTGCGTGTGCAATTGCCCGATCCCTCTGCCATTCATCTCGGCATGGAGGTTGTGCTTGGGGATCAGACTTTAACGGGGCATTTTGTCAATACGGGTGTTGAGCACGTTGTGTATTTTGTGGACGATGTTCAAAAGACGGACATCCTCGAACTAGGACGCAAAACACGCTATCACCATCTTTTTGCACCCAGTGGCACCAATGCGAATTTTGTGACCGTGACCGATCGACATCATATCACCATCCGAACCTATGAACGCGGGGTTGAGGGGGAAACCCTCGCCTGTGGTACCGGGTCCATTGCGGCTGCTCTTGTTGCAACAGCACTTGAGCAGGTGAGCGCACCCGTTTCACTCTTGACACAAAGTGGCATGATCTTGGAAGTCGATTTTAAACGAGAAGGTTCGGCCTTTAAAGATGTTTCTCTCAAAGGGGATGCGCGTGTGATTTACAAAGGCGAGATCGAACGAGAAGCCCTATCATAAGTGTTTCGCCCAATTATTAAGGAAGGTTTAAGATGAATTTGCATGGTTCCATTGTGGCAATTGTGACCCCCTTTCGAGACGGTCGTTTGGATGAGGTGGCACTCAGTGCCTTGATTGAAGAACACGTTGCGGCGGGGACTTCAGGCATTGTCCCTTGTGGTACGACGGGGGAGTCGGCCACACTCACACATGAAGAACACAAACGTGTGATCGAATTGACAGTCAAGGTCGCCAGTGGTCGTATTCCTGTCATTGCAGGTTCGGGTTCAAATAGCACAGAAGAAGCCATTAGTCTTACCCTGCATGCCAAATCTGCGGGAGCCGATGCAGCCCTTTTAATTACCCCCTATTACAACAAACCAACACAGGAAGGCCTTTACCAGCATTACAAAAAAATTGCCGAGGCCGTTGATATTCCGATTGTGCTTTACAATATCCCCGGTCGCACGGGTGTGAATATGTTGCCTGAAACGGTTGCACGACTGATGCCGCATGAAAACATCGTGGGCATGAAAGAAGGCAGTGGTTCGATTCAGCAAGTGGCCGAGTTGATTCATCTTTGTGGAGAACGCTTGACGGTCATTTCAGGGGATGATGCGATCACCCTGCCGATGATGTCCTTGGGTGCAAAAGGGGCGATTTCTGTGACGGCGAATGTCGTGCCAGCAGACATGTCAAAGATGGTGTTTGCCGCAGAAAAAGGGGATATGCTCGAAGCAAGACGCTGGCATAATAAACTCTACCCCTTGCACAAGATTCTTTTTTTAGAGACCAACCCCATCCCCGTCAAAGCGGCTTTGGCCCTGATGGGGAAATGTCGCGATGAAGTTCGTCTTCCCCTTGTGCCCTTGTCTGATCAAAACCGGGCGTCTTTAAAAACTGTTTTGGCCGAATACGGCCTGCTCTAAACCCTCACAACCAAGGAGTGTACTGATGGATCAAGACACAAAAAAAACCGTACTTCGTATGATTCCCTATGGTCTGTATGTTTTGACGGGGGAAAACAAAGAAGGCGAAGTCGCCGCTGCAACCATTAACTGGGTCACACAAACGGCCTTTAGTCCGCCACTTATTGTCGCAGGGGTTAAAGCCGATTCCGGGGCGCACAGCGTCATCAAATCGGCCGGACATTTTGCACTCAACATGCTGGGAAAAGAGCAAAGTGCCGCAGCCTACGCCTTTTTTAAACCCAGCAAAAAAGTCGATGGCAAAATAAACGGCGAAGCCGTGCGTACAGGTTCGACGGGTGCCCCTATTATGGAGAACGCCCCCGCCTATGTGGAATGCAAGCTGGTCGAGACGATTGAAAAAGGGGATCATTCTATTTTTATCGGCGAAGTCGTGGATGCGGGTTTAAAAGATGCAATTGAAGGCAGACCTGATGATGTGACCTTGACGCTTAAGGATCTGGGCGAAAAGGTTTTTTACGGCGGATAGGCTGGTTTTTTTTCAAAAAGGAAAAAAGGAAAACACCGATGAAAGTCATTGTTTCGGGCGCTGCGGGTCGCATGGGGCGCGCCATATTAGAAAGTCTTTATGATGAAGATGAACTTGAGCTGGGTGCTGCCTTAGAGAAAAAAGGGCATCCGGTGATTAAGAAAGATGTAGGAGAATTGATTGGCATCGGAAGCTGGGGGGTGAGTGTTTCGACCTTTTCCAAAAAAACGATGGCAAGCGGTGCGGCTTTTATTGATTTTACCTATCCGCAAGGCACGATTCAGATGCTTGAAGAAGCAGAAGCCCAGGGTAAAGCCATGGTGATTGGCACCACGGGGTTCACAGCAGATCAGCTTGGAAGAATCGAATCTGCCGCAGAAAAAATTCCCATTGTACTTTCCCCAAATATGAGCATCGGCGTGAATGTGCTGTACAGGCTCATTCAGGAGGCTTCAGCCGCTTTGGGAAGTGCTTATGATGTCGAAATTGTGGAGATCCATCATCGTCTCAAAAAAGATGCCCCCAGTGGGACAGCCATTCGCATGGGAGAAGTTTTGGCGGCCGCACGTGGTACAACCTTGCAACAGTCCGGGCGCTTTACACGTCAGGGCAATATCGGCGTACGTCCGGTGGGTGAAATTGGCATACAAAGTTTACGGGCGGGAGATATTGTGGGAGAACATACCATGACCTTCGCCGGGCCGGGGGAACGCATTGAATTGACCCATCGCGCGCATAATCGAAATAATTTTGCGCGGGGCGCGCTCATGGCAGCACAATGGCTGGTGAATCAGAAACCAGGACTCTACGATATGATGGATGTATTGAACCTGAAATAGTTTGTTCGTCTTTTCCTCCATGGCTGTGTTGCTGTGGGGCTCCTTTCCTCACGTATGATCCATACGCTCCGGGAAGTCGCTCCTCGCGCCTTGCCACGAAGAAAAATACAAACAAACTTGATGATGATCACGTAAAAACAGGCAAAAAGAGTATTATTTTAATTAAAAATTAAGGAGTTTTTAAGTGGCAAAATTACAAGTTGAATTGGCAGATCGCATTAAGGGCCTTCCGCCCTATCTTTTTGCTGCGATTGATCTTATGAAACAAGAGGCGATTGAGGCTGGAAAAGACATCATCAATTTAGGGGTGGGCGATCCCGATCTCCCCACGCCTGCACCCATTATTGCAAGTCTGCAAAAGGCGGCCACCAATCCGAAACATCATCAATATCCAAGCTATGTCGGCATGTTGTCTTTTCGCCAGGCCGTGGCTGATTGGTACAAACGCCGTTTTAATGCCACACTGGATGCCAAAACAGAAGTGCTCTCTTTGATCGGATCAAAAGAAGGAGTGGCCCATCTGCCGATGGCCCTGATCAATCCCGGAGATACGGCTTTGATGACCGACCCCGGTTATCCCGTTTATGAAGCAGGAACCCTCTTTGCCGGTGGTAAATCAGTTTTTGTCCCGCTTAAAATCGAAAACGGTTTTTTGCCGGATCTAGATGCCATCCCCGATGAGGTCGCAGACAAAGCCAAACTTTTCTTTTTAAACTACCCGGGAAACCCTACGGCTGCCGTTGCGACACGTGATTTTTTTGAGAAACTAGTGGCCTTTGCTCATCGCCACAACATTGTTATTTGCCACGATGCGGCCTATTCCGAAATCTATTACGACGGTAAACCGCCGATTGGATTTATGGAAATTGACGGCGCCAAAGACGTCGGCATTGAGCTGCACTCGCTTTCAAAAACCTACAACATGACGGGTTGGCGCATTGGTTTTGCCGTGGGAAACAGCAATGTCGTCGGCGCACTCGGTCAGGTTAAAACCAATATCGACTCCGGTATTTTTCAAGCCATTCAAGAAGCTGGGATTACGGCGCTGGAAATGGATGATGCGCCGCTTGCCGCCATTCGTAATACCTATCAGGAACGGCGCGATGTGCTTGTTTCCGGTTTACAGAAATTAGGATTTAAGGTCGATCCGCCCAAAGCTGCGTTTTATGTCTGGATTCCTACGCCCCCAGGGATCTCTTCTTCTGAAATGACGGCCAAGATGCTGAAAGAGTGTGCGATTGTCACCACGCCCGGAAGCGGTTTTGGCGCCAATGGCGAAGGTTATTTCCGCATGACGCTCTGTGTTTCAAAAGAACGATTGGCGGAAGCGATTGATCGTATGGAAAAAGCAGGCATTCGAGGATAAAAACGGTTTGCGGTTGTCAGTTTACGGTTGAGGGTGAAACCCCAAAAAATGCAGATTGCATTTATCGGTATCGGATCTAATATCGGCAACCGCCTTCAATTTTGTCAAAAGGCGGTTGCCGCGCTTCAGCAACATCCTGAAATTCACCTTAAAAAAATCTCCTCACTGTACGAAACGGCACCCGTCGATTTTCTCGAACAAGACTATTTTTACAATGCTGTTGTTTCCATAAAAACAAGTCTTTCTCCTGAGCAATTACTGGGCGCTTGCCAGGAGATCGAAGTCCGTTCAGGCAAAAAAATTGTCATTTCAAAAGGCCCCCGTACGCTTGATCTTGACCTGCTTTTTTATGGACAAGTGATTTTGAATACACCTGATTTAATACTGCCTCATCCAGAAATTACGCGTCGTTTGTTTGTGCTGATACCACTTGCGGAAATTGCACCAGATTGCATGCATCCCGTAAAATCTTGCAGCATGAGGACCTTGCTCAGTGCTTTTCAGCCAGATGAGTTTAAGACTGTGGATTTACGTTTTGAAACAGCTTGGGAAAAAATACCGCTGGAATCAAAAACCGCATGAAAGGCATTTCAAAGATTCAATCTGTAGTACGCATTGTGCAGGAGGCCAAAAAAAACGGCAAAGTTGGTTTTGTCCCAACCATGGGGGCCTTTCATGCAGGCCATCTTTCCCTGATGAAAAAAGCCAAGGCAGAATGTGACTTTGTGGTGGTCTCGCTTTTTGTGAATCCCCTGCAATTTGGGCCGACAGAAGATTTTAAGCATTACCCGCGCAGCCTCTCTGAAGACCAGCATTTAGCGGCCTCAGTGGGTGTTGACTTGCTCTGGACGCCGCGTGAAAAAGATCTTTTTCCTACGGGGTTTCAATCTCAAATTACCGTAGGCGAAATTAGTCGGCGCTGGGAAGGGGCATCGCGACCGGGTCATTTTAGTGGTGTAAGTACGGTTGTGGGTAAATTCTTACAGATTGTCCGTCCTGGGTGGCTGTATCTCGGCCAGAAAGACTATCAGCAATGTGCCGTCATTCGACAAATGATTGCTGATCTCCATTTTGAGGCAAAACTCCGTATTTGCCCGATTGTGAGGGAAAAAGACGGTTTAGCAATGAGTTCAAGAAATGTCCGGCTTTCAGCGACTGAACGGGAAATCGCACCCGTTTTGTATCGCGCACTTCAAACCGCAAAAGCCCTACTTGTCTCAGGAGAGAAAGATGCAGTAGGCATTGTCCGTGCTCTAGAAAATGTACTGAAGTCTGAGCCGGAAATTGAAATCGATTATCTCGCCCTTTGTGACGTGAAGACCTTAGAGCGGCTTGAGCGGGTGAAGGATCGTGCGGTGCTCTTGGCCGCGGTAAAAATCGGCTCAGTCCGCTTGATCGATAACATCTTGCTTCAAGCGCCAAAACCATAGTAGACCTCCTTCCCACAAAGGCAAAAATTCAATGGATGCACTACAAATCGGGGCAGCGCCAGCGTTTGGTTTCCTGTAAGACACAATTCTTTAGCGGTCAACCGCTTAAATGGGTCGTGTGACTTACCAATAGAGGAACAACCCACTCTTAAAAAGCCAAACCCCTCCTGGATGCAGCCTTGTCACGACTGGATTTATTGCACACCTAAATCATGATCAAAAACCCGATGAAAATGAGATTGTTGATAAAAAGAATGGGCGGTGCTCAGCACCATTATGCGGCACTTGCAAAAAAGAAAGGATTTCTGCCAGGATGAATGCCATGTTGATTGTATATGAGAGCACAATCCGGCTCATTTGTTTTTTAAGTATTTTTGTTGTGATGGCTTTATGGGAAGTCTTTGCGCCGAGACGTCCGCTCGCAAGCGCTAAAACCAAACGCTGGTTTACCAATATCAGCATCGTCGTCATTAACACGTTCGTATTGCGCGGGATCTTTTCAGTGGCTGCTGTCGGTACAGCCCTGATTGCACAAGAAGAAAAGTGGGGTCTTGTGAATCACTGGCATTGGCCCGCGTGGTTTGCCCTCCCTTTTGCGGTCATCACGCTCGATTTTATTATTTATTTACAGCACGTCATGTTTCACGCCGTACCGGTCTTGTGGCGCTTGCACATGGTGCATCATGCGGATCTGGACTTGGATGTGACCTCTGGCAGCCGCTTTCATCCCATTGAGATCATTCTTTCCATGGGCATTAAGTTGGCTTCCGTTGTATTGATCGGCGCACCGCCTGAAGCCGTTGTGATGTTTGAAATCTTACTCAACATGACGGCCATGTTTAATCACAGCAACGTGCAAATTCCAAAAAAATTAGACACATTGCTTCGTTATTTCATTGTCACACCCGACATGCATCTGATTCATCACTCCGTACTTTACGAAGAAACCAACCGAAATTTCGGATTCAACCTGCCCTGGTGGGATCGACTCATGGGGACTTATCGTCCTGAACCGAAAGAAGGCTATCTCGGTCTAAGCATCGGTCTCGATCAATTTAGAGATCCGAAAGGCCTCACACTCCCTAAAATTCTACTGCTTCCCTTCACCGGAAGAACAGGGGGTTACTCTTTTACACAAGATAAAGATTAAGAGATTGAAAGATGCTCTCAGAGGACTTATAATAGAGAGCGAATATACATCACCGATATTTTCGAAAGCTTTTGGGGGCGACCGGAATCGACGGGGATGGGAGGCCATAGAGCGCATGTCGAGGTCCCATTGGGCTCGTTAAACAAATGGGAAACTATTAATTGCTAATGATCAACCATTAGCCCTCGCTGCCTAGTACGCGGCGACATCGACCTTCCGGTGCCTGTGCGGGAGCAAGATGACATTTAGCAGGCTGCTACGCTTTCTGTGTTTCAGGGGAAGTGGATAAGACATACTGGAACTGGCGGATCATGTCGCTCGTCTTTGTGTGGCATTTGACGCGAGACTTAAACAGAGACTAAACATGTAGTGGTCTTTGGTTGAATATTTTCGGACGCGGGTTCGAATCCCGCCGCCTCCACCAATAAAAAAAGCCCGGTTGAAAAACCGGGCTTTTTTTATTTCTTTTGTTTTCTAGTATAGTATCCTGCTTGACGCAAGATCTTAATTTAGATTCCTGATGTCTTTATCACGAAAATTGATCTGAGGATGATTTTCCCACGCCATAAACCAGCACCCCTGAAAAAAAGGATCCGATGTTTCTACAGCAACTGATCAATGGCCTGACTTTGGGCAGTGTTTATGCCTTGCTGGCTTTAGGCTATACGATGGTCTATGGGATATTGGGCTTGATCAATTTTGCGCATGGCGAGATTTACATGATCGGGGCCTACTTGGGTATCGTTTATTTGGGTCTGTTTACGGTCTTGGGTTTGACGGAATCCCATCTTTTGTTATCCCTTTTTTTTGTTTTTATTTTGTCCGCCTTAACGTGTGCGGGTTATGGCATGACGATGGAGCGCATCGCCTATCGCCCCTTACGCAAAGCGCACCGACTCGCCCCGCTTATTTCCGCAATCGGCATGTCTATTTTTTTGCAAAACTATGTCATGTTGGCTCAGGGTTCTTCCGACAAGGTCGTCCCGCATTTATTTAGTGCGGAAGCCGTGCTTGGCACGCATTTTCCGATGAGTCAAATACAGGGGTTTATCATTGCTGCGTCTTTTTTATTGATGGCGACCCTGCATTTTTTTGTACGAAAAACACGACTGGGAAAGGCGATGCGGGCAACCTCGCAAGACAAAACCATGGCGGCCCTCTGTGGCATTCCCATAGACCGTATTATTGCCATTACCTTTATCATTGGGTCGATTTTGGCTGCGGTGGCGGGTGTGATGGTCTCTGTTTATTATGGGGTGGTCAATTTTTATATTGGATATGTTGCAGGCCTAAAGGCCTTTACCGCAGCGGTTTTAGGCGGTATTGGCAATATCCCCGGCGCAATGCTGGGAGGCCTCTTACTGGGTTTGGTGGAGAGTTTGGGTTCGGCCTATATTTCGACGGAATTCAAGGATGGTTTCGCTTTTTTGATTTTGATTTTGGTGTTGATTTTTAGGCCGACCGGTTTATTGGGCGAAAAAGGCGGAGATCGGGTTTGATGGCAAATCCTGGCGTACTAAAAACACGTCTCAAAAAATTCCTCTTATTGCCGCTTTGGTTTGCCCTACTGGCCTGGCCTTTGATGGGTGCTGTGGGCGCAGTGCAATTGGCGGGGACCCTTATTGTCGGTGCTTTGTTTGTTTCGGCGATTTTGAGGCTTTCTCGTTCAGAAGGGTTTAAAAAGGCAATTCTTGCGCCGGTGCGTCTGTTTCCTTCTCAAATTTTAGAGGCGCGTGGGGATTTTTTTAAGAAGATTCTTATGGCAGGTGGTGCTGCGATTGTGATCATTCTGCCGCTTTTTTTAAATAATTATTATGTCGATATACTGAGTCTTGCAGCACTGTACGCGCTCCTGGCCATTGGGCTGAACATTACTGTGGGTTACACCGGATTGTTGGATTTGGGCTATGCCGCTTTTTACGGGATCGGGGCTTATACCTATGCCATTCTCTCAACGGGGTTTGGACTTTCTTTTTGGTTGGGACTTCCTGTGGGGGCGGCACTTGCGGCATTTTTTGGTCTCGTTTTGGGTCTCGTTACTTTAAGGTTACGGGGTGATTATTTGGCGATTATTACCTTGGGTTTTGTGCAGATTGTCTATCTTTGTTTGAATAACTGGAATGCGGTGACACAAGGGCCCAACGGCATTATGCAGATTGGGCGTCCCGCATTGGGAAGTTTTGTTTTTCGCACACCTCACCATTTTTATTACTTGATTTTGTTTTTTGTGGTGCTCGCCACACTTGCGGTGCATCGCATGCTTCACTCTCAAATCGGTCGGGCTTGGATTGCGATTCGAGAAGATGAAGTCGCGGCCGAAGCCATGGGGATCGACACAACCCGCATTAAAACCCTGGCTTTTGTCCTGGGGGCCGCGATTGCGGGGGTTGCGGGGGTGCTTTTTGCGGCACGCTATACTTTTATTTCGCCTGAAAGTTTTACTTTTTTGGAGTCTGTTCGTATTTTGTCGATGGTGGTTTTAGGCGGGATGGGCAGTTTGCCCGGTGCGATTTTAGGGGCCTTCCTTTTGACCGTTTTGCCGGAGATGCTGCGGGGCTTTGCAAATTATCGTATGTTGATTTTTGGCCTTGCGCTTGTGGTGATGATGGTTTTTCGTCCACAAGGGCTACTGGGAAAACGATCATGAGCTTTTTATTTAAGAGAGGGATTTAATTTCTAATGAAACCGATTGTCATTCGATGTCCTGTGAAAGGTCGCTGGTCTTTTCTCAATCCTCCCGGTCATCATCCTGATGCAAAAGATTTTGTTGCTGTGGACGATAATGCAAAACCTTATCAGGGGATTGCGCTTCTCAAACATTTATTTGGTCGGTTGAAGGTTTCTGAGGTTTTTTCCTGGAAAGCCCCTGTTTTTGCGCCCTTTGATGGAAGCATTATTAAAGTTGAAAATGCTTGTGAAGACAGACAGCGTTTGAGTCTGATTTCAGATGTGTATTCGGGGCTTTTTCTTGGGAAACAAGAATATGCAGAGCATGCGAATGAATTTTTTGGCAATCATATTATTATGCAATCGAACCATGGGATTTATGCTTTATTCGCCCATTTAAAAAAAGGCAGCGTTCAAGTGAAACAAGGGGACAAAATCAAGACCGGGAATCCCCTTGCTTCTATTGGCAACTCAGGAAATAGTATTCAACCGCATCTGCATTTTCATTTGATGCAGGAAAACGAGCCACTGACTTCGGTGCCCCTTCCTTTTGTATTTTCTGCCTATGAACTACAGAATGATAGACTTTGGAGAAAAGAAAAAAACACCTTGCCCAAGAACCGCCGCGTCTTTAGAGTGGTCGACGGGGCATGAATCGGCTGCCGACTGCACCCAAATCCATTTTCTGAGCGCTTGTTAATTTAATTTCTGCCGTATCGAGAATCTGTTTTTTTGCGGGAAGGCTTTGCACGAGCTGATTCATGACCTTTTCTGCGGTGATTCGGTAAGTCGTGAGTTTCCCCCCATAAATCGTGAGCAAACGAGGCTGCAAGAGCACATCCGTTTGCAACACTGTTTCGCGGGGTCGTGATGCAAAATGTCCATATCCCTTGGGGAGTACACGACATCCGGCAAAAGCAGATTGAATGTCTTGTTTTGTGCGTGTTTTAAATTGTGGAAAATAAGCGGAAAGTGTTTCGAGCAGATAGTCTTTTTCGTCGTCTAGGGCTGTAATTTCTGAAGGATTTCCTTTAAAGATGGTCTCCGTTGTGCCAACCATCAACTGCCCTTTCCAAGGCATCACAAAAACAGGCCGTTTGTCAGACGGCGCTTCCAAATAATAAATGCCCTGAGTGACTGTTTCTTTGAGTAAGATGTGTGTGCCTTGTACAAGCTCTACTTGGACTTTGGGCGGACTGGGTGTAATGCGATCCAATACGCTGTCGACCCAAGGCCCTGTGGCATTGACGAGCGTTGCGGCGGTGCAGTTTTCATCTCCTTTTTCGCAAAGGTAGCTGATTTTGTAGTGGTCTTTTTCCTTAATGGCTTTCTGAAAAATTGCGGGCATGTGCAGTTTGGCCCCTAAGGCCAGTGCGGTGTTGAGCACGGCTTGTGTCAGGGCTTGATCGTCCGTTTGTGCATCCCAATATTGATAGACGGTAGAAAGATGTTCTGTTTGTAATCCATCCAAATTGTCCCAGTCCGATTTGAGTAGCTTACGAAAGCGAAAGGATCTCTTTAATCCGCCTAAAAGCGCATAAAGTGACAGACCACAGCGGATGATGCTTGGGCTGCGCGTCGCGTTTTTGTAAACGGGGATATAAAAAGGTGTGAGTTTGACTAAATCGGGTGCATTTTTGAGCAAGAGCGTCCGCTCATGTAGAGACTCGTAAACAAGCGAAAGCTGAGCCGTTTCGAGATAACGCAAACCGCCATGAATCAGTTTACTGGAACGACTTGATGTGCCGCTGCCAATGCCGTGTTGCTCAAGGACGAGCACACGATGTCCGCGTGCGGCTGCGGCCTGCGCAACGCCTGCACCGTGGATACCGCCCCCGATGACAAGGACATCATAGTGTGGGATCTTCAAATCGCCCTCTTTGCTGTTAGGCGAAGACCGGAGAACATGCCGACAATATCCATGGTCTCAATAAGGTCTGCGCCTCTTGCGTGAAGTTTTAGGGCCAATTTTGGATCGGTAATTTCATAGAGACACCACTGCCAGGGGCCCGACCAGAGCGGCGTAGACGCTTTGGGAATTTTTTTGTAGTTGCAAATGAGATAGTCTGGCATCAGGTTTTTGGCGGTGTCATGGCATTGATTTGACCAGGATTTTAAGACCCAGCCGATCGTTTGTGCCCCAAGCTCACGCGCGGCACGAAGCGCTAGATCATTATACGAGATCACACAGCATTGTTTCAAAATAGGAGCGATACACGCCATGACAGTTTTTAAGACCGCAGTATTGCCGAACTTTGTGAGACTCTCTTCTTTGATTTCTACAAATGCAGTGGTTTGAGGCCATTTTTTGAGCAGGGAGACGACTTGTGCAAGGCTTGGAATGGTAATGTTCTGATCGGTAAACTGTTTACCGAAACGTGTGGTTTCACAGGCTGAAATATTTCGGATTTTTTCGGAGGGCAATTCGAGCAGATTTTTTTGAATACCTGTTGTGCGTTCAAGAGACCTATCGTGAAAGACGACGGGGATGCCGTCGGCGGTACATTGCACATCAAATTCCACAAAACGGGCGCCAGCTTGCAGGGCTTCTCCAATTGAGAGCAGGGTGTTTTCTGGAAAACGTGTGGCATAACCACGATGGGCAACCAGTTTTGGAATAGACATGCACTGTGTCTCGCAAAAATCGGGGCTTCCCTTAATCAAAACACTGAATCAGATATTTTTCAAGTCCAGACAGGTTTGTGCCCTTGGATTCCCGCCTGCGCGGGAATGACAACCTTAAGATTGCAGTTTCTGGATCAAACTGAGACACAAGCCTTTTTTAGAAAAAGTTGACAAGAAAGCAAGTAATACATTACTAAGTATGCTCCTAAAACCGAAACCTTTTAATGTTGAGGAAAAAGTATGACGACACAAAACTCAAAAATTATTTACACAGACACCGATGAAGCACCAGCACTTGCAACCTATTCGTTGCTCCCGATCATCAAAGCCTTTGCTGCGCCTTGCGGTGTGACGGTTGAAAAAAGAGATATTTCCCTTTCAGGCCGCATTATTGCGAACTTCCCCGAAAACCTGACTGAGGATCAGAAAATTCCGGATGAGTTGGCGGCGCTGGGTGAATTGGCTAAAACACCCGAAGCCAATATTATCAAACTTCCGAACATCAGTGCGTCCATTCCACAGTTACAGGCTGCCATTAAAGAATTACAGGAAAAGGGCTACAACTTGCCGGATTACCCGGGAGACCCTACAAACGATGCGGAAAAAGAAATTAAAAGTCGCTATTCCAAAGTATTGGGAAGCGCCGTCAATCCGGTTTTGAGAGAAGGCAACTCCGACCGTCGCGCCCCTGCTGCCGTTAAAAATTATGCTAAAAAGAACCCGCACAGAATGGGAGCTTGGTCTTCGGATTCACTGACCCATGTTTCACACATGGAGGGCGGCGATTTTTTTTCCAACGAAAAGTCCGTCACGATTTCTGAAGCGATGGATGCCCGAATCGAGTTTGTTGATGGTGATGGCAAGATCACCGTGCTCAAAACAAAGGTTCCGCTCTTGGCAGGCGAAGTGCTTGACGCCACATTTATGAGCCGAAACGCCTTACGATCATTTCTTGAAGCACAAATTGTCGATGCCAAAGAAAAGGGTGTGCTCTTTTCCTTGCACATGAAAGCCACCATGATGAAGGTCTCTGACCCCATCATTTTTGGTCACTGTGTTTCCGTCTATTATAAAGACGCGCTCGAAAAACATGCGACTGTTTTGAAGGAATTAGGCGTTGATCTCAAGAACGGTTTGGGCGATGTTTATGCAAAAATAAAGTCCCTTCCAGAAGATAAACAAGCTGAAATCGAAGCCGATATCCAGGCCGTTTACAAAAATCGCCCTGAACTTGCGATGGTGGATTCTGATAAAGGCATTACCAACTTACACGTGCCGAGTGATGTCATTATTGACGCCTCTATGCCCGCGATGATTCGTGAATCTGGAAAAATGTGGGGACCGGATGGTGAACTGAGTGATTGCAAGGCCACGATTCCAGATAATAGCTACGCAGGGGTTTATCAGGCTGTCGTTGCGTTCTGTCAAAAAAACGGGGCTTTTGATCCCAAGACAATGGGCAGTGTGCCGAATGTTGGCTTAATGGCACAAAAAGCCGAAGAATATGGTTCTCATGATAAAACCTTTCAAGCTCCCGGAAAGGGCACAATCCGTATTGTCGATGCCGCCGGAACAAGCTTGCTGGAGCACAATGTTGAAACGGGTGATATCTGGCGTGCCTGTCAGGCGAAAGATGCGCCGATTCAGGATTGGGTCAAGTTAGCCGTGACACGTGCAAGGGCGAGCAACACTCCTGCGATTTTTTGGTTAAATGAAAATAGGGCTCATGATGCTGAGCTCATCAAAAAAGTAAAGGCTTATTTGCCAAATCACAATACAGAAGGGCTGGACATTAGCATCATGCCCCCTGTTGAAGCCACACATAAGTCCTTGGAGCGCATCAAAGAAGGTAAAGACACCATTTCAGTGACGGGTAACGTGCTTCGGGATTACAATACTGACCTTTTCCCCATTCTTGAATTGGGCACCAGTGCAAAGATGCTCTCCATCGTACCCCTCATGAACGGGGGTGGATTGTTTGAAACCGGTGCAGGCGGTTCAGCGCCTAAACATGTGCAGCAGCTTGTGAAAGAAGGTCATTTGCGCTGGGATTCCCTGGGTGAATTTTTGGCCCTGGCGGCGTCCTTAGAACACTTAAGCAAAGTCACTAAAAACGAAAAAGCGCGTATTTTGGGTGCGACACTGGATCAGGCAACGGGCAAGTTTTTAGATGAAAATAAGTCCCCGTCCCGTAAAGTGAATGAATTGGATAATCGTGGCAGTCATTATTATCTCGCGACATTCTGGGCAGAAGCTTTGGCGACGCAGACGGAAGATAAAGATCTTCAAGCCCATTTTGTCCCCATCGCACAAAAGCTTGCGGATAACGAAGCCACAATCACGCAAGAGCTGCTTGCAGCGCAAGGCAAAGCTGTTGAGCTTGGAGGCTATTTCCGACCCAATACGGAAAAGGCAGGTTCAGTCATGCGTGTCAGTGCAACACTCTGTGCAATCGTAGATGGTGCTGCATAACGAAGAGAATCAAAAATATTAAGGCAAAAAGCCCCTGAATCGGAATGACTTATTCTGATTCAGGGGCTTTTTTTTTCTGAGATCTGAGGACTGTCGCCGTTTAGACCTGTTTTCGGATGATGAGGTGGAAGATTCATCTAGAAAGTCTTACTTTAATAGTGAGGTAGAAATTACCGAATACGGGTAGAACTCCTTGTGAACTGGATGCGGGATTTTACCCATAAGAGACAAAAATAGCACGGGACAAAAAACTTTCGCTCTTATTTATCAAGCCACGATCCCTGCCAGCTTCCTGATTCCATCACGAAAAGTCTGA
>UOGF01000101.1_pt1 | contig 54784 bp, 46 predicted proteins | sample 1989081 | NCBI WGS metagenome assembly UOGF01 (sample SAMEA4712195, study PRJEB27164) | hydrothermal vent metagenome | biome: marine basaltic hydrothermal vent biome; feature: marine hydrothermal vent; material: mineral | place: Pacific Ocean | collected 2011-06-14/2011-07-23 | depth 1719 m
TATATTCGTCCATATATTGTATCTTAGCCCTTGACAAAGTCGCAGGATTATTTTATAGCTTAATTATATTCGGTGTGTTTTACATCTAGTTTCAATCAAAGCGCCTCTGGGGAAATGAGAGGTATCTCAAACACTTTTTTATACAGAATAGGGAGGATCCATGAAGGGGATCGAGAAAAATGGCAGCGCCAAGTTAAAAACCGCATCCGTCAAAACAGAGAAGGGTCTGCAAGAGAAAATAGCCCTTTCGCAGAATGCGCTTCGGGTCTTGGAAAAACGCTACTTGCTTAAAGATTTGCAAGGAAAAGTTGTCGAAAGTCCCGAAGATCTTTTTCGGCGTGTTGCCCATAATATTGCAAAGGCCGAACATGTTTATGATGACACTTGCGATCTGCTTGAGACGGAAGAACAATTTTACGATCTGATGACAAGCTTTCGTTTTCTCCCCAATTCTCCAACATTGATGAATGCCGGTCGTGATTTACAACAGCTCTCGGCCTGTTTTGTCTTACCCGTTGAGGATTCGATGGAATCGATTTTTGAAACCGTGAAACAGGCAGCCATTATTCACAAATCGGGTGGTGGCACAGGGTTTTCGTTCTCACGATTACGTCCCAAAGATGATCGTGTGAAATCCACAGGCGGTGTGGCTTCCGGGCCAATCTCATTCATGAAAGTTTTTAATCATGCAACAGAGGCCGTTAAACAGGGCGGCACACGCAGAGGGGCCAATATGGGAATTCTGCGTGTAGATCATCCCGACATCCTGGATTTTATTTCCTGTAAATCAGACACCTCCGAAATTACAAACTTTAATATCTCTGTCGCGATTACAGATCGTTTTATGGAGGCCTACGAAAAAGGCGAAAATTATGACTTGATTTCCCCCAGAACGGGGGATGCGGTGAAATCCGTTTCTGCCAAAAAAATGATGGATAAAATCGCAGAGCAGGCCTGGAAAACGGGAGAGCCGGGCTTGTTTTTTATTGATGCGACAAATCGAACAAACCCAACCCCTCATATTGCCGACATGGAAGCGACTAACCCTTGCGGCGAGCAGCCCTTGTTGCCTTACGAAAGCTGCACATTAGGTAGCATCACGCTGGAGCGGCATCTTAAAAAAGTGGACGACGGCTACCAGATTGATTGGGCCGCACTTGAAGAAACCGTGCGTACCTCTATCCATTTTTTGGACAATGTGTTGGACATGAATCGTTACCCGATTCCTGAGATCGAAGAAATCACACGTGCTAACCGAAAAATCGGTTTGGGGGTTATGGGTTTTGCCAGAATGCTCTTCAAGCTTGAGATCCCCTATAACTCGGAAAGCGGGATTGAAATGGCCCGTACCGTCATGGGTTTTATACATAAAATGGCCTCTGATGAATCTGCACGGCTCGCGGAGCAGCGCGGGGTTTATGAATATTGGGAGGGCTCGCGTCATCAAGCGCAGGGGCGACGGCTAAGGAATTCTTATCTCACCACTGTTGCTCCCACAGGAACGATCTCGATGATTGCAGATACCTCTGGCGGTTGTGAGCCCGAATTTTCACTGGTTTGGTATAAAAACGTCATGGATGGGGAGCACTTGCCCTATGCGCTCGATTATTTTACCGACGTGGCCAAGCGTGAGGGTTTTTATGTGGATGATTTACTGGATCAAATTATTGCCAATAAGGGTTCGGTTCGTGGTCTCAAGCAGGTGCCGCAACATTGGCAGGATGTTTTTGTGACCTCTCATGGGATCTCTTCCGAATGGCATGTGCGTATGCAGGCGGCTTTTCAAGCCTTTTCAGATTCTGCGGTGAGCAAAACCATTAACTTGCCCACAAACGCGACTGAGGATGAAATTAAGGAGGCCTATCTCTTGGCTTATCGTTTGGGCTGTAAAGGCATCACGGTCTACCGAGATGGTTGTCGCCCCGATCAAGTCATGAATGTGGGAAAATCCAAAAAAGGCGAAGCGGCTAAAACGACCGAGCATGCCTCAGCAGGGAGTGAAAAAGAATATTTCCCCATCGTGACGCCCCGACCCCGTCCAGAAGTCATGTTAGGTACAACCACGAAGCGACAGACTTCCTGTGGCGATCTCTATTTAACCGTGAATCAAGACCAAGAGAGCAAAAAACCCTTTGAAGCCTTTGCCACAATGGGAAAAGCAGGGGGTTGTGAGGGTTCTTTTAATGAGGCCATCGGTCGTCTGATTTCCCTGTGTATGCGGGCCGGGGTGACCCCACGTGATATCGTCAAGCAGTTGATCGGTATTCGTTGTAACAAGCCTTTTGGTGTTGGCCCGGAAAAAGTGCTTTCCTGTTCGGACGCCATTGCCAAAATTTTCAATCAGTCTTTGGAAATGAAGGTCTCGGAGGATCGTTATCCAGCGCAAGGTGGCTCTGCTGTTGCCGTTGCAGAACCTCCTGTCATGGAAACACAGAAAATGGTTTTTCCCTGTCCTGAATGTGGTTGTGAATTAATTTTTGGGGAAGGCTGCGAAAAATGTCACTATTGCGGCTACTCACGCTGCTATTAGCATCTGATTTTGAATAACATTTCTGGTGGGGCCGCATGTCTTTTCTCGTGTGGCCCCCTTCTGTTTTAGATGATTGTTTTATGTTTTGAAGTGTAAATCTTTTTTAAGGAATGAGGGGTTCAACAATAGGAATCACTGATTTAAGTTGGACCCAGGCCATGCCGATATTCGTGTTTTCTTTTGTCACCAGGATGAGTGCTGCATTTCCATTTTTGATGGTTTTTGAAAAATAAAAGTTTTCTTCAAAAGCCATTTGGATTTCCCTGAATCCTTTTTCTTTCATGACCGGTTTTCCAATTTGTTCGTGCGCACGATTTGCCAGGAGCTTTGCGTTAATCCCTCGAAAGAGATTCATAATCGCGCGGGTGATCATCTCTTGTTGCACATCTGAAAATTCGGGCACATGGACAATCTCGAGCGCCTGTTTGCGCTCTAGATCAAAGACCCCGCAGGCGAGGGCATTGCCAACACTCTCCAGCACTTTTCTGCATGCGTCATTCATCTGGCTCATGGTTTATCCTCAACTTAAACGATGACACAACGTGTGACGGTCGCCACGTGGGCACGAAAGCGAGACGCGCCGATGCTGCCGTTGAGCGCCGATACCACAACAAGCATGTAATCGGTGCGATGATCCCAAAAGAGTGCGATTCCGACCTCATCCGCAACATATTCAAAAACGCCGACGTCACTGCGGTTTCCGAGTGGTTTTGCTTCTTGGTAAATGGCCATAATCAAGTCTGGCCATTGTTCTAGGTCTGTTTCTCCCTGCAAGAGCGTTGCTTTCTTTTCAGAAAGGGTGATTTCCAGGATGAGGGCCTCCGGCAAGGCACGCTGGACCAATACGCGCGCGGCTTCCCAGTTTTTCCGGACGATTTCATCAGAGAGCACATCCCCTGAAGCTGCATCTTTTTTTGAGGGAGGGTTGACTTCAAGGGGAGACTCTTTGTTTTCTTCAAGTAGATCTTTTTTGACAAGATCAAAAATTATTTTACAACAAGTAAATTCCGAAAATAGGGTCTTTTCCAGAATACTTGAAACGGATTGACGTCCGTCAATTAAGTCGTATAAGATTTTCTCATCCGGTGTGAGATGAATCGCAGTGTCATTTTTTGTAGCGCTTCCTTCAAAATCAAAGGCCTCTTCCTCTGTAAGGGTTTTAATTTCCTGCTTGACCGGAAGTCGGCGAAAAACCATGTCGAGTGATTTGACGACTTTTTCCACCATCGGCCATTCGTCAATCATGAGCGCGCCTTCCATCATGAGCCCTTTTACACTCAAGGGCTGAACAAAGACGGGTTTGATGAACTCGTGAAAGTAGTCGATGGATTCACGGGGTTCAAAGATGTAAATACCTTCGCTCCATCGCAGCAAGGTGAAAAAAACACGTTTTATCTGAATGCGGAGGCTTTCGCAAATGTCTTTTTCGGTACAATATTTCTCCCGGGCGAAGATAAAGCCTAAACGATCAAGTGTTCCTTTTTGCATCTCCAGGGCTTTGTCTCGGTTGGCTTCGGTAATTTTTCCTGCCCGAACCAGAATGTTTCCCAGTTGTAGATCATTTTTTTTTGTGGAGGATTGGGCGAGAACCAGGCCTTTTTTTTCGAAGCCCAGCGTAATCGTTTCCCCCTCTGGGGCGGTCACAAAAAGTAGGCCGGTTTTTTGTTTGAAATCGATGAGTTCCATGATATCAAACGGGGAAAAATCTTTTAGTGTGCCTTCAAGCGCCATAGTTGTTGGGTAGAGCGTCCATTTTGCTTATTGATGAACTTCTAAAACATTTTAGCGCCCAAAAATTCCTACAAAGTATTTAGGATAAAAACACGTGTGTCATTTTTTAATGATGCACGTTTCTGGGCAAAAAGCATGATAAATCAAAGGTATCATAGGTCTTTGAAAACCGTCAAGGCAGGGAAGTCCTGAGGGCTGCGCTGAGACCCTCATGGGATTGTCTTGCCAGACACGCGTCTCAATATTCATCTTATGTTTTGTCCGCCTCATCCGCGGGCTATTTTGCAAAATCTGAGAGTATTGACCTCCGTCATGGTAGATGCTAAGGTACCCACTCGATACTTTTCCCTCCTCAAACTTAAGGATGTCTTATGTCTTGGGAGCCCAGAAGCCCCGGTGGTGATTTTGAAGATCCCTTTGTCAAAATCCTGAAAGAATTTCAAAAGTTTTTAAAACAGCGTGCCCCTGGCCCCATATTCAAGGGCTGGAAGATTATCCTACTGCTCCTTGTTGTGGGATTCTTTCTCTGGAAGGGGTTTTACATTGTCGCGCCCGATGAACAAGGCGTTGTACTGCGTTTTGGCAAAATGGTGCGGACGACTGCACCCGGGCCACATTTGAAAATTCCGATGATTGAAGAGGTTCTTTTACCCAAAATCACAAAGTTACACCGGATTGAAATTGGTTTTCGCACACGGGGATCGAGTTCTCAACGTATCCCGGTTGAGGCCCTCATGGTAACGGGCGATGAAAATATCGTTGCAGTGGAGATGATTGTCCAGTTTCGGATTAAAAATGCGCAGGAATTTCTTTTTAATGTGGCTGATATCGGCGCAACGATCAAAAAGAGCGCAGAGGCCTCGATTCGACAAGTCGTTGGTCAAACAGATATTGATGAAGCCCTGACGGTTGGAAAGGCGCAAATCCAGCTTGAAGCACAAACCGCGCTTCAGAACATATTGGATGAATATGAGGCGGGGGTGCAAATTACGGCGATCCAGCTTCAGGATGTAAATCCACCGGATGATGTTGCTGCGGCCTTTAAAGATGTGGCCAGCGCCAAAGAGGACAAAGAAAAACTAATCAACGAATCACACGGTTACCGGAATGACATCATTCCCAAGGCGAAGGGCGAGGCCGCTCAGATGGTGAATGAAGCACAAGCCTATTCTGAGTCGCGTGTGCGACGGGCAGAGGGGGAAGCTGATCGATTTTTGAAAACCCTGAAAGAATACAAACAATCAGAAGATATTATTAGAAAGCGCATCTTTATCGAAACGATGGAAGAAGTGATGAGCAAAGTGGATAAGGTGATTATAGACGATGCGGTGGCGGGAAAGGTATTGCCCTATTTGCCACTTGACCGAGGGGTACTCGGTAAAGGGTTAAAGCAGGGGGCGAAATGAAAAAACAAAACCTCGTTGGGGTGATGATCCTGGGGCTGCTCATTTTAATTCTAATGGGTGGATCTCCTTTTTTTATCGTGGATATTATTCACACCGCCATTGTTGTTCAGTTGGGAAAACCTGTTCGGACAATTACTGAGCCAGGGCTGAACTTTAAAATTCCTTTTATTCAGGACGTGATCCAGTTTGACAAACGGCTCTTGGATTATGACTCTGACCCTCAGGATGTGGTGACCAAGGACAAAAAAACCTTGGTCATTGATAACTTTGCGAAGTGGCGTATTGTTGATCCTCTCAAGTTTTACGAGGCTTTTCGAACGGAACAGGTCGCGCGGGCGCGTTTGGACGATATTATTTATTCGGAATTGCGCGTCGATTTGGGACTGCAGGATCTTTCCGAAATTATTTCAAAAAACCGCTCAGCAATTATGGCGACTGTTACGCGAATCGCCAATGAGAAGGCTTTGGAATATGGCATCGAAATTGTTGATGTCCGCATTAAACGGGCTGATTTGCCGGAAGAAAATGAAAGAGCTGTTTTTAACCGGATGCAGGCGGAGCGGGGTCGGGAAGCAAAACGCTATCGCTCTGAAGGTGAAGAAGCGGCGCAGAGAGTCCGTTCCGAAGCAGAAAAGGAAAAAGAGATCCTTTTGGCTGAAGCCTATAAAAAACAACAAAAACTCATGGGGCAGGGAGACGCAGAAGCGTTCCGAATTTATGCCGAAGCCTATGGGAAAGATCCCCAATTTTTTGAATTCATGCGCTCAATGGAGGCCTACAAAAAAGTCTTCAATGAAGGCACAACACTCGTTACCACGCCGCAATCAGTATTTTTTAAATACATGCAACAAAATTAGTAATCGTTTCGGATTTCAAGCGGTTTATGGAGAAAGTTGTCAATACACCTCTTGATCCAGACCTGCTGTCCCTTTTAAAGATACTTCAGCCCAGCAGCCTGTATCAAATGACCTCAAAGTCTGTTTTTCTTCTGGGCTTTGCAGACTATAAGGCCGAGCGGCTGCAATCCATTCTTTGGCAGGAAAACCAAAGCCTCTTAAAAGCCTCCCTTGCTGGAGCAAAACCTTACACGGTGACCCTTTCTGTGAGGGCTAAAGACTTGCACTTTTGTTGCGACTGCTCCAATTGGCAGTCGCAACAAGAGTGCCGTCATGTGATTTGTGTCCTGTTGTCACTGCTGAACCTGATTTCGCCCAAGTGGTTTAGTCAGCCCGATCAGGATGAGAATCGTCTTCAGGCACTTAAGGCTGTTTTGATTCGGAATCAAAGTCTTGTAAGTCGTAAGCTGGCACAGACCCAGAAGGGGAAAACTTTGCCATCGGGCAGTGTTTCTTCGAAGAAAGCAGAGACCCTCGAGGTTGTCATTGAATCAAAGGAGGATTACCCCGCTATTTTCCTGAGAAGAGGAGGACGGGTGATCGATACGCTCAGTGGTTTACCTGATGGTTTGTCCGTTTTCACCTATCGTTATCATACAGACCAATCTCTACGAGACGGGTTTTTCGAACATCTTAAAAAAAATGCATCGCGTTATCCCTTAATTTTTGAGGGGCGTTTATCCCAGATCCGACTGCGCTGGGATCCTCAATTGATGTATCAGAGCAAGACTGAACTCAATGTTTTGGGGGATTCTGTCGCGGTACAGGCCTGTATTTTTTTAGGGGATGTGCCTTGTGAAAACACCGAACGGTTTTGGGATTTTGTCGTCGATTTAAAAACAAGAACCCTGGGCCGTGTCCGAGATCGTGCGGGCTGGGGGCTTTTTGATCATCTTGACCGTCTTTTTAGGCCTTCTTCTCTTAGTCCCTTTGAGCGATTGGACGAAATAGAAGATCAGCGGCTTTCCGGAAGAGAATGGATCGTCCCGAACGCCCACTTTAAGGTTCCCTTAAAAACCTTTCAATCTATACAGCTCAACATTACACAAAAGATATTGAAGGACACCTTGGCCCATCTGGTCTTGAAGGTCGAGGGGCAGTTCACTGCTGCACAATCCGCTAAACATGAACATCGTTTGACCATTGACTCAAGGCAGGGTGAGACGACAAGTTTACGCACTGAATGTCGTATCGGGGATTCTGTTGGCGTGACAACAGGCCATACCTTTGGTTTTTTTACGGATATCCATACCCAGGGCCTACCTGGAGCACTTCGAGCGATCAAGCGATTAACCGTGCTCTACCAAACCTTCTTCCTTCTTTTTAAAATAGAGGAAAGAGAAGACGCGCTTAAAGTGATTAAAAAGGCCCTCTCCAATGGGGATTTTACGGAATATGCCGTAAAACGCTCGGCACGGGAACTGCTGAAGCGCTGTTTTAGCAGTTTACAGGACGAGGACGCGCGTCTGCATTTTAGCGCAGGGAATTGGTTTATTGCTCCGAATGAAAAAGAAAAAGAGGTCTTGCTCTACAAAATCCCCTTTGAATGTTTTGGTGCCAAGGTTTTTAGGGAGATGACGCGTTATCACGAAATTCGCTTGCCCACAAATCAACTGGATGCACAACTCTCTCATCTTCATGTGCAATGTCAGTCCGTCGGAATTACACTCTATTATCAGGGTAAACCTGTTCAAACCGTAAAATGGGACTTTGCCTTTGATGCCCGTAAGCCTTCGGGCATTGATTGGTTTGAACTTCGTCCTGAAATTCGTTCGGACGGCGTCCTGGTCTCGGATGCCGTCTGGCAAAAACTTTTGCAGGGGCGTGGCATTGTTGAGGACAAAGGCACCATTCAGATTGTGGATGCCAATGCGCAAAAAATTATCGATGCCCTGGCCCTTATTTATCACCAGCCAAAAAATGCTCCGCGTGAAAAACGGGAAATTGTACAAGTGCCGAGGATGCAGTTATTAGACTGGGTCATGCTTAGAAAAGAAGGTGTGGACATTCGCTTATCAGAAGCCGACGAACGATTGATCAAACATCTCACACAATTGGAACAAATTGAGCAAATTGAGACGCCTCCAAACTTACTGGCGACCTTGCGTCCCTATCAAAAAGAAGGACTTGATTGGCTGGCTTTTTTGTATCAACATCGTTTTGGTGCAATTTTGGCCGACGACATGGGGCTGGGCAAAACATTACAGGCGATCGCCCTGCTGGCGGCTTTAAAAGAAGGGTGTATCCCCGCTCAATCGGGCTCAGAAAAAGGACCTCATCTCATTGTTGTTCCACCGACCCTTTTGTTTAATTGGGAACAGGAGATCTCCCGGTTTTACCCTGACTTGAGTTTCTACCCCTATTTTGGAAAAGATCGGCGGACAAGGTTTGAAGGCTACGATATTGTTTTGACGACTTATGCTATTGTGCGACGTGATATCGTAAAACTAAAAGAAATTCCCTTTCATGTCATCATCTTCGACGAAGCCCAGACCGTTAAAAATATATATGCTGAAACGACAGGTGCTGTTCGACAACTGAAGGGAATGTTTAACCTTGTGATGTCTGGTACGCCGCTTGAAAATCATTTGGGAGAGTATTATTCGCTGATTGATCTTTGTCTGCCAGGTTTACTTGGAGAATACGATCAATTCAAGTCCCAACTCAAGTTGTCCGATTCTCCAATGCTGACCGTATTGATACGGCGGACACGGCCCTTTGTTTTGAGACGCATGAAAGAAGCGGTCTTGCACGACTTACCGCCAAAAATCGAGACGAATATTTATCTCAGCTTAACGGGAGAGCAAAAGACGCTTTATCAGCAGACGGTTTCTTTGATTTCATCTCAGATCAATCGGGCCTACCGTGATAAAACCACAGGTCAGGCCAAAATTATTGCCCTGACCGCGATTATGAAATTGCGACAATTGTGTGTTTCTCCACGTTTGATTAGTTTGGATTTTAAGACAAAAAGTGCACATTCTCCAAAGATCACTTTTCTGCTTGAGCAGCTTCAGGCCCTGTACGCAGAAGGCCATAGTGCCCTTGTTTTTTCGCAATTTACACGGGCTTTAGACCTACTCGAAGAGGCTTTGGCGCCAGGGAAGCTGCCCTATTCTCGTTTGGATGGTTCGACCCCAACCCTACAACGAAAGGCCTTGGTGAGGTCTTTTCAAGAAGAATTGACGCCTTCAGTTTTTTTGCTGAGCCTAAAGGCGGGGGGGCAGGGACTTAATTTAACAAAGGCATCTTATGTTTTTCATCTTGATCCCTGGTGGAACCCGGCCGTGGAAAATCAAGCTTCGGATCGGGTCCACCGTATCGGGCAGAAACAAAACGTCTCCATTACTCGGATTTTGATGCGCCACACCATTGAAGAAAAAATGATGGACTTAAAGAAGAAAAAAAGTGCACTTTATGATGCCGTAATGGGTGGTGAGGAGCAAAAGGGTCAGGCCTACGCTCTGAGTAAAACTGATTTTGATTTTTTATTGGATACTTAAGAGGCATTCTCAATTCCTCAATATTAAAGTAGGTGATCTGTATGACTTGCACTTGTGGACGCAATTCGGGTTGATTTGATAAATCGCACTGTCTATAATCTGCCGAATCAGTGATTTGAAAAAAGATGGAGGCCAAAGAATGGTTTTTGAAGTACATCATATAGAAGGATTTGATTGGGATATGCGGATGTTTAATCGGGATGTGGCGGTTGATGTCGATGAAAATGGATATTCTGGCAGTTTTTCCTACGAAGGCATGAAGTTCAATACAGAAACCTATCCGACGGTGCAGGAAGTACTGGATGATGCGGTGAAAAGACTACATCGCAAAAGCTTTACTGAGTTGCGATCCAGGATTAACAAACGTGAAGATCGTTATTTAGCGGAAAGAGAAGATTGGGTTTATTACAAAAAAATAGCTTAATCCGATCGGCTGGTTTTTTTAGAATCGCCCCCTTTTTTTATTTTGTATCTTCTCCTTTTTTTAAGTCCTCCATTTTGAACTCTGTAGGGAAGCTTGCGTTTTTCCTTGTTTTTCTGATCTTCTCTACGCTTGTGAGTTGCCCTGCCTTTTCAGAACCTTCCCCGGAAATTTCCGTGCAAGCGCTAAAAGACCTCAACCTGAGTGCTTTTAAGCGGGAGCTCCATTTGCCAGAAGCGGAGCGAAGGTCTCCGCATTATTCGACACTTTATGCCCATTATCGAAAAAACCATTTTCAGAATATCGTAAAGGAAATTGATCTGATTCCTGTAGAGCAACAAAGTGGGGCCATTTTGATCTTATATGGCAATAGTCTGCTCATCTTGGGTCAAGAATCCCAAGCGATATCTGCTTTTCATTTGGCCTTTCAGAAGGCGGATCACCCAAAGATAAAGTCGGCGGCAATGGCAAATTTTGCGCTCGTTTATTCCATGTCCAAGCGCTGGAAAGAAGCGGTGCAATGGCTCGAAAAGGCGCTCGAACTCAACCGAGAAACAGATGATTGGCATGCACAAGGGCTGTCCTTGTCGCAATTGGGGGCCTTTTATTTTAAATTAGGTTCTGCTGACAAAGGAGCGGCTGCCCATATCGAAGCCCTGGAAATTGCAGAAACGGTTCCCATCCCTTGGCTTGAGGCCAGACAGCTGGGCCAACTGGCAAGTTTGTATTATCGCGATCAGCGCTTGCCGCTCGCACGAGATTATTACCAAAAAGCGCTCAAAATATACAAAAAACTCGATGATCCGCTGAGCGAGGCGGGTCTACGCTCGGCTTTAAGTTTTGTTTACAAAGACCTCGGTGACTTTGAGACCGCACTCAAGCTGCAATTGAAGGCCTTGGTGGGGTATCAGAAATTAGAGGATAGTCGTAATCGCTCAAAAACATGGTTGAATTTAAGTTTACTCTATCGTGATCAAGGCCAATACTCAGACGCTTTGCATGCGGCGGAAGAAGCCCTTTATATTCAGATCCCTTTAAAAAACCTGAAGAAACTTGCGGAAATTGAAGGCACCATCGGGACGATCCACGAAAAGAAAGGTGAATTTTCTAAAGCGCTTACGCATTTAAAAAAGGCCCGTGTTTATTTTGAAAAAACAGGTGGGTCTCAGGAAATCCACATTGTAGATTTGAGGATACAAATGCTACAAGACCAGATGCCATAAATCTCAGGTTCTTTGTGTTAAGGAAGCTCTGATCAAGTGATGACTTGTTTTTTTGAGGGCAAAAATTCCCCGCTTCTGCGTTTCAAATTTTGGAAATAGCAGGCTATCCCCTGAAATTTGCGTCTTGAATCAGGAAATTTTATCTCCTAAAAAAATCAACCCAAACTTAATCAGAGGTTCCTTATATTTGACATCATCGGCTCCAATTGAATAAAATGTAAATTTCTAAGGGCAAAGAGGTTTGTATGAAAGCATTCTTGAAACAACTTTTTTTTGTTGCCGCCATGCTTTTTGTCGGTTACTACATCATCCAAATGGTCCTCGTGTTTTCACCTACCACCGATGTTTTTGCGCCCCACTGATTCAGTGGACAAGTTTGTAGTACTCCTATGGGACCTCTGAGTAAGTCTGGGTTGGTTGTTTTTACCCTTTTCGCGAGTTTCTTTTGCGGGCTTGATGAGGTTTACCCCGTAGATCTTAAACCCGACTGGATTGACGGTTCAAGCCTCCAATACCCTGAAGCGGCTTATCTGAGGGGGCTTGGTTTTGCGGATGACAAGCGGTCTGCTGAAAGAAATGCCGTCGAGGCGCTGGTGCGTGTTTTTCGCTCGGGTATTCGTTCAAAGCAGGATTTAGCACAGATTACACTTGCTGAGTCTTGGTTTGATCCGCTCTCTAAAGTGCATTATATTTTGGCCGTTTTACATCGAGATAAAACCGAGGTCATTTTTCTTAAAAATGTGTCTGGCCTTGAACGTGAGGCGGAAATGTGGTTGGAGCGGGCCACGGAGGCCGAACATCCTCTGGCAGTGGCGAAAGCCTTGTATCGGGGGCTTAGGGCTTCAAGACAGGCGGATGAATATCAGGCTAAGTTGCGTGTAATCGTCCCAAATCATGCCAGCCCTTTGGAAGAATCTGTGATGAGTGCAGGTTTACAAAATCAATTGGACGAGGTGCTGCGGACACATTTTCAGGTGGAGATTGCCTTGGAAGGCCCTCATGCGGCAGAAGTCGAAAAGGCGATTCTTGAAAACCTGAATCAAATGGGGCTCAGATCTGGGTCTGAGCCGAAGCTCTCTGTCTCAGGTGCGGTCCGTTTTGAAAAGACAGGGCCAAAAAGCCCGACTTGGCATTTTATGCGTTGGAGTACACGCATTATTCTGACAGAAAAAGAAAGCGGGCGGGTCATTGGCAGTGTGCGAAATACAGGCAGGGAGGGCCAGCTTTCCTTGGAAGAGGCGGAACAAAAATCACTCGCAGCCCTTCAATCTGAAGTGAATAAAACCATTAAGAAAAGAATTTTTCAGTACATATTTGGGGGGTAAAACTTTTAGGGGGATAACTTTGTTAATAAATGCAGCTGAGGGTTTATTTTCCGTTTTGGAGGCGTACGATTTCTTTCTTGATCTCGCTTTCTGCGATGGGCGTAACAACCTCCCAGGCCACTTTTTCCAAAATGGGACTCATGGCTTCTTTGGAAAGCGCTGTTCTGAGCAGCTCGGGTAAAACATCCCATGCGACTTTTTCAACGGACTCCTGGACTTTTTTACGAATCGCTTCATCAAGGACGCTGTCATGTAAAGGGAGATTGGATTTTTCTGAATTTCCAGAGGACGCAGAGGGAGGGCTTGTTTCTTCTGTTGATTTTTTCGCCACAGAAGAAGACCAACCGAGGGCTGCTTCCATTTTTTCTGCTTCTTGTTCCAATTCAGAAAAATGCTGAGACACACCTGAGTCAGCATTTTTTGAGCTGCTATTCGATCGCTCGCTGGCCTGAACAGCATCCCCTGTTAATTTTTTAATCTCATCCAGTAGTTCTTTGGAATCAAGCGGTTTTTTGAAAAAGGCCTGTACCCCTACAGAACTCAATTGTGTGGGGTCAAAGGTTTCTGCTGCATTGATGAGCAGAATAATGGGGATATCAGAAAGCCGGGGGTTTTGTCTAATCTGACTGACAAAACTAAAGATGTCCAAGCCCTCAAGATTAAAGTCAGCCAAGATAATATCGGGTGATCTTTTGAGTGCGATATCAAGGGCAGAAAGGCTGTTGTCTGTTGCAGTGAGCTGAATGCCTTCGTTTTTCAGGGTCAACTCAACGAGCTTTTGCACGGCAAGATTTTCATCGGCGAGTAGTACGCGCAACGGCATTTTTCAGATCCCGGAAGTCGTTAAAATCAGTCTGTTTCGAATAGAATAAAACTGAAATAACCGTACCACAGGCCCCTAAGCTTGTCAAGAAAGTGGCATCCATTTTGAGGCAATTGTTATTGCAATAAGTTCTTAAAAAACAGATACTTAATGGAGGATATCTGGCACAGCCTTCTTGTTCAAGGCAAAATAATGCGTGTTTTTTATATGACATTAGGAGAGAAACAAGCTCAGAATATCTTACTCAGATCATCATTTTTGTCTGTTCAGACTTGACAAGATCCTTATCCTCGACTATTAATACTACATTAAGTTTATCGGAATAGTAGGAATTATGCGATTTATCTCTGCAAAAGGGGAATATGCAATTTTGGCGATGCTGGCTTTGTCCTTGCATCCGGGGGAAAAGCCCTTGCAGGTCAAAAGTATTGCGGAAAAAAAATCTATCCCTCCTCGGTTTTTGGAGCAGGTTATGAGTGCCCTGAAAAAGAAGGGCTTGGTTGAAAGTGTGCGAGGTCCTTATGGGGGCTACCGCTTGACACGTTCACCGAATAAAATCTATTTTGGCGAAGTCATTCAGGCGGTCGAGGGGCCAATTTCTGCGAAGGACCTCTCTTCTGCGCGAAATGGAAGTGTCGAACAGATTGTTTTAAAAGAAGTTTACGCCGAAATAAATGACGCGCTTGAGGCTCATCTCAACTCAATCAGTCTTGAAGCGCTGTGTCTGCGGACAAAAGAAAAGGAAGAAAAAGACGTTTTGATGTTTCATATTTAAGACATTAAAGAAATTAGAAGGATACAAGAGCTTATGATTGAACGCCAAACGATTGAAACGGACATCCTTATTATCGGGGGTGGAACCGCTGGTTGCATGGCAGCCGTTGAGGTCAAAGAAAAATTTCCGCAATACAAAGTGACTATTCTTGAAAAAGCACATATCGACCGGAGCGGTTGTCTTGCTGGCGGGATGAATGCGATCAATGCCTATTTGAATAAAGGTGAAACGCCTGAAAGTTTTGTGCGTTATGTGCGCTCCGACTCCTGCGGTTTGATCCGTGAAGATTTGGTGAAAACCATGTCGGAGTTGTTTGAATATTGTGTGAAAAAAGTTGAAAAATGGGGTCTTCCGATTTTATCTGATGAAAATGGGGACTATATCCCACGGGGCCGTTGGAATATTAAAATCAACGGAGAATCCCTCAAACCTATTTTGGCGAAAGCCGCACGCTCTGCGGGGGCAAAGGTTTATAACTGGATTACGGTGACCAATCTTCTAACTGAGGGAGAGCGTGTGACGGGGGCCGTGGGTTTTTCCCTGAGAAATGGAAAACTTTATGTGGTGAACGCGAAGGCCGTTCTCATCGCCACGGGTGGCGCAGCAGGGCTTTATCGTCCTAATAATGCCGGAGATGCTTCCCATAAAACCTGGTACTCTCCCTACAATACGGGTGCAGGTTATGCGATGGGCATTCGTGCAGGTGCGGAGATGACTTCTTATGAAATGCGTTATGTTGCCTTGAGAACAAAAGATGCCATCGCACCCACAGGTACGATTGCACTTGGCGCGGGCGCACCCCAGGTGAATGCAAAGGGGGAGCGTTTTATGGTTTCTCGTTATGCGGATATTGGAGGCGATGGCGCGCCTACGCCTTATCGCGCCCACGGCCCGATTCAAGAGATCAAGGCAGGTCGTGGCCCTGTCTACTTAGATACGCGCGGGATCAGTGCAGAAAAAGTAACGGATCTCAAAAAAGCCTATCTCGATATGTATCCCTCTCAGGTGCTGTATTGGTTGGCCAATGATATTGATCCGGGAGCCGAACCCGTTGAAGTGCAGACGACGGAGCCCTATATTGTGGGTGGACATTGCCAGTCTGGGTATTGGGTGGATGTGGATCGTAGAACAACCCTTAAAGGGCTTTACGCGGCGGGAGATGTTGCAGGCGGTGCGCCTTTTAAATTTGTTTCTGGTTGTTGGGCGGAAGGCGTCTTGGCGGCCCGTGCAATGGGTTCGGATATTGAGCGGATGGAAGAAAAGGTGCTTGTCTCAGAGGAGCGTATTGCAGCAGAAGAGCGTCGTGCTTTTGGCCCTTTTGAAAATCATGCGAAAATGAGACATGGCATTAAATCTTCAGAGCTCGAATCCCGACTTCAGAAAATTATGGAACAGTATGCTGGCGGGGCATCCACTTATTATGAGATGAATGAAGAAATGCTTGCAATCGCCCGAAAAAAGCTTGCAGATTTGCCGCAGGAAGTTTCGGGTTTGGTTGCGGAGGATTTGCATCAACTGATGAAGGCCCATGAAGTGATTGACCGAATTGATGTGGCGCAAGTGCTTGTAGAGCACATGGCTTATCGAAAAGAAACCCGTTGGCCGACCTATCATACACGGACGGATTATCCAGAGCGGGATGATGTCAATTGGTTGAAATTTGTTAATTCGGTGAGAGACCCACAAAGTGGAAAAATAGTGTTGATGACGCGGCCTTATGAGCAGCTTGTTCCCGGAGACCGCTATAAACCCTGATTGTGACGTCATTATTTAAGTTTCATTTTAGAAAGTGAGGAAAGAGAATGCCTGTTTGGATTGACCCGGATAAATGCAATGGCTGTCATAGTTCGCGTCAGCCCCCTTGTTTAAGAATGTGTCCCGGAGACCTTATTGTAAAAGATCACAGTGTCAACAAAGCGTATCTCAAATACCCCGAAGATTGTTGGGATTGTCTCCCTTGTATCAAGGTCTGTCCCGAAGAAGCCATTGAGTTTCATCTTTCGTATCAGTTTGGGTCACGTGAGGCAACACTTGCGCCGCATATCCACAAAGACCGTGATTTTATTACTTGGGATGCGGTCGATGTTCGTGGGAAAAAAGAGACGTTTACGATTCGCACAAAGGTGATGAAAATCGCTTTGGATGAACAGGTTGAGGACAGCGAGCAAGGTCTTGATTTCTCGATCTAGACACTGTCGACTTGAAATAAGAAAAAAACAGATCATTTATTAAGGGTATGTCCTTGAGGAGAGAGTGATGAGTATTTCAGTGCCGCATGGCGGTCAGCTAATTAATCGTTTTGTCGCGGCGGAGAGTCTAAGAGACTTGGAATCGAAAGCCGATTCACTTAAAACCATTCAATTGTCAGCGCGTGAGATTTCAGATTTAGAACTCATTGCGACAGGCGTTTTTTCACCCCTTGAAGGTTTTATGGGGCGTGCAGATTATGAAAGTGTGCTTAAATCAATGCATCTGGTGAATGGTTTACCTTGGAGTTTGCCCATTACCTTGTCTGCGACATCAGCAGAAGCGGCTTCTTTCAATGAAGGATCAGAGATTGCGCTGCAAGATCAGAAGGGTCTTGTCTTGGCGATATTGCAGCTTGAGGAGAAATTTCCCTTCGACAAAGAAAAAGAAGCGCTCGCAGCTTATGGCACAAACGATGACAGTCATCCTGGTGTTGCGTATACGCATTCGCAGGGGGATGTGCTCCTGGGTGGGAAAATTGACATGTTGAGACCACCTGCGGCGCAAGCTTTTTCCGAGCATCGTTTGACCCCAGCAGAAACCCGGCAAGCCTTTTTAGAAAAAGGCTGGAATCGTATTGTGGCATTTCAAACGCGCAATCCTGTGCATCGTGCTCATGAATATATTCAAAAATGTGCGATGGAGATTACCGATGGACTTCTGTTGCACCCGATTGTGGGGGCGACAAAAAAGGGAGATATTCCGGCGGATGTCCGTATGGATTGTTATAAAGTCCTGCTTGAAAATTATTATCCAAAAGATCGTACAATGCTCTCTGTTTTTCCGGCGGCCATGCGTTACGGTGGGCCAAAAGAGGCGATTTTTCACGCGATTTGCCGCAAAAATTATGGGGTGACACACTTTATTGTTGGACGTGATCATGCGGGGGTCGGTGATTTTTACGGGACCTACGATGCGCAAAATATTTTTAAAGAATTTGAAGCGGATGCGCTTGGGATCCAACCGCTTTTTTTTGATCATTCATTCTATTGCAAGCGTTGTATTGGCATGGCCTCGGCAAAAACCTGTTCGCATGATGCCTCTCAGCGTATCGCCCTTTCTGGGACGAAGGTTCGGGAAATGCTCAGCCAGGGCATTAAACCGCCACCAGAATTCAGTCGTCCAGAAGTGGCCAAGATCCTGATCGAAGCCATGACTAAATAATCTTTAGCTTCCTAAAGCTTGTGTCTGCTCGGATTTTTCGAGATAAAACGCGGATTTAGTTTTTTTTGAATCCGCGTTTTATGTGTAAACAAGCGGGGCGAATTTGTGAGACGCATTGTTTTTAAACACATCCGCGACAAGATAAACCAGGCCTCTCAAGCCCTCACGACCCAGGTGCGTGGGGTGAAATATTTTTCGATGCCCGGGATACTTCTTTTATCCCTCTTACTCGATTTTTCAGTTTGGTTCCCGATGATTTGTCGGAGCATCGCGCTTCTTTTTCAGGCAGGTGTGTTGGTCAAACTTGCCTTTGAAGAAAAACTATTGCATCTACGCTTTCGGCGTCTTTCCTGGCAAAAAAAGCTGATTCCCATCGCCCTTTTTGGGGTTTGTCTGCTTTTTTATTTTGAGAAAGTTGTGATTCTGTTTTCGATGTGGGGCGAGTCCTTTGACTTTTTAATCAATCCCTATCGTGCTTACAGCATGATTTTTTTTATGTCTTCTTTTGCAATTTACGGGCTCCGCCTGAATATTATTGCGCGGTTTCTGGGGGGCCTACATCTGAGGCCCGCACAGACCATGACGATGGGTTTTCTCCTGGTCATTTTGGTGGGCACTATGCTGCTCTCTCTTCCTCAAATGGTGATCGATCCTTCCAAAATTGTGATTATTGATGCGCTATTTACAGCAACCTCAGCCACAACGGTAACGGGGCTAACCCTGGGGCCGATTTCTGAATTTTATCGACCGAGCGGAATCTGGGTCATCCTTTTTCTCATTCAAACGGGAGGCTTGGGCATCATGACTTTTGGAGTGCTTTTTTCTCTCGTGTCAAATAAGAGAATTAAGCTTCAGGATGCGGTGGCCCTACAGGGCGTGCTTGAGACGGAGTCTGTTGGAACGGTGAGAAAAGAGATACGACTGATCTTTTTACTTACGCTGGTGATTGAAACACTGGGTGCCTTGTTGATCTACCTTTTTTTACCCAAAGAGACAGATCAACCTATTTTTACAGCGATCTTTCATGCGGTTTCTGCTTTTTGTAATGCGGGTTTTTCGCTCTTCTCCACGAATCTTGAAGGTTTTTTGGGTAACATTCCGATGAATGGGGTCATTGCGGTGTTGGTTATTCTCGGAGGTATCGGTTTTCCAGTCATCAGCAATCTACTCAGTTATCCGATGAGAAGGAAGGGGCGCGCGGCCTGGCGTCTTTCATTCCACTCCAAGATGGTGCTGTCTATTTCCGGTGGTTTGCTTGCGGTCGGGACCTTGGGTATTTATATCCTTGAGTTTCAGGGGACACTTGCAGGGCTTTCTTGGTTTGACAAATGGTTCGCCGCTTTTTTTCACTCGGTTACTGCGCGGACGGCGGGTTTTAATACCTTGAATGTGGGCGATTTTTCTGATGCAACGCTCTTCCTCTTGATTTTACTCATGTGGATTGGAGGCTCTCCCGCATCCACTGCTGGCGGCATTAAAACAACAACCTTTGGTGTGATGTTGGCGACCCTGAAAGCCATGTTGAATCAGCGTGAGCAGGTTTCTCTCTTTAGGAGAAGTTTTTCTCCACTTGCGGTGAGAAAATCTCTTTCAATTGCATTTTCCTCTTCAGCCTTGTTAGCGATGTTTTTGTTGCTGTTATTATTTACGGAAGAGGGAGATTTTAAAGCGATTGTATTTGAGTCGGTCTCAGCGTTTAATACAGTTGGGCTATCAACGGGGATTACTTCTGAATTGAGCCCGATCGGAAAACTGATTATTATTGTCACGATGTTTATCGGACGCATTGGTTCACTGACACTTGCTTTTAGTATTGCAGAGCGCGTGATGAAGGGGAAGTATACCTATCCAGAAGAAAGGATTATTATTGGATAGTCACAATCCGTCTCGCCCGTTTATCTATGAGAGTGGTTATGAGAGTAATTTTATTTTTGGGAGAATAGCGTGAAACGATTTGTTGTGATTGGTCTGGGCCGTTTTGGTATGTCGCTGGCTGAAACCCTCTATGCGGAAGGGGGAGAAGTGATTGCGGTTGACGAACGTGCAGACAAGGTGGAGGAGATTAAGGAACGTGTTTCTCACGCAGTGCAATTGGACGGCACTGATTTTGATGCACTCAAATCTGTTGGTGCGGATGGTGTGGATACCGCGATTATCGCGATTGGTGAAAACCTGGAAGCCAGTGTCATTACCACAGTGATCTTAAAAGAGTTAGGACTCAAGGAAATTATCGTCCGGGCCTATACTGAGCGGGAAAAACGTATCCTGGAGTTGGTGGGAGCCACACGGGTTGTTTTTGTTGAACAGGAGATGGGGCGACGTCTTGGAAAGGCTTGTTCTGGAAATGCTATTTTAGACTACATTGAGCTTTCGACCACACATTCTCTCGTACAATGGGAAGTCCCAGAATCTCTCATCGGGTCGACCTTAGACACGCTCAAAATCGCTTCGCTCAAGGCTTTTGCAATCAAAAAAATTGTGGGGGCTTCCGGGGCATTTAATTGGGGAAAAGAAAAAGAACAGTTTATTTTTGACCCCGCATCAGATTACCTCTTGGAAAAAGGTGATATTCTGATGCTAGTTGGAAAAAATAAAGATTTGACTCAATTTACCGAGCAGAAAAAAAGTCCATTTAAAGGGTTTGGGCAAAAAAAACGGGATTTTTTTTCATTCTAGATTTCTTTAAGACTTTCTGGGTCTAGCTCTCCCTGCGACAAAAATTTGACTCTCTAGAATAGCCCTCAGGGCTGAGCATGTTTTAGCTAAAAACCCTTAAGACTCAAATGGTTATGCGCACTGAAGTTCCTCACCTTGTGTTTTTTTAGACACTAAACTATACTGTAGTGATATAGACACAATAGGGACTACTCAGTAATTCAATAGACTTACTGGGGAGAATTTCAAGCACTTGAACCAAGAAGGAAGGGACTCGAAATGGAAAATGTTTCTCCAGAGAAAGTCGGTGAAAGAATCCGGGCAGTCAGAGGAAAACAAACACAAACTGAGTTTGCAAATGTGCTCGGTGTTAAAAAGCAGAATTACATTAGTCGATATGAGCGGGGACGCATTCCTTCTCCGGACCTCCTTGTCCGTATTGCGGAAATTGGTCGTGTCACCACAGATTGGTTGTTGACCGGAAAACGAGGTGGCGCAAGAGGGACAGCACTTTCTCAGCAAATTATGAAAGCTGCAAAAAAGGCGTCCATTTCCCTGAAGTCTGCGGTCAAAGCAAAATCGAAGGTCGCGACGAAGTCAAAGGCAAAACCAAAAGCTGTTGCAAAACCTAAGAGCAAAACAAAAGCAAAGCCGAAAGCCGTGGTGAAGCCCAAAAAAGGCACTAAGGCCAAAGCCGCCGCGAAACCCACTGCAAAAGCAAGGGCAAAACCCAAGGCCAAAGTGAAACCAAAGGTCAAGACGAAGGGGAAAGCGAAAGTCAAAGCAAAGCCGAAAACCAAGGCTGTCGCCATTGAAAAGCCCATTGTAAAATCAGGCGGAAAGAAAAGAGCACGTGCAAAGAAGTAAGGTCTTGGTGTGATTCAAGAGACACCTTTTATTTGGATGGACGGGAAGTTGGTTCCCTGGCAGGAGGCGACCGTCCACGTCTTGACGCACTCCCTCCATTATGGTTTGGGCGTCTTCGAGGGCATTCGCTGTTACAAAGGTCAATCAAAAACAGCGATCTTTCGACTGTCGGAGCATGTGGCACGTCTTTTTGATTCTGCAAAAATCGTTCAAATGGACATCCCTTTTTCTCAAAAAGAGGTAAGGGATGCAATTATTAAAACGGTACGTGTTAATAAGCTGGATGAAGGATACATCCGGCCGCTGGCGTATATAGGTTACGGAGAGATGGGCCTTTATGCAAAAGAAGCCCCAGTCAATCTTTCCATTGCTGTTTGGCCTTGGGGAACTTATCTCGGAGAAGAAGGTCTTAAAAAGGGGATCCGTACGGCGATTTCTTCTTTTATTCGCCACCATGTAAATATTAGTTTAACGCGCGCAAAAATTACCGGAAATTACACCAATTCTCAATTTGCAAAACGAGAAGCAAAAGCGGCGGGTTTTGACGAAGCGATCTTGCTCGATACCGAAGGTTTTGTGGCTGAAGGGCCGGGCGAAAATATTTTTATTGTAAAAAATGGTGTCCTAAAGACAACCCCATTGACATCCTCTATCTTGGATGGCATTACACGCAATACGATCATTCAACTGGCACAAACACAGCAGATCTCTGTTGTTGAAGCGCGTTTTACGCGGGACGATCTTTATCTTGCAGACGAAGCTTTTTTTACAGGCACGGCTGCTGAAGTGACTCCTATTCGAGAGGTTGACAGTCGCATGATTGGAGAGGGAATTCCTGGCCCGATCACCCAACAATTGCAACAATCCTTTTTTGATATCGTTAGAAACAAAATTGAAGACAAATACGGCTGGCTGAGTTTTATCTAAAGACTGAGTCTGGGTCCTTTCCTTGCGCTTTACCCTGCAATTTAATATACTAAAAAGGTGACATAGAGTAGCGTTTACCGTGGAGTGGTTTTTTGTTGTGCTTTTTTTAATCTATAGATGGGAGTGGGTTTCTCAATGATTAAACGTAGAAATTTTCGATTCTTTTTTGTAGGAATAGTTTTGTTTCTTGGTGCTGGAAATGTGCTTGCACAGGAAAATAAGCTCACAGGGGCTGAGGTCATGGAGCGTGTCCAGCACGCGAACATGACGATGGATCAAACCTCCATCGTCACGATGATTTTGATTGACGCGCAAGGGAATAAACGGAGGATTGAAACCTTACGTTTTCACAAACACATGAATGGAAAAGATGGCCTAGATAACAAAAGTGTCTTTTATACGGAGTTCCCTCCAGATCAGAAAGGCACGGGGTTTTTAATCTGGGATTATTCCATAAAAGGAAAACCGGATGACTTGTGGCTTTATTTGCCTAGCCTAAGAAGTGTTCGGAGAATGACAACCCGAGACCAAAATGATTCTTTTATGGGTTCGGATCTTACTTTTTCGGATATGGGGGCACGCCGTCTGGATGAAGATGATCATAAACTCGTTTTTGACGGGCTCTGCAAGGGCTGTAGAGAACCTTCTTACGTTGTTGACAGTTTTCCGAAGGAAACAGATAGCCCCTATGGGAAAAAGCGGTATTTTATTTCTAAAAAGGATTGGGTTGCGCATAAGGTCGAATTCTATGATCGGAATATGAAAGGTTTGAAATTACAGACTATTCTTTGGGAAAAAATTGGAAAAGTGCTTGTTTGGACGCGTTCTGAAATACAAAATGTTCAGTCAAAACATAAGACTATTTTTGAAATTACCGAGATCAAAAATGATACAGGTTTGAGAGATTCAATCTTTGCCGCGCGTGTCTTGGAGAAGGGCCCTCCGCGTTAAACGATCACCCTATAAAAGACCCATTACCTGAATATTTTCCGACCTTGTATCTTCATCTAAAAAATCTCCAAGGTGTTTGTGCGCTAAGAGTGCGCAGGTGCCTTGGAGATTTTTTGGATAAGAGATCCCCCCTCACTTTGGTGTTGTTTTGTCCTCAGCGCATAAAAATAACAAGAGGCGGTTTTAGTCTTATTTGTCCGCATTGACATAAGTGATCGGATGTCGTTGACCTATCGGTCAGTTTTTTAAGGAAAACCCTTGGACGTAAAGCATTTTACGGGAGAAGAAGTGCCTGTTAAAAACAAAAAAAATCTTGTTTGGCGATGGCTAAAAATTGGTCTTGTTGTTGGTTTTGTTTGCCTTCTTCTGGGTGCGGCAAGTGTCGGAGGTGTGCTCTATTATTTTTCGCAGGATTTGCCCTCTCTCAGCGCCGCTGGAAGCTACGCGCCAAGTCAGGCTACACGGGTTTATTCAGACCAAAATAAAGTGATTGGGGAATTTTTTATTGAAAAAAGGGTTTTTGTTCCCTTTGAACGGATGCCCAAACACCTGATCCAGTCTATTTTGGCGGTGGAGGACGCGCGTTTTTATGAGCACAAAGGTTTTGATCCCATTCGGATCGTGAGGGCGTTTATCAAAAATGTGCAAAGTGGTGCAATCAGGCAAGGCGCGAGCACGATCACGCAGCAGGTTACGCGTTCCCTTTTTTTGACCCCGGAGCGGACCATCCAGCGTAAAATCAAGGAGCTGATTCTTTCACGCAAAATGGAAGTGATGCTCTCAAAGGATCAGATTCTCGAAATTTACCTTAATCAGATTTATTTTGGTCATGGTGCCTATGGGGTGCAAGTGGCCAGTCAGACTTATTTTGGAAAAGATGTTTCTGAAATTAGTTTGGAAGAGGCTGCTTTTCTCGCGGGTCTGCCCAAAGCACCCAATAACTATTCCCCTTATCGTGCCCCCGAAAAAGCGAAGTTTCGTCAGCGGATTGTCTTAAGGCGTCTATTGGCTGAGCAGTACATTACGAAAGATCGATATCGTGAGGCCTATGAAAATGATCTTGTTTTTCAAAAGCTAGATCCTGGAGACGTTTCGGGACTCTATTTTACGGAGTACGTGCGTCAATATCTCATTTCGCGTTATGGCGCAGATCTTCTTTATAAGGGAGGGCTTAATGTCTACACCACCCTGAATTCAGAGATGCAGGAAACGGCGGAACGTGCGCTGAGGGAGGGTTTGAGGAAGCTGGACAAACGCCAAGGGTATCGTGGTCCGGTTCGTCTTTATCAGTCCGATGTGAGCGGGGATGCGGTTCAGACTTCCCATAAGGGGGAAGGCGAAGTATTAAAGCAGGGCGAGTTTTTAGAAGCGCGGGTTTTATCTGGAACGGAGGCCTACGCCCTTGTGGATGCAAAAGGGTTTATTGGAAAAATTTTATTGGAAGACATGCTTTGGGCAGCTCAAAAACTGAAAGGGCGTGATGTTCGGAAAGACCGGGTTTTGATTGAGCATGCAAAACCCGGAGATATCCTAAAACCAGATGATGTTGTTCTCGTGCGCGTAAAACAGGTCGGCCTTCTGGAAAATCAGCAGGCTCAAGCGCGTGCAGTCACTGCCTTTGCGGAGACACTGAGTGAAAGTGAGATCCTGTTTAGCCTTGAGCAAGAACCTATTGTGGAAGGGGGATTCATTGCTTTAGATCCTGCCACAGGAACGGTTAGCGCGATGGTGGGGGGCTATGATTTTAAACGCAGCGAATACAATCGTGCTGTATCTGCCAAAAGACAACCCGGTTCCGTTTTCAAACCCATCATTTACGGGACCGCAATTGAACGGGGTCTCACGCCCGCCAGTATTTTAATCGACAATCCAGTTATTTTTACAGATGATGAAACGCATAAAGTCTGGAAGCCGGAAAATTACGAAAAAAAATTTTATGGCCCGACCACGCTACGTGACGCATTAACCCATTCACGAAACCTTGCCACGGTCAAATTGCTGAGACAAATTGGGATCAAAAGTGTTGTGTCTTATGCCCAGCGTATCGGTATCAAAAGCCCCTTAACACGAGATTTATCCTTGGCTTTGGGTTCGTCTGGTCTGAGTCTTTTGGAATTGACCTCTGCTTTTGGTGTTTACGCCAACGCAGGGATTCGTGTGGAGCCGACGCTTATTTTATCCGTGACGGATCAACATGGACGTGTCCTGGAATCTCGAGATCTTGTCCCCAAGCGGGTACTCTCGAAAGAGACGGCCTACGTCGTTACAAATATCATGGAAGATGTGGTACAAAGGGGCACAGCAAAACGCGCCCGTGTTTTGGGTCGTCCTGTTGCGGGAAAAACAGGGACAACCAACGAATATACCGATGCTTGGTTTGTTGGCTATACGCCTAATATGGCTGCAGGGGTTTGGGTGGGTTTTGATGACAACCGCTCTTTGGGTCGAAATGAATCGGGTGGACGCACGGCCTTACCCATTTGGGTTTCATTTATGGATGAGGCGCTGGCGCGTCTGCCTGTCGTTCCTTTTTCTATTCCTGATGAGATTGTTTATGCTAAAATTAACCCCACCACAGGGTATTTAGCCGAAGAAGGGGAGAGTGGTGAGATGGAAATTTTTGTGAAGGGAACCGAGCCTAAATATGAAGAAAAAACCCTTTCTTCTCCTACGGATTTTTTTAGGTTTGATCAAGAATCGGGTGCATTTTAAGTCTATTTTTTTAGCAAGAACCGATTTGAAATAAGGACTTATTTTAGAGTTGAAGGAGCCGATAGAAGATGTCTTTACGTGTTGGAATTAACGGATTTGGGAGAATTGGACGAAATGTTCTGAGATGTGCCTTTGCACATCCTGACTTAGAAATCGTAGCGATTAACGACTTGGGTGATGCATCGACACTGGCACACTTACTCAAATACGATTCCGTACATGGGCAATTTAATCACACGGTTGAAGCCAAAGATGATTGTCTGCTCATTGATGGGAAATCTATTCGGATGACCCACGAGACAAGTCCTGCCTATCTGCCTTGGCGAGAAATGGCGGTTGATCTTGTTGTTGAGTCTACCGGTCGTTTTGTAGATCGCCCCTCCGCCCAGCAACATCTTGAGGCGGGTGCAAAAAAAGTCATCATTTCAGCCCCCGCCAAAAATCCAGATGTCACTGTTGTTCTTGGGGTCAATGAATCCCAATACGATGCGAAAAGCCACGATATTATTTCCAATGCTTCCTGTACCACCAACTGTTTGGCCCCTGTCGCTAAAGTGCTGGATGAACATTTTGGGATTCAAAGCGGACTGATGACGACCGTACATTCCTATACCCGTGATCAACAGCTACTTGATGGATCTCACAAAGACCTTCGGCGCGCGCGCACGGCGGGGCAATCGATCATTCCCACGACGACGGGTGCGGCAAAAGCCATTTCTGAAGTCTTGCCCAGCTTGACAGGTAAACTCGACGGCATGTCGATCCGTGTTCCAACCCCGAATGTTTCTGTTGTTGATCTTGTGGTGATGCTCAATCGAGATGCGGATATTACTGAAATTCAAGCCGTATTTAAAAATGCGGCTGAGAATGAACTAAAAGGTATCCTGGCCTATACCGAAGTCCCCTTGGTTTCCATCGACTTTAAAGGCAATACACATTCTTCAATCGTGGATGGGCCCCTTACAAGTGTCATCAACAAACGCATGGCGAAAGTGGTTTCGTGGTACGACAACGAATGGGGTTATTCCTGCCGCGTTCGTGATCTTGTTTTATACGTGGGGAAAAGCCTCTAAAGACGAGGCCTTTGATATGAATACCAATAAAATCACCATCGAAGATATCGACATCAAAGGCAAGCAGCTTTTCATTCGTGTTGATTTTAACGTGCCCTTAGATGACAATTTAAATATCACGGATGATACGCGTATTCGCTCTGCCCTACCCACGATTAACTATGCCATTGATGAAGGGGCTTCTATTATTTTGGCGTCGCATTTAGGTCGGCCAAAGGGTGCAGACCCCCGATTTTCCCTTGCCCCGCTTGCAAAACGATTGCAACGTCTCCTGGGAAAGGACGTTTTGTTTGCCGATGACTGTATCGGACCACAAACAGAAAAAATGGCAAGAAACCTTAAGCCAGGTGAAATCCTACTCTTGGAAAATTTGAGGTTTCATGCCGGAGAGCAGAAAAATGATGCGGCTTTTGCACGCTCTCTCGCAAAGCTGCGTCTCGATGTTTATATTAACGATGCGTTTGGTACGGCCCACCGTGAGCATGCCTCAACCATCAGGCTTGCCGAATTGATCCAGAGCAAGGCCTGTGGTTTCCTCATGAAAAAGGAGATTGTTTATCTTGTTCGTGCCGTTTCAAGTCCGGCGCGTCCCTTTGTGGCGATTTTGGGGGGGGCAAAGGTTTCTGGAAAGATTGGTGTAATCGAAAATCTCGGGCCCAATGTAGACAAAGTCATTGTGGGTGGCGGTATGGCCTTCACCTTTTTAAAGGCTTCCGGGATTGATGTGGGGAATTCGCTTGTTGAGGATTCCATGCTCGATTTTGCGTGTGAAATTATGCAAAATGCCATTGCCCGAGGGATTAAATTTTATTTGCCCGTGGACTGTGTTGTTGCCGCGAGTAAAGATCCTTCGGCTGAAGCGAAGTCTGTGCCAGTGCAGGAAATTCCAAAGGGATGGATGGGTTTGGATATTGGTCGGGCCTCGGTTCATTTATTTACAGAGGCCTTGGCCAACGCAAAAACCATTCTTTGGAATGGCCCCATGGGGCTCTTTGAAGTAGATGCCTATTCACGTGGTACTTCAGCCATCGCCCACGCCGTTGCAAATGCCTATGCTTTGAGCATCGTTGGCGGAGGTGAAACGGCGATGGCGGTGCATCAGGCCAACGAATCTGAAAATATTTCCTTTATTTCAACGGGTGGAGGGGCAGCACTGCAACTTCTAGAGGGCAAGGTCCTGCCAGGGCTTTCCGTTCTACCCGATATGGAGGATTCCCACTGATGTCACGTCCGCCTTGTTTTGTTGCGAATTGGAAGATGAATATGGGCCTTAAGGCCTCAGAAAGCCATCTCTCCGATCTTATCAAACATTGCGCGGATGTGGTACTCGCGCCATCAAAAATCATTATTGCACCCCCCTTTACGGCCTTACAGACGGTTTCAAATATCTTAAATACTGCGGCATGTGAAATCGATTTGGCGGCACAAAATGTGCATTTTTCACCCAAAGGGGCGTATACGGGGGAGATTTCGACCGAGATGCTTTGCGAAATTGGGTGCAAATACGTTATCATCGGTCATTCTGAGCGGCGTATCCTTTTCAGCGAAAACGATGAGGAGATCCATAAAAAGTTGGTGGCTGTCCGAAAAGCGGGTTTGTTTCCGATTCTTTGCATTGGAGAAACCCAGCAAGATCGACAGGCTGGGAAGACCTGGCAACGCTTGCAGGGCCAACTCAATTCTGTCTTCTCAGAGGAATTTATTGCGAGTGGCTTGTGCGATACGGTTTCGGATTGGATGATTGCTTATGAGCCCGTTTGGGCCATCGGCACGGGGGAAACCCCGGAACCTGCAGATGTGACAGAAGTGCATCAGCAGATTCAGTCTTTGATTGCTGATACAGTGGGAAAAGGTGTGCCACGTATTTTGTATGGTGGAAGTGTCTCGGAAGAAAATATCGTGGACTTTATGAAAACTCCTGATATTGATGGGGTCTTGGTGGGTGGCGCAAGCCTCTCCCCTAAAACTTTTTTTGAAATCATTGCGCAAGGCGCAAGCGCTAAGTAAGGAGCATTATGTATACCCTGGTTGTTGTGATTCATGTGTCGGTTTGTCTTATTTTAATTGGTGTTGTTTTACTTCAATCTGGAAAAGGGGCCGAAATGGGGGCCGCTTTCGGTGGATCAAGTCAGACGATTTTTGGGAGCCGTGGCGCGGCCACTTTTTTAAGTAAACTGACCGTGAGTGCTGCTATTGTTTTTATGGTCACTTCAATGACACTTTCGGTGATGAGTCGAAGTGCGTCGGTTGTCTCCTCCGGCAGTGGCACAAGTGCTTCTCCAAGTCCAAGTATCCCCACCCCGATCGAAACACCTGAGGACGCTGTCTCAGAATAAAGAAAGCGCTGGGTCTGTGATAGTCTTTTCTAGACTTATCCTTGTTTTTCTTTTGTTTGTGGGGTGTTCAAATACGGCGCTCAATAATCCCTATCCTCCAGAAGAAAATAGTCTAAATGTGCTTTACAGCTCATTTAGCGAACGTCCCAAACACCTTGATCCAGCCAGATCTTACGCGTCAAATGAAGCAACTTTTACGGCCCAGATTTACGAACCCCCTTTCCAATACCATTATCTTAAACGTCCCTACGAACTTGTTCCCTTAACAGCAAAAAAGATGCCCAGCCCGGTTTATTTGGATGCCTCAGGTATGGTCATTGAAGAAGATGGCCCTGTTTCGGACGTGGCTTGGAGTCTTTACGAAATTCAAATTACGCCGGGGATTCAATATCAACCTCACCCGGCTTTTGTAAAAACGGCAGCGGGGCTTTCTCGTTATCATAAACTTGATGCGATTGACTTGTATGACATCAGGCGTCTTTCTGATTTTAAGGAAACCGGTAGTCGTGAACTCATTGCCGAAGACTATGTTTATCAGATCAAACGGCTGGCGCATCCGAAGATCCATTCTCCTATTTTTGGTTTGATGAGCCAGTACATTGTGGGTTTAGGGGCTCTGGGAAAAACCCTCAAAAAATCCGCTTCTGAGGACAAAGGGTTTTTGGATTTGAGGAAATTTCCCCTTGAAGGGGTAGAAGTCATTGACCGCTACACCTATCGCATCAAAGTCAAAGGCAAGTATCCTCAATTTCTTTATTGGCTGGCCATGCCTTTTTTTGCCCCTTTGCCCCATGAAGCAGATCGTTTTTATGCGCAGCCAGGTTTGATCGAAAAAAATATCACACTCGATTGGTATCCCGTTGGAACAGGACCTTATATGCTGACGGTCAATAACCCCAATCGACAAATGGTGCTTGAAAAAAATCCAAATTTCCACCCAGAAGTCTATCCGACAGAAGGCATGCCCGGAGATGCAGAAGCAGGGCTTTTAGATGACGCAGGTGCGACATTGCCCTTTATCGAAAAGATCATTTTTAGTTTAGAAAAAGAAGGTATTCCCATTTGGAATAAGTTTTTACAGGGATTTTATGATGGCTCCGGGATTTCTTCTGACAGTTTTGATCAAGCGGTGCAAGTGAGTGCGGGAGGGGACGCCGCCTTAACCGATGAGATGAAAGCACAAGGGATTCGTCTTTTGACCAGCACGGCAACCACAACTTTTTATATGGCCTTTAATATGCTTGACCCTGTTGTCGGTGGAGATTCAGTGTCTGCACGACTGATCCGTCAAGCCATCGGCATTGCCATTGATCAGGAAGAATCCATTGCAATTTTTCGCAATGGTCGGGGCATCGCCATGCAGGGGCCGCTGCCACCCGGCATCTTCGGATATCTCGAAGGGGAAGCAGGGATCAACCCCTATGTTTATGATTGGGTCGATGGCAAGGCAAAACGAAAGTCCATTACTGTGGCTCGAAAACTTTTGGCCGAAGCGGGGTATCCCAATGGCCGAGACAAAAAAACGGGAAAACCGCTGATTATTCACTTTGATACAACGGGTACGGGGCCTGCGGTGAAGGCGAATTTTGATTGGATGCGTAAGCAGTTTGAAAAACTCCAGATTCAGCTGGTGGTTAGAAATACCGACTACAACCGTTTTCAAGATAAGATGTTGAAAGGCTCGGCACAAATGTTTCAATGGGGTTGGAATGCGGATTATCCTGATCCCGAAAACTTTTTATTTTTGCTCTACGGCCCCAATGCCAAAGCGGGTAAAAATGGGGAAAATGCCGCAAATTACGCAAATCCACGTTTTGATGCCCTATTTGAAGAAATGAAAAATATGGGAAATAGCCCCAGGCGACAAAAAATCATCAACGAAATGCTCGAAATCTTCCGGCATGACGTGCCCTGGGTTTCGGGGTTTCATCCCAAACAGTTTGCCTTGTATCATGCCTGGCAGGGCAACATTAAACCAAATCTCATGGCCAATAATACCCTGAAATACAAAAAAGTCGATTTCCTTTTACGCAGCAAAAAGCGGGCAGAATGGAACAAACCCCGGTGGTGGCCGCTTGCGGTGATCGTGGTCTTCTTTGCTGCTGGAACTGTGCCAGCCGTCATGAGCTATCGAAAAAAAGAGCGAGGCCTTTGAAGTGATTAGCTACATTATCCGTCGCAGTTTGTATGCCATTCCAATTTTAATCGGAGTCAATTTATTGACCTTTCTACTCTTTTTTGTGGTGAATACTCCAGATGATATGGCGCGGCTTCAGTTGGGCATGAAACGTGTCACACCAGAAGCCATCGAAAAATGGAAGGCCGATCATGGTTATGACAAGCCCATCGCATTTAATGCCCAAGCTGAAGGTCTTGGAAAGCTGACTCAAACGGTTTTTTTTGAAAAATCTCTGCGACTTTTTGTCTTTGATTTTGGTTTTGCGGACGATGGGCGAAACATCGGCTCGGATATTCGAGAGCGTATGTGGCCGAGTCTGGCGATTGCCATCCCCAGTTTGATCGTCGGGCTCTTCGTCAATATTACCGTTGCCATGATCATTGCTTTTTTTCGCGCAACTTATATTGATACTTGGGCCGTTATCATTGCTGTGGCGATGATGTCTATTTCATCGCTTTTTTACATCATCGGGGGCCAATTTTTATTTAGTAAATTGTTTCGACTTGTCCCCATTTCGGGTTACGATACGGGCTTGAACGCCGTCAAATTTTTAATCTTGCCCGTTATTGTAGGATTGGTGGGTGGCATTGGCAGCGGTACGCGCTGGTATCGCAGCATCTTCCTCGAAGAAATTGGAAAAGACTATGTCCGTACCGCACGCGCCAAAGGGCTTTCAGAGCTGAGTGTACTTTTCTCCCACGTCCTGCGAAACGCCCTCGTCCCCATTTTAACAGGCGTGGTTGTCGTCATCCCTCTGCTTTTTATGGGCAGTCTCATCACCGAATCCTTCTTCAGCATCCCGGGTCTGGGCAGTTACACGATTGATGCGATTAACAGCCAAGATTTCAGTATCGTCCGCGCGATGGTGTTCCTGGGCTCAGTGCTGTACATTTTAGGGCTGATTCTTACGGATATTTCCTATACCTGGGTTGATCCCAGAGTACGGCTTTAGTGTGATGTCAAGAGTGAAAAGGCGGTTTCAGGAGGGGAGAAAGGGTTTACAATAACTCGTCTTTGATGACGATTCCTGCTTTTTGTTTGAGGGAGATCGCATAGGCTCTCATGGCACGTTCTTTTTTACGGGAAAGACGGTCTTCAATGGTTTTATTGTCGGCAGGGTTTGCAGGATTAGATTCCTGGGCTTCTTTAATTTCTGTAGGGGTTAACCAAACACCACTTCTAACGAGTAGTTGAGCTTTTTTGACCAAGAGGGTGTTCCGTTGTCTGGCTTCAAAACTTTTGGGCGTGTAGCGTTCGGAGGCGAGGGCGCGTTTATATAGCTCGGAATCAAAGGTTCCTTCTCTCTGAAATCCGGGCATCGCAGTGATGGAGCCTTTTAGGCTTTCATCACTGATGAATATTTGCATTCTTCGGGCCTCCTGAATCCAAAGTCTGCGTTCAACCAGTTCATCAATGACGCGTCGGCGGAGGGCTTCGTCATCATAATCTCCCTGGAAAAGTTCTCGATAAAATTTTGAGGCGTTCTGGTAGGCCCGCCGATACTCAATGATCATGATGCGATCTTCACCGACTTGAGCAAGAACGTTTTCCGGATCTTCATTATCGCCAAAGCCCCACCAGCCCATTGAAACGGCGAAGACGGCAGCAATGCCCAACATGACGATTCTGAAAAACCAGGGATTGTCAATCGCCCCTTCTCGAATGTACCTTAACACGGAAACCTCCTTTATCGACCCAGAAAAACGTAGATTAAGATAGCATTTGGGTCGATAAAAATCAATTACGTGGCTTATCAGTCGATCGTGTCAAGCGGTTTTGATCGGTATGATGGAAGTGCATTTCTTGACCCTGGATCTTTAGCTCAGTGTCTTCAAAATAGCTAAAGCTCCCATCTTCGTGCAAAGTAAGTTTAAGGGTGTAACGCACTGTTTTGAAGGCCTCATCCAGAAAAGGGTTAGACAAAATACCGTAGGTTTCAGAACCCACTTCGGCGGAGAGTTCTATGGTGGTGTTGTGTAGATCTGCGTGTCCACCTGCGTTGATTGCAATGCCACGTGGGACAATGAAACAACGCATCGCCTGTTGCTCTTTTGCATCCCACAACCAATACCCGACTTCTTCATGAAAAGCGGCATCTTGGTCTAAGGGCCAAGCGCTTGTTGCGTATTTTAGTCCATAGAGGACTTGAGGGCCATTTACGACGGGTCCCATGGGTTCAAGGGTGATCTGTTCTCTAAAATGTGTTTCAACTGGACCCGTCTTGGAGGGAGAAATATCCAGGCCCTTGTCTCCCTCCCAAGTCCCTGCAAATGGTGCAAAGGGCCCAAGGTTTTTGATGATATCATCGTCAATAACACTGGGTTTTGAGAATATATCCATTGTTGCTCCTCCATGCTTTCTTAGGGTTTTCGGGGATGAGATTCATCATACACCTTCATGAGATGGTCTGTTTGTAGGTGGGTGTAACGCTGCGTGGTTGACAAACTCGCGTGGCCGAGCAGTTCCTGAACGGCTCGGAGATCGGCGCCGCCTTCAAGTAAGTGTGTTGCGTAAGTGTGTCGCAATGTGTGTGGGCTTGCACCCGGTCGATCAATTTGTTTGAGGTAGTGTTTCACGATACGGCTGACACTGCGTGTCGTCAAACACCCACCCCGATGGTTTGAAAAAAGCCCGAAAGCGCCAGCAGGACGGGCCTTGAGGTAAAGCTGAAGGGCTTCAATGGCTTTTGAACCGATGGGTACAATCCGCTCTTTTCGGCCCTTTCCAAAAACACGCAAGGTCCCGGAAGCAAAGTGAATGTCCTCTTCTGAGAGCCCGACCAATTCTGAAAGTCGAATGCCCGTCGAATAGAATGTTTCCAGTATGGCGCGATCACGCAGGACACGCCAGCCTTTTCCTTTGGGCAGTTCGACGAGGATACAGGCTTGATCCAGATTTAAAAATTGAGGGAGATGTTGTTCTAGTTTAGGGGGCGAGACTTGTTTTGCCGGATTGAGGTTTAGGGTTTTATTTCGAACAAGATAGTCAAAAAAAGTCCGCAGTGTTGCGAGTTTGCGGGCCATGGAGGTTTTGCTAAGTCCTTTTTTTCGTTGGGCGGCAAGAAACCCTCGGATTGTTAAATAATCTATCTCTTTTAAGTCAGATGAAGAGAGACTGATTTCATCTGTTTGTTCTCGTTGCTTCTGATCTGACGCCACTTTCTTAGAAAGCAAATGGGCGCGAAAAGCCGCGAGGTCTGAAAGATAGTTGCGAAGGGTATGGGGCGAGACATTTCGCTCTACTTTGAGATGTCGTTCAAAATCCCGTATTGCGTGATCCATAATGAGAGTTCGTCCAATGCGCGCTCGACAATCTTTTGATATCGTTCTGTTTTTTTCATTTTATAACGGCCTTTGATCATCGGGGCAACTGGCGGAAAAAGGCCGAAGTTGCTGTTAATCGGTTGAAAAAATGTGGGATTACTTTTTGTGATGTATTGAATGAGTGCCCCGTGTGCGGTGTTTTCCGGTGGCACGGCTGTTGTTTTACCGGATAATAATCGTGCAGCGTTCATGCCTGCGAGATAACCCATTGAGGCAGACTCGACATACCCTTCTACGCCGACGATTTGTCCCGCCAAAAAAAGACCGGGCTGGGTACGTAGTTGCAAACTTTCACTCAAGATACGAGGAGAATTTAAAAAGGTGTTCCGATGTAGGCTGCCGAGTCGCAAAAAATTTGCATTTTCAAGCCCTGGGATCATCTTAAAAATACGGCGCTGTTCAGGCCAGGTCATCTTGGTTTGAAACCCGACAAGACTGTAAGCCGTACCAAAACGGTTTTCCGCACGAAGCTGTACAACGGCGAAAGGTTGTTCTCCGGTTCTGGGGTCGACGAGGCCAACGGGTTTCATGGGGCCAAAGAGTGGGGTCTTTTTGCCGCGTTCAGCCAAAACTTCGATGGGCAGACAGCCTTCAAAATACTTAATTTTTTCAAAAGACTTTGCTTCGACCCGTTCGCCAGCCATGAGGGCTTCATAAAAACGGTCGTACTCGGCCTCATTCATGGGGCAATTGAGGTAGTCATCGCCTCCTTTGCCATAACGAGAAGCCCGGAAAACAATCTCCATATCGATGCCATCGGCCTCCAGAATGGGAGAAATCGCATCGTAAAAATAAAGGTGTTCGGTCTGTGCCGCGGCTTTTAAGGATTCCGTCAGGGCTTCAGAAGTGAGTGGCCCGGATGAAACCACAGCAATGGTGCCATCCGGGGGGATTTCTTTGACTTCCTCGTGTAATACGGTAATGCGTGGGTGTTTTTTGATACATCCTGAAATATTTTTTGCAAAACGGTCACGGTCTACGGCCAAGGCCCCGCCGGCCGGCACCGCACAGGCTTCGGCAGTACGAATAATCAGCGAGCCGAGCCGACGCATTTCTTCTTTTAAGAGACCGGGTGCACTGATGGCTTTAAGGGAGCCTAAAGAATTGCTGCAAACCAATTCGGCCAGTTGTCCTGTTTCGTGTGCTGGTGTGAGTTTATGCGGCCGCATTTCATAGAGTGTGACATCCACACCCCGTTCAGCGGCTTGCCATGCCGCTTCGGAACCTGCGAGTCCGCCTCCCACGACGATGAGTTTTTTTTCGGTATTTTCTGAAGCTGGATTCATTGGTTTAACTTTCTGCTCACTCAATTCTTAAAGGGTTTATTTATTCGTAGCCTTCGGCTTCAGTCGGGAATTTCCCATTCTGCACATCGGATCGATAACGAGAAAAGGCCTCCGACGCGATGGCTGTAAAGTCGGCGTAGCGCCGGACAAATTTGGGACGAAATTGGGTGAAAAGGCCGAGCAGGTCGTGCATGACGAGCACCTGCCCGTCACAATGTGGGCCTGCCCCGATGCCGATAGTGGGAATGCGAATGGCCGCTGTAATGGATTGGGCAAGGGCATTGGGGATGCCCTCAAGCACAATTGAAAAGGCTCCTGCGGACTCAAGTTGTTTGGCATCCTTGATCAGTTGTTGGGCTTGTTTGCTGTCGCGTCCTTGAACCTTGTAGCCTCCCATGCGGTGAACTGATTGTGGGGTGAGCCCGATGTGTGCCATGACGGGGATATCATATTTTGTGAGGGCTTCGACGCGGTCGACGACACTTGCGCCGCCCTCAAACTTTACAGCGGCTGCACCGCCTTCTTTTATCAATCGACCTGCATTTTTAAGGGCATCTTCTCTGCTGCTTTGATAAGACATAAAAGGCATGTCTGCGAGAACAAGGGCTTGTTTTACCCCACGCGAGACCATCTGTGTGTGGTAGACCATTTGATCCATGGTGACGGGCAAGGTGTTTTCTTTGCCCTGGACCACGACACCGAGGGTATCGCCCACCAAAATGATATCCATCCCGGCCTCATCTGCCAATTTTGCAAAAGGAAAATCGTAGGCTGTGAGCACGGCAATTTTTTCACCATTTTCCTTTTTCTTTTGTAGGATGGGCAGTGTGATGCGGTTTTTGTTCATTTTTTTGTGCGATTTTTCTCAGCCCATATTGCGGACTGCAAAGTATTTGAAAGCAACATGGCGATGGTCATAGGGCCAACCCCTCCGGGCACGGGTGTGATCGCACCGACGATTTTGGAGACCGGTTCGTAATCCACATCGCCCACGAGACGACCATCGGGCAGACGGTTGATCCCGACATCAATGACGGTTGCACCGGGCTTGACCATGTTTTCTGTAATAAATTGCGCTCTGCCAATGGCGGCAACGAGGATGTCCGCTTGTCGGCAAATTGTTTCCAAGTCTTTTGTTTTAGAATGACAGATCGTGACGGTTGCATTCCGATGCAGCAGGAGTAAGGCGATGGGTTTTCCAACGATGTCGCTTCTGCCCACGACGACGGCATTTTTGCCTGCGATTTCGATTTTGGAACGATCCAATAATTCAATGATCCCTTTGGGTGTGCAGGACACAAAACCAGGGCGATTCGCGACCAGTTTTCCAACATTCAAATAATGAAAGCCGTCAACATCTTTTTCGGGGCTGACGGTATCTAAAACCCGTCTCGATTCAATGTGTTTCGGAAGGGGCAATTGAACTAAAATACCGTCAATTTTTGGGTTCTGATTTAAATCCTCGACCAAGTGCATGACCTCCGATTCTGAACTGTCTGCGGGGAGAGTGTATTGCTCGGAGTAAAAACCCACGGCGTCGCACATTTTTCGTTTGTTCCGCACATAAATCTTTGATGCGGGATCCTCCCCCACGAGGATGACGGCAAGTCCTGGTGTCTTTTTTGTCGTTTTTTTCTGGACGGCTTCTTTAATTTCTTCTCGCAGGGTTTGTGCGATCATTTTGCCATCAATTTTTACTGTGTTCACGTGCTGCGGCCTCCCTTACATACGATGGTACGTTTTTCCGTAATAATATAGTCTACTGGGACATCCCTTGTCTCAACAGGCAGATGGGGAACAATCTGTATCTCAAATGCAAGTCCGAGCACGGGTTGTTGTATATTTTGAAGGGCACGGTCGTAATATCCCTTTCCGTAACCCAAACGGTTGCCTTGAGGGTCAAATGCAAGTCCGGGAATAATCCAAAGGTCGATGGTTTTCGGATCGATTTTTTTTTGAAACTCCAGACGGGGCTGAGAAATGCCGAGGGGGCTTTTTTCGAGCATATGGGGGCTTAAGGTATTCAATTCAGAAAACTGCAATGCACAATGTGCCCTATCCAGTATCGGCACGGCGATCTGTTTATTTTTGCGACGTGCGAAATGGAATATGGGGCTTGTTTCGACTTCTGTTGCATATGAAAGGTAAAGTTGTATGGTTCGTGCTTTTCGAAAAGGATCAAGTTGCAGTAAGAAGGCCATAATGGCCTGACTTTTTCTCTGTCGTTCTGTCGCGCCAACTCCCCGTCGTTCAAGTTGCAACTTTTTTCGGATCGATTTTTTCTCTGCTTCGTGTGGCAAGGAAGGATCCTTATTAAGCTTTGAGCTTAGCAAGCTGCCAAAGGGCTTGTCAAGAAAACGGAGGAGCTTTGACGCGGTAGATATTACATAGAACATCCTCCCCCCTCATTTGAGGGGATTGTATCGTTCTAATGCATGGGTTACAATTTGTCGTTTATCCGTATTCTTTGCACGATTTCTCTCGTATCTCTGGTAATTTGCTACACTGAATAGGGAGTGATTTTAGAGATATTTAAAAATGAGAAGTCAGGGCCAAAAATATTTGAGTGCATATCCCTTTTGGGTTGAGACCTATCGCAGTCCAAAAAATTGTCTACCAGACGGTGGTTGGGAAATTGTTGAGATAGAGGACTTCTCTTACGAAGGGTCGGACCGATGGGGACATGATTCGGGTTTCCGTCCTTATACCTCGTGGGGATTCTGCTGTGTATGCGCTTGATATATCTTTAAAGGTGTATTAAGCAGGTGTCTCCTTTTTTGTATGAATATTTACCCGGATCCAATCGGGGCTGAGTTTTGAAGCGCTCTGTCCGGGTTTTTCTTTCTGTGAGATAATTGTTTATTTTGGATTCTGTGTTACTGCACATCCTTCCTCAAGTGATCAGCATACTCTTCGGCGTTTCTCTCGCAGCCTTTGTGGGATTAAAAGGCTTGAAGCGTCCTACAAATCTTGGGTTTTCGATCGGAATCATTGGGCTTGTTTGCCAAGAGTTGGCTGTTTTGATGATTTCTCTCTCTTCCAGCGCTGATCAGATTCTTATTTTGGGAAAGGTGATGATCTTTGGAGGAATACTCCTGGGAGGTGGCTGGTTGCTCTTTACAATGACGTTTGCGCGTATAGACGAGGTCGAAGTCTTTCGCAAAAATCGTTTCTGGCTCAGTCTTTATTTTATTATTTCCTTTTCTTTTTTGGCGTTTCCGCTTTTTAGTGAGGTTTCAGTGATCGGCTTAAAACCCGACTTGCTCAAAATAAATCTCACAGCTTCTGTTTTTTTCGTTCTTTACCTCGTTGTGCTCGTATTTATTTTGATGAATTTAGAGCAAACTTTTCGTGCATCTTCTGGCGGGACCCGTTACCAAATCAAGTACATGATTCTGGGTTCAGGGGGGATCGTTGCTTTCGAGATCTACCGTACGGGACAGGTCCTTCTTTTTTCTTCAATCTCGATGGATTTTACGCTGCTATTCGCCTTCGGGGTGATCTTGTGTTATTTTCTGTTGTCATTTTCAATGGTCCGGCATAGACTGCTCAATGTTGATCTTTTTGTATCCCGGTACGTGCTTTACAGATCTGTCGCTCTACTCTCAGTCGGGATCTATTTGGCCCTTGTGGGTTTGGCGGTTGTGGGTGTACAGCATTTTGGTAATGCATCCTATATTCGCTTAATCCCCATTGTTATCTTTGCTGGGCTTTTGGGGATGATCATCCTTCTGCTTTCCGAGGGCCTGAAGTTGAAGATGCAAAATTTTATCAATACGCATTTCTATAAAAACAAACACGACTACCGAAATAAGTGGCAAGAGTTTACCGGTGCCGTGGGTGCAAAAGTATCTCTGCCCGAATTATTACCCTCACTGGTGACTTGGCTGGCGGAAAGCATTGGCACAAATGACAGTGCGATCTGGTTATTTGACAAGGAGCGGGATCGTTTTTATCTTGCCAGCCGACGGGGTTTCCCCACAGCACCCAGTGTATGGTCTGAAGACAGCACCTTGATTAAAACGATCAGGCAGAAAGGGACTTCTTTTGAATTAACAGAGAAAAACGTCCTTTTTGACGAGATCCGTTCGGGTGCCCCTTCATTTTTTGATGCAAACCCTGTGAGTGCCTGGATTCCGATTGACTCGAATGCACAGATGATTGGCATTTTGGCGCTGGGCCGAAAAATCACGGATGAAAAATATGATTTACATGACTTGGAGCTACTGACAACCATTGCGGGACAAGCTGCGGGTCAGATTGAGCGGGTGCGCTTGATTGAGGAATTGGGTGTTGTTCGTGAGTTGAAGGCCATCCACACGCTCTCGTCTTTTTTTCTTCATGATCTCAAAAATTACACCTCGACCCTTTCTCTCTTGGCTCAAAATGTAGAGAAACACGGTTCAAATCCAGACTTTCAGAAAGATGCCTTTGCAACGATTGAAAATACAGTGGATAAAATGAATCAGTTAATCAAGCATATCACCGTTGTTGCAAAAGGGCTGGTACTGGTGCGATCCGAGGTAGATTTGAATGATCTTGTTGATGCAACCCTTGCAGGGCTTGATGGTGCTTTGGGTTTAAAGGGGCGGATTTGCTCAATTTTTGGTGATCTGCCTCGTTTTACCGCCGACGCCGATCAGCTGGAGAATGTTTTGAGAAATTTGATCATCAATGCCTGTAACGCGAGCAAAGAGGAAGGCAATGTCACGATCGAAACCCACTCAGAGCATGAGCGGGTTTATTTTTCCGTTAGTGACGAGGGTTGTGGTATGTCGGAAGAATTTATTTCCACAAAATTATTTAAACCCCTGCGCACGACACGAGCGGCCGGATGGGGCATCGGTTTGTTTCAGTGTCAGCAAATTGTCAAGGCGCACGGTGGAAAAATCAAAGTGGAAAGCAAAGAAGGTCAAGGCAGCACATTCACGGTTGAACTCCCCTTGTCAGAAAAATAGGGGCTTTTTTTTATGAGTGACCGTCTTTTTTGAGGTGAAATTCCCAAGGCGGTATCGGATTTTCTAATGTCCAGAGTCCAATTTTTTTCTTACGAGCGGCTTCTTCGAGATCCCCGTAGCTCGTATCGTCCGTTTTTTTCCACCGCCACCAGGCCAGTCCAGCCTTCACCAATTCACGATTGAGATTCAGTCCCTTGTCCATCAACACCACTTCCCCAACGGCCTGCCCCTTTGTATTCAACTCTTTTACATGAACGGTAACAGGTCCCGAAAAAACCAGCATCGCTGAAAATTGTTTCGATTCTTTTGAAAATGGCTGTCCCTCTTCCGGACAATCAATGTCTGACAAACGGACCTGCGCAAATTTACCTTTGTGCAAGAGGACCAGTAGATCTCCCTCAAGCACTTCCATCACGGTTCCCGTAAAGGAATAGCTAAAGTGGGGTTCTGCCGAAGCGGCATATGCTGGAAAAAAAAAGAAGACACTCCAGATCAAGCTGTATTTTATTTTATTGATGTGTTTAAACATGCTTAAGTTTTTTAGTTTGTGACCTTTAAATAGCGGTTCTTTCCATTCAGGTCAAGTCTATTGTGTCTGGTTTTGAAAAAAAAGGGGAGTACAAGCAGGAAATGATAAAAAATGTGTTGTTTTAAAAATCCCAATGCGGGTGTGTCGTGTGAATTGAGGAAGCGCTGATTCAATCTCGAATCAGTGATCGTTTAAACGATTTATTTCAAAAAAACAGAGGCTTTTGGGAGGTGAAATCCGTGTTGCACACTATTTTCTGTGCTTGATTCGAAAACAGACTGAATCAGCGCTTCCTCTTGATACACAGGTCTGGACATTTCCAGAGGTGTTTTAGTGTAGCGATTTTGAAGTGAAGCAGATCTTGATCCCATCATGCAACCCGCGTCTTGTTTTCAACCTGAAGTTCTGCTTGTGTCAGTACGGGTTCGCCTCGGTAGGGCGCTTCAATTCTTTTATAGTCTGCGGGAATCGGAATTCCACGGCTCATGAAGCGTAACCATTCGGCTGTGACTTCCTTAAAAGGGCTCTGTAATTCGGCCCGTAAGTTTTTAAAGAATAAAAAAGCGATTAAGGTCAAAAGCGCCACCGCGGGAACGCCAAAACCAACGGCTAAGATTTGTTGAATCATAATTTTCTCCTTATTTTTAATCTCTGTTTATTTTGTTGTTTGTAATGCTCCCTTCCCTAAGCAATCAACGTGCCAAAATATTTTATGCTGTAATATCAATGTTTTATGTGTTTTGTTGCGATTTGAATACAATACTATTGTTTCCAAATGAAACGTATTTTTTGTTTCATTTGGAAACATGAAACAAAAAAGGTGCAAAGTGAAACGAAATGGAGGCGGGGTGGGTCTTTTGAGTCTGCTCTGACTTAAGTCAGCGCTTCCTCAAGAACCCGTGTAGATAAAACAGTTGGTTTTCTGGTTTTTGTTGATCTCGGTGGTTTCTGGATATTCCTCGTGGCAGATCGGCATGACTTGCGGACAACGCGGATGAAAAAAACAGCCTTGGGGAGGATTGATTGGAGAGGGTAAATCGCCTTCAATACGAATAATCAGGCGCTTTTTTTCTGGATCGACTTGGGGCACCGCCGAAAGCAAAGCACGGGTGTAGGGGTGTTTGGGTTCACCCAAAACAGCTTCTACTGTCCCGTATTCAACGATGCGCCCCAAATACATGACTGCGACCTCGTGGGCGAAATAGTCCACGACCGAAAGATCGTGGGTAATAAAAAGATAGGCCAAACCATAAGTCGATTGTAGTTCTTTCAAAAGATTTAAAACCTGTGCCTGAACCGAAACGTCTAGCGCACTGGTGGGCTCGTCACAGACGATGAGCTTGGGTCTTACTGCCAACACACGGGCGATGCAAATGCGTTGTCGTTGTCCGCCCGAAAACTCGTGTGGATAACGGTGTTTGGCATCTGCGGGTAAACCCACCTGTGCCAAAAGTTCATCCAGCCATACGTCGTCTGTATCATTTTCAATTTCGATTTTTAAGGCTTTGACCCCTTCTTTGATAATATCGCCCACGAGCATTCGAGGGTTGAGTGAAGAATAGGGGTCTTGGAAAATGATTTGAAAATCGCGCCGTCTTAAGCGTAGGGCCGTGTTGGACAGGCGTGATAAATCTTCATCCTCAAATAAAATTTCCCCATCACTTTGTGGAATCAGTTGCAGAATGGCCTTGCCCGTTGTGGTTTTTCCGCAGCCGGATTCCCCCACCAAGGCGACCGTGCGACCGGAATCTACTTTAAGTGAAACGCCATCTACAGCCTTTACCTGTCCCACGACACGTTTAAAAAAGCCTTTTTGGATGGGGAAATGGACTTTAAGGTTAGAGATTTGCAAAAGAGCCCTCTCTTTCGGTAGGATTCCTTCGGTATTTTGAGTTCCCCTGGGCGTATGCACAAGCTGTATTCGTCTTTCTGAAAATTCTTGTAAATGACAGCGAATCCCCCCCATCTCCAAAGCGGTCCATGAGGGGATTGATTGTTCGCAGAGTGCCCAGGCACTATCGCATCGGTTGACAAAACGACAATTTGTAAAGGGGCGATTTAAGGGGGGAACCGTGCCTCGAATGACTTCAAGTGTTTCTCCACGTTTCTTTTTTCCGGGCAGAGCGCTGAGCAGTTTTTGCGAATAGGGGTGTTGTGGTTTTGCAAAAAAGGCCGCGCGGTCTCTCTGCTCCACAATTTCTCCCGCGTACATGACGGCCACTTCATCGGCCATTTCTGCAACGATCCCTAAATCATGCGTGATCAATAAAATAGCCATGCCGCGTTCTTTTTGGAGTTTTCGCAAAAGATCCAAAATCTGAGCTTGAATGGTGACATCCAAGGCCGTTGTCGGTTCATCCGCAATCAATAAATCGGGTTCGCCGGAAAGGGCCATGGCAATCATCACCCGTTGTTTCATTCCTCCTGAAATCTGATGAGGATATTCACTGTAGCGTTGTTCAGGGTCGGGGATGCCCACCAGCTCAAGGAGTTCAATCGCAGAAATCTTGGCGGCTTTTTTATTGAGTCTTAAATGATATTCGAGGGTTTCACGGATTTGATCCCCGATGGTCATAACCGGGTTGAGGCTCGTCATCGGTTCTTGAAAAATCATTGAAATACGATTGCCGCGTAAAATCCGCATCGCGACTTCGGGCATCTGACACAAATCTTCCCCATCCAGTAAAATCTGTCCATCAACAATTTCACCCGCGGGTTTTGGAACCAATTTCATGATAGAGAGCGCTGTCATGGATTTTCCGCATCCCGACTCTCCAACCAAAGCAAAGGTTTTCCCCCGTGGGATATCAAAGGAGACGCCGTCAACAGCATTGACGATGCCATCATCCGTTGAAAAACAGGTTTTGAGGTTTTTAACCTGAAGCAGGTTCTGCACCATTACACTCCCAAAGGTTTATTTTAATCGCAATAAAAAGCATTCCATGTGAGAAGAATAATCTCATAATTTTGAGTGCCTGTAATCTTTTTTTTATGGTTTTATCCGGTTTTTGAAAAAGACGGGGGCACAGCCTTTAGAAATATGATGCAGGCTGCGGTAAGAGAATTGGTCCAGCAGGTGGATTGTGTGGGGAAAACGATTGTGCAATATTACACGGAAAAAAGCACAATAACGACAGTCACTTGTCCTTCGTTCCTTTACCGTCCAATCAAATAAATACCCAATAAACACAGGGCAATTCCCAAAAATTTTGAGACGCTGAAGTGCGCGTCAAATAGAAAAATAGACGCGATGGCAACGACGACCACGCTGAGACTGGTTAAACCACTCACATATCCGGGATTGGGTGCAATCGCAATCGCCATCAGTGAAAAATGAATAATGGCAAACGCCCCGACTGCGGCGATAAATACGTAGATGAGTTGTGAGTTGGGAAGTTTGTAGCCATTTCCAGAAAGAATTTGTTGCAGACCGACAAAAATAAAAACCAAAAAAAAGACATTTAAATTGATTCTGCCGAGGTCAAAACCGTTTTTGGTTAGTTTTGCCATCGCCAAAGAATGAACCGCGAGAGACAAACCCGCCAAAAGGGAAAGTGGCACCCAAGTCATTTTCATTCCCTTTTATCGTCCCCGAAGTCTAGGATCAAAAGCATCCCGTACCGCATCAGAAAAAATATTAGCTGAAAGCACCAAAATAAACATAAAGACAAACGCTGCGGTCAAAGACCACCAGACGACGGGCTCCCGCGCAAGCTCAAGTCGTGCGCTATTGATCATATTGCCCCAGGAAATCATGGCAGGATCTACGCCCACACCCACATAAGACAAGACCGCTTCGGCCAAGACAAGACCACTGAAATCCAAGACCAGAGCGATGAGTACGATGTGCATCACGTTTGGCAAAATATGGTGGGTGATAATGCGACCTGGCCCAACCCCCAATGCCTTCGCCGCTTGCACATATTCCATTTCGCGTAGTTTTAAGGTTTCTCCTCTGAGTAAACGGCAAAGTCCGATCCAGCCCGTCAGCCCCAAGATCAAACACAGAAACATTAGGCGGATATCCGCCCGTTCCGTAATACTTGCAAAGGATTCTGCATTTTTATCCATGTAGATTTGCAGGATGAGTACAGCGGAGGCAATTAAAAGCACCCCTGGCACAGAACTGAGTGTGGTGTAAAGATATTGAATGGCATCGTCGGTCTTTCCCCGAAAATAACCCGCAGCGATGCCCAAAAAAATACCAAAAGGCAGCATCACCAAAGTCGTGAGTGTGCCAATGACCAGTCCTGTTCGGATACCTTTTAGGGCCATGTAGAGCACATCCTGTCCCACTTTATCTGTACCAAAGAGGTGATATTTAACGCTCAGAGGTGCTAGTACACCCACAATCAGAAAAAGCAGTGCTGCCGTAAAAAGGATGGATCGCCAAGCCGTTTGTGTCTCCCCGCGCCAGATTTTTCCGAACATCTCTTTTGCCGATTTCCGGTGCCGCTGCGCTAAGATCAGCACAAAAAGCATTGAAATAAGGCTCCAGATCAAAAGCCCCGAAAAGAGACGCTTGTTAACGATTGAAAAAATATCGCGGGTTCGTTCTGTTTCCGGGGTCTCAAGGTGTGCGCCGCCAAATTTTAGGCGTGGATAAGCCCGATGTTGGGAGCCATCAGCGGCTTCGATCATTTCTTTGCTAAAGGCTTGGCTTGCCAAAGGCGCAGAATAGCTCCGTTCCACATTATTTTTCAGTGGTCCAAGGATGACATCCAAGAGAGAAAGGACTTCGGGGTCATATTGTATTTCCTGTGCCGCATCTGTTGTGGGCAGTGCTTTTCTAAAATGCACCGAATCCAAGAGCCCAATGCCAATATAAAACAAAAGCACCACCAGTGCCGACATCGCAAGCGGACGCCGTCGAATCTGCCGCCAGGGTGCAAGTAAATGTTCATGGCGTGAGATATAAAAGGTCAAGCCGACCACTAATAAAAGCAGCAGGTAGATCAGTCTGTCCGTCCAAAGAAAGACGGCTTGAAAAGAAAAGAGCACGAATGAAACTCCTCTAAGGCGAACTCGCCCGTTTTTCATAGGGGACTAAATAAACGTCGTCGTCCATTACAACAAAATAAATCCGCCTTAATGTGGATGTTTTTTTTTGCGCTCCACTCGTATTACATTAAAAATAATGTATGGCGAACAGATGTACAATGTCAAGAAAGCCGATAGCCATCAGGAAATGGCTATCGGCTTTAAAAGACTAATGCGTGTGTAATAGTGGCGTATTTTTTATCAGGTTTTCTCTGTTCACGATGTTTCTTTCTCCTTCAAACCCCGACCCTTCCACAAAGCATAAATTACCGGAATGACTAAGAGGGTCAGAATGGTCGAGGAGAGCATGCCCCCTACCATGGGCGCTGCGATGCGTTTCATCACCTGAGAGCCAGTACCCGTGCCCCACATAATGGGCAGTAGACCGCCGACGGTGATGGCAAGCGTCATGATGACAGGCCGGATACGTTTTCCAGCCCCTTCCAAAATGACTTTAAACAAATCTGCGCGTGTTTTTAGAGTTCCTGCGTTCATATGCTCTTTATAGTAGAGATCGAGATAAACGAGCATGACCACAGCAAGTTCAACAGAGAGGCCCGCCAAGGCAATAAAACCGACACCCACGGCGACGCTCATGTTGTAGTCCAGGAAGTACATGAGCCAAACCCCGCCCACAAAGGAAAAAGGAAGAGAAAGCATGACGAGCAGGCTTTCCGCAACGCTTTTGAAGTTAAAATAAAGCAGGAGAAAGATAATCATGATCGTGAGAGGAATGACCAATTTGAGACGCGCCTGTGCCCGTTCCATGTATTCATACTGACCGCTCCACAAAAGTGTGTAGCCCTGAGGCAGGTCAAGCTCTGCCGCAACAACTTTTTGTGCATTAGCAACATAGGTCCCAACGTCAATACCGCGAAGGTCGATATAAGTCCAGGCGTTCAATCTGGAATTTTCGCTCTTGAGCACGGGTGCACCCCGTTTGATCTGGATATCTGCGACCTGAATCAGGGGAATCTGTCGGCCCATCGGGGTGGGGATCAGCATGCGTTTAAGCTCGCCGATATTTTCACGGGTGCTGCGGCTGTAACGCAGATTGACCGGATAGCGTTCAAGGCCTTCGACGGTGTAGGTGATGTTCATTCCCCCAAAGGCGGTCTGGATGACATCCTGGATATCACCCACGGTCAAACCGTAGCGGGAGGCTTCTTTACGGTGAATCTTGATATCCACAAAGTTACCGCCCGTAACTCGTTCGCTGTAAACGCTGAGTGTACCGGGAACTTTCTTTAAAATGGTTTCAAGCCGTTTTCCGATGCCTGCCAGGACCTCTAAGTCTTCTCCGGCGACTTTGATCCCGACAGGGGTTTTGATGCCGGTGGAGAGCATGTCGATTCGGGTTTTAATCGGCATGGTCCAGGCGTTGGAGATGCCGGGGATGTCCAAGGCTGCATCCATTTCCTCAACCAGTTTTTCCATCGTCAGGCCCTCACGCCATTCGGACGGAGGTTTTAGGGTGATGAGGGTTTCGATCATGTTCAAGGGTGCGGGATCGGTAGCGGTTTCAGCCCGGCCTGCTTTGCCTAAGACATGATGTACTTCGGGAAATGTTTTAATGATGCGATCTGTTTGCTGGAGGATTTCCTTCACTTTTGTAATCGAAATCCCCGGAAGTGTCGAGGGCATGTACAGGATATCCCCCTCGTTTAAGGGCGGCATAAACTCCGAACCCAATTTCTCCAAGGGAATGATGGTGGCTCCCATGATCAGTATTGCGAGGACGATGACGGTGATTTTAAAGCGAAGCGCTGTTTTGAGTATCGGATGATAGACAAACAAGAGGGCACGTACAATGGGGTTCTTCTTTTCTGGAATAATCCGTCCTCGAATGAGATAACCCATTAAAACCGGCACGAGGGTAATCGAAAGAAAGGCTGATGCGGCCATGGCATAGGTTTTGGTGAAGGCTAGGGGCGCAAAAAGTCGTCCCTCCTGGGCTTGCAGGGTGAAAACGGGCATGAAGGAGACAGTGATAATCAGCAGGGAAAAGAAAAGTGCAGGGCCGACTTCTTTTGCCGCTTCCCTTATGGCTTGCCAGCGGTCGGTAATCTCTCCGCGCTCCAAATGTTTGTGCGCATTCTCGATCATTACAATCGCCCCGTCCAGCATGGCCCCAATAGCAATGGCGATGCCACTCAAGGACATGATGTTGGCGTTAATGCCTTGCAGATACATCAAAGAAAAGGCGATCAGAATGGAAACGGGCAGGACAAGCACAGCGACAAGGGCTGAACGGAAATGCAGCAAGAAGACGACGCAGACAATGGCAACGACGATGATTTCTTCCAACAGCTTTTCTTCGAGGGTCTCAATGGCCCGTTCAATAAGGCTGGAGCGGTCATAGACCGTCACGACCTCTACGCCCTCGGGTAGACCTTTTTTGAGTGTTTCGATACGTGCTTTGACATTATTGATGACTTCTAAAGCATTTTCGCCAAAACGCATGACGACGATGCCACTGACTGCGTCTCCTTCGCCGTTGAAATCAATCAATCCACGACGGATTTCAGGACCAATATGAATGTGGGCCACATCTTTCAAGAGGATGGGTGTGCCTTTGTGATCAAGACCGATGGGGATGGTTTTGAGATCCTCAACACTTTTGATATAACCAATGCCACGTACCATGTATTCGGTTTCGGCCATCTCAAGCAGCCGGCCGCCGACATCGTTGTTGCTGCGGCGGATGGCTTCAGTGATTTTTTTGAGGGGGATATTATAGGAAAGCAGTTTGTTCGGGTCGAGCGTGACTTGGTACTGTTTTACAAAACCCCCGATGCTGGCAACTTCGGAGACGCCCGGTACGGTTTGCAGCTCATAACGCAGGTACCAATCCTGAATACTGCGAAGATCGGCTAGATCATGTTTCCCGGTTTTATCCACCAGGATGTATTGATAAACCCAGCCCACACCTGTTGCATCGGGTCCCAGTTTGGGTGTGACGTTGGCGGGAAGGCGGTCGGAGACAAAATTGAGATATTCCAGCACCCGGCTTCGTGCCCAGTACATGTCTGTGCCATCCTCAAAAATGATGTAAACAAAAGACACCCCGAAGAAGGAATAGCCTCGAACGAGCTTGGCGTAGGGCACAGACAGCATGGCTGTGGTGAGGCTATAGGTCACTTGGTCTTCGACAACCTGAGGATCTTGTCCCGGATAATCCGTCTGGATAATCACCTGAACATCCGAGAGATCGGGAATGGCATCAAGCGGGGTGTTTTTCAGCGCAATCAGCCCCCCGATTACAATCAGAACGGTGAAGAAGAGAATTAGAAAGCGGTTATTGATCGAGCCTTCAATGATTTTACGAATCATGAGCCGCCTCCCATATCCATGCCTTCCATTGTGTTCCCGTCTTCTTTTAGAGGGAGAGGGTCTTCTGAAGTATCATCTTTGGTAGGTTCCAACATTTTTCCAACCGCTTCATTCAGGCGACTTTCCGAATCAATGAGAAACTGGGCCGATGTCACGACTTTTTCTCCTGAACGCAATCCTTCAATAATTTGACTGAGGTTGCCGGCCTCAATGCCCACCTTGATGGGTCTGGGTTCAAACTGCCCGCCGTCTAGGGCGATAAAAACCTTTTCACGTCCATCCGCTCGCATAATTGCTTCGGAGGGGATGACGACGGCATTCACTTGGTGTGCGGCCTGAATCCTTACTTCCGCATACATATCGGGTTTCAGCAGACCTTTTGTGTTGTCAAATTCGAGACGGACTTTGATGGTGCGGGTTTTTTCTTCGACATAAGGATAGATGTAGGTAATCTTGCCCGTGAAGGTCTTTCCGGGCAGGGCCGTAAGGGTCATCTCTCCCGTATCACCGACAGAGATCCAGGGCAGTTCGTACTCATAGATATCGACATAGACCCAGACTTTTGAAAGCCCGGCGATACGATAGAGTTCGGTTTTAGGTGTCACAAACTGGCCCTGTCTCGCACCGATTTTCAACACAAAACCCTCAAAAGGGGAGTGGATGTGCAGATATTGTTTGATTTGCCGATCTTTTTCCAGCTCTACAATTTGATGCTCCGCTACATCCAGAAGTTCAAGACGTTCTCTGGATGAGGCGACAAGGGCTAAGGCACCTTTTTGAATGTCTTCAATAGGGCTATCGGCCAGGACCTTTTGGTTGTCCAGGGCCAGCAAATATTCCTGCTGGCTCGTCACCAATTGCGGCGAGTAAATGCTGAGCAAGAGCATGTTTTTTGAAACCGGCTGACCCGTTTTATCAATATATAATTTTTCGATCCATCCCTGTGTTTTCGGATGTAGTCGGGAAAGGCGTTCTTCGTCGTAATCCACACGACCGATGGTCTTAATCACGCGTGAAAGAGTTTTTATTTCCGCGACTGCGGTACGTACGCCGATATTTTGTGTCATGACCGGATCGATTTTGACGGTTCCTTTTACGCTATTATCATTTGTGTCCTTGGCATAAACAGGCACATAGGTCATGCCCATGTCATCCGTCTTGGGTGTGGGAGAGGTCATGCCGGGTTTCATAGGGTGACGGTAAAAAAGGGGTTTGGGCTCCGTTTCTTCGGCCGAAAGTTTTGCAGTCTGATTTGGGTTTTTGTTTGCAAACCAATACCCTCCAGACAAGCCAAGTAAAAGTGCAATGCCGACGAATACCAGATTATTTCGCATTGATCTGCTCCTTTCCAACGACATGGGCGAGTTGAGCCAGGGTCATATTGGCTTCACTCAATGTCTTCCAATATTGAATTTCAAAGTTGTAAAGTGTGAGTTGGGCGCGCACGAGGTTCAAGAAATCGACCTTGTTGACCTGATAGCCGGATAACATCGAAGCAACAGTCTGTTTTGCCTGTGGAATAATACCTGTTTTAAATAAAGAGACTTGATCGCTCAATTGGCGATAACTTGCCAGAGCGGAGGAGATTTCCGCCTCAATCTGTTTTTGTTGTTCTGAAAGTGACCAGCGCGCTGTGGTCAATTCATCCAGACGCTGGTCAATGGCCTTGCTTTGTTTGTTTTTACCGTAAACGGGAAGATTCATCGAAAAGAGCAGGCTCACAAAATCGGAACGATCGCCACGTCCCGGATTTTGTCCGTCCCGATAGCCATAGACGGCACCGAGTTTGAAATCCGGTTCAAAACCCTTTTTGGCTAAGCTGAGGCGGCTGCGGGCTGCAAAAATGCGGTCTTTGACTGCGGCCAGCAGCGGGCGATCCTTTTTGTAGTCTTGCAGTAAGCGCTTCTCATTTGGCATCGGGGGAAGTGTTTCTGAAACGGTATCCGGGAGCCGAATAGATTGGTTGGTTGCACGATTCAAGAGACCATTTAGGGCAGCTTCCGCCTTGCGCCGCTTCGCATAGAGGGTGATTTCTAGATCAAGCAGTTTTGAGAGTTCCAACTGTGCAAGCAAGACATCCTGCTGTAAACCCTTGCCGACTTTGTATTTTGTCTGGGCAATTTCAACAAATTGCGTGAGCAGTGCTTTATTTTGCTGGATAATTTCCAAGGCCCGGTCGTTTTTAAAAATAGACCACCAACGGGTTTTGACTTGTCGAATGAGAAACAGACGTGTTTCGCTCACCGATTTTTCTGCGGCCTGAGCCTGAAATTGGGCTGTTTCTTTTTTTAAGGCCAGCTTTCCCGGAAAAGGGAAACTCTGCATGATGCCGATCTGGATTTGTGTCATCGGCTCCTGTTCGAGATTAAAGCTGTCGGTCGGAAGATTCCGGGCATTGAGACTCAAATTAGGATCGGGAAGTGTTTCTGCTTGAGAAGGCTTCTGCGCTAAAGCCTTCGCTTTCGAACCCATTCTCGCGAGGCCCGGATTGCTCACAAGCGCCTCTGAAATCGCGTCTTGCAATTGAAGTAAGTTTTTTGTTTTGTGTTGAGTCCCCTGTTCAGCTGGTGCTTGTGTTGGCGTAAAGATTGTCAGCAGAATAGAGTAGAAAATCAGGCGAAGCATCAGGGCGACCTCCATTATTTTTTTGCATCAAATAAAATCTGTTCGACAACTTAGGAACACAAAACACATTCTACAACATGAGTGTTAGACACAGGTCAAGTCTTTTTGTCTTCAGGCGAGGAGCCTATCGGACTGAGATTGGGTCCTGTTTCTACAGGTTTACTGAGACTCATTTTGAGCACCCTTAATTTCCAATTCAAACTCAGCCCCACCTTCTTGTACTGCTCCATTTACGACGATTTCAATTTTGTGCAGACCGGGATAATAGACGCGCGTTGTAATTTGTTTGAAAGGGTGTTTTTTCTTTGCCCGATGTGTGGATCCGGCACTTAGCGTCAGCACTTTCCATTTAAAAACCTTTGGTGTTGTGCGGCCGTTCGCTTTTTGGTGGTGGATGATGTAGTCGATGATAAGGGCCTGATCTTCTGTCGATTCTGAAGACAAGGCCATTTCGAAGACCAGTGCATCGCCAAAATTTACTGTGGGTGTTTTTAAGTTGAGAGCTTCCAACTTGACCTTAGCAGGGCTGTAACCCAAGGCTTTGAGCGTGGCGTGATGTCCTTGTTTGATCAAACTGCGGCAGGCGTGACGCACAAGTCTCTGGCGATTTTTTGAGGCAGCCCTGAGCCATTTTTCGGCGATCTCAGCAACACGGTCGGGGTGATCTTTGGCGATGTCGTTTAAATTATTTGCGACGGAGCGCCGGACGTATTCGGAGGGGTCGTCTTTTAAGGCTTCAAGCAAGGGCAGAATATGCTCTGGGTTTTCCATAAATGCAGAAAGGCGCATGGCCCAGGGCAGGCGGGGCCGTGAACCTTCGGAAACCAAACGCCTCACGTGTTCGTTGTTGTCATTTGTCCATTCCATCAGCACGGCAAGTGTTTCTTTTTGTTTCTCAATCAGAAAAAAACGAATGCCAAATTCGGATGATGAGCGAATGGTCATCTCCTTGAGCAGCATCATCGAAAGTTTAAAATCGTGCATTCCCCATAAACCGACATAGTGCGCCATGGGCATGACGGCCCATCCAGAAATGCCCTTTGTATTGACCGGGATGTTGGAGAGATCGCTACCATCTTCCGGTGTGAGACTGCTCAGCATGATCTCCCCCGCATGAGAATAATCTTCAGGTAAATATTTACGTAGGGCTTGCGTGATTTGTTCGGACCGGGCTTTGAGTTCGAGCATTTCCAAGTTGTTTGTCGCGGCCTGGACAAAATGATCGCGATCAAAATCCGGCCAGGCTTTTAAAAAATGATCGCCCATGCCTGAGATAATCTGTGCATTGAATAAATTTTTAAAAGGTTCTGGCATCTTGGATTTTTGTCCTCTGAGTAAAGATCTTTTTGTTGTCCATCTTTTTTTCCTATTTAAAAATATCTTTGAAAAAAATTTGTGTGCGTTGCCAGGAATCTGTATCCGCTGCTGCATCGTAGAGCAAAGGCAGTGAAAACTGTTTTCCGAGTTCACTTGCTTCTGGAATAGTGAAACTGTGTTTGACGCCAGGATAGCTTTTGAGTTGGAAATCGAGACCTGCTTCGGTCATGGATTTGACAAAGGTTTGCACCGACTCCATCGGCACAAAAGGATCGGCCCCGCCGGTAAAAGCGAGGATTTTTGCTCTTGATTGCCCTGGTTTTGATGGGGTTTGTGTTGCAAAAGCAAAACTTCCGTGGAAGCTGACGACACCATTCAAAGCTGTGATACCCATTCGGGCCATGTGCATGACGATGCCGCCGCCCATGCAATAGCCGATGGCTGCAATTTTATTGGGATCAACTGTTTTTTGGTGGATCAAAATCTCATAGGCTGCTTTAAAGCGTTTTTCGGCTTCGGGCAGTTGGCCCACGGCAGCTTTCATAAACTTTTGCGCATCTTCGGGGTGTTTGGCCAGTTTCCCTGTGCCGTACATGTCGAGTGCAAAAGCGGTGTAACCCAGCTTTGCC
>UOGF01000017.1_pt1 | contig 54777 bp, 47 predicted proteins | sample 1989081 | NCBI WGS metagenome assembly UOGF01 (sample SAMEA4712195, study PRJEB27164) | hydrothermal vent metagenome | biome: marine basaltic hydrothermal vent biome; feature: marine hydrothermal vent; material: mineral | place: Pacific Ocean | collected 2011-06-14/2011-07-23 | depth 1719 m
AGGAAGGCAACGGCAATCTCAAAATTTCGACTTTTTTCCCGGACAATTGGGATGAGTTGAAAGTGCGTGCCTGCGCCCTGCTGAGTTTTGTCGGCGAGAGTCATCAAATGACGGATCAGAAGGCGCTTGACAGCCCCGGCGATGCAACCTTTTATCCCACGACCGGACTTGAAAATCCAGATGCGCCCGGATAAAAGGGATATGGATTGTGTGGTTTTCATTCGAATCGCCTTCTTTCCAGTCGTCCGTTTTTTTAGCTCAGATCAGAGCTTCCCTTTTGAAAATCCTGACTGCGTGCGGGGATCAGCGGGTTTTTTTGAGCGCTGAGGTGCGTTTAAGGTATTGTTCAAAGCTCTAAACACATCCCGTCTTTAAGTAGCGTCAAATTTGGGAGAGCAAGTGCCTCAAGCTCTTTTTTGATTTGTTGTAGATATCTTGGTTTCATATGGTAGGCATAAACGGGGAGATTGGGGAGGCCCATTTTTGAAAATTCTTTGTAAAATAGTGCGGGCGTTAAGTGTTTACTTTCTTTGGCCAAATCAATGAGCGCATCGGGAAAACTGACTTCAATCAGTGCCGCTTTTAAATGTGGTTCTTTTGCCGCGGCTTTCCAGATATCTTCAGTCTGGTGTGTGTCTCCGCTGTAGAGCAGTGCGCTGTTCTTTTCCCGAATGATGAAACCGGATGAGGGCACGGTGTGGTTTACGGCATAGGTGCTGATTTCAAGATCGCCCACTGTGAGGACTTCTCCTTTAGAAAGCGACTGCATACGAAAGACAGGGTTTTCTCGATTGGGGATGCAGGTGAAATCAGGCCAGAGTTGATTATTAAATAAGTGGGTTTTTAGGGCATTGAGTACTGATTCCAGTCCAATCAGTGTGACGGGTGTTCCGCTTGCTTCCGCTTGCAGGTTTTCGGAGAAAGAAGCCAGTCCTTTTGTATGATCCAAATGAATATGTGAAATCAGAATATGTCGTATTTGGCTTTGCTCAGAAAGATTGAGTGCGCTTGCGATGGTGCCCGCATCCATTAAGACGGATGTGTTGATCTGAAATCCGCAGGTCTTTTGATCTGCAAGCTCAGCGCCGTGACAGCCTAAGACCCGAATCTTCATCTCGCCCTTCTTTCTCCTAGTTGTTTCGGTATTTTATCACCCTGGATTGTCGGGACAACAGCCTGTACTATACTGCACAGTGCTTTATTTGGCAAAATGTAAATCAATGGATTTTTAAGCTATTTTAAAGTTATCTTGAAAAAAATCGTAACTGTTCAGATTGCCTGGATAAGGCTTCAAAACAAGGCGCGAGGAGCGCAGAACCGGAGCAACGCAGTTATGGAGCCTTAGGCGGGTGAGCTGAATCGTTACAAAAAACATTATGACACGTTTTAAGAAGACAACCCTTTTGGCTGTGTGTACCGGTCTTTTTGGCGTCCTGCTGACAGCGCATCCAAGCGGAATGGGTCTTGAAGAAAACCTTGGTTTAAGTTTGTTGTTTCAAATGCGAGGTGTTCGCGAAGCGCCAAGTGAGGTGGTCGTGGTTGCGCTGGACAGCGCCTCTGTCGATCATTTTGAGCTTCCACGGGATCTGTCCAAATGGCCTCGGTCTCTTCATGCACAATTGGTGAAAAAGTTATCTGATGCAGGTGCAAGTGTCATTGCTTTTGACATTTTTTTTCGCGCAGCGCGTGAAGGAGATCCGATGCTGGGTGAGGCGATTGAAGCGGCAGGAAATGTCGTCTTAATTGAATCGACCGAACAAAAGATGCCCCCTTCAAAAAAAGGTGCGAATACGGTAGGTGAAAACATCATTTTTGAAAAGCGCGTACTGCCGCATGCTCCGCTCGCCGAGGCTTCTGTCGCCGTGGCACCTTTCCCGCTTCCGAAAGTGCCCGTCCGCGTGAATGAATTTTGGTTATTTAAAAACAATTCTGCCGATTCAGGAACGCTGCCAGTGATTGTCTTGCAGCTTTTTGCACTGCAAGTTTTTGACGAAATGATTGTTTTATTTGAAAATGTTTTACATCATTCGAGTGTGATTCAAGCAAAAAAAGAACCCGCACTTACCGCTTCGTTTGACTTGTTGCAAGACTTGATGACGCGTGAAAAAAGTGAAATGACGACAGGCAGCAGTCTCAATATTTGGGTTCGGGATTTAAGACGGATTTTTGAAAAAAAAACGGTCCTTTCCGAAGCGCTGGTGGCGGAAATGGAGAAGCCGTCCCGTACCTATCCGGTTCTCCTTAAGGCCCTGATCAAGATGTATGCCGGTGGTGCGAGTCGTTATCTGAATTATTACGGCCCGCCGGGAAGCCTTGAGACCCTTCCCTATTTTGAGGTGTTTGAGGGGCTTGAGCAATCTTCCCTGGATTTGAGGGGGAAAGCGGTCTTTATTGGTTCTTCCGAAATTGTGTCCATTTCGGAAAAGCAGGATGATTTTCACACCGTTTTTTCTCAGCCCGATGGTTTGAAGCTCAGTGGTGTGGAGATTGCCGCAACCGCCTTTGCAAATCTACTGAAAGATGAATCCGTCCGTCGCGCACCGCTTGTTTTGAATTTTATGAGTGTCTTTTTTTTTGGTGTACTGATTGCCGTCTGTTGGTTTTTGGGAACGCCCTTAAAAGCCGCGATGGCGACCTTTGTTGCGGGTGTCGTTTTTATTGTCCTGGTTTTTATGCAATTTAAACATTCGGGCATGTGGTTTTCACTGATCGTTCCTCTTCTTTTTCAGACACCCTTTGCGGGTTTTACTGCACTCTTGTGGCGCTATCTCGATTCAAAACGAGAGCAGAAAGAGATCAAAAAAGCCTTTGCCTATTTTTTGCCCGACCGGGTCGTGGCACATTTGTCTCATCGCGTCGAAGATTTGAGGGCAGGCAATCAACTTGTGCACGGCACGGTGTTGTACACGGATATTGAAAATTACACCACGCTATCGGAGTCAATGCCGCCCAAGGCACTCGGCATACTGATGAGTGATTATTACGAGGCGATTTTTGCTCCGGTTGAGCGACACGGCGGCATTGTCCTGAATGTCACGGGAGACGCCATGCTGGCGATTTGGCCTGCTCCTCAAGATGACCCGCTCTTGAGAAAACAGGCTTGTGAAACAGCACTTGAAGTCTGTGAGGTCTTGCATCACTTCAATCGCGACACGACATATCCTGCACTTCGCACACGTCTGGGGTTACATTGTGGACAAGTCATGCTTGGCAGTATTGGCGGGGGACACCGATTGGAATATACCGCAATTGGTGATATGGCCAACACGGCCGCACGCATCGAAGGACTGAATAAAACCCTGGGCACGCGATTATTGGCGTCTGAGGGGGTACTTATGGGTTTAGAGGGTTTTTTAGCACGCGAGCTCGGTGTCTTTTTGCTGCGCGGCAAGTCCCGGCCCATTGGCGTCCATGAATTGATTTCAGATGTTCAAAGCTGTAGTGCAAATCAGGTTATCCTCTGTCGGGATTTTCGTTCGGCCCTGGATCTCTACCGGAGACGACGTTGGCCCGAAGCTGTGGAAGCCTTTTCAGAGATGGTGGACGAAGCGGAGAGCGATGGGCCAGCCCGTTATTACATCACGCTTTGTAAACACTTAATCACGTATCCACCGGAAGAAGTTTGGGACGGCATCATCTCAATCAAAACAAAGTAAGGGGAATGCCTGCTCTCTCTTAAAATACAATTATGGGTTTTTTACTTGAGATTAATTTCATAATCAGATATAGGTATGTGACTACTGAACAGAAGCGCAGGGCAGGGAAAGCGACAAGCGGATCTGATGCCTGCTCTTAATGCAAGACCCAACGATAATGTGACCTCCTCTCAGTCACATTCTGATGCAATGAAACAACTGACAAGCACATCTTATTTTTCAGGCCGATATTCCGCCATTGTCTTGAGTGGGTTCTTTTTTTTGAATCTGCTGATGATCGGGCCGCAGTCTGCTCATGCCTTGTCCTGCTCACCCTGGGTTGCCGAGCTGATTTCGCTGGAAGGTGAAGCCAGCGCGCGGAAATCGGATGATGCGCATTGGCAAGCGATAGAAATCGACATAAAGTTTTGTCCCGGCGACGCAATTCAGATTGCGGCAAACAGCCGTGCGATCTTGCGTCTGAGTGATCATAGTTTGATGCGTTTGGATGCCCGGACGACAGTAACCTTTATGCCGTCGAAAGAAGAAGGTGGTTTTTGGATGTCATTGCTCAAAGGGATCGGACACTTTATCAGCCGTGTTCCGCGTGAGCTGAATGTGAGAACGCCTGTTGCCGATGCGAAGATTGAAGGCACGGAGTTTCTGATTCGTGCCAGTGAGGATGAAATGTTTGTAACCGTCTTTGAAGGCACGGTTTTGGCCAAAAATGACGCGGGTGAACTCAGGCTTAGGCAAGGGCAGTCCGCCGGAGTACAGCGGGGCCGTGTGCCGGTGATGCAGGCTGTGGTCCGGCCGCGTGATGCTGTGCAGTGGGCCTTGTATTATCCCCCAGTACTACAATTTGAGGCGAAGGATTTTGATGATCTTGGTGTGAGTGCCTCGTCACGGATTGCCAAATCGATTGCATCTCTCAAACAGGGTGACCGCAAAAAGGCGCTTGAGCATTTGCATGAAATCAGTGGGCAAATTGATGACACACGGTTTTTGACTTATCGTGCCTCATTGCGTTTGTCTTTAGGGCGTGTGAGCGAAGCGCTGGACGATTTGGAGAAGGCCCTCGTTATAAAACCCGAAGACGGCGATGTCCTGGCTTTGAAGGCGCTTGTTGCTGTTGTGCAAAATGATCAAGGCTCAGCCTTCACCTATGCCGATAAAGCCATTAAGGCTGCGCCGAATACGGTCGGGCCCTTGATGGCACACTCTTATGTTTTACAAGCGGGTTTTAAATTAGAAGCGGCGCGAGAGGCCGTAGAAACTGCCGTACTCCAGTCGCCTGATAGTGCCTTGGCTTGGTCACGTTTGGCCGAACTCAGACTCATGTTTCGCGATTTGGACGGTGCGCTTGCGGCCGCAGAACGCGCGGTTGAATTGGATCCCGGTCTTTCAAAAACGCAGAGTGTCTTGGGTTTTGCGTATTTAATTCGTATTGAGATTAGCGCGGCCAAAGCCGTTTTTGAAAAAGCGATTGGGATGGATCAGGGGGCACCGATGCCGCGTCTGGGTTTGGGTTTGGCGCTGATTCGTGAAGGTGAGTTGGAAGCCGGACGGCGTGAAATCGAAATCGCCGCGATGCTGAATCCGAGTCATGCCTTGATTCGAAGTTATCTTGGAAAAGCTTATTACGAAGAAAAGCGGGATGCGCTGGCTGTTGAGCAGTATGAAATGGCGCGTGACTTGGATCCACTGGATCCGACACCGAATTTGTATAGCGCGATTTTGAATCAAACGTCGAACAAGCCTGTCGATGCTTTAACGGATATTGAAAGATCCATCACATTGAACGAAAATCGCGTGATTTATCGCTCGCGGCTTTTATTAGACGAAGATTTGGCAGCGCGAAGTGCCAGTCTTGGACGGATTTATCAAGATTTGGGTTTTCAGCAAAGAGCCTTAGTGGAAGGGTGGCGTTCCGTGACTTTGGACCCCGGAAATTATTCCGGTCATCGTCTATTGGCTGATTCTTATGCCAGTTTACCGCGTCATCAGATTGCGCGCGTGAGTGAGTTGCTTCAGTCTCAGCTTTTGCAACCTTTAAATATGACCGCGATTCAGCCACAACTTGCGGAAACGAATCTCGCCATTTTGCAGGGGGCCGGGCCGTCGGAACTTTCGTTTAATGAATTTAATCCGCTCTTTGTGAGGAATAATACAAGCGTTCAAATAAATGGTGTGACGGGGAGTAATGACACATTAGGAAATGATCTGGTTGTCTCTACGATACAAGGTAAGACATCGTTAAGTCTTGGACAATTTTATTATGAGACGGATGGTTATCGCGAAAATAATGATCTTGAACAAAATATTTATAATGTATTTGGACAAATAGCAGTGACTCCAAAATTCAATTTTCAAGTTGAACTACGCCGAAGGGAAACTGATCAAGGGGATCTTAACTTAAATTTCAATCCGGAAGATTTTTCACAAAATGACCGACGCAAAACAATTCAAGACACAGCACGTTTGGGAGGGCATTTTGAACTGGGAACTCAATCAGATCTCATCCTATCGTTAATTTACAGTGATCGCGAGAGTGAGCAGAAGCTACTTAGTCTCTCTCCTCTTGAACCTGATGTTAGTGAACGGTTTGATAGTCGGGGTTATCAGGCAGAAGCTCAATATTTATTTAGGGGTAGTCGTTTTAATTTGACCGTTGGTATGGGGACATACGATATAGATACTGAGTCCCACACTGTTTTTGATTGGACGTCTGTCTTTAGTATTTCTTGCCCGTCATCTCCCCCATTTCCCCCTGTCCCTTGCAGTGGAAATTCCAATTTTTCATCTAGAGATCGTACGATTTATGTCTATTCAGATATTATTCTTCTGGAAAAATTAACCTGGACGATAGGCATAACCTATAATGACTTAAAGGAAAAGAAACTTGACTTAGAGGAGTATAATCCAAAAGTAGGGTTGCGATGGGAAGTTTCCGAAAATGTGGATCTCCGCTTGGCTTATCTAGAAACCATTAAACGAGCGCTGATTATTGAGCAGACTATTGAACCCACGCAGGTTTCAGGTTTTAATCAATTCTTCGATGAAGAAAATGGAAGTCAAGCTAAACGCTTTGGCATTGGACTTGATACAAAGATATCAAATGATCTCTATTTCAGTGTCGAACATGCACGACGTGAAGTAGAAGTTCCTGACTTTATAGGGAATAGTATCGCTTTTTCTGATCGAACAGAAGATATCTATCAAGCTTATCTTTACTGGAAGTTAGGACTTAATTTAGGGATAAGTACGCGTTATCAATTCGAAAAGGTCAGGAATGAAAACTTGAAAGGGCCTTCAAAATTAGAAACGACTACGGTTCCTGTTTCTCTACGTTATTTTAAGGTGGGGGGATTTTTCGCTAAATTTACTTGGACAATTTAAGACAAAAAGTTACATTACAGCCAACTCAACTTTTTGATCAGACAAAAGAAAATGCCCTTAATTTTGATACCATGAATAGTTTCCGATTTGCGCAAAGGAAGGGGATTCTCAGTCTTGAATTAAAAAATATTTTCGATAAGCAATTTCTTTTTCAGGATACAAACTTCATTAGTTCTGAGCCAGTCATCCCATTTTTTGTGCCAGAACGAATTATTTTGTTGCGCTTTACATTGAGCCTGTAGAAATATCAAATCGGAGTTATTATTAAGCCGAAAATAAAGGAGGAGAAGTATGGATCTAAAAATAGATGTCCGAATTAATCGTCGTGATGATTACCTGGAAAAGGTTGGCTTTCAATCATCTAGGAGGGGTCATTTTAAGTGGAGTTTTAACCTCATTTCCATTTTTTTTATTGGAGTATTGCTATCAGGATGTCACTTTCAACATAAGAAAATAGGACTTGATGATGGCGGTTTTACGAGGCCGCCCGCACAGGATGGTCCGCAGGTTGTCAATCCTGTTCCACTGAGTGATATGGCTGAAAAAGAACTTAAATTTACCGAAAATGATGTCGCTATTGTATTTTCTATTGATAAAAAAGGGAATATGCAAGGGTTTCGCCCAAAAGGGACGACTTTTAAAGAAAATATAATATTCCCTCTGCATGCTGAGGAAATCGAAGTGATCCTAGGAATTAGTGCGGTCAAGACAAAAAATCCGAAATTTTGTTGGACAAATAGTTATGGCCAATCCGCTTGCGTAGTCTGGTAGACATTTAAGCTCAATCAAGCGCTTTACCGTAAACCCAACTGTTTCATAATCCGAGAAAGGTTCGAGGAGCACAACGGGAATAGGGGCTGGCTTGCATCGTTGCGTTCTGGTTTAAGTTGTTACATCTAAGGTATGCAAAAATGTCAGAGGTTCAGAAGGTTTGTGAAGGGGTCTGAAGGGGTCAAATCTTTGGTTGACTAATTAAGGGTGATGGGACAGAAGTATCCGCTATGTCGCGTCCCTTTCGAATAGAGTTTTTTGGCGCAGTCTATCACGTGATGAATCGCGGGAGCGCTTATCAAACGGTGTTTGTTGATGATGATGACTACGACCTATTTTCTGAATACATTGGCTGAGACACATTCCCTTTGGGGTATTGAAATATTGGCTCATAGTCTGATGAAAAACCACTACCACATTTGTCTGAGAACCCCAGAGGGGAATCTTTCCAGGGCAATGAAACATTTAAATGGACTTTACACCCAGCGATTTAACCGAGTGCACCGTCGAGACGGAGCACTCTTTCGCGGCAGATACAAAGCGATCTTGATTGATTCGGCTGTTTTTCAGGAGTAGAATTATTTCAGGATTTTGTGATGTCAGGGAATGAGAACCGTATATCCGATTTTTACGGACAGGCTCGGCAAGGATCGATATTGGGTGACGAAGCATTTTTAGATCAACATCGGACGAGAGAAAAAGAGGTCTCAAAAGAACACCCTCGGCACGAGTGCATCAAAATCAGGCCTGGTATTGAGCAGGTGATCAGTAGAGTAGCCAAGACCTACGGTTTAGTGAAGACATTCACCTTGGTATCCGAGGGAAAGAGAACGAAGCCAGAAAGGTCGCGATGTATTTAGTCCGACGACGATGTGACCTTACACTGCAAGAAACAGCGACAAAATTTGGTGTTGGCAGCTACGGAACGGTCGCGTGGTCATGTAGCATTATTCGGAGGAAAATCTTGTCGGAAGGTTCCTTGAAAAGGAAAATAGAGCGACTAGAAGACCAAATTAGTCAACCAAAGATTTGACCCCTTTTTGACCCCTTTTTTTGACAGAAGCGTTAGAATACCTCATCATTACCGTGAACAAAGTGATTATCACCTCCGTGCAAACCAGCGCTCGTAAAGATTCGGATATTGTCGAAGAAACCACTATTTTGAATTTTGCCGAGGTCTTGGTGGAATATCAACCACAGGCTGCAGATGGTTCTCCCGAAGGCGGCGCCATTACCTACGGATGGAATATTGCGGGCAACGTCGCGCTTTGAAGCGGACGCATAAATTAAGAAAGGGAAAAGTCATGTTTTTGATGAGACGGTTTGTTGTATTTATTGTAGCGACAATTTTTGTTTCTTCCTCGGCTTATGCTGGGGATAAGGCCGCCATCGTGAGCCCCTACGGAAAATTTTTGTCGGATTCGTCAGGTTTTGTTCAAGTGGAGCTTGCGACGTTTGAGGAAAAGAATGAACGCGGGCAGAGAGATGTCATTCTAAAAATGAAGGGATTTGGTCCATACGAAGCGGGTATTGATGGCAAGGCGATCCGATACAAAACAGTTCCTGCGGGAAAGGGCTTCGATTTTCGTTATGAAAAAGATGGGAAATGGCTGACTCGTATGACCACGCGGGAAGTATGGGGAAGATGGCAAAGTTTGGAAATTTATCTGGATGGGACGACCTATCATGTTGCAGTACAAGCGCATGAATCAAAGCGGGTGAGGCCCTTGCATTTGCTGAATGCGCTGAAGCCAAAAAAGGAAGAAAATATTATTGCAAAAAACAATGATGTGAACCCTTATGGTGTTTACTTTGAAAGCTCTCCACCTGGTTTGGAAGTGGAGATGGCTGTGTTTAGCGACAAAAATGATGCGGGTTTGCGAGACATTCTGCTTAAAATTCGTGGGGAAGCTGCCCACCATAGCGGCATGGATGGAGAGACACGAAAGTATACCGCCTTTCGTTCTGGCAGCGGTGTCAGTTGGGGGTTTCAAGAAGGCAAAAAAAGAAAGACGCGGATGAGTTCCCGAAAACGTTGGTGGTCTTGGAGTGCTTTTGAGCTCTATGTTGGCGGTAAGACTTTCAGTGTTTCTCCCGTCGCTGCATCCTTTAACGCCGTGCGTCCGCTCCACTTGATGACTGAGTATAAAACAAGGCTCTCAGATTAATTTGCTGTGAGTAGACGAGGGATCAAGGGTGATGTTTAATTGACTTCCTGAAGAAGGGTGAGATTAAAGAACTGTAAAATGAATCGTGTAATTCCCCCGAAATTAGTAGGGGTTAAGAGTAGAGGGTTTCGTGTTGTTCCCATTAGCCAGCTTCATCGCTGGCGTAATGCCTCCGATGGCCATGTTAGGCCGTTCGTTATTGTAAATCCATAGCCATTTGGTCGCCTCCTCTTGTGCATGTTCGATTGATTGGTGTTCATGCATTTCTAGCCATTCGTGACGGACGGTACGGTTATATCGCTCAACGTACGCATTTTGTTGGGGTTTGCCCGGCTGAATAAACGCAAGCGTGATGTCCTTGTTTTTAGCCCATTTAGCCAGTGTTTCGCTGATATATTCTGGCCCGTTGTCACATCGGATGACCTTGGGTTTGCCTCGCCATTCGATGATACGATCCAGGGTGCGTGTCACACGTTCAGAGGGTAAAGAGATATCTACTTCGATGCCAAGCCCTTCTCTATTGAAGTCATCAAGTATGTTGAATGTTCGAAATGCTCTCCCGTTGCTTAGACGTTCAGACATGAAATCCATCGACCATGTTTCATTTGCCCTCTCTGGTACTGCCAGCTTTTCGGGCTTTTCACGCACCAGGCGACGACGCGGTTTGATCCGTAAATTGAGTTCTAACTCACGATATATCCGATAGACACGTTTGTGATTCCATCCGAAGCCTTTGATCTTGCGCAAATAAAGAAAACAAAGTCCGAAGCCCCAACGTTTGTGACATGTGGTCAGACGCAACAGCCAGTCCGCGATTGAGGCATTCTCGTCATTGAGAAGCGCCTTGTAGCGATAACAGCTCTGGCTGATTCCAAAGGTCACGCAGGCTAAACGAATACTGATTTGTTTTTCTGTCACAGCCCGCTTCGCGATTGTCTTGCGACAAGCGGGCTTTACCACTTTTTTCCAAGCGCCTCCTTGAGTAAGTCGTTTTGCATCTGACTCTCTGCAAACATGCGCTTTAAACGCTTATTCTCTTCCGACAAACATTTCATCTCGGAGATCATTGACGCATCCATGCCTCCATATTTGCTCCGCCATTTATAGAAACTTGCACTGCTCATCCCGTGGTCACGGCATAGTTCCGCAACCGCAACTCCACCTTAGGCTTGTTTTAAAATCACCATAATCTGACTCTCACTGAATCTCTGTTTCATCGTAAAATCCCCCTCAAAAATTCATAGAAAATTCTACCCCTAAACACTACTTTTTTTCGGGGGGATTACCCCAGAAAGAGATTAGCAAAGCTATCCGAGAAATGTACCCCTTCTACAAACGAATACAAGATGCTTTGTTAAACAAAAATATTGATGACATTCAACCTCTGTTTGAGGAGAGAAACAAGGAATTGGATGTCGCTTTTTATCACGAACCTGGCAAAACGAAAAAAGACATTGCTTGGGCTTTAAAAGACGCCATGAATGATTCTCAAAGAAAGCTCTTGGTCCTCAAAGCTGAAGATCTTAATATATATATTTCGCCCAATAGTCGATTGGCAAGGCTTGCACACCCAAGTGGTAGCGGTGCAATTATTTTTAACTATTCAGATAAGAGCGCTAGCGAGAGATACGACATCATTCTGCGCAAAAAAAAGGGGAAGTGGATTATTTCGCGTTAGGAAAAGCCAAGATCCTCAGAAAATACTGTCAGCTAGTTTGCCCTCCAATTCAGAGCTGATTCTTATTGCCTCACTCATAAAGAGTAGGAATAGGGTCATAGGAATAGGGTCAGGCTTGCATCGTTGCATTCTGGTTTAAGTTGTTACATTTTAGGTATGCAAAAATGTCAGAGGTTCAGAAGGTTTGAGTTGATGATGAAGAGAAATTATACAGGCTGATCCTATTCCTGTGGCCCTAGGCCTTTAAGGGTGCTTGCTCGAAAAAGACTTAAAATCCTTCGGGATGAATCATATTTGTAACGATGTTGAATCGTTATCCATAATTTAAAAACTCATTTTCAAGGGGTCTGATTTTGGCAATCCGCTTAAAATCATTGTCCCGATGCAAAAGGAGAGTCTGGGATTCAATGGCAATATTGGCAATGCAGCAATCAATCGGACTGTTGATGGTAATCCCCGCCTTTCTGAGATCAAAATAAATCCTAGCTGCTTGCTGCCAGGTATTCTCGGTCGTTTCAAGGTAATACTGAGTGGATAAGTACTCATCAAGACGCCGCCATTCATATTCATCTTTTGCGCCTTGAAGCAGTTCAAGCTGAATAAAACGGCTGAATACGACGACTTTTGAGGCCGTTCGTTCTCTAAATTTCTGTGTGACATCGCCGGTTTTATCTTTTAAAACTTCGATCCAAACAGAGGTATCGACAAGGATCATTCTCTGGTTTTCCTTAATTTTTTATGATCATAGCCTCTGCGAAATTGGATTGAACCAGCGAGCTCTGTCAAATCCTTTCGTTTTTTCAGTCGGATATACTCTCGCAATGCCTCGTCAATCAGGTCTTTTTTCGTTCTCACCCGACTTAAAGAAAAGGCTTCTTCCAATAAGTCGTCATTAATATCAACATTTGTCCGCATTTTCTGCTCCTGGTACACATTTTTTACTCACTATACACCTAAAATACACACCATGAAAAGCTAAAAAAGCAGGACAGGCCTGCATGGTTGTATCTCTCAAGTCGTTCCCTGTAAGTGATTGATAACTAAATCACTCTTTTATGGAGGAACTTTCGGGCGATCTGCGACCTTGACTCGATTACAACGCTAACTTGTTTCTCTTACCGCAGCCCCAACTGTTTCATAATCCGAGAGAGATTGGAGGAGCGCATGCCGAGGGTTTTGGCTGTTTCGCTTTGATTTCCGCCTGTTTTTTCGAGGGTTTTTCTGATGTAGGTCCGCTTAAAATGGTCAACGGCTTCTGCCATGAACTGAGGCACTTCCTCTTTTCCCGTTTCTGAAATATTGTTTGGCGGCGTTTGGCAGTGCTCACAAATTTCCAGCGGTAAATCATTTTCTGTAATGATGGGTTCTGGTGCGAGCACAACGGCGCGCTCAATGGCGTTTTGTAATTCTCTCACATTGCCGGGCCAAGTATAATTTTCCAAAAATGCGAGTGCTTTGGGATGGATCGTCATGATTGCCCGTTTGACTTCTAGACAATGTTTTTTGACAAAATATGCGGCAAGCTCTGAAATATCTTCTTGCCGCTCGCGCAGGGGTGGCAGGGTCATGGAAACGACGTTCAGGCGATAGTATAAATCTTTTCGAAAATCACCTTTCTTAAGGGCAAGTTTCAGGTCTCTGTTTGTTGCCGCCAAAATGCGGACATCGGTTTGAATGTTTTTTGACCCCCCGACCCGTTGAAACTCTCGTTCCTGAAGGACACGTAATAGCCGAGTTTGCAGGGAAGCCGAGAGGTCTCCAATTTCATCCAGAAAAATAGTCCCGCCTTGTCCCAGCTCAAACTTTCCCTTTTTTTGTGCAAAGGCTCCGGTGAAGGCCCCTTTTTCATGTCCAAAAAGTTCGCTCTCCATGAGCTCTGAGGTGAGTGCTACACAGTTGACGGCAATGAAGGGGTTTGCAGATCTTGGGCTCCATTGATGAATGGCGCGGGCCATGACCTCTTTTCCCGTTCCGCTCTCTCCCAGCAATAGCACTGTTGTTTTCATGGGGGCAACCCTACGGGCGATGTCGATGACCTGCGTCATGGTTTTACTTTGTCCGATGATGAAGCGGAAGTGGTTTTGCACCACTTCTTCCAAGGCATTTTTTGCATTTTCCGTGCTAGAGAAGATAAGTGCGCGTTCGATGGCAGCGCCAGCAGGTCCCCCAAATGTGTTTAAAAATTTAAGGTCGTCTTCTGTAAAGCCTGCTGGATGATTTGTATTGAGGACTTCAATGGCCCCGATATAGTGCGCGCCGTATTTTAGGGGGGCGCAGAGTAGGGATTGGGTGTTAAAGCCGGTTTCTTGGTCGACTTCCTTGAAAAAACGGGGATCTGTTGAAACATCGTTGCACACGATTCCTTTTCCCGTACTGGCAACACTTCCGATAATGCCTTGACCCAGTGCCATTTTAAATTCACCCACGTCGGCACCGCCAGAGGAAAATGCAAAATTGAGTTGGTGATGTGTTTTATCGATGAGTGCAATGCTACAGGCTTCGGCAGAGAAGAGTTGTTTTGCAGATTCAAGGATCAATTTGAGCACGGCTTTTGGATCAACCGTTCCCATGAGCAAGTGATTGATCTCTATTAGTTTTTCTAAACGTAATTGACTTTCTTGCAAGGTCATTTGAACTCCAAGAGGGCTTGGTTTCTGAATCAGTGTTGATAAAAGAAGGCCAGGATTTTATCTCACCGGGAGAGGATTGATGAAAAAAATGTATCGATGTCTCCACAGAGACCCTTGAAGAAACCTACTTTAAACCGGGTCATCATAAATCTCTTCTTCGAAGTGTGTCAAGAAAGTGTGTCAAGCGAGGGCTGTGATGTGAAAGAAGTCTGTTTCCTTAATTTTCTGCGAAAGATCTGTAAATATAAAATTCTAGGAGCCTGTCGGACTTAGGTGATCGTAGCGAGAGAAAGCGATTTTGAGTCCATTTTTTTGATCGTTTGAGGAGAATATCCCCGATATTTAACGAAAATGACCGAAAAAATGGGCCAAAATAGATTTTTCGCAGTAGATTTATCCTAAGTCCGACAGGCTCCTAGGTATCATTTTGAGATTCCTGTTATCGGAAAGATATTTTTTGATTCTGAGAGGAATTGTAAAATCAATAGGTCGTGTTATGAATTGAAGAAAATTCTATTTCGTAAGTATCTGTTTTTTATATACTTTAATATAACATATCTTACTTTTTCTTGAACTTTATTCTGGCACACTTTCTGCAAAGCTACTCCCACAATAGGGGAAACAAGTATTGGGGGGGGGCATAAAATGTTAAGAAAACAGGGGAAAATAGGTTCGACTATTTTGGTGATTGGTTCAGGTGCATCAATGAAAACTTTTAAAGATGCGGTCGCAAAATATGGAACGCTTGGATTTCAATTTCTTTATTTTGAATGGGCTTTTTCTTCAAAGAATTCTCTCAATGAGGCGCTTCAAAGGATTAAAAAGACCATTGCATCGCAGGGGATAAAAAAAGTCGTGGTTGCGATTGATAATCGTCGTGGGACACTTCCGGTGGATTTATTATTAGCCCTGCGTGTGGAAGGAATTGAGGTGGTGAAGGCCGTTTCATTTTACGAGCAGATCTATGGCAAGATGTGGGTAGAGTCCTTAAATCCAAGTGATCTTATCTTTGGGGAAGGTTTTAAGCGAATGGCGCTCATCGGTTTTGGAAAAAGAATATTAGATGTGACGGCAGCGTTCTTGGGCTTGATGCTTTCCTTGCCCTTTTTTCTGATCCTTCCTTTACTGATTAAGATGGATTCTCGTGGCCCCGTTTTCTATCGGCAGGAGCGGGTCGGAGCAGAGGGGGTGCTTTTTGACGTTTTTAAGTTTCGTTCAATGTGTCAGAATGCGGAGGCTGCGACTGGTGCGGTCTGGGCCAAAGAGGGGGATCCTCGTGTGACAGGTCTGGGGCGTTGGCTGAGAAAATTACGTCTCGACGAACTCCCCCAATTGTTTAATGTTTTGAGGGGTGAAATGAGTTTTGTTGGCCCGCGACCGGAGCGTCAGGTCTTTGTTACCGATTTGGAAGAATGCATCCCTTATTATGCACTTCGGCATACGGTGAAACCGGGCTTGACGGGCTTGGCTCAGGTGAAATACCGCTACGGAGCGACAAAAGAAGATGCCTTAGAAAAACATCAATATGATTTGTATTATGTTAAGCATTTATCCTTGTTTTTTGACCTTTCTATCATGTTTGCCACGGTTCGGGTTGTTTTGAGGGGTTTGGGCGCGCGATAACCTTGCCTTCCATTCTGAGCTAGAACGCAATCTATTGCTTTTTCTTGAAGCGTTTTGTTATCCTACTGCTGTATTTGGTTTTGGCACTTTTCAGACGTGAACCGTGGGAATAAAATACCTCATGTTTGTAGCGTTTCTCCCTTTTTTTCAAATAAGATCATGCGTAAATTTCTGAAGTATGAAGTATAAAGTATAAGGAGATCAGTGTATGCCTAAAGGTACAGTAAAGTGGTTTAATGCCAGTAAGGGGTTTGGCTTTATCGAACGCGAAGATGGCGGAGATGTCTTTGTACATTTTTCAGCCATTCAGGACGAAGGCTTTAAATCGCTTGATGAAGGACAGTCCGTTGAATTTGAGATTACCAGCGGTGCAAAAGGAGACCAAGCGGCGAATGTTATAAAGCTGTAGCTGTTCTCTTCAATCCACACTTTGTTTTTAAAAAAAAATCTTCCTTGATTTGCTTCGGGGAAGATTTTTTTTGTTTTAATTTGTTTTAGATAGAGATATCTTTGAAATCGGGGATTTCTGTTTGCATAAATTTTTTGAGTTTTTTGAGTAGGTTTTTTTCGATTTGGCGTACGCGCTCTTTTGAAATTCCGTATTTTTTGGCGAAGGTTTCCAAGGTTTTGGGATCTTCAGACAGGACGCGGTTGGAAATAATATCTGCTTCTCTGGCTTTAAGTTGTTTTGAAAAAAGTGCAAGTTTTGATTGGAAAAGAGTTTTGAGCTGTTTGTTGGCGAGATGTGACTCTGTGTCTTCCTGATGTGAAGGGAGTAGGTCGCCATAGGATGTATTGCCTTCTTCTCCGACAGGGGTGCTTAGCGAAATTTCGTGTCCCTCAAGCCGTTGAGTCATTTCGATGACTTCTTTTTCTTTGACGTTTAACTGATCTGCAAGTAATTTGGGTGTGACAGCCATGCCTTTTTTTTCGAGTGCTTCCCGTTCTTTTGAAAGTCTAAAGAAGAGCTTCCGCTGGGCTTCTGTGGTGCCGATGCGTACCAATCGCCAGTTTTGTAGGATGTGTTTTAGGATGTAGGCACGAATCCACCATGCGGCATAAGTGGATACCCGTACATTTTTGTAAGGGTCATATTTTTTCACCGCATGCATGAGTCCTACATTGCCTTCTTGAATTAAATCCATGGTGTTGAAGGGCAGTTTTTTATACTCCATCGCGATGGAAACAGAGAGACGTAAATGAGAAAGAATCAGTTGTGTGACCGCATCAAGATCGCCTTTTTCTTGAAATCGAACGGCAAGTGCATGTTCCTCCTCACGGCTTAAAAAAGGGTATTTTCGGACCTCCACAAGGTAGCCATGAAGTGGATCGTAACCGGAGAGACTGCGATCATTTACTTGAGAGGGAATTTCTGGATTTTGTGGCGGATGGTCTCCGTCTCGTTTGTCATTCATCCTGGGTGATCTCAAGGGGCTGAAATTTGGAATTGGGCGGAAGTACTTTTGAAAAATACCTGAATAAGCTCTGTGTTTTCAAGTGGTTTTCTGGCGGAATTTTTTTCGTTATTTTAATTTTATGATCTATTCCTTGCATTCATATCAAATGTAGGTCTTTTTTTTTTGAATTCAAGGCCAGACTTAATCAGAGGTGCTATAAAGCGCAAGTCGAACTTGCGAGATTTTTTGAAACGTTATACCCTCACGCCACATGGGGTGGAGCCATGACATGGTCTGAGTTGAGAACGAATCTGTGGAAGGAGCAATGGTGGGACATTTCGAAAAAGACTTGGATGCGCTGAAAGAAAAAATCCTGAAAATGGGGGCTTTTGTCGAAACACAAATTGCAAGCTCGATTAAATGTCTTGTTGAAACAGATCTGACGTTGGCCCGTCAAACGATTCAAAATGATCATCTTGTTAATGCAATGGATGTTGCGATTGATGACGAATGTCTTCGTTTGCTTACCTTATATCAACCCAGTACACACGATTTACAGTTTATCACCACGGCCATGAAGATTACCTCAGCTTTGGAACGTGTGGGTGACCTTTCGGAGGATATCTGTGAGCGCGCAATTGCGCTTTCTCGTGAGCCACTTTTGAAACCTTATATTGACTTGCCGCGTATGGCGGAAGCTGCGCAAAAAATGGTGAGTGAAACCTTAGATGCTTTTGTCAATAAAGATGCGACTCTGGCAAGAAAAGTGTGTGGTGATGATGCTTTCATTGATGATTTATCCGCTCAGATTTTCCGAGAGTTGATCTCATATATGGTGGGAGATCGTCGTAGTATTGCACGAGCGATTCACATTAGTTTTGTCTCAAAGTACATTGAGTGCATTGGAGACCACGCAAGTGATATTGCCGAAATGGTGGTCTATCTCGTGGAAGGTAAAGTCATTCGTCACACGGTCATCGAACCCATTCAATAAGGTTTTTTCTGTGCGCGTGTTCCTTTTTCCAAGATCGCAATAGATCCTTTATTTCTCATAGCAGTCCCTCGTGAAGCACCTTCTTTAGTTTCTTATTTTGTGTGATCTTGACAGCATTGCCCTGCTTTCATATAATATCCGGCTGATGCAAAAGGTGCCTACAATGAATATTCAAGTACAAGAGATTCCTTCTGAGGGACTTCACCTTTCTTATGAGATGAGTCCGCTCGTGTGGAATTCAGAGGAGAAGGGTCATTCTTTCCTTGAGTCCGCTCAGATTGTTTTGGATGTTTTGAAACATGGTGAGGGCGAAGTCTATATTTCTGGCACGCTTTCCACTCGGGTTCAAGGTGAGTGTAGCCGTTGTACGGAAGCCCTGAGTCTTCCCATTTTATCGCGTTTCCACTTGGACTATGTTCCTTCTCCAGACAAATTTGCTGCGGGTGAAGTGGCTTTGTCTTCCGATGCACTTGATCTCAATTATTATGAGGGGGATGAGATCAATGTTGATGAGGAAATAAGGGGACAGTGTTTGCTCGCAGTCCCCATGCATTCGCTCTGTCAGGCAAATTGTCAAGGGCTTTGTCCGCAGTGTGGGGTCGATTTAAACAAAGGCAGTTGCCAATGCCGTTCTGAGCCTGTTGATTTGCGATGGGCCGCGCTGGAAAAATTCAAATATAAGGAAAATAATGCCAAATCCAAAACATAAAACTTCAAAATCGCGGCGGGATAAAAGACGTACCCACAAAAAACTAAGTCCTCCAAACACTGTTCTTTGTCCACAATGTCATGAAGCCAAATTGCCCCATCAAGTTTGTCTGAGCTGTGGGACCTATAACCGCCGCCAAGTCATTGAAGTCACTGATTAGACGGATCTGATTTAAATGCACGGAGCGTTCTTCCTCGCTCCTGAAGTGAAACCAAAATCATGAAAATTGCTGTAGATGCGATGGGGGGGGATGATGCGCCCGCGGCCATTGTCGAGGGTGCAGTTCTTGCCGCTCGCGAATATGATGTTGCCCCTATTTTAGTCGGTGATGAAGCCGAAATAAAAAAAGCCCTTTCCATTCATAATGTAATGGGGCTCCCTATTTCGGTGGTGCATGCCTCACAGCGTGTTGAGATGCACGAAGCGCCTTCCCTTGCCATTCGTAAGAAAAAAGATTCCTCTATTTCAGTCGCCACAGGTCTTGTAAAATCGGGTGAAGCCGTGGCCGTGATTAGCGCAGGCAACACCGGTGCAAGCATGGCAACGGGTTTGCTATATCTGAGACCCTTAAGCTGTGTGGAGCGTCCGGCCATTGCGACACCGCTTCCGACCTTAAAGGGCACAGCGATCATGATTGACGTGGGTGCAAATGTGGATTGCAAACCCACCCATCTTTTTCAGTTTGCAATTATGGGTAGTATCTACGCAGAAGAAATTTTCGGGATTGTTAACCCTAAGGTGGGTCTGCTGAGTATTGGTGAGGAAGAAAGTAAAGGCAACGAGCTGACAAAAGAAGTGTTTAAGATGTTGAAACAAAGTCGATTAAATTTTGTCGGAAATGTCGAGGGGCGAGACGTTTATTCTGGCGAAGTGGATGTCATTGTGTGTGACGGTTTTACAGGCAATGTTGCACTTAAAATTTCTGAAGGTTTATCCGAAGCCATGCGTCAGTTTTTGAAACAAGAAATATTGGCGTCTACATTGGGGAAAATAGGCTATGCTCTGCTTGGTTCCTCTTTTGCTCGATTTAAAAAGAAAGTTGATTATGCAGAATACGGTGGCGCGCCCCTCTTAGGTCTTGATGGGGTCAGTATTATTTGTCACGGACGCTCTTCTCCAGAAGCCATCAAAAATGCCATACGTGTGGCCAAAGAGTCCTATCGCCGGGGTGTGGCGCGTCATATCAAAGAACAGATTGAAGCCCATATGAATCAGGTTTCCTGAGGGACGTTTTAATGCAGGTTCAAATTCTTGGAAATGGCGCTTATGCCCCAAAGACCATTCTGACGAACCATGATCTTGAAAAAAAGATCGATACTTCTAACGAATGGATCGTGGCACGGACAGGGATTCGAGAACGCCATATTGCCGCAAAAGATGAGGCAACCTCTGATTTGGCTGTCCATGCCGCACGAAAGGCCCTTGAACAGGCCGGGGTCGCCCCAATGGATGTCGATCTTGTTATTGTTGCGACGTCCATGCCCGATATGTTTTTCCCTTCTACGGCCTGTATTGTTCAAGAAAAACTGGGGGCTAAAAATGCGGCGGCCTTTGATCTTTCTGCGGCCTGTTCTGGTTTTATTTATGCCCTTTCGGTCGGAGAGCAGTATGTGCGCTCTGAGACCTATCGCCATGTCCTGGTGATTGGTGCAGAGGTCATGTCTCGTTTGACCAATTGGCAGGATCGCGGGACTTGTGTTTTGTTTGGAGACGGTGCGGGCGCGGTTTTACTTGGGCCTGCTAATGAGGGGCGTGGCATTCTTTCTGTGCATCTGCATACGGATGGTGCGCTCTGGGATCTCATTTGTGTGCCAGGCGGCGCTGGCGCAATACCACCCTCTGAAAAGGTCCTTGTTGAATGTTTGAATACCATTCACATGAAGGGCAGTGAAACCTTTAAAATCGCGGTAAGAAACCTTGAAAATGTGGCTTTGGAAGCACTTCATGCCAATGATATGAGTATTTCTGATGTTGACTGGTTGGTCCCCCATCAGGCCAATATCCGTATCCTGAAGGCGGTTGCTGCCCGTCTGAAAATTTCGAAAGAAAAAATGGTTGTGAATTTAGATCGTTATGGTAATACTTCGGCGGCTTCTATTCCACTGGCTTTTGACGAAGCGGTGAATGATGGCCGTATCAAACGAGGAGATTCGATTCTTTTTCTTGCGTTCGGAGGTGGCTTAACCTGGGGCGCTGCGGTGGTGAACTATTAGTTTTTTAATTTTTAAGAGCCTTGTATGTGATGAAGGAGTCTCAATTGGATAAAAATTTTTTAGAGGGCGCAGCACTTATTTTGGGGGCATCCAGCGGTTTTGGTGAAGCCACTGCATTGGAGCTTGCGGCATCGGGTATGGATATTATCGGTGTGCATCTCGACCGAAAAGGAACGATGCCCAATGTTGAGCGCATTATTGCTGCAATCGAAAAAAAAGGGCGACGTGCGCTCTTTTTTAATCTGAATGCCGCCAGTGCCGAAAAACGAAAAGAAGTGCTGGATAAGCTTGAATTAGAGGGGATGACCGTGCGTGTCTTGCTTCATTCTCTGGCCTTTGGATCTTTAAAACCCTTGATTGCGGAGACGGCAAAAAAAGCGATCAGTCAATCACAAATGGAGATGACCATTGATGTCATGGCCAACAGCCTTGTTTATTGGACACAAGATTTAGTGCAGCGAAAGTGCTTTGATCGTGGGGGACGTATTTTTTGCCTCACCTCGGCAGGAGGTTCCCGGGTTTGGCCCTCTTATGGAGCGGTTTCGGCAGCAAAATCTGCGATTGAATGTCATGTCAGGCAGCTTGCCTTGGAGTTGGGGCCGCACGAAATTTCGGTGAATTCCATTCGAGCAGGTGTGACGGATACCCCGGCTTTGCGGAAAATTCCAGGGAATGAAGAAATGATTCGTCTTGCAAAAGAAAAGAATCCCTGGGGACGTTTGACCACACCTGAAGATGTTGCGGGTGTTATTTCACTGCTCTCACATGCAAAAGCAAAGTGGGTGACGGGCAATGTGATCGGGGTGGATGGTGGAGAATTTATTGTCGATTAACGCTGGCGTTCTTTCTTGGGCTTTGTATTGACTTTGTTTTTCTTTTTGATCAAAATTAGTGCTCATTTTTTGGATGTAAATTCATGAATATTGCGTTTCTTTTTCCCGGTCAGGGATCACAATCTGTGGGCATGGGAAAAGCCCTTTTTGAGCAATTTGAGTTGGCCCGTGGTGTTTTTGCAGAGGCTGAAAATGTCTTGGGCTGGGATGTTGCGGATCTTTGTTTTAATGGGCCTGAATCTAAACTCAATCAAACCGAGTTTACGCAGCCAGCGCTCTTAACGACCAGTATTGCAGCCTGGCGTGTCTTGGGTTCACCCATTCACTCGGCAACACTTGTTGCGGGACACAGTCTGGGAGAATTTACAGCCTTGGTTGCAGCAGGCGCACTTTCTTTTGCAGATGCGGTGCGTCTCGTACATCTTCGTGGGCGATTTATGCAGGAGGCCGTGCCTGAAGGAAAAGGTGCGATGGCGGCCATTATCGGGATGAAGCGGGAGGCTGTTGAAGCCATTTGTGCACAGGTTTCGGTGGATTCAGCACTTGTTTCTCCGGCAAACTATAATGGTCCCAGTCAAATTGTGCTTTCAGGGGAAATCAATGCGGTCAAACGTGCGATGGTTTTGGCGAAAGAGTCAGGGGCAAAATTGGCAATCCAACTTGCCGTGAGTGTTCCTTCTCATTCTCCCTTGATGCGTAAAGCGTGTCTGCGTCTTTCAGATGAGTTGGACAAAATTTCGGGTTTAGATCTTCAAAAGCCGCTCGTTAATAATTTGGCGGCAGAAGTCACTGAGACTTGGAAAGTCGCTAAATCAGCATTGGTTGATCAATTGTCTTCTCCTTTGCTTTGGCATGAGACGATAACCCGTATGAAGGATACTGGAGTGGATCAGTTTATTGAGGTCGGTCCGGGGCGTGTGCTCTGTGGGCTCCTGAAGCGCATTGATCGTCGTGCGAAGGTCATGCCCGTAGAAGACCCCGAAGGGATAGAAAAGGCTTTATCGCTCTTAAACCAGAAGGTCGAGTCTGTTTGAACTTAAGGAGGATAAATCTTTGGAAATGAAAGGCAAAATCGCCTTGGTAACCGGGGGCGCTCAAGGCATCGGTAAAGCGATTTGTGAGACTCTTGCGGCATTTGGGGGGACTGTGATAGTCTCCGACCTAAATCTTTCTGGTGCTGAAAAAACAGCTTCTGAATTAAGCGATAAAGGCTATACAGCATCCGCTGCTGAGGTGAATGTCGCAGATGCCGATTCGGTAAAACGGATGGCGGCTGATATTCGTTCTCAGTATGGAAAGCTTGATATTCTTGTGAATAACGCGGGCATCACAAGAGATACCTTGCTGATGCGGATGAAGGATGCGGATTGGGACGCGGTGCTTTCTGTAAACCTGAAGGGGGTTTTTCAGTGTATGAAGGCAGTGCTTCCGATGATGTCGAAACAGCGTTATGGACGGATCATTAATATTTCATCTATTGTTGGCGTGATTGGTAATGCAGGACAGGCCAACTACGCGGCCTCGAAGGCGGCCGTGATTGGGCTGACAAAGACTGTGGCGAGAGAATATGCAGCGCGTGGCATTACGGTTAACGTTGTTGCACCGGGTTTTATCGAGACGGCGATGACCGCTGACTTGCCCGAAGCCATTCAAGCGGATTTGAAAAAACAAATCCCGCAAGGGAAATTGGGACAGCCTTCTGATATTGCGGATGCCGTCTGTTTTTTTGCATCAGATCAGGCTGCTTATGTGACCGGGCAGGTCTTGCATGTGAATGGAGGAATGTACATGGGGGGATAAATCCCCTTATTTTCAAGCGGGAGACTTTCTTGCGTATTTGCAGAGCCACCCGATTTTAGTAACCAAACTTTTAAGGAGGAACAGTCCATTGGCGATAGAAGAGCAGGTCAAAAAAATTATTTCTGAGCAACTGGGTGTTGAAGCAGGAGAAGTGGTATCCGGTGCATCTTTTGTGGAAGATCTGGGTGCGGATTCTTTGGATACCGTAGAGCTTGTGATGGCATTTGAAGAGGCTTTTAATATTGAGATTCAGGATGAGGATGCTGAAAAAATCCTTACCGTCCAGAGCGCCATTGATTATATCCAGAACAAAGTTTAAACCCGATGAATTATTACAAAGACGAAGCCCCGTCGGCCCTTCGCAGAAGACGTGTTGTTGTGACGGGTTTGGGCATGGTTTCTCCACTCGGAATTGGCGTTGCGTCTTCTTGGAAGGCGCTCTTGGCAGGCGAATCTGGCATTGATCGAATCACGCATTTTGACGTGAGTGACTACCCCTGTCAGATTGCGGGAGAACTTAAGGGTTTTAAACCCAGCGATTTTATCAGTGCTAAAGAAGTTAAAAAAATGGATACCTTTATTCACTTTGCCGTTGCCGCTGCCCGTATGGCGGTGGAGGATGCCGATTTTAAGGTGTCTCCCGAAAATGCCGAGGCTTTAGGGACTTATGTCGGCTCGGGTATTGGGGGGTTGCAGGCGATTGAAAAATGGCATACGGTCTTATTGGAGAAAGGGCCGAAACGTGTAACGCCTTTTTTTATTCCGATGACGATCATCAATTTGGCTTCGGGTCAAATTGCAATTGCATTGGGAGCAAAGGGGCCGAATTCCTGTGCGGTGAGTGCTTGTGCAACGGGGAATCACTGTATTGGAGATGCTTTTCGCATCATCCAGCGTGGAGAGGCCGATGCGATGTTGGCGGGTGGCGCAGAGGCTGCGATTACACCCTTGGGCATGGCAGGTTTTGCAGCGTCTCGTGCACTTTCTCTTCGAAATGACGCCCCTCAAAAAGCAAGCCGACCCTTTGACAAAGATCGAGACGGTTTTGTGATGGGCGAGGGGGCAGGCGTTGTGATGTTGGAGTCTTTGGAAACAGCAGAAGCACGTGGTGCTCATATCTATGCCGAGGTGATGGGTTACGGGATGACAGCCGATGCCTACCATATGACCGCGCCGCCCGTTGGCGGGGAGGGGGCCGTGCGTTGCATGAATCTGGCTTTGAACGATGCCGGAATTGCTGCTGACCAGGTCGACCATATCAATGCCCATGCCACATCCACAATGGCGGATGCCATTGAAACGGCTGCGATAAAAACCGTTTTTGGTGAGCACGCCGTAAAGCTTGCGATTAGCGGTACAAAATCGATGACGGGCCATCTTTTAGGCGCGGCAGGGGGGATCGAAGCCATCTTCTCTATTTTGGCCATTCGAGACCAAGTCGTGCCCCCGACCATTAACTTAGATCATGCCGATCCACTGTGTGATCTGAACTACACCCCTCTCAAGGTAGTCAAACAAAATATTTCGACTGTGCTTTCCAATTCTTTTGGTTTTGGTGGGACGAATGCGGCGCTCTGCTTTCAAAAATTTACTGCTTAATTTTTTTCCATCAATGTCATGAAACCCAAATCCCTTTCATTTCTCGAAACAGCACTTTCTTATATCTTTCGTAACCCCAGCTTGCTGCAACAGGCTTTGACGCATAAATCGTATGTGAACGAAACAAAAGAAAAAGATCGAAAAGATAATGAGCGCTTCGAGTTTTTAGGGGATGCCGTACTTGATTTGGTCATGTGTCAGGAACTCGTTGAGCGTTTTCCTGCGCTGCCCGAAGGGGATCTTTCTAAAATGAAGGCCAAGATGGTGAGTGAAGCGGTTTTGGCTGGAGTTGCGCGACAAATTAACCTAGGGGCTTATCTCTTTTTGGGTAAGGGAGAAATCCAGAGTGAAGGCCAAGAAAAACCTTCGCTGCTTTCCGATGCTTTAGAAGCCTTAATCGCCGCGATTTATTTGGATTCGGGTTCTCACAATGGCTTGAGTGAAGCACGTCGTGTTATTTTAACGCTATTTTTCGAGGTGATGCAGACTTTGACAGGAGGTGAGCTACTTTTTGATTATAAGACCACGCTGCAAGAATATTCACAAAAGAAATTTGCGTCATTGCCCGTCTATCGTCTGATAAATGAGAGTGGCCCAGACCATGAAAAGCAGTTTGAAGTGGGGGTCTTTGTGGACGAAAGCTTATGCGGGATTGGTCTTGGGAAAAGCAAAAAAGTAGCTGAGCAAGAAGCAGCGCAGAAAGCACTTTCAGAAATTAAGACGCAATAGCTTCTATTTTTTGAGGGGAGGAGATACGCGCCCGTCTTTTTTCTCCTACCCGGAATCATTCAGAAGGTTTTTTAGCTCAGACATAAATTGATTGACATCTTTAAATTCTCGATAGACTGAAGCAAAACGCACATAGGCAACCTGATCAAGAATGTGTAGTTGCCGCATCACTTCTTCCCCGACAATTCGACTCTCAACCTCATTCACGCCGCGTTCCTGGATTGCTTTTTCAATGCGTGTGACGACGGATTCTAGTTGGTCAATGCTGACCGGACGTTTTTCGCAGGCTTTGGTGAGTCCTGAAAAAATTTTTTGACGATCAAAGGGTTCGCGTCGTCCGTCCTTCTTGACCAGCATGGGCAAGTTTTCCTCGATGCGTTCATAGGTGGTAAAGCGTCTTTTGCACTTTAAGCATTCTCGTCTTCGGCGGATGGTTTCGCCTTCTTTACTTAAACGAGAATCGACAACCTTATCGTCAAAACTGCTGCAAAAGGGACAGTGCACAGGATTTTCCTATCGTGTAAAAGGGAATCGTTTACAGAGGGCTTCTGCTTCGGTCTGAACTTGTTTCAGCACGTCTGCATCTTTTCTATTTTTTAGGACGGTATTGATCAGGCTTGCGATCTCCGCCATCTCACTTTCTTTCATGCCGCGTGTCGTGACAATGGGGGTGCCGAGGCGAATTCCACTGGCATGTACGGGCGGGCGTTGATCGAAGGGTACGGCATTTTTATTGACCGTGATCCCCGCCGTATCCAAAGCCTCATCGGCTTCCTTGCCTGTAATGCCTTGTTCTGTGAGATCGACAAGCATTAAATGGGTATCTGTCCCGCCCGAAACAATTTGATAGCCTTTAGAGATGAGCGATTCAGCCAGTGCTGCCGCATTCTTTACGATTTGTTGCTGATAGCGGATAAAATCCTCGGAAAGGGCCTCTTTAAAGGCAACAGCCTTTGCAGCGATCACATGCATTAAAGGACCGCCTTGAATCCCCGGAAAAACAGATTTATCGACCCCTTTCGCAAACTGTTCTTTACAGAGAATCATCCCGCCACGCGGGCCACGCAGGGTTTTGTGTGTGGTTGTTGTCACAAAATCGGCGTAAGGGACGGGAGAAGGATGGACTTTTGCAGCGACCAAGCCCGCAATATGTGCCATATCTACCATTAAGTAGGCGCCCACGCTGTCGGCGATTTCTCTAAAGCGTTCAAAGTCGAGTGTGCGAGAATAGGCCGAAGCCCCAACGACAATCATTTTGGGGCGTTCCGCTTCGGCTTGTTTGGCGGCATCATCGTAATTGATCCGGCCTGTTTCTTTTTCCACACCGTAGGACGTTGTTTTGTAAAGCTTTCCAGAAAAATTGACTTTAAAGCCGTGCGTGAGATGTCCCCCGTGGGCGAGACTCATACCCATAATTTTATCCCCGGGTTTAAGCACAGAAAAATAAACACCCATGTTGGCCTGAGAGCCGGAATGGGCTTGCACGTTCACATGTTCTGCACCAAAAATCTCTTTGGCACGCGCAATAGCGAGTGTTTCGATGACATCCACATATTCGCATCCACCATAATAGCGTTTTCCCGGATAACCTTCGGCGTATTTATTGGTGAGTAATGAGCCTTGTGCTTCCTGTACCGCTCGGCTGACCACATTTTCTGAGGCGATTAAGACAATCTTTTTATCTTCCCGTTCGGTTTCTTGTGTGATCGCGGTTTCAACGGCCGGATCAAATTTTTTTAAAGGGATCCCTTTTTCCACTTTTGATTTTCCTTATCGGAGATGAGTCATGACTTGCTTGATTGATATCGCTGCTTTTTAGAGCGCGTTCAATTTCTTGCAGTTTGTCTAGTCGCCTTTGATGACGACCCCCTTCAAAAGGGGTTTTGAGCCAGAGGGTGACAATGGAGAGGGCGACATCCAGATCCAGTACCCGTGCACCCAAAATGAGGATATTGGCGTCATTGTGACGTCGGCTGGCTTCTGCTGTTTCCAAATTATGACAGAGCGCTGCGCGCACTCCTGGCAGCTTATTGGCGACGATGGACATGCCAATACCCGTGCCGCAAATGAGTATGCCGTGGTCGTCAAGGCCCTCAGAAATCCGACTTGCAGCTTTTAGCGCGTAATCTGGATAATCGACAGAAGAATCCCCGTCTGTTCCGAGATCGACCGTCTCGATCTGGTTTTCGGAAAGATATCGGAGGATTTGGCTTTTGCAGTCGAAGCCTGCGTGATCTGAAGCAAGGATTACTCTCATCTTAGTTCCTAAGTCGCGATGGTATCGAATCACCTATTTTGTGTCAAGCGAAATTGGGAGGATTTTCTGCGATCCCCCTCGTAAGCTGTATTGACAAAAAATCCTGCTTCAATTAGAGTGACTTTCAGGATTTTTGGGGAGAACATTCAGATGATCACTGGGAAACACGAAGCGATTAAAATTACGGTAAAAGCGGGGGAGTCCTTTCAAATCAAAGTTTGGGAAGATCGCACAAAAGGGCATCGTTGGGTTCCGTCTTACGATACTTCTCTGCTCCGAGTGCTCAGCGATGAATATGAGCGGATGCGTAATATTCGGGTGACTGATTCTGGAATGCATTATTTTGAGTTCCTTGGCATGAAGCCGGGGACGGCCCTGATTGATTTTGAATCCCGTTACGGGTGGAAATTTTCAGCCGATAATCATCTCTCGTATGAGGTTATCATTACCAACTAGTTTTTGAATTTCAATGGTCCCATCGTCTAGTGGTTAGGACGTTGGCCTCTCACGCCGAAAACACGGGTTCGATCCCCGTTGGGACTACCACCATCCTATTGCGGCTTCAGTTTTTTCCTTTTTAGATTTCTAAGCACAAAGGCCAACTCATCACGTATTTTTGAGTCTTGATCAAGTGTTTGAGCAAGGCCCGGGTCTGCTGCAAAACCAATTGATATAAGTGATATTTCACGGCTTAACACGGCACTAAAATAACTCGATGTCATCTGTTTCTTGTTTGCTCTCGGTCTCTGAAGCCTGAAGTGCTTCTTCTACGGATGCCCCTGCTAAAAGGGCGTCAAACATACGTTTATCAGATTCGGTTGGGTATTTTGAGCGGATCTTCTCTTGAAGACTTTTCCACTCAGAAGGATTAAAGAGGCGTTCCGAATCTCCCACTAATTCAGACAAAGAAGATAAGCTATTGCAGACATGATTAAGGCGTTGGCTTAACTTGTCATAAAATTGGAAAGCGACGATGGCAGACTGCATTTGAGACGAAATCATGTGGCTGTTTTTCAGAATAGTGTTTTTTTCTTTGGTGTCAGACAAGGCTGTGCCAGCCTTGTCGATAAACGATGCACTTTGCGCCATGGAAGTAAAAGAGTCGGTCAATGCACTGACAGAGTCTGTCCCCTCATTCATTGCGCGGTCAATTTGCGCGACAGATAAGCTTAGCATCATGACGGTTTCTTTGATTTGGCTCCAATCTAGATCAGGTCTGTTTGTCGTCGATTTTAGTGGATTTTCAGGCATTGTCATTCCTTAGCTTTCTTGGGGAGATTCCTATAATGACTCGGCGGGTCAAGCTTAGGTTTCTCCAATTTTTAGTGGGATACTGGGAATAAAGCTGATGTATTTTAGGATAGCACGAAACGACAAAATCGGACAGTAAAGGCGATCAAATATTTGTGCCCAAGCTTGAATGATCCTTCATCCCTGTGCGAGACGTTCCCTTCGCAATTTTTTCAGAATGAGCAATGCTTCCACAATCATCCAAATTTCCAGGATGAGGATGGCGGTGCCAATCAATATCGTCATCCAGTTTGCGGAGGCATTTGCTGTGTTGACTTCTGAGATCCAGGTGAGGATGTTGTAGATCATTGCCCCTGTTGTGATGGTCACGAGAAAAACCATGGGAATGGCGATATGAAGCAGCGGTTTTTTATTGCGATAAAGGTAGACAAAAAGTACGAGCAGGGTCATGCCGCCAATGAGTTGATTCGTTGTGCCAAATAAGAGCCAGAGCGGCAGCCAGACTTTGGGGCCTGCCATGACGAGTGGAATCGCAGGTCCCACGGCGATGAGGGTTGCGATGTAGCGATTTTTGAGTATCGGAATTTTAAGGGCACTTCCCAGTTCGGAAACCACAAGACGTTGGATACGCGCCCCAGTGTCCATTGAGGTTGCGGCAAAAGAAATGGCGAGAATGGCCACAAGGGCTTGTGCCCAGGGTCTTGGTAGGAGTAGTGCTTCTAAAAAATGTCCTGCTCCTGCCACGAAATTTGAGATGGCGTTGATTCCTGAGGCGTTCCAGACCTCATATTCAGAACCCCAGTTGGGCAAGCCGGCTGCGACGGCTAAGGTCGCGATTAAGGCTAAGACCCCTTCGCCCAACATACCGCCATAGCCAATAAATCGCGCATCTCCCATTTTATTGAGTTGTTTGGAGGTGGTGGCACTTGCGACGAGACCGTGAAAACCAGAGATGGCACCACAGGCGATGGTCACAAAAATAATTGGAAACAGGGGAGGGGCGCCTTCAGGGTGTAGATTGAGCACGGGTGCGTTCATTTCCGGGTTAAGTATAAAGAGACCCAGAAATAAGGCGATGAGTCCGACAATGAGTTGGTGTGAGTTAATGTAGTCACGTGGTTGTAAGAGTAACCACACCGGCATGAGACTTGCGATCGCGGCGTAAATTAAAAGAAAAACCGCCCAAACAATGACGGGGTTTCCACCCTCACCAATGAGCGGTGTTAGGGAGATGGGAAACATAACCCCGACTGCAACCATGGCGTAGAGGGATAACAGGGCCAAGACGGAGGGGATAAAAATCCCGCCTTTCTTTTTCCTAAAGATGAAGCCGATTAAGATGGCCACGATGATTTCGAAATTGACAGGAATGACAGAGGCGGGGTAGCGGTCAAATAGAATCCCGATGGCAAAAGCAAAGACGGCCAGTACGACCCAGACCAGAAAATAGACGACGATTTGGAACAGGATATGTACGCGGGGATTGATGATTGTGCTTGTCAGTCCTCCAATGGTTTGACCGTCCTTCCGTGCGGAGAGGACGAGCGCACCAAAGTCGTGTACGGCCCCAATGAAGATGGTACCAAAGACAATCCAAAACAAGGCCGGCCCCCATCCCCAGATGACCGCGACCGTGGGGCCAATGATGGGGGCGGCACCCGCGACGGAGGTATAATGGTGCCCCCAAAGAATATGACGGTCCGTCGGGATATAGTCGTAATCGTCTCTGAGTTTCGGATTATGCGCGGGGGTCAATTCACGCTCGGAGAGGCCAAATACCTTTTCGCTGATCCTGCGGGAGTAGCCGCGGTAGCCTAAAAAATAGAAGAGTAGGAGTACGGTGATTGCGATAATGACAGGCATATTCGGTCAAGGGAATCTGTTCATGAAGGATGACATCTTTCCACAGAAGACCCATGCTGTCAATGTCGAAGCGGTTCTGTCTCTTGAGGGATTCTTTCTTGATGAGCAACATTTTGACATTGCCAGAAGCCTATAATATAGTTATGTTTTTTCAGTCGGAGTTGCTGTGGTATGCCTGAGCATCATACGGATTTGACCGAGGACGAAATTGATTATGATCAGGAAGAAGTTCAGTCCGCGAAGGAAGTGGTTCAATTCCTAACCAAAACAGCCAAGACCCTCAAAATTTACCTCCCGAACAACCCCATTCATCAAAAATTTATAAATAGCTTATTCGAAAAGCTGAGTACCCATATTGAATCTTTTGGCCCCCTTCGTCTGAGAGTCAAGCAGTTTGAAATTTTGTGCTCGGGTCAGCAGATTTACGAAAACTTAAATCGTTTGGAAAGTATTGCTTTTCGATTGTTTATCGATGGTTTGCGTGAGTTGTCTTTTTATCCCGGTCTCGAAAAAAAAGAACTGATTACATTTCTAAAAATTATCGGTCAGGAAGAGGATGATGAAGCGGAAGGAGAGGCGGGAGCCGATGACGACATTGTCACACGGCTGTGGGAAAAACATTTGACTCATATTCAGTATATTGTTGTGGATGACCTCAAAGGGGATATGGATGCTGTTGAAACGTGTCGAGAGATGCGTCCGGAGCCCCCAAAACCACAGCAGCTTCAGGCACTGCACCAGCAGGAAGTGGTTTCCCCCGCCCATCTGGTCCCGAAGGGGGTCGATGTCCCTGCCCTGCATATCTTCAAGCTAAGCGAAGAAGAAGTGAGTGCCATTAAACGTGAGTTACGCTGGGAAGAAGAGATTGACATTGTCAATGAGTTGGAAGGCATGCTCTTTGACATTCTCCGTATTGAAACAGATGTCGCCCGTTTTTCAGAAGTACTCGGTATTATTGACAATATTCTTGAAGAGCTCATGTTCAAAGCCGATTTTATTCACGCGCGAAAAATTCTTGAATTTTATTGGGAGATGCTGGATCCAGAAAAAGCACTTTCTGCTGAATTGGTGGATTTACTGAAAAAAGCACTGATACAAGGGGGAAATCCTGAACGAATTGCTTCGATGGATGATGTCCTCAATCGTGTATCTTCTGAAGCCCTGGATCAATTTCTTCCACTGATGGTACTTTTTCAAAAAGAGGTAATTCCTTCGGTGATCGAGCTTTTGGCTGAGGTCAAAGCCATGAAGCCCCGACGTGTGCTTTGCGATATTTTAGTCGAGCTAGCCCAGATGGATGTGAACGCGATTATTGCGTGTTTGCATGACCGGCGTTGGTTTGTCGTCCGTAATTTGATTTATGTCCTGGGTAAAACAGGGGATGCGTGTGTGATCGAGCATTTACCGCAGTTTGTGCATCATGAAGAGCTTAAGGTCCGAAAGGAAGTCCTGCATGTTTTGGATGCGATGAAAAATCCAAAGGCGGATGTGCTTTTGATTGATTTTATTGATGATTCTGAGCTTTCAAATCGTGTCTACGCGATTAAAAGCCTAGTGAAACGAAAGGTTTTAGATACGCTTCCCTTGCTTGTGGCCCTTGTTTCGACAAAGGAATTTGAGATGAAAGCGCTTTATGAAAAAAAAGAGATTTTTTCTGCACTTGCCAAGTTGGGGGGAGATTCCCTTGTGCCAGAGTTTGAAAAACATCTGAAAACGCGTTGGAGTTTATTCAAAAATATTCATGTGGATGAACGTGGGCTTTGCGCGGCAATGGCCTTGCAGCGTCTGGGATCTCCGGCGGCGATTATTGCACTTCAGGGGGGAGGCCAATCGCGAAACAAGGTGATTCGAGAGGCCTGCGAAAAAGCACTTGGGGTATTAGGAGCGGCCTAGCCTGTCGCTCTTTAGGAGTTTTAGGATCATGTTTGCATACGATGAAGCGCGTGCGGACTCAGGAAAGAAACTGGTCAAGCAGTTCTCTATCCTGATTAAGACGGCTCAGATTCACGGCATGGGCAATCTTGCTTTTGATCAGCCCATCGGAAAATTTCATCATACTTTGGAAACGCTGTTTATGGACGATTCTGAAGTGGTCTTGATGCTTGAAGGAGATGCTTTGTTTTTGGGGGAAACGAAGCTCAAGATCGACATCGATGGTTTTTCGAGTTTGATGTTTGTTATCAATGAGATGAAAAAACGTGAGCTTGGCAGCATCGCTTTTTTCAAGGGAATCAGTAAACGAGAAGTGATCACTTTTTGTGTTATTTTTGCGAAACTGGATCTTACTTCGGAAGATCCTTTTGAACGATTTTTACAGGAAAAAGACAAAGCCCATCTTTCAAATCCAGAGATTGAACCTTACGAAGAGATCAAAGAAAAAGATTCTTTAGACGATATATTTAAAGACAAAAAAGAGTTAGCTAAAAAAACCTATGTCTCAACGGTCAGCGCTGTTTCAGAGGTGATGGACAGCTTGAAACTCAAACAGGCCGTTAGTTTAAAACGCTCCAAGCGTGTGGTGCAGTCCATGGTGGATCTCATGTTACAGGAAGATTCTACGTTGCTGGGTTTGACGAATCTCAGAAGCCACGATGAATACACCTACAACCACTCGGTTAATGTCTGTATTTTGTCTTTAGCAATTGGACAGCGTCTGGGCTATCGCAAACGAAATTTAAGCGAACTGGGCATGGCCGCGCTGTTTCACGACCTCGGAAAATATGATATTCCCCTGGAAATTTTAAATAAACCCACCGATTTTACACCGGAAGAATGGGACATCATGCGTAGCCATCCAATTTTGTCGGTCAAGGAATTGGTGCGTTTGAAGGGAATTCACGAGATGGCGGTGAAAGTGGCCATCGGGGCGTTTGAACATCATCTGAATTATGATCTTTCGGGTTATCCCAAACTTGCGACCAAACGGAAACTGTCCCTGGTGGGACGTATTGTGTGTATTGTGGATTGTTATGATGCCTTGACTTCTTCTCGGGTTTACAGCCGTATCCCTTTTGCGCCCGATAAGGCCTTACGTTTTATGTTGAGTCGCTCGGGAAAAGCTTTTGATCCTGTGCTCATGAAGCTATTTGTAAACTCCATTGGGGTATTTCCGATTGGATCGCTTGTTTTGCTCAATACCAAGGAAATCGGTGTCGTTGCTGCGTCGAACCCTAATCCAGAGAAAGGGGATCGGCCTAAAATTCGAATCATTATGGATGCCTCAGGTAATGAGACGGAAGAGCGATTTGTTGATCTCTCCGAAGAAGACAGCCGAGGGCGTTTCATTTTTGAAATTACAAATGTGTTGGATGCGACCCAATATAAAATAGATGTCGGAAGGTACTTCCTTTAATTCCTGAAAGAATTCAGCTTCCCTGGTTTTTGAAATGATAGAAAGTCTATCGCGTACCGGTATGAATAGCAACGATACCGCCGGCTAGGTTTTGGTAGCTGGCATTTTGGAAGCCGGTATTTTCGATTTGTTTTCTGAAAGTCTTCTGGTTAGGGAATTTTCGGATGGAGTCGGGCAGGTATTGATAGATACCTGTTTTATCTCTGGATACCCATGTGCCGATTTTGGGCAGTAGGGAAAAGGAGTAAAAATCGTATATTTTTCGGAAGGGGCGGAAAACCGGGGTTGAAAAATCGAGGCAAGCCATCTTTCCACCGGGTTTGAGTAAGCGGTAGATTTCACTTAAGGCTTGATCAAGGTTGGAAACATTTCTCATGCAAAAACCGGTCAAAATGGCATCGAAGGACTGATCTCGAAAGGGCAGGTGTTCCGCATTGGCGAGCGCGACGGAGACGTGTTTCAAAGCCCGTGATTCAATTTTCTTTTTGCCGATGGAAAGCATGGGTTTATTGAGGTCGGAGGCGATGACAAATCCGCCTTCTCCAAGTCGTTCTGCTGCTAAGATGGAAAGGTCGGCTGTGCCGGAACCAATATCAAGCACTTTGTGCTCAGGTGCAATATCAAGCAGGTCGAGGGTCTTTTTTTTCCATGAATGGTGAAGCCCAAGGGAGAGCAAGCTGTTATTCAAATCGTAATAGTGCGCGATGGAGCTGAACATTTTTTGTACGGTTTTTTCTTTGTCTAAGGCGGTTTGTGTCACGATTTTCCTTTGGTTGTTTAAAACGGAGACAAGCTGAGTGAGGTTTCGATGCTTGTCCAGCTGTGAATTTTTTTTCAGTTTTTATAAACGGATGTGTGGAGGGAAGTCAAGCCGGAGAAAATGGTTTTGTCGTGTGATGTGGTGGTCTCTCCGTTTGAATGTCGGCTTAAAAGCCGACATTCAAACGTGCGGTATACATGGGCAGGTCGCCGAAATCTGCTTGAAAAACAAAGTTGATGAGCGCCAGAGAAATCTTCGCACCGACAAAGGGTTTTGCTACATTTATTTTTTCTTTAAATTGAAATGGCGTGACTTTTTCTTCACTGTCGATCCAAACCTGTCCGTACCCTGCATAGGGGGTGACAAAGAGAAAGCCTTTGCTGATAGAGATGTCGGCCCCCATGGTTTCCAAATTAAGGTCATCCACGCCGGACAAGGTGGTATAAGATCCTCGAATTGCAAGAGCGGGTAAAGCCGCGTTTCCTGAAAGGATGGCCCATTTTATTTCCCCTCCGATCACTTTAATGTTGGAACTGGGGAGCTTTGTATAGCTTGCACCGATGTCAAAACCGAAGGGTAATCCCTTTTGAAGATGGATACGTGGCAATACAAGGGTATCCGGTGGGTTGTCTGTGATGACGTTTCTCCAGAGCCCTTTGTCGATATCGATGACCGTGACTTCTATCCCGATATCAAATCCTAAAATACCAAGGGGTTCTGCGGGGGCCAGGGGCAAGTAGCTAATCGCAAGCCCTATTTCTTTTGAAAAATCTTTGAAAATTGGTGCTGAAATGGAAGATTTAATCTCAATATCAAGTTCTCCGGCAGATACGGGACGACTGAAAACGATAAGTGTTATGAGAAGGGTAAGCCAGATCGTAGTGCCTTTTATTGTGGGTGACATGAATGGGTTCTCCTTATAATAATTGACTACTTGCTCACGTAATATGTGGGGGATCAATTTTCAATCCAGTATATCAGAATTTCTTCTTGACAAAACAAGACTTAGGCCCTAGAATTAGCCGTTTGTTTGGCTAGGTGACTCTTTTGTCGTTTTTTGTTGAGATGCCTTTGGGACATAAATTTCTTCAAATGCAAACCGTAGGTCTATATATCATAGTCATTTTTTAAATGTAAAGAATCCGTCACCAGGCTGAAGGCTGGCGTAGCTCAGTTGGCAGAGCAGCTGATTTGTAATCAGCAGGTCGGGGGTTCAAATCCCTTCGCCAGCTCTGGATTTTTTGTCGAGGTTGGATCGATACAATTTGGAAGACGGAGACAAAGATTTAGAGACGTAAAATAATGATATTTTTTTGATGTGGGGAGGTACCCGAGTGGACAAAGGGAGCAGACTGTAAATCTGCCGCTTCCGAGCTACGGAGGTTCGAATCCTCCCCTCCCCACCAGTCAAATGAATTTTGCGGGAATAGCTCAGTGGTAGAGCGCTAGCCTTCCAAGCTGGATGTCGCGGGTTCAAATCCCGTTTCCCGCTCCAAGATAGCCAAGGGGCTTATGGTGTTTGTTTTTTTGTCGAACCTAAGTGTTGATTGAGGGCGTTTGTTAAGGCTTGTAATGTTGGGGGCTGTTCTTGTGCCCTTGTAGCTCAGTCGGTAGAGCACATCCTTGGTAAGGATGAGGTCACCGGTTCAAATCCGGTCAAGGGCTTTTTTGTGTGCCGTGCCACGTAGAGAAGAAATGCTAGACGAGAAGGTGGATCGATGTTATCTTTGTCCGAAATTAAGGGCTTGTCCTGAGTATTGGAGCCATTTAGCTTGGATATTCCGTTTTTTGTAGTTGTTTGTTTAATTTAAGAGGAGATTGAGATGGGTAAGGCGAAGTTTGAGCGGACGAAGCCGCATGCGAATATAGGGACGATTGGTCATGTGGATCACGGGAAGACGACCTTGACCTCCGCAATCACAAAGGTTTTGTCAGAGAAAGGCTCTGCCGAATACCTAGCCTATGACTCGATTGATCGCGCACCGGAAGAGCGAGAACGTGGTATTACCATCGCCATTGCACATGTTGAATACGAGACGGAAAAAAGACACTATGCGCACGTTGATTGCCCCGGTCATGCCGACTACGTGAAAAACATGATCACCGGTGCTGCACAGATGGACGGTGCGATTTTAGTCGTCTCCGCGGCAGATGGCCCCATGCCGCAAACGCGGGAACACATTCTGCTTGCGCGTCAGGTGGGTGTGCCTTTCATCGTTGTTTACCTGAACAAAGCCGATCAAGTGGATGATGAAGAGCTGCTCGAGCTCGTAGAATTAGAAGTGCGTGAACTGCTTTCAAAATATGATTTTCCGGGAGACGACATTCCCGTTATCATCGGTTCCGCCTTAAAAGCCTGCGAAGGAGACACGGGCCCCATGGGAGGAGAATCCATCTTAAAACTGATGGATGCCGTTGATAGTTACATTCCCACGCCAAAACGGGAAATAGACAAACCTTTTATTATGCCCATTGAAGACGTCTTCTCGATTTCAGGGCGTGGTACTGTCGTGACAGGGCGTATCGAAAAAGGCGTTTGCAAGGTAGGCGACGAAATAGAAATTGTTGGTATCACCGACACGCAAAAAACAGTCGTTACCGGTGTAGAAATGTTTCGCAAGATTTTGGATCGAGGTGAAGCCGGAGACAACGTGGGCGTCTTAGTGCGTGGAACCAAGAGAGAAGAAGTTCAGCGTGGCATGGTGCTTTCGAAGCCGGGAAGCATCACCCCGCACACCGTATTTAAAGCGGAAGCCTACATCCTGACGAAAGAAGAAGGCGGTCGTCACACCCCGTTTTTTAACGGCTATCGTCCACAGTTTTACTTGAGAACGACCGACGTCACCGGTATTGCGAAGTTGAACGAAGGTGTTGAAATGGTGATGCCGGGAGACAACGCCGCGATGGAAGTTGAGCTCATTATGCCGATTGCAATGGATGTCGGATTGCGTTTTGCAATTCGAGAAGGGGGCCGAACCGTCGGCGCGGGCGTCATCACAGAAATTGTTAAGTAATTCCGCGCAATCATTGCGCTTTACCTGAGGCTTGAGTTATGAGAGAGATTATTACTTTAGGGTGTTTGGATTGCAAGAGAAGAAACTATTCAACAATGAAGAACAAGCGCAATACGCCTGACCGGGTTGAATTGAAGAAATATTGTAATTCCTGTCGGAAACATACGCTACATAAAGAGGTCAAGTAGATTTTTTTGATGAATTGTACTTTAGGCCAGTAGCTCTAATTGGTTAGAGCGGCGGTCTCCAAAACCGCATGTTGGGGGTTCGAGTCCCTCCTGGCCTGCTTTTTTTTGAGTGGGTCACTTGCGGATTCAATTTTATCGAGATGACTGAATAAGGGAGAGTCGGGATGGTTGGTAAAGGATTAGGTAAAGTTCGCGGTTTTTTTAAGGATGTAAAAGGCGAACTTTTAAAAGTGACGTTTCCCTCAAAGAATGAGACGATTGGCTCAACCACGGTTGTGATTGTTTTTACCGTGATTGTAGCGCTTTATTTGGCCGGTGTTGATATTATTCTTGTTCGTTTACTTCGTTTGGCGGTCTAATGTCCTTGAGCGAGGGAGGGCTTATGGAAAAAGAATGGTATGTCGTACATACCTACTCGGGTTATGAGGGACGGGTTAAGGCGAGTTTGGAAGAACGCGTAAAAACCCTTGGCCTCGAAGAGCGGGTGGGAACGATCTTAATCCCCTCTGAGGAAGTTACTGAGATCAAGGAAGGGAAAAAACGGACATCCACGAAAAAGTTTTTCCCAGGTTATATTATTGCGGAGTTGGTGCTTGATCCTGAAATCCATCAGCTTGTGACGGGAACCCCAAAAGTCACCGGGTTTCTTGGTGCAGGAGATATGCCCGCGCCCTTACCGCTCCAGGAAGTGAAGCGGCTTCTGAAACAGTTGGATGAAGGGGTTGCGCCTTCGGCTGATTTGGCGCGTTTTGACAAGTCTGAGAATGTCCGTATTGTGGATGGTCCTTTTTTAGGTTTCAATGGTGTTGTTGATGAAGTGAATGCGGATCAGGAAAAGCTGAAGGTCTTGGTGAGCATATTTGGACGCTCTACCCCTGTTGAGTTGAGTTATTTGCAAGTTGAGAAAGTGTAATTTAAAGTGCCAATCCCAGGGTTGTGAACCTAAGGTCGGTGGAATAGAAAGGGCGTAGAAAAAATGGCAAAAGAAATAAAAGGTTTGGTGAAACTCCAAATTCCCGCAGGTAAGGCAAATCCCGCGCCACCCGTCGGTCCAGCCTTGGGTCAACATGGGGTGAACATTATGGAATTTTGTAAGGCCTTCAATGAAAAAACAAAAGGCATGGAAGGATCCATTGTTCCCGCAGTGATTGAAATCTACGCGGATAGAACCTTTACCTTTGTACTCAAAAGCCCTCCTGCGTCTGATCTTTTGAAAAAGTCTGCGGGAATTGCGAAAGGGTCTGCGGTACCGCATAAAGACAAGGTCGGGTCGGTGACACTTGCACAAGTTGAGGAAATTGCAAAAAAGAAGATGGACGATCTTAATGCAGTGGATCTTGCGGGTGCCTGCAAAATTATTGCGGGTGCGGCCAGAAGCATGGGTATTGAGGTTAAATAATACAGACAGGGATTTTGTTGATGATTCTGTTGGTGCAGCGGGGATTGAGCTGCAAGGCAATGAGGGATGAAGATGGGAAAGAAATATGACGCTTCGCTTCAAAAAATTGAAGCAAGAACGTATAGCCTGAAAGAGGCCTGTGGCCTCGTCAGGCAGGTGCATTATGCAAAGTTTGATGGCAGTGTTGATTTTGCAATTCGTCTGGGGGTTGACCCCCGGCACTCCGATCAGATGGTTCGTGGCTCGGTTTTGTTGCCACATGGGACGGGGAAGAAAGTTCGTATTCTTGTTTTTGCTAAAGGGGATAAAGAAAAAGAAGCCCTTGAGGCGGGGGCAGACTATGTGGGTGTCGAAGACATTTTGGAGAAAATCAAAACAGGTTGGCTTGATTTTGACCGGGTAATCGCAACCCCTGATTTGATGGGTGTTGTCGGGCGTTTGGGGAAAGTGTTGGGTCCGAGAGGCTTAATGCCAAATCCGAAAACGGGTACTGTTACCTTTGATGTCGCAAAAGCAGTCAATGAAATCAAAAAAGGCAAGGTAGATTATCGTGTTGAAAAGACGGGTATCATTCATGTTGCCATTGGTCGTGTTTCGTTTACGGCGGAGCAGCTTTACGAAAATGCCCTGACCATTTTTGACTCTATCATAAGGCAGAAACCTGCAGTTGCAAAAGGGCAGTATATTAAGCGTGTCGTTGTTTCTCCCACAATGGGGCCTGGGATCTCAGTTGACGAAGGAAGTCTTCGTCCTGAAAAAGCTGCGGCTTAAGCCTGAATTCGAGGGGAAAGGAAGAAGGATGAATAGAGAAGAAAAAAAGGCAAGCGTTTCCCAGCTCAATGATAAATTTTCTCGTGCCAGTGTGGCGATATTGGCCGAGTTTTCTGGAATGGGCGTTGAGGAACTTCGGCAGGTGAGGAAAGAATTACGGGCCGCTGGCGCTGAGCTTCAGGTCGTCAAGAATAAGTTGGCCATTCGGGCTTCGGTTGGAACGACGGCTGAATCCCTTGGTGTGCATTTTAAAGGTTCGACGGTCATTGCTTTTGGGTACGCTGATCCTGTTGCGCCGACGAAGGCCCTTAAAGCAGCTGCGGATAAACAAAAAAAACTTAAGGTCAAAGCGGGCGTTATTGAGGGGACAGTTGTTGATCTGGAGGATTTCAAGAAGATCGCGCTCTTGCCTTCCAAGGATGTTTTGATTGCAGAATTGATTGGTCGTTTTAATGGTCCAATTACAGGGTTTGCGGGGAGCCTTAATGGCATTCTCAGTAAATTTGTCCGTGCATTAGATGCGGTTCAGCAAGAACGAGAAGATTCATAAGTATTGTAATGGTGATATGGTCTAGGGGCCTTGCCCATTGACCTTAACGAGGAGGATGAAAAAGTGGCAACAGCAGAATTAACAAATGAAGAAATCTTAACCGCAGTCGAAAAAATGCCTGTACTTCAGCTTTCAGAGCTGATCAAAATGGTTGAAGAGCGTTTTGGCGTTTCAGCCGCAGCGCCTGTCGCTGTCGCGGCTGCCCCAGCGGGTGGTGGCGCAGCAGTAGTTGAGGAAGAAAAAACAGAATTTGATGTCATTTTAGCCAGTATTGGTGATAAGAAGATTCAGGTCATTAAGGCGGTTCGTGAAGCAACCAGTCTTGGTTTGAAAGAAGCAAAAGCTTTGGTGGATGGTGCACCTACACCTGTCAAAACGGGTTTGTCCAAGGATGATGCCGAAGAGATGAAGAAAAATCTGGAAGCCTCGGGTGCGACGATCGAAATTAAATAAAATTTCAATTTCTTGGTAACAATTAAGGGTCTTTTTTATAAAAAGGCCCATTTTTTCTTCAAACCTGCGTGGAGGGTATATGGCACAGCGGTCTGGTGTCAAAGTCAGAAAACGGAAAGATTTTTCAAAGATTCCCGTGAAAATTGGGATTCCGAATCTGATTGAAATACAAAAGGCGTCATACGAACGTTTTATGCAACGTGAAGCACTGCCTGATCAACGGACAGATATCGGCTTGCAATCAGCATTTACCTCGGTTTTTCCGATTTCGGATTACAATAATACAACAATGATTGAGTTTATTGACTACTCGATCGGAGAGCCGAAATATGACGTACAGGAATGCCTTGAACGTGGGATGACTTATGCCGCGCCGCTCAAAATTCGTGTGCGCTTGGTGATTTGGGATAAAGAAATTAAAGGTGAAGCCAAGGTGCTCAGGGATGTCCGCGAGCAAGAAGTCTACATTGGTGAATTACCGCTCATGACAGAAAATGGCACTTTCTTGGTCAATGGCACAGAGCGAGTCGTTGTGAGTCAACTCCAGCGTTCACCGGGTGCGGCGTTTACACATGACAAGGGAAAGACGCATCCGAGTGGCAAGATCCTTTATTCAGGTCGGATTATTCCTTATCGTGGTTCTTGGCTCGATTTTGATATGGACGCAAAGGATATTTTGTATGTGCGTATTGACCGGAGACGCAAGCTACCCACAACGATTCTTTTGAAGGCTTTTATTCAGACTGAAGCACAAGAGGCAGGCCCTCGTTATTTTATCGATGGGCGAGATGAACGTGTTGAGGGTGACAGTCTTGACGAAGTCGTCTTAAGACTCTTTTATCCAATGGAGGATGTCTTTCTGGAGGATGGGGCCTTTTTTCGCCGTTTAAATCCTAAGATTCATGCAGGTATTCGTGTGCCTTCCGACTTGATGGATGCTGCTGGAAAAGAGGTCTTGGTCAAGGAAGGAAACAAACTGACACGTGGTGCGCTTCGAAAGGTGAAAGCGGAAGGGCTTGAGTCGATTCCTTATCCTCGTGAAGAGCTCGTGGGCAAAGCGGTATTACATGATGTTATTGATGAGTCCACCGGTGAAATCTTAATTGAACAAAACCAGCTCTTGACAGAAGAGATCCTCACGGCGATTACGACGAGTGAGATCAAAGAGCTCACCTTGCTTTTTATAGACAACATTAACGTGCTTTCCGTGATGAGGGATACCCTATCCCTTGAAAAGGTTTCTTCTCCAGAAGAGGCCATGGTTGAAATTTACCGGAGGCTCCGTCCCGGAGAGACTCCGACGATGGATACAGCGAAGCTGCTTTTTGAAAATTTGTTTACAAACCCAAAACGCTATGATCTTTCTCCCGTCGGTCGTTTGAAAATTAACAAAAAATTAGGACTCAAACTCCCGCTAGAGCATCGCACTTTGACCGATCAGGATGTTGTTGAAGTGATTCGCTATTTGGTCGATCTAAAGGCAGGTAAGGGGGTGATCGAAGACATTGATCATCTTGGAAATCGTCGTGTTCGTTCTGTGGGCGAATTACTTGAAAATCAATTTCGTATTGGTTTAGTTCGCATGGAGCGCACCATTAAAGAGCGCATGAACCTGCTTGACCTTGAAACCGCACTTCCTCATGATCTCATCAATGCAAAACCTGTCATCGCTGTGGTAAAGGAATTTTTTGGCAGCAGCCAGCTCTCTCAGTTTATGGATCAAACCAACCCCTTGGCTGAGACAACGCACAAACGGCGTCTTTCTGCTTTAGGGCCAGGGGGCTTGACCCGTGATCGTGCAGGTTTTGAGGTCCGGGATGTCCATCCCAGTCATTATGGACGAATTTGTCCGATTGAAACCCCTGAAGGTCCAAATATTGGTTTAATTACCTCTCTTGCAACCTATGCGCGTGTCAATGAATTCGGTTTTATCGAATCGCCTTATCACAAGGTTGTGGACAAACATGTCTCAAGTGAGGTGGAATACCTTTCTGCAATCGACCGAGATCGTCCCGTGATTGCGCAGGCGAATACCGTCCTTGACAAAAATAGCAATATTACCGCTGAGGTCGTCTCTGCACGATCTTTGGGCGATTTTATTGTTGTGCCCCCGGAATCTGTTGAATATATGGACGTCTCTCCAAAGCAGATCGTCAGTGTGGCGACTTCTTTGATTCCCTTTTTAGAACACGATGATGCAAACCGGGCTTTAATGGGATCAAACATGCAGCGTCAGGCTGTCCCTTTGATCGCCTCAGAAGCCCCCTTGGTCGGGACGGGCATGGAAGGGGTTGTGGCGAGGGATTCTGGTTATATTGTGCTTGCACGCCGGGGAGGTGTTGTCGAGGGTGTGGATGGTGAACGCATTGTCATTAGGGTTGAGGTTTCTGAAAAAGATACGACTGAAGATGCTGATGTGGAAATTGATGTCTATAAACTCATTAAATTTCAGCGCTCGAATCAAAATACCTGTATCAATCAACGTCCCATTATTTCAGTGGGAATGCGTGTGAAAAAAGGTGATGTGCTTGCTGATGGCCCCGCAATTGATCAGGGTGAATTGGCATTAGGGCGAAATATCCTTGTGGCCTTTATGCCTTGGGGTGGTTACAACTATGAAGATGCTATTCTCATTTCTGAAAAACTGATCAAGAATGACACTTTTACTTCGATTAACATTGAAGAGTTTGATCTGGAGTCACGCGATACAAAGTTAGGGAAAGAAGAAATTACACGAGATATCCCAAGTGTGAGTGAAGAAGCCCTGATGAATCTGGATGAATCTGGCATCATTCGCGTGGGTGCCGAGGTAAAACCTGGAGATATTCTTGTTGGAAAGGTGACCCCAAAAGGGGAAACCCAATTGACTCCGGAAGAAAAGCTTTTGCGCGCAATTTTTGGTGAAAAGGCAGGGGATGTAAAAGATGCATCGCTTTATGTTCCGCCGGGGATTGAAGGCATCGTCGTTGATGTGAAAATTTTTTCGCGTCGCAGTGTTGAAAAAGATGAACGTTCCAAAACAATTGAGCGGCAGGATTTGGGACGGATTCATCGTGATCACAAAGATGAGCTTGGCATTATTGAACAGGAAAAATTAAAAAAACTCCGTTCTTTGATGATCGAAATGCTTGTTGGGGTTGACATTGTAGATCCTGAAACGGGTGAGATTCTGCTCAAGAAAAAGAAAAAAATTACAGAAGAAATTCTTGAGAAGATTAAAGACAGTGCCTTAAAACACATCACCTTAAGCGATAAAAAAGCGCAAGCAAAGATCGACCATGTTGAGGTTTTTCATAAAGAGCAGGTTGATATCTTGCAGACCATTTACGATGAAAAAGCGGGTCGCCTGAAGCGTGGTGATGAATTGCCTCCGGGTGTGATTAAATTGGTTAAAGTCCTCGTTGCAATGAAAAGAAAGCTCCAGGTCGGAGATAAAATGGCCGGACGTCATGGCAACAAAGGGGTTATTTCTCGCATTCTCCCTGAAGAAGACATGCCTTATTTACCCGATGGTACGCCTGTCGAGCTTGTTTTAAATCCCTTGGGAGTCCCTTCAAGAATGAATGTGGGGCAGATACTGGAGACTCATCTGGGTTGGGCCGCACATGTGCTCGGTGTTCATTTTGCGACGCCTGTTTTTGATGGCGCAACTGAGAAAGAAGTGAAGGGGATGCTTCGCGAAGCCGGTCTTCCTGAGAGTGGTCAAACCATTTTATATGATGGAAAAACGGGCGAAGCCTTCAAAAGACCTGTGACGGTTGGCAAAATGTATATCCTAAAACTACATCATCTTGTTGATGACAAAATTCATGCAAGATCTATCGGGCCTTATTCCTTGGTTACACAACAGCCCTTGGGTGGAAAAGCCCAATTTGGAGGACAGCGTTTAGGGGAAATGGAGGTCTGGGCACTTCAAGCCTACGGTGCCGCGTCGATTCTTCAGGAGTTTTTGACAGTGAAGTCCGATGATGTTCCAGGGCGCTCGCGTATTTATGAGGCGATTGTCAAAGGAGAACATTTTTTAGAGTCGGGACTTCCTGAGTCATTTAATGTCCTGATCAAGGAACTTCAAAGTTTAGGACTTGATGTGGAGCTGATCCCGGTGGGTGCTTAAGATACAGTCCCGGATCGCCTGGCAATTTTATATTGAGTTTCTGCAATTTTCAGATATAAGCTAACCTTAAGGGTTTGGAGGTTTGATGCAAACAATCGATAAGGTTGAAACAGTAAAGAGTTTTTTTGAGAAATCAAAAAGTCCGATTTCTTTTGATGCCATCCGTATTCGGATTGCCTCAAGTGAAAAAATTCGTTCATGGTCCTATGGTGAAGTCAAAAAACCAGAGACCATTAACTACCGCTCATTTAAGCCAGAACGTGATGGTCTTTTTTGTGCTCGTATTTTTGGGCCTGTAAAGGATTGGGAGTGTAATTGCGGCAAGTATAAACGCATGAAACATCGTGGCATTGTGTGTGACAAGTGCGGTGTTGAGGTGATTCAGTCCAAGGTGCGGCGTGAACGTATGGGGCATATCGAATTGGCTTCACCCGTGGCACATATCTGGTTTTTGAAAGGTATTCCGAGCCGTATTGCAATTTTATTGGATGTGACGCTTAAACTACTAGAACGTGTGCTTTATTTTGAGAATTACATTGTTGTCGATCCGAGAGATTCGGGTTTACAAGAAAAAGATATCATCACTGAAGACCAGTATCGTGCTTTAATGGAAGAGCATGGGCCGGGTGGTTTTGTGGCTGAGATGGGTGCAGAGGCCATTCGTGAAATTTTAAAAGCCATTGATCTTGAGACGCTTTGGGAGTATTTGCAACAAAAACTCGCAGATTCTACGTCAGCAGCTGCACAGAAAAAATTAACAAAACGTCTTAAAGTGGTTGAATCTTTCAGAAAATCAGGGAATCTGCCTGAATGGATGATTTTAGATGTTGTGCCTGTGCTTCCGCCAGAGCTTCGGCCTTTGGTGCCGCTGGACGGGGGACGTTTTGCGACATCGGATTTGAATGATCTTTATCGTCGGGTGATTAACCGAAACAATCGTTTGAAGCGGCTGCTTGAATTGAAGGCCCCCTCCATTATTATTCGGAATGAAAAGCGGATGCTTCAGGAATCAGTGGATGCTCTTTTTGATAATGGGCGTCGTGGACGCGCAATTCGTGGGCCTAATAAACGTCCTCTGAAATCCCTTTCAGACATGCTAAAAGGAAAACAAGGTCGTTTTCGTCAGAATCTCTTGGGGAAACGTGTTGACTACTCCGGGCGTTCGGTCATTGTGGTGGGACCGGAATTAAAATTACATCAATGTGGTCTTCCCAAAAAGATGGCACTGGAGCTTTTTAAGCCTTTTATTTATCACAAATTAGAGGCCCGTGGCGCAGTTACAACAATCAAAAGTGCAAAAAAAATGGTGGAGCGGGAAAGTCCTGAGGTCTGGGATATTTTAGACGAAGTGATTCGAGAACATCCTGTACTTTTAAATCGTGCCCCCACCTTACATCGACTTGGCATTCAGGCTTTTGACCCTGTGCTTGTCGAAGGCAAGGCCATTCGTTTGCATCCCCTCGTGTGTGCCGCGTTTAATGCGGACTTTGATGGAGATCAAATGGCCGTTCATCTGCCACTTTCCGTTGAGGCTCAGATTGAGGCCAGAGTATTGATGATGTCCATCAATAATGTACTCTCCCCGGCCAGCGGTCAGCCCATTATGGTGCCATCACAGGATATGATTTTAGGGTGTTATTGGTTGACGAAAGAGCGGCCCGGTGCAAAAGGTGAGGGCAAGATTTTTTCCGGGCCAGAGGAAGTGCGCGTTGCCTATGATCACCATGTGGTTGAGGAACATGCCCGTATTAAAGTTAAGCTTGAGGGCGTTTTAGTTGACACAACGGTTGGTCGGGTGATTTTTGGCGAAATCCTCCCTAAAAAAACCCCTTTCTCCGCAGTGAATCGCACGCTCAATAAAAAAGCCTTGGTTAAGATGATTTTTGAGGCCTATCGTGATGCAGGCCATCGTGAGACGGTTATCTTTTTGGATCGTGTCAAAGAACTTGGTTTTACCTACGCAACCCGTGCGGGTATTTCCATTTGCATCGACGATATGCATATTCCAAGTAAAAAGGCTCATTTGATTGAGAAAGCCCGGAAAGAAGTGGGTGAGATCGAAGAGCAGTACGCAAACGGACTCATTACGAATGGGGAGCGTTATAACAAGGTTGTTGATATTTGGGCTCATGTCACCGATGTTGTTGCAACTGAAATGATGACAGAGTTGTCCGAGGTTGAGGTGACTTCCGAAGTGGGTGAAGTTGGAAAGCCGAATCGTACAAAATTTAACTCTATTTACATGATGGCGGATTCGGGTGCACGAGGAAGTGCACAACAAATCAGGCAATTGGGGGGGATGCGAGGTTTGATGGCAAAACCTTCTGGCGAAATTATCGAAACGCCTATTACCGCTAATTTCAGGGAAGGTCTGACCGTCCTCCAATATTTTATCTCGACGCATGGTGCGAGAAAAGGGCTGGCGGACACTGCTTTGAAAACAGCTAACTCGGGTTATCTCACACGCCGTTTAGTTGATATTTCCCAAGACGTCATTGTGAAGCTGCTTGACTGTGAGACACCCGATAGCATTTCGGTGATGGCCCTTGTTGAAGGTGGAGAAGTGATTGAGCCGCTTGAAGAGCGTATTTTAGGTCGAGTCGCTGCGGAGGATATTCTTGATCCGATTACAGGTGAGTTGATTTGTTCGGCGAATGGAGATCTCAATGAGGAGCGGACTCAGGTTGTTGTGGACTCTGGTATTGACCGTGTGAAAATTCGTTCTACACTAACCTGTCAGGCCAGATGGGGGGTCTGCGCAAAGTGTTATGGTTTGGATCTTTCGCGTGGTGAAGAGGTTGAATTGGGTGAAGCTGTGGGGGTCATTGCAGCGCAGTCAATTGGAGAGCCGGGCACTCAGCTTACGATGAGGACTTTTCATATTGGTGGTACGGCAAGTAAAGTCATTGAGCAAACGACCTTGGAAGCAAAAAATCCCGGTGTGGTGAAGTACTTGCAATTGAACACTGTACGAGACAAACATGGTGATATGATCGTGATGAATCGAAATGGTAAGATCGCGATTTATGATGAAACGGGCCGTGAAAAAGAGAAATATTCTGTTGTCTACGGCGCAAAGATTAAAGTCGAAGAAGATGCAAAAATTACGGCGGGTCAACGCTTGGTGGAATGGGATCCTTATTCACTTTCGATCCTGACGGAAGTCGGTGGAAAAGTTGCAATGGGCGATGTGGTCGAGGGAATGACCATGCGCGAAGAAGTGGATGAGGTGACGGGTCTTGCGCGGCGCGTTATTGTCGATTATCCCGGTGCGATGCGTCCCCGTATTTCAATTAAGGATAAATCGGGCCGAACGGCGAAACTGCTTTCGACAGGTTTGGTTGCGCGTTATCTGCTTCCTGCCGGAGCACATATTTTTGTCGAAAAAGGACAAGAATTGAGTCCGGGAGATGTTCTGGCCAAAATTCCGAGAGAGACCACCAAAACAAAGGACATCACAGGGGGCTTGCCGCGTGTCGCCGAATTATTTGAGGCCAGAAAACCAAAGGAGCTGACGATTATTTCGGAAATTGATGGAACCGTGGAATATGGTGGTTTCGTTAAAGGCATGCGCAAAGTCATTGTAAAAAACGAGCTAGGTGATACGCGCGAATATTTCATTCCTAAGGGAAAACATGTCAATGTCCACGAGGGAGACTGGGTCAGTGCGGGAGAGGCCTTGATGGATGGTTCGGCCAATCCTCATGATATTCTTGATGTGCTTGGGCCGAAGGCGCTACAGCAATACCTTGTGGACGAGGTGCAGGAAGTTTATCGTCTTCAGGGTGTTTCAATTAACGATAAGCATATCGAAATTATCGTCCGTCAGATGTTGCGTCGTGTCAAAATTGAAGCCTCGGGTGACACAGGGTTTCTGATTGGTGCGCAGGTGGATAAGTTTGCCTTTGCGGAAGAAAATGAAAAGGTCATGAGTAAGGGAGGCCAGCCCGCGATTGGTAAGCCGATATTATTGGGGATTACAAAAGGTGCACTTTCGACGGATAGTTTTATCTCGGCAGCATCATTCCAAGAAACAACCCGTGTATTAACAGAAGCTGCGATCAGTGGAAAAGTAGATAATCTCTTGGGTCTTAAAGAAAATGTCATTGTCGGGCGTCTTATTCCTGCGGGGACAGGGCCATCACGTTATCGAGAAGTGTATGCCCGCTTGCCGGAATCTGAATTGTCGAGGAAAGACGAAGCATCTGAGGCAACATTGTTAGATGAAAATGCGGACAAAAAAATCTCCAGTAAAACTGCTTGACATGAAAAAGGGTTTTCAATATAATGCTGAAGTTTTGGGGGTGGAAAGTAAATAATTATGCCGACAATTAACCAACTAATCAAAAAAGGGCGACTTAAAGCCCAGTCGAAGACAAAGAGTCCTGCATTGAAACGTTCACCTCAACGCAGGGGGGTTTGTGTCCGTGTTTACACAACCACACCCAAAAAACCAAACTCGGCATTACGGAAGGTTGCTCGTGTTCGCTTGACGAACGGAATTGAAGTGACTTCTTACATCCCGGGTGTGGGTCATAACCTTCAGGAGCATTCCATTGTTCTGGTTCGCGGTGGGAAAGTGAAGGATTTGCCCGGTGTTCGTTATCATATTGTACGCGGGGCCTTGGATACGGTGGGTGTCTCGGATCGGAAACAGGGACGTTCAAAATACGGTGCTAAAACCCCTAAGTAGGTGCTTTCTTGTTGGAGTTGAAAAAAATCTAGATGTCGAGACGAAGAGTAACAGTTAAAAGAGAGATCCTTCCTGATCCCCGTTTTGGGGATAGGCTTATTTCTAAGTTTATTAGCTTGTTGATGCGGGGTGGAAAACGTAGTATCGCTGAGTCGATCTGCTACGATGCTTTTGATCAGATCCAAGAGAAAACAGGTTCTGATCCCCTGACAGTCTTCAAGGCTGCGGTTGATAATGTGAAGCCCCGAGTTGAAGTAAAATCTCGGCGAGTGGGTGGTGCATCCTATCAGGTTCCAGTTGAAATTCATCAAAATCGGAGAGTGACTTTGGCTCTGCGCTGGCTGACTCGTTATGCACGTCAGCGCTCCGGTCGAACAATGCGCGATAAGCTTGCAGGTGAGTTGCTAGATGCTTCCACTAACGCAGGCGCTGCAGTGAAAAAAAGAGAAGATACGCATCGCATGGCGGATGCGAATAAGGCTTTTGCGCATTATCGTTGGTAGTTAAGTCGTCTACATCATTATTGTATTGGGAGCGGGTGTTCTCTTTTGCCGCTCCTATTTTTTTTTAGATTTAAAGAAGGAAGCACTTGTGTCTCGCGAATACGCACTAGATAAGACTCGAAATATCGGTATCATGGCTCACATTGATGCGGGTAAGACGACGACGACAGAACGTATTCTTTTTTATACGGGTGTGACACATCGTATTGGCGAGGTGCATGAGGGCAACGCCACAATGGACTGGATGGAGCAGGAGCGTGAGCGTGGTATTACGATTACTTCTGCTGCGACGACCTGTATTTGGAAGGACCATCGTATCAACATTATTGATACCCCGGGACATGTGGATTTTACGATTGAAGTGGAGCGTTCTCTTCGTGTTTTAGACGGTGCGGTCGCGGTTTTTGATTCTGTTCAGGGTGTGGAGCCTCAATCTGAGACGGTTTGGCGGCAAGCAGATCGTTATCACGTTCCCCGTATTGCTTTTATGAATAAAATGGATCGCATGGGTGCTGATTTTTACGCGGGTGTTCAGACCATGGTTGATCGTTTGGGTACGGTACCTGTTCCGGTTCAAATTCCGATTGGAAAAGAAGGTGAATTTCGGGGATCGATTGATCTTATTGAAATGAAAGCGGTCTTTTTTGATGATGAGGCCCTGGGTGCCAAATTTATTGTGGGTGATATTCCTGCTGATCTGCAAAAAATCGCGAAAGAGTATCGTAATAAGTTGATCGAGGCAGTTGCTGATTATGATGATGCCTTAATGGAAAAATACCTTGAAGGGCTTCCTGTTTCTTCTGAGGAAATTGTCTCTGCCTTGCGAAAGGGGACACTGGCTTTGGAAATTGTTCCTGTTCTCTGCGGTTCTGCTTTCAAAAATAAGGGCGTTCAGCTCCTCCTTGATGGGATTATTGCTTTTTTACCCGCGCCTACGGATGTGCCCTCAATTAAGGGGATCGACTGCAAGACTGGAGATGAAGTAGAGCGAAGTGCGAATGATGAAGAGGGTTTCTCTGCGCTTGCTTTTAAAATTATGACTGATTCTTTTGTCGGTCAGTTGACCTTTTTCCGAGTTTATTCCGGTGTTCTTAAAGCAGGATCCTATGTCTATAATTCTACAAAGGGTTCTAAGGAGCGTATCGGTCGAATTTTGAAAATGCACGCGGACAAACGAGAGGACGTGCAAGAGGTTCGTACTGGGGATATTGCTGCTGCCGTGGGATTAAAGGGCACCAAGACGGGTGACACTTTGTGTGAGGAAAAAAATCCTGTTCTCTTGGAGGTAATGACCTTTCCTGAACCCGTCATTTCCCTGGCAATTGAGCCAAAGACTAAAGCTGACCAGGAAAGACTGGGGCTATCTCTTCAGAAACTTTGTCATGAAGACCCTTCTTTGCGCGTTTCCTCAGATGAAGAAACGATGCAGACGATTATCTCCGGCATGGGCGAGTTGCACCTTGAGATTATTGTTGATCGTCTAAAACGTGAATTTAAGGTCGATGCCAATGTGGGTAAACCGCAGGTCGCTTACCGAGAAACCATCCAGGCCGAGGCCGAAGCTGAGGGGAAATATGTTCGTCAGACGGGTGGTCGCGGACAGTATGGTCATTGTTGGTTGAAGGTCGAGCCTCAGGAAGAGGGTAAAGAGTTTGAATTTGTGAACGGTATTGTGGGTGGTGCTATTCCTCGAGAATTTATTGGGCCGATCGAAAAAGGCGTGAAAGAGGCGACGACTTCGGGTGTTGTGGCAGGATATCAGATGATCAACATTAAGGTAACGCTTTATGATGGTTCTTTTCATGATGTAGATTCATCGGAAACTGCCTTTAAGATTGCGGGTTCTATGGCCTTTAAGTCAGCGACGAAAAAGGCTAGCCCTGTTTTGTTAGAGCCCATTATGGATTTAGAGGTGGTTGTGCCTGATGAGTACATGGGAGATGTTATTGGTCGTTTGAGTTCCAAACGTGGAAAAATCTTAGGCATGACGATGCGCGGTGGTGCGCAGGTTATTTCTTCTTTGGTTCCTCTTGCCGAAATGTTTGGCTATGCAACGGATCTGAGGTCTATGACACAAGGGCGTGGCGTATTTACGATGCAATTTTCAAAATATGATGTGGTCCCTAAGGTTATATCGGATGAAATTATTGCTAAAAATCAAGGGTGCTAGTCTTTTTTTTGTATTAGAATCTAGAATCGGAGGAGATTGAGATGGGTAAGGCGAAGTTTGAGCGGACGAAGCCGCATGCGAATATAGGGACGATTGGTCATGTGGATCACGGGAAGACGACCTTGACCTCCGCAATCACAAAGGTTTTGTCAGAGAAAGGCTCTGCCGAATACCTAGCCTATGACTCGATTGATCGCGCACCGGAAGAGCGAGAACGTGGTATTACCATCGCCATTGCACATGTTGAATACGAGACGGAAAAAAGACACTATGCGCACGTTGATTGCCCCGGTCATGCCGACTACGTGAAAAACATGATCACCGGTGCTGCACAGATGGACGGTGCGATTTTAGTCGTCTCCGCGGCAGATGGCCCCATGCCGCAAACGCGGGAACACATTCTGCTTGCGCGTCAGGTGGGTGTGCCTTTCATCGTTGTTTACCTGAACAAAGCCGATCAAGTGGATGATGAAGAGCTGCTCGAGCTCGTAGAATTAGAAGTGCGTGAACTGCTTTCAAAATATGATTTTCCGGGAGACGACATTCCCGTTATCATCGGTTCCGCCTTAAAAGCCTGCGAAGGAGACACGGGCCCCATGGGAGGAGAATCCATCTTAAAACTGATGGATGCCGTTGATAGTTACATTCCCACGCCAAAACGGGAAATAGACAAACCTTTTATTATGCCCATTGAAGACGTCTTCTCGATTTCAGGGCGTGGTACTGTCGTGACAGGGCGTATCGAAAAAGGCGTTTGCAAGGTAGGCGACGAAATAGAAATTGTTGGTATCACCGACACGCAAAAAACAGTCGTTACCGGTGTAGAAATGTTTCGCAAGATTTTGGATCGAGGTGAAGCCGGAGACAACGTGGGCGTCTTAGTGCGTGGAACCAAGAGAGAAGAAGTTCAGCGTGGCATGGTGCTTTCGAAGCCGGGAAGCATCACCCCGCACACCGTATTTAAAGCGGAAGCCTACATCCTGACGAAAGAAGAAGGCGGTCGTCACACCCCGTTTTTTAACGGCTATCGTCCACAGTTTTACTTGAGAACGACCGACGTCACCGGTATTGCGAAGTTGAACGAAGGTGTTGAAATGGTGATGCCGGGAGACAACGCCGCGATGGAAGTTGAGCTCATTATGCCGATTGCAATGGATGTCGGATTGCGTTTTGCAATTCGAGAAGGGGGCCGAACCGTCGGCGCGGGCGTCATCACAGAAATTGTTAAGTAATTCCGCGCAATCATTGCGCTTTACCTGAG
>UOGF01000085.1_pt1 | contig 50083 bp, 45 predicted proteins | sample 1989081 | NCBI WGS metagenome assembly UOGF01 (sample SAMEA4712195, study PRJEB27164) | hydrothermal vent metagenome | biome: marine basaltic hydrothermal vent biome; feature: marine hydrothermal vent; material: mineral | place: Pacific Ocean | collected 2011-06-14/2011-07-23 | depth 1719 m
ATTCCCATTCGCCTAAATCTGGACGGTAAGCAGTAATGACTCTTACGTTTCCTGTTTCCACATCCGTCGCAAACAGCACATGAAAAATCTCTTCGCCGTACTGAGACAAAATCAAGTAACTCGGAAAATATTTGTCATCTGGGTACGATTCAATCATTTCGTATGCTTCTATAGTATCAAGTATTACATTCCGCTGAATGTGACGTCCCTTCATACGCATGTTGACGTGATACGTCCAAAACATCTGCCGATTTCTAACACAATTCTGAATGGATTCTAGAGGATCGTGCAATGTAAATTGCTCAGTTTCAAGCCGCGTCTCCCAGATTACAATCAACAAAACTCAAGACGAACTTAATCGTTCAACAAAACGTACACAAAAAGAAGAAGCCTTTTTTTCCTCGAATTCTCTCGAATTTTATTGATACAAAGCTTTTAAGATGGCATCCGCACCTTTGGCAAGTAGGGCTTCGGCCACGGCGACCCCCAAAGATTCGGCCTCAAGTCGAGACGCAGTCTGCACTTCTTCGATAAGAGTTTTTCCGTCGAGGCTTAAAACACGGCCTTTTAAAGTGACCTCGTTTTCTTGAACTGTTGCGTGGCCTGCGATGGGGACTTGGCAACCCCCTTCGAGCCGGGCGAGCAGGGCACGCTCGGCTTTGACGGCAACGCCTGTTTCGGAGTGATTCAAAAAAAGAATGCGATCCAGGGTTTCTATATCCAGTTGTCTAAATTGAATGGCCAGGGCACCCTGGGCGATGGCAGGCAAAAAGGTCGCTGGTTCAAGGTATTCTGTAATTTCAGAAGCCCAGCCCAGCCGATGCAGGCCTGCGGCGGCGAGCAAGATGGCTTCAAATTCCCCTGCTTTGACTTTACGAAGCCGCGTGTCGAGGTTACCACGCAGGGAGACGATTTGGAGATCAGGACGCAGGGCCAATAACTGTGCTTGTCTTCTCAGTGAACTGGTCCCGACCACCGCGCCTTGAGGCAAATCAGCGAGGGTCTTACCTTTGTGACTAATGAGTGCATCCCTGGGATCTTCTCTTAAGGGGATGGGTCCAATTTGTAAACCTGCTGGCATTTCAGCCGGCATGTCTTTCATGCTGTGAACAGCGAGGTCAATCTCCTCACGTAACAAGGCTTCTTCGATTTCTTTGACAAAAAGGCCTTTGCCGCCGATCTTTGCGAGCGGCACATCTAAAATTTTATCGCCCTTGGTGATGATTTTTTGAATCTCGGATGCAACACCCCTTTCTTTCAATTGCGTTTGCACCCACTCTGACTGCCAAAGTGCAAGTTTGCTGGCACGACTTCCAATGCGAATTATTTTTGACACAATTTTCCCTTATTTAATTGATCCGTAGCGGATTGATTATTCTTGTGGCGCCCAAACATCGACCCCGCCTTTTTCACCCAACCAAAGCCGTCGGTGTTTGTCGATGGCGACGGCATAGACATTTTCGTTTGCCAATCCGTCTTTGGCTTTGATGCTCATCCAATTTTTTCCATCAAAACGGGAAACCCCGTGATTTGTGCCAAACCAGATGGCCCCATCGTGAGGGTCGATTGTGACATCATAAACAATGTTGCCCGCCAAACCATTTTCTGTCGTAAAGTTTTGCCAAGTGGTGCCATCAAATCGGCTTGCGCCTCCCCCCCAAGTGCCAAACCAACGATTGCCTTCACGATCAATCGCCATTGAAAAAACGTAGTTTTTATTGTAAGTCTCCTGGCCTGCGGGATCTAAAACGGAAAGGTCATGTGTGTGCGCATAATCATCCTTTTGTTTGGGATTGATCTGTGTGCCAAAACCTGTATTTTCACTTTTTAAGAGGCGATTTTTATTGGGCGCACCCAGACCGTCTTTGTGTCGCCAACTTTTCCAACGCCCTTTGTTATCACGTCGGCTCACACCGCCTTCTGTGCCAAACCAAACAGCTCCGTCTTGATCCACTGCAATGGCATAAACCCATCGATCTGCAAGGCCATCGGCGGTATTGTAATTTGTAAACTGCTTGCCATCAAAGTGGCTGACCCCGTTCCACGTTGCGATCCACGCGGTGCCATCTGCAGCAAAATCAATGCCGTAAACCCAAAAGTCAGCCAAACCATCTGAGGGCAAATAGTTTTTAAAGGTCTCACCATCAAATAAACTTAAACCCCCATTATTGGTCCCAAACCAATATTGCCCAGCTGGGCCTTTGTTGATTGCAAAAACATAGGGACTCAAAAGCCCTTCGCGCATGCTGTATGTTTTAAGTGGATCACCGGTACGGGTTTCCACCTGAATAATGCCTTCGGTGGTCCCCACCCAAACGGTATCGTCATCGGAAAAAAGAGAACGGACATAACTTTGCGGGCCTGTGCTGAAACTGCCAATGAGTCCGTAGTTGTCATAATGTTTTTGAGCAGATTGTTTTTGAGAATGCGGAATCACGTCCTTTGGCAACGGGGGTGGCCCTGTTCGTTCGGACTTAAGTGTCGGCGTGCGAGGACTCACGGGGCGCAAACCTTGCAGATCACAAGCCTGCAATAAAGGAAGTAAAAACACAACAAAGGAAAGCATTTTCCCTAAAAATAGACGGTGACCCTTGGGCTTCAATCTTTCTTTTTCTCCGTTTTATCCCGGGAAAGCACTTCTTCTAAGTCGAATAGCTTGCGCGTGGTTTCTAAAATCATATTGCCATTTTTTGAGTGGACTTCATTTTTTAATGCCGTCAAGGGATGATGTAAGAGTTTGTTCACGATTGATGCAGTCAAACCTTCGAGGGCCTTCCGTTGCGTTTCAGTCAGATCGCCCAGCTTGTTCTGCATCTTCTCAATTTCAGATTGCCGGATGGCTTCGGCACGGTCTTTCAGTGCAACAATCATGGGAACCGCATCAAGGGATTTAAACCAACGTGCAAAGGATACAATCTCCTCAGTAATGATTTTTTCGGCTTTAAGCGCTTCTTTCTGTCGGGTGGCCATATTGGTTTGTACGGAATGCTGTAGGTCATCAATATCATATAGAAAAACATTATCTAAGTCATTGATTTCTGGGTCAATATTTCGTGGCACGGAGATATCAATAAAAAAGATGGGGCGATTTTGCCTGAGCGCAATCACTTTTTCAACGGCTTCACGTGTAATCAAATAATGGGGTGCACCCGCCGAGCAAAGCACGATGTCTGATTTCACTAACTCGTCTTCAAATGCTTCAAACTTGATCGGCATCCCATTAAAGGTTAAGGCCAATTTGACGGCACGTTCATAACTCCGGTTGGCAATGGTGATGGAATCAACGCCATTGCCCACAAAGTGTCGCGCGGCCAACTCCGCCATTTCCCCCGCGCCAATGAGCATGACGGACTTGCCCGTCAATGCGCCAAAAATCTTTTTGGCCAGCTCCACGGCGGCAAAACTGATGGAAACGGCACTTTCTGCAATTTTTGTATCTGTCCGCACACGTTTTGCGACAGAAATGGCTTTTTTAAAGGCCTTGTTTAAAATAATACCCGTGGTCTTGTGCAATATGGCGTGATCAAAAGCGTCTTTTAATTGGCCTAAAATTTGAGGTTCTCCAAGGATCATGGAATCCAAACTGGAGGCCACACGAAAGAGGTGCTCAATGGCTTTAGAGGATGAATGGATATAGAGGCTGGGTGTGACACTTTCAAGACTTAGTTTTGCGTCCGATGCGGCGAGAAATTTCTTAATCACCTCAAAACCACGATGGGTGTCCTTGACGACGGCACAAACTTCGACACGATTACAGGTCGATAAAATAACGCCTTCTTCAATCACCGGATCATTAGTCAATCTAAACAGGGCATCGCCCATACGCGCGTCCGAAATCGCAAGGCGCTCTCGAATCTCCACGGATGCCGTGCGATGATTCAAACCCACAATGACGATATTCATAGGCGAAGGGCTCTCATTCTACTGTTTTGTAAATGTTGTCTCTGCATTGCCTTGGTTTTCAATATTTTAGACTCACAAAAATAAAGATCACCCCGACAAAACCAATAATGGCCAGACGGGCTGCCTTTTTTGCACGCCACCCGATGTTAATGCGCCCGTGCAGCACGAGCAAATAGAAGGACCAAACCCCTAAGGAAAGGGCCTGCTTCGAATCATTTTTTCCCCAAAGTGTACCTTCGGTATATTGAGACCAGAGTGCGCCAGAAATTATGCCTAAAGTCAAAAGAGGGAAACCAAAAAGAATGGCCTTCTTATTCCACTGATCCAGTAGATCGAGAGAAGGCAGACGGCTATAGAGGCTGTTGAGTTGTTTTGATTTTAAAAACCGATCTTGAATGAGGTAGATAATCCCCGCCAGAAACGCGATGCTAAATGCCACAATACCCAGGACGGAAAGGATGGTGTGAATGCCAAACCAAGTATTAAGCAGGGTAGTGTTGAGCGTTGTCACTTCGCTGGGCAGAGCAGAGACGGAAATCAGAGAGAGAAACGCCAAAGGCAAAATAAAGGAACCTAAAATATAGAGATGATAACGAATCTCGATCCAAAAAAAGACAAGCACAATGGCCCACGAAAAAAAGGAAACGGCCTCTTGTAAATGCGCCAAAGGAATGTAGCCGTCTTCTTTAAGTTGAATCCCCAGGGCAATCGTATGGAACACAAAACCCGCAACCGTGGCAAAAAGTGCAAAACGCTGTGGCCAGGAGGGCTTATTCCCTTCCGCACGCTCGCTCCGGCTATCCCAAAGATTCAAGAGAAATAATGCCGTCCCCAAAAAATAAAAGAGCAGTGTCGCTTTAAAAAACAATACGTTATGCATCACACTCACTTGGATTATCTATGGATAGTGCGCTCTCATGCACCTTGCAGCTCACCACTTCTCACCTTCCTGAAACCGACCCTTCACACTTGACAGGACACTATAAGCCAAAACGCTAAATTATAGAACTCGCTGAAATTGCTGTCAAGCACTGCAAATCGTCCCTAAAACAGGACAAAATAAATCCCATTACGGGGAAGCATTCCCCACACGGACTGAAATCAAGGTTCTTGCATCATTAAGAAAGGGAAGTGTTGTAACATACGGACGCTTTAACTCCAATACGGGATACTTATCAATCAATTTTTTCCACCAGGCTTCATCAAATTTTGCTTGAAAAAAAAGAAAAGATCCACCTTCTTTTGCAAGAGAAAGGCCCTCGCTTAAAACAGTTTCCGGCGCAAGCGCACGACTCACGAGCAAATCAAAAGCATCTTCTGGCAGCGGCCGCAGCACCGCGTTAATACGTGTGTCACAAACAAAAACATTCTTCAAATCCAATAGACCGATCACATGATGCAGAAACGACACTTTTTTTTGCGTCGGCTCCACGAGCGTCATCTTTAATTCGGGACACATAATTTTTAAAACAAGCCCTGGAAATCCCCCGCCACTGCCAAGATCCATACAATTTAGACCTGTTTTCAACTTGAGATAAGACAGAGGAATCATTGAATCTAAAAAATGCTTTACGATAATTTCTTTTGTGTCTCGCAAACCCGTCAGGTTTATTTTTTTGTTCCATCGTATTAGCTCGGAAAGATAGACCTGGCATTGTTCGAGCTGAAGCGGAGTCATTTCCAGACCCAGTTTTTCAGTCCCCACAAGGAAGGTACGCTCAATGTTCATGATGTTGATGTTCCACGTGGAACATCAACATCATGAACACGCTGAAAAGGAATCACGAGATCTTCCTCAATTTACAGAAGGTTTCCTGACTCTCCTTTTTATTTTTTTGTAATTTCATCCGCTTTTGCTTTTCAAGTGCAATCATAAGAATAGAGAGTGCGGCAGGCGTAACACCTGAAATTCGGGCGGCCTGGCCCAAAGAATACGGCCTCACATTTTTTAGTTTTTCACGCACCTCGCTTGAAAGCCCTGGCACTTCATCGTAGTTGAACTGCGAAGGAATGGATTTTTCTTCTGAGGCCTTAAAACGAAGCGCATGACCCAATTCACGCTTGATATACCCTTCGTACTTGATTTGAAACTCAATTTCCTCTGAAATAGAAACATCACCTGCTGTGTCCAATGGAAACCAAGGCTCAAACCAAAGAAAATCAACTTCTGGGCGTTTCATCAACTGCTTCAGAGACTGTCCGCCCAATCCGCCAGAGAGCCCTTTTGCCTCAAAAGAGGCAAGCCCACCTGGAAGTTTAGCTAAACGCGTTTTTTCAAACCAAGAATGCCCCGACGCAATGACTTCCTTCTTTTTCATCAGCTTTAAATAAAGCGCTTCAGGAAGAAGCCCCAGGGCGTGCCCTTTTTCCATTAGCCTTAAATCTGCACTGCCCTGACGCAATAAAAGCCGATATTCCGCACGAGAAGTAAACATACGATAAGGCTCTTCCGTGCCAAGCGTGATCAAGTCATCAATCAAAACCCCGATATAAGCTTCAGAACGAGCCAGGACAAAATCCCCTGCATTCCGCAATTTACGCACTGCATTAATGCCTGCCATCAAACCCTGAGCAGCAGCCTCTTCATAACCAGACGTTCCATTGATCTGACCTGCATGGTAGAGCCCATCAACCGCCTTGGTTTCGAGTGTGCACCGTAATTGCGTCGGGGGGATATAGTCGTACTCAATGGCATAGCCCGGCCTTAAGATCTCGACGCCCTCAAGCCCCGGAATGCTCCGTACAAACGCCAATTGCACCGCCTGAGACAAAGAAGTCGAAATACCATTGGGATAAACCACGTCCGTATTTCGGCCTTCCGGCTCTAAAAAAATCTGATGACGCGGCTGAGACGAAAACTTGACCACTTTATCTTCAATAGAAGGACAATAACGCGGCCCTGTCCCTTTAATCACCCCCGTATAGAGCGGAGACTCACCCAAATGCGCCTGAATAATTTCATGAGTTCGCTCATTGGTATAAGTTAGATAACAAGGCAGTTGCTCAAGCGAGAGCTGCTCCGTCGCATAAGAAAAGGGAAGCGGAGGCTGATCTCCATGTTGAATTTCGAGCTTGCTGTTATCAATCGTTCGTCCATCTAAACGAGGCGGAGTGCCTGTTTTAAGTCGCCCCAGGCGGAAACCGTGGGCCAACAGACTCTTTGAGGCCTCTTCTGAACGTTTTTCTCCCATGCGACCTGCAGGAAAACGCTCAAAACCAATATGGATCAGGCCCTGAAGAAAAGTCCCTGTTGTTAAAACAACCGCAGAAGAAAAAACCTTATTTTGATCTGAGAGCCTCACCCCTACAATCTTACCCTTTTCAACAAGCAGCTCATCAACCATGCCTTCAACAACTTTGAGGTTTTCTGCCTTTAAAAGCATTTCGGTCATCACGGCTTGATAAACAGCTCGGTCGGCCTGCGCGCGTAACGCACGAACGGCAGGCCCCTTCCGGCGGTTCAACATCCTAAATTGAATCCCTGCCCGATCAATGACACGCGCCATCGCCCCACCCAAGGCATCAATCTCTCTAACCAAATGACCTTTTGCAATCCCTCCAATTGCAGGATTACAGGAAAGTTGACCGATATTATCCAAACTTAAGGTGAGCAAAAGCGTATCGGCCCCCATCGCTGCGGAAGCCAAAGCAGCCTCACATCCAGCATGCCCGGCACCGACAACAATCACTTCATATTTGTTTTTAAGCATCGCTTAAACCTTAAATGGACTTCTTTTACGACGTTCCACGTGGAACGTCTCTGACTTGAAACTTTATTTCCCGATGCAAAACTGCCCAAAAATTTCATTCAAGAGCGTATCAAGGGTCGTTTCACCGACGATCTCCCCCAAAGCGTCCAGAGCGTCACGCAAATCTATTGCGGGAAACTCCCAAGAGAGCCCGCCCTGAACCGAGACAAGTGCCGCACTCAAAGCGGACTCTGCCGCCACCAGCGCATTTCGATGCCGGAGCAAAGCAAGCATTGGCGGCTCTTTTTCTGGACTCACAATAAGTCGAGATTTGATGCAATCTGACAGAGCCTTTAATCCCGTGTCGGATTTTATGGAAATAGATATAAATTCCGTATTCGGATATCTTAATCGCAAGACCTCTTCGTCTAGCACCAAAGGAAGATCTCTTTTATTCAAAATAATAATGAGCGGACGACCTTGAAGCATTTTAGCCAGATAAAAATCATCTTTCGTAAGCGCCTGACTTGAATCCAAGATCCAAAGCACTAGATCTGCCTGTTTCTGTACACGCGTAGCGCGCGCTACGCCCTCCTGCTCAACAGGGTGAGTAGTTTCCCGATAACCTGCTGTATCCACCAGTTTAATCGAAAGACCCGCCAAATCAACAGGTTCTTGCAATAAATCGCGTGTCGTTCCGGCAATCGGAGTCACAATTGCTCTATCCTCTTGAAGAAAGTGGTTCATCAAACTCGACTTCCCCACATTGGCACGCCCCATAATCACAACGGTAAAGCCTTCTCGTATTTGCCGACCCACCTCATAGCCTGCCAGCAAAGCCCTCATCGGAGATAAAATACCACAGATAGAAGATGCAATCTCTTCCCGACTATTCAAAGGAAGCTCTTCTTCAGAGAAATCAATTGAAGCTTCAATTTCAGCAAGTACGGCAAGCAATTTTTTTTTCAGGATTGAAATTTTAGCAGAAAGCCGCCCTTTTAATTGCCCCAAGGCCCATTGATGCTGAATATCGCTTTTTGCCGCAACAAGCTCCATGACGGCCTCTGCCTGAGCCAAGTCAATTCGGCCAGACATGAATGCTCTTCGCGTGAATTCGCCAGGAGAAGCAAGCCTCGCGCCTTGCAGGATCGCCGCAGAGAGGACTTTTTTTAGTATGAGGGGATTACCATGGGTCTGAATTTCGACAACATCCTCCCCCGTATAACTGCGTGGGGCGAACATGGGCAAAAATAAGGCTTCATCAATTAAAGTAGAATTTTTTGGATCAACAACCTCGGCAAAAGTTGCAGTATGGCTTTTTAAATTATCCCAAGAGGGAGTTCCCCGATAGAGTGATGCGGCGATTTGGCCTGCAGCTTGCCCACTAATGCGAACAATGCCCACCCCACCTTCACCGGGTGGGGTGGCAATCGCACAAATGGTATCATTTTCTGCGGCTCGATTTTTCATCCTCGCCCCCTCGCCCTATTTTCTTGCTCTCGCCCTCACCTCCTTTGACAGCCTCACGCTTCATCAGTTGCTGCTGCACAATCGTCAGTGTGTTGTTCACAAGCCAATAGAGCACGAGACCCGAAGGAAAATTTAAAAAGAAAAAGGTGTAGACGACAGGCAGAAACAGCATAATCTTATATTGCATCGCATCCATGGTTTTTGGTGCGGTGTATTGCTGTAAAAACATCGTCCCTCCCATAATAATGGGAAGCACATAATAAGGATCTTTTGAAGAAAGATCCGTCACCCAGAAAAAGAAGGGCGCTTGTCTCAATTCGATGGTGGTGTAAAGAATATTAAAAAGTGAAATAAAAACGGGAATTTGTACAAGCATAGGCAAACATCCCCCAATGGGATTTACCTTCTCTGTTTTGTACAAACGCATCAATTCTGCATTCATTTTTTCTTTGTTATTCGCCCATTGTTTTTTAATGGCTGCAATTTTAGGTTGGATAGAGGCCATCGATTTCATTGAACGCATGCTCTTCTGTGTAATGGGAAAGAAGGCCACTTTAATGAGCACGGTAACCAGGATAATCGAGAGACCGTAATTATGGGTAAATTGATAAAAAAAGCGGAGTAAATAAAAGATTGGCTTCGCAATCATACGTACCGGAAGCAAGCTGCCAAAAATGAACCAACCAAAATCAATGCTTTCATCCAAATTAACATCTAAGGCATTGAGACGATCATATTCTTTCGGACCCACGTAAAACATAAAATTGTGGATATCAACACCATCCCCCGGTTCCAGACGAATTTTAGCGGAAATTTCTTGTTCCGCCTCTTTTTCAAAGGTCACCGGACCAACACTTCCCTCACCTTGAGGGACCAAAGCAGTCAAAAAATATTTATCCTGAAGCCCAAACCACTTGGTCGTTCCGGAAAAAGCGGTACTGGCTTCCTCCATTTTTGTGGGTGTTTTTCGAATGACCTCGTTATCAACCAGGGCCACCGCACCCGCATTTGCACCAATCTGCTCACTCCAATCGTGAATACCAAAATTGCTGCCCAAAGAAATGTCATAACCTCCAGAATAACCCTCCGTTTCGATCTTCAAATCCACGACATAGCGGTCATGTGTAAACCGGAGTTCTTTAATAATCTTTTTTCCGTCATTTCCAATATAGGACATGCGGACGAGCCCCTCGGGTGTGCTGTTTCCCAGCATCAAAGGGGTATCATCCAGAACATATGTGCGATTAGCTTCCCCCACAAGACTCAAAGCCAGAGGGGAGATCGACATTTTTTCTGGAACAAGCTGGATAACACGCTCCTCTTGAGTCTCTTCGTCCTTCACCGAATATTTTTTTAATTCCCATTTTTTGATCGTGCCACCCAGGCTCGACAGCGTCACGCGGTAATAATCACTCTCAACAATTTTTAAAACTTCCTCTACCGGAACGGAAGCATGCAAAGCAGAAGCCTCTAAAGAGGGCGAAAGGGCCGTTTCCTCAGTCGTCTTTTTTTCCTGGACGAGATCTTGTTTTTCTGTCTTGGGTTCTGCTTCAATTGCCCCCTGATTTTCATTTAATGTGGACAGAGGGGCATTGGGCGGTTTCCCGGTCATCATGTTGATGAAAAAGGGATATGAAAAAATAATTAAGAGAGAAAAAACAATGAAGATTACAAGCCGTTTTTCCATAGAAACAGTTCGTCCTTTAGTGGGTTCGGTTTATTATTTAACAGGATCGTATCCGCCCGCACAGTAGGGCTGACAGCGCAATAGACGTTTGAAGGTGGCAAAAGCACCTTTCAAAAATCCATGACGTCGAACAGCCTCAATCGCGTAGGAAGAACAAGATGGATAAAAACGACACATGGGAGGGAGTATCGGGGAGATAAAATACTGATAAAACCGGACAAGCCCCGTAAATAAAAAGCCCATCATTTTTTCCGGCTCATGCCTGCATCGGCCAAACACTTTTCCAGGAGAAGCGATATTTCAATACTGCCCAGGCCTTTCGCGGCCCGCCTCGGCGTTAGAATCAAATTTTGACCTTGAATCACTTCACGTAAGTTGTAAAAAGAGGCCCGAAAGATCCGCTTTACGCGGTTTCGGGCCACGGCATTGCCAAACTTTTTACGGACATGGATGGCAATATTGGCCATGCCACAATCATTCTTTAGGTAAGTCACCACAAAACAATCTCTTACGATTTTACGCCCCCTCCGTCGAACATCGGAGACCAAATCGCGCCGAACAAGCCGCTTAACGGGAAAATTAGACGCTGAGACGTTTACGTCCCTTTGCACGTCTTCGACTCAAAACCCGTCGGCCATTCGATGTTTCCATTCTTTTTCTAAAACCATGGGTCCGTTTTCTTTTTAAATTACTCGGCTGACGAAAAGTAAATGACATAAACTACCTCTTATTTTAAATAGACCCAGCATCATCTTAAATTTTGACCCCCTTGTCAAGTAAGAGATGGAGAAGACCCCGGGATTCACTGAGGGAAGAATCGAAATTTATAGAAAGTACATCACTCCGACGGCTCCTGGCTTGGGGCTTCAACAAAACCACAGGCTTTATCCTGACAAAGCACTTTCGTTCCTTTGTTGCGATCATATTTCTCAACCAGGATAGGGAACTTACACTGGGGACAGGGACGCGCAACAGGACGATCCCAAAGCGCAAACTTACAATCCGGGTAGTTCGTACAGGCGTAAAAGGTTTTTCCTTTTTTACTGCGTTTTTCGGTGAGATCCCCCTTACACTCCGCTTCGGGGCACGCGACCCCTAAAGAAATGGGCTCCGTATGTTTACATTCGGGATAAGCAGAGCAGGCCAAAAAACGTCCGAATCGGCCTGTTTTATTGATCATCCCTTTTCCACACACCTTGCAAATCACATCGCTTGCGATCTCTTTTGCCACGACCTCTATGACACCTTCTTTTTCAACAAACTCTTTTGTATTTTTACAGTCGGGGTAGCCGGAGCAAGCCAAAAAACGCCCAAAGCGGCCCCATTTAATCACCAATGGATTATTACATTTTTCACAAATGATGTCCGTGGGCTGCTCTTCCCGTTTGACATCCCGCATCTCCTTCTCAGCTTTTTCAAAATTTTTAGCAAAGGGATCGTAAAACTTTCGGATGGTTTCCGTCCAATTCTTTTCTCCTGCCTCAACCTCGTCAAGATCTTGCTCCATCAAGGCTGTGAATTCGACGTTCACCACACCGGGAAAGTTCTCAATCAAGAGCTCATTCACGGTATCGCCAAGATCCGTTGGATAAAACCGGCCTTCTCTTTTTTCCACATATTCACGGTCTTGCAGGGTTGAAATAATCGTGGCATAAGTACTGGGTCGGCCAATGCCTTTGTCTTCCAGGTCATGAATCAATAAGGCTTCGTTATAACGGGCTGGCGGCTGTGTAAAGTGCTGTTTGGGATCAAGCGATTCCAAACTCAAGACATCGCCCACTGAAAGCACCGGCAGCGCACTTTCACCATCCAAGCTCTCTCCGGCATTTGGGTTTGATTCTTTTCCTTCAGTGTAAACAATTGTAAAACCGGGAAATTTAAGGACTGATCCGGTCACACGCAAACCCAAGTTTTCGGCCTTTATATCCACACGGGTGACATCAAAAAGTGCGGGTCGCATTTGGCTGGCCACATAACGATTCCAAATCAATTGGTAAAGCAAAAACTGGTCATGCGAGAGATCTGCTCGGAGTAAGTCCGGCTCACGCTCAATGCCCGTCGGACGGATGGCCTCATGGCCTTCCTGCGCACTTTTTTTACTTTTATAGACATTTGCACGCTCCGGCACATACTCAGAGCCATATTTCCCTGAAATCCATTGCAAGGACTCCGTTTGAAACTCGGGAGAAATTCGAACCGAATCCGTTCTCATATAAGAAATCAAACCCACGGCCCCTTCAGAAGCAATGGTAATGCCTTCGTACAACTGCTGCGCCAGCATCATGGTTTTTTTGGGCGTAAAGTGAAGCTTCCGTGCGGCTTCCTGTTGCATCCGACTGGTAATAAAAGGCGGTGTTGGATTGCGCTTCCTTTCCTTTTTTTCGACCTTGGCGACCGTAAAAGCTGCAGCATCCAGACGTGTTTCCAAGGCCCTGGCTTCTTCCTCATTGTGAATTTTTAAGGCTTGTCCGGCATCTTGAATCAAACGCGCAACAAAGGGCGGCGGGATTTTACCGGAAAGTGTTGCATCAATACTCCAATATTCCTCGGAAACAAACGCCAGGACCTCTTTTTCACGTTGACAAATAATCAACAAGGCCACCGACTGCACACGTCCCGCAGAAAGTCCGCGTCTCACCTTCTGCCAGAGCAGCGGGCTAATTTTATAGCCCACAATACGATCTAAAACCCGTCGCGCCTGCTGCGCATTGACACGATCCATATTGATTTCACTGGGGGAAAGCACGGCTTCTTTGACCGCCTTTTTTGTGATTTCATTGAAGAGAACACGATAAACCTTGTCGTTGATGGGTTTAAGCTCTTCCGCGATATGCCAGGCAATGGCCTCCCCCTCCCGATCCGGATCCGGGGCGAGAAGCACCTGATCGGCTTCCTTCGCAGCCTTCTTAATCGCCGTTAAGACCTTGCTCTTTCCCTTGATCACGATGTATTCGGGCTCAAAGTCTTTCTCAATATCAACCCCAAAACGGGACTTGGGCAGGTCTTTGAGATGACCGATGGATGCCATCATTTTATATTTTCGCCCCAAATATTTAACGATGGTCTTTGCTTTCGCGGGGGACTCAACGATGACGAGTGAGCGTTTCGCTTTCGACTTCGGCTTCGTTTTTGCTTTTGTTGCGGTGGCTTTTTTTGCCAACCTAACCTCCTGTGTCCATCATGAGAATAAAAACAGTGTGTCCCTTAAAGTCCTAGGGCACAGCCATCACATTTATACTTTAACATAATATTGTCCCGCCATCTGCCGTGCAAGCCCCTTCAATTCGAGCGTCAGTAAAACCCCTGAAATCGACGAGGCAGGCTTCTTACTTTCCTGAATCAACACATCAATATGTTTCGGCTCAAAAGAAAGTGTCTCGAAGACAAGCACTTCGGCAGGCTCAAGTCGGGGCAAGGGCAGGGCATCCACCACAAGCGGACGAGACCGATGCTGGGGCAGGATCTCTACCAATATATCGTCCACAGTTTGCACCAGTTTCGCGCCCGATGCAATCAATTGATGCGGCCCCGCACTCAAAACTGAATCAATGGCTCCTGGAACGGCAAAAACCTCACGGCCCTGTTCCATGGCCAAACGGGCCGTAATTAAAGAACCACTTTTTAAACCCGCCTCAACCACAAGACAGCCCAAACTCAGTCCACTGATAATGCGATTGCGTTTGGGGAAATTATGAGCGACAGGCGGGGTCCCCAGCGGAAATTCCGAGACAATAAGGCCCCTTTCGTTTATATCCTGATAAAGCTTTTTATGTTCGGGCGGATAAATGCAATCCAGGCCACAGCCCAACACCGCAATCGTCTGTCCTCCTGCATTCAGGGCTGCACGATGAGCAATGCTGTCCACGCCGCGTGCAAAACCACTCACAATCGTCACCCCCTGCTCAGAAAGGGCTTGGCTGAGCCGATCCGTGACACGTCTGCCGTAGGCCGTTGTTTTTCGTGTGCCAACCACCGCGATTGTAGGCCCTTCATCTTCAGAACCTCGGTTTACATCCAACAAAATACCTTTGACATACAACACGGGCGGAGGATCATAAATCGCTAAAAGCCGCGCAGGATAAGCAGGATCCCCGAGGGTCAACAATGACACCGAAGCCTTTTCAAGCGCTTCCAACTCTCGATCAACGACATCAAAATCGTCAAAAACATGGATGGCTTTGGCTAGATTGAGCGACAAACCCTCAACCTGTGCCAGATCAAGCTCAGCCGCGTCAAAGACCGCTTCAGGGGTTTTATAGACTTCGATAAGACGCTTAAAAAGCAGATTGCCGATGCCAGGCACCTGCTTCAAGGCAAGCCAATATCGGGATTCTTGCATGATACCCCCAAAATGGGGCTTCATTATACATAAGCAGCTTTGAAGGTCAAGCCGTAAAGGCTGTGCCGGAAAACTCCGTTAAAAAACATGGACGACGCTTCTCCCTGATACAAAGAAGACCACCGCCATCATTCACAGGCTTATCCTCCTCGTATTTTCATTGTCAGACAAACAGTCAACGCGTTATCTCAATGACCTATGACGGCATTGCCCGTGGCTTGGAAACAAAACGAGAGATTGAGCCTCTGGGTTTGGTGCGCTATGCAAATGTTTGGCTCCTCCCCGCGTTCTGCAGACTTCGGCAAGAACTGAGAACCTTTCGATCTGACCGGATTACCCAAATTCACTTAACAACAGAAACATTTCACATCCACCCAGACCACAGCTTTCAAGACTATATTGCAATGTGTAAAAAAGAAGTCGACGCCTCATCGCAAAAAAACTCCTGACAAACCCTTGTCACGACACCTGTTTATACTCAGCTTATCGCATCAACACACACTGAATATTAATCGTTAAGCGAGGAGGAAAAATATGAATTCACACACAGAAACAGTAACAATTAAGGCCAAATGGAAAAGCGTGTACGATTTTTTGGCAAACACGGCGAATCTCCCAAAATGGGCTGTATGCTTTTGCCAGAATATCAGGCACGATGGAAATCATTGGATCGCAACAACGCCGGGGGGTGAAATAAAAATCCGTTATGATTGTGATGCCAAGCGGGGCTTAATTGACATGTATGACGTCTCTAATACTCAACACGGAAATCCCGCATTTACACGCCTTGTTCCTAATGGTCCGGAAGAAACAGAATACATCTTCACATTTTTTCAAAGCTCTGAAATACCAGATGCCATTTTTGCAGAACAAATTAAAGGCTTAAAGACAGAGTTTGGTGTTTTGAAAACCTTGATGGAAAAATAGGCTTATACAAATGCGGTGGAGGTTTTTCAGCAAAATTTAACCCTGGGGATGCCAATGGCTTCGGATCTAAAATTCGAAGCCATTGGCAATATTGGCTTTGATCGCCTTATTTTTTTGACAAACACAAAAAGGACGATCCCCTTAAATCTGGCTCATACCCCCATCGGCCACAAGGTCGATTCCTGCAACAAAGGAAGAATCGGAAGAGGCCAAAAATAGCGCCGCCTTGGCCATTTCATCGGATTCACCAAAACGGGCCATCGGGACCTGTGTCATAATTTGACTCCCAAAAGCATCAATTTCTTCTTTTGAAAGACCCATTTTGTCAAAAATCGGCGTTTTGATCGGGCCAGGACTTAAGTTATTTACTCGAATTCCCATCGGAAGCAGTTCCGCTGAAAAGGACCGCGCAAGTGAACGAATCGCGGCTTTTGTTGCACTGTAAACCGACATGCCAGGATGGCCAATCTGCCCAGCAATTGATCCGATCAATATCACAGAAGCCCCTTTTTTCAGATGTGGAATAGCACCTTGTACGGTAAAAAATGTGCCCTTAAAATTAATATCAGCCGTCTCGTCAAAATTCGCTTCGTCTACTTCCGTGCAAGGCCTGGGTTTAGCGACCCCTGCATTGGCAACCAGCACATCAATTTTCCCAAAGGCCTCCACAGTTTCGCGATAAAGCTTTTCGATATCGGCAGACTGTGTCACATCCCCCTGTACTACGACGGTGCCTTCCCCTAAGGCTTGGGCTGCCGCCTCTAAAGTTGTCTTGTTACGTCCCAAAATTGCAATCTTAGCCCCTTCTGCTTTAAATTCTTGGGCAATGCTCAAACCGATGCCACTGTTACCCCCCGTGATGACGGCGACTTTATCCTTTAACTTCATCTGTGTTCTCCTTATCTGATTGTCTCATTATTTAAGCTTCGACAAAATTTTTGACTTCTTTTGCAAGTCTAAAAATGACTTCCGGGTCATTTTGGGCCTTGGCCTGCGTATCCATTTCTCTGAGATCCCCTTTTTCAACTGCCTCCGACAAGGCCGCTTCTATTAGAGCAATCCCACCAGAAAAGCTTTCACAAATTTTTTCCCGGATACTGGCTTCTTGCGTGCTTAAGCTCAGTGTTTGACAGCCTCAGCCGTATTAAACATATATCGGGCAATTTTCCAGCCACCCTCTGTTTTTTGCATGACAAAAAATTCACGATGTTTTGCGCCTTCAATGATCTGATTATTGGCAAGCACCTTTAAGGTGCCCAGCGATGACGTTCGGACAATCGCCCAATCCCCAGCAAGGGTCATTTCATCAATGGTAAATCCCATCTCCATAAATTCCAAGGCCTTAAAGACATGCCCATAAGCAACTTTCAGAGCCGCAAGACCTACTGAAGTTGGCGCGCCATTCGGCATGAATACGCCATCCTCAGTATAGAGATTAGCCGCCTCTGAAATATTTGAATCTCTTAATGCTTTAAAATAGGCCTTCAAAATTTTCTCGATTTGTACGTGATCAGGTGATGTCATCATGTCCTCCATTTTGATCTGAGTGTTTGAAATATTTTTGTTCATCGCTTGGCTTTGGGAAGCAAAGAGGAAGATAAACATTGCAACCCAAAACATGATTGTGTTCATCTTTAAAAATCCATTCCCCATCAAGCAAAGTCGTTCACCTTTTTTAAACACACAAAAACCACGGATTAATCTTGTTTTCGTGTCCATGCTTCCTCCCATTTTGGATGTTGTGTTTCAGCAATAAAATGCGTGTCGTCTTACGTGTGACCCAGCACCAGAATAAGCGAATGTGGCTTCTCAGGCCTATAAACTAGATTAAGAAATACCCTTAAACTGGTTTAAGGGTTCTTAAGAAACGAGGTCTTTTCGGATTTTGCTCAGAAATTCGGGCGTAATGCCAAGATAGGAAGAGATTTGTGTATTGGGCAGTCTGTTCGAAAGTTTTGGGTATTGTTCTAAAAAATAGAGGTAACGTTCACGGGCCGTTGAACTGATATTTTGAAGCAGCCGGTTTTGAAGGGCGACGAACTTATTTTCGGTAATGACCCGAAAAAGTCGATCAAACTTGGGGAAAGTTTCATAGAAAAAAATCAAATCCGATTTTTCGATTTGAATGACAACAGAAGGTTCAAGCGCTTCTATATAAAGCTGGCTTGGTTTTTCGGAGTAGAAACTGCCCAGATCAGTCATCCAGTCATTTTCGGCCGTAAATTGTAAATTATGTTCATTACCCTTTGAATCGACGGTGTACATTTTGAGGCAACCCTCAACGACAAAATGATGATGCCTACAAACGTCACCTTCCTGAAGAAGAAATTGCCGCCGCTTTACCCTTCTCTCAATCGACCGCTTGATGAGTTCTTCTTTCTCTGATCCATTTTCTGAAAGATAGGGCTTAAAGTAGGCAATAAGTTTTGTTTTGGGCATCGTGTTTTTATCTCGAGGATCGTAAGCATAAAATCTCGTTGTCTTGATTTCATTTGCTCACAGTGGGTTTAAGAGATTTTAAGATACCTGTGAAAACTAAGCTTCAGCCCACAACTCGACCACGGATCAACTTTTCGCTGAAGAAGACCATTCATGGCTGAAAGATTCATGTCTCCAGGTGCGTTAATGCCACTGTGGATCTTTCGCTGCAAAGTGTTCAGAGATGCTGTCTCTTGACGATTATCGACAAAGCCCAAAATCTGTCGCATATTATTTTTCTTTTGACCCACTAAATTTGCGACAGCCCGACTTTTATCCTCCTTTGATACCCTCTGTTGTACTTGCATATTCAAGCCCTTTTATCCTTGTTTGCGTGATTCTCCAGACGCATTTTCAGTCGAGTTGAACGTCAACAAAGGCATAAGGATCAACTTTGGCGTCATTTAAACGCATGCCCCAGTGCAAGTGCGGGCCGGTGACACGACCTGATTTTCCGACCAGACCGATTTGTTCCCCGATTTCAACCAGCACTCCCTGTTTTACATCCACTGCAGAGAGATGAAAATACATGCTCATGAGGCCCAAACCATGATCAATCACGACAGAACGTCCATTGAAGAAAAAATGCCCAACCAGGACGACCTTACCGGCATTGGGTGCTCTTATGGGGGTGCCCGTGGGCGCGGAGATGTCTTCACCCGTGTGCGAGCGTCTGGGTTTGCCGTTAATCAAACGCCGACGCCCAAAGGTGCCTTGCCGACGGCCTTCGACGGGGGCGATGAAAGTCCCTTTCCAGAGCCTTTCAGGGTGACTTTCTGCAAAAGCAGTCTTCATCAGGCTTTTTTCACCTCTCACCCGTTTGAGTGTGGGGGGATCAAGATCCACCTTTTTTTTGGGCAGGGTCAATTCCTGCAAGCCGAATTCTGCCGCCTGCACTTCGATGATATTTTTTTGTGTGAAGGTCTTTCCGGCGCTTTGCCAGGTGCTCACAAAAGGAAGTGTGCCCAAGGACTGATCCATGTCGATCCCCACCAGGGCGACATAGACACCTTTTCCGGTTTCAAAATACGGAACCTTTTTATCCTTGAAGCGGCCCGAAATCGACGAAATCGGCCCGCCGGGTTTGAGGATCATGCGTGCAATACCGCCCTGTTTCACCTGTACTTTCGTATCAGCAGATGCAAGGTACGGCAATACACTCAAGGAAAAAAAGAAGACGAGCCATGTAAAAATGACTTTATTTTTGTGCTTCTGCGGCAGCGATGAGTTCATTTACACGTGCATTTTCAGAGGAAAAAGGATCCATGCAAAGAATGGTTTCTTCCCAATATCCGTTTAATTTCAAGTAGGTCCAATCCACAGTATACGATCTGTTTTTGGCTTTTGCAAAACGAATGAAATCGCCACGTGTCTTAGCACGTGTGGTCTGCGGCGGCGTATCAATGGCCCGCTGGATATCCTTCTCTGTCGTGATGCGTTCAATCATGCCCCCCCGATCCAGCAGGTAATACAAACCCCGATCCTGGTTAATATCATGATATTGCAGATCCAACATGGCGACACGGGCATCATCCAAGCCACAGCCCTTTTTATCCATGTAGGATTCGATGATGCCACGTTTTGCGATCCAGTCAATTTCCCGATCCAAACGGCTTGGATCTTCTGAAAGCTCATCCAAAACAAATTCCCAGCGCTCCAGGATATCGCGACTAATCGGGTCTTCTTCAATCAAGGAAAGGTATTCTTTTGCCCTTTCAAGATAAAGACGCTGAATTTCGATCGCCGACATCTCTTTGCCCTTTTCAAGACGTACCCGTTTTTTTAAGGTCGTATCGCGTGAAATTTCGCGCATGGCCTTCACGGGGTCATCCAATTCACAGCCTTCGACATAAAACTTGTCTTCAATCATCGCCAAAATGATTGCAGTCGTGCCCACCTTCAAGTAGGTGGCATATTCAGACATATTGGAATCACCAACGATAATATGCAGTCGTCTGTATTTTTCGGCATCGGCATGCGGTTCATCACGTGTATTGATAATGCTTCGGGAAGACGTGGTTGATGAAGAGGTTTTTTCATGAATATGCTGGGCACGTTGAGAGATAAAATAGTGACTCCGGCCCGCGACTTTTAACACCTTTCCCGCGCCTGCATAAATCTGCCGGGTCACAAAAAAAGGAATGAGCTGTTCTGAAACCTTCCAAAAATCAACATCCCGACGCATGAGATAATTTTCGTGGCAACCGTAGGTATTACCCATGGAATCGGTGTTGTTTTTATAGATGTAGATATCGCCGGAAAGCCCTTCTTCTTGCAGTCTTTTTTGGGCGATGGGCAGACAACGCTCAAGCAGACGCTCGCCCGCTTTGTCATGCATGACCACATCAAAAACCTGGTCGCATTCAGGGGTGGCATATTCAGGGTGACAACCCGTGTCCTGATAGAAACGGGCCCCGTTACTTAAAAAGGCGTTGGAAGGCCAACTGTTGGGAATCAAACCTTCAAAGACATAACCCAGGATTTTTTCCATGGGAAGATAGACCTTGCCATGGGGGGTAAAAATAAGACCATATTCCGTTTCGAGACCAAAAATCCGGTTCTTCATCACAAGCACCCCTTTAAGAAAACACGGGACTCTTCACATTTGCTTATTGTGACTTGAAGTATTTTTCGAGTGATTTTTTATTGATCCTCCGGAAAAGTCTTCCTTTTTTGCTGCGATCCAGTACGGCCACCTCAAATGCCCCTTCGTCACTCTTTTCTTCTTCGCCTTCTGAGAGGAGCTTACGGCAAAGCTGAAGTGCGTCTTTCAAAGTGCTTAACACATACCGTTCGCTTAAAGACGCACTCAAAGCTTCGGCATTGCCACCCACTACGGCAAAGGATTTCTCATCATGGATACTGCCATCAAACTGAATACGATAGATTCCATTCTCTTCTCGATGTTCCCCCAATTCGACCACGAGTATCTCGATTTCCAAAGGTTTAGCTTCTTGGCTAAAAACAGAACCAATGGTCTGAGAATAGGCGTTTGCAAGCGAACGGGCCGTGACATCTTCTCGACTGTAAACATAGCCGGTCATGTCCGCATGACGAATCCCTGCCTTGCGAAGGTGCTCAAATTCACTGTATTTTCCCGCACCCACAAAAGCAATGCGGTCGTAGATTTCCGATATTTTATTCAAGCTGCTTGCATTATCGGCAAAAAGAAGCATCCCCTCTTTATATTCCATCGCAATGGTTGATCGACCCCGCGAAATACCTTTTCGGGCATACTCCGCCTTGTCTTGCATCATTTGCTCGGGTGAAACGTAGTAGGGCATAGACATCGGCCTTATCTCCCCCCTAATTCAGACATCATCGTCTCATAAATGGTTTTCACGGTCTCATCCGACACATCTTCTACGCCGTTTTTGCTGATCAATTTTACATTGGGGAAAATATTTCTGAGCATGTCCGGCCCCCCTGTCGCAACATCCGCTTCGGCAGCATCATAGATTGCTTCTAAAGCCACCCGTGTCGCGTCTTCTGAGGAGAGATCCGACTTGTAGAGACGTTTGAGTGTCGCTTTGGCATCTCGACCACCAGAACCCGTTGAATAATAATCCCGCTCTTCGTAGCGTCCACCCGCAATATCAAATTTAAAGATCCGACCCATTTTCCGTTTCAAATCATAACCCGCATAAATGGGAACGACCACCAAACCCTGCATTGCCATCGGTAGATTTGCTTTGATCATCTGTGCCAATTTATTGGCCTTGCCCTCCATTGAAAGCAGGGTGCCTTCCAATTTCTCGTAATGCTCCAACTCCACTTGAAAAAGCCGAGCCATGTCAATACAGGGTCCCGCTGCCCCAGAAATCGCCATGGCTGACGTTTTGTCGGTTTTAAAGACCTTTTCGATGCGACGCTCAGAAATCGTATAGCCCTCTGTCGCCCGACGATCCCCACAAATAAGCACTCCATCACGATATCGCAAAGAAAGAATGGTGGTGCCATGGGGCACAGATTGAAGCAACTTTTGTTGATCAGAGCCTGCGGTAAGGGCCTCGGAACGGCCTAAAAAAAGTTGGGGATATTGAGCCTGCAATAAATCATGGAAACTGGAACCCGGATCATTAAGCTTATATGGGCTCACTACTCTCCTCCTTTTTGCACATAATTTTTGACAAACTCTTCGGCATTTTCTTCTAGTACATCATCAATTTCATCCATCACTTTATCCAGGTCTTCTTTGATCTTTTTCCCTTTTTCAAGGACTTCGGGATTGGCTTCGACCGCGGTTTCCTCTTTTTTCGCCTCTTGTTTTTCTTCTCTTTTTTTATCTTGTTTTTTCATGCCTCCCCCTCACCTTCCCATCCGCTTTAACAAGGACTCCACCGAATTGGCCTCTTTCAAAAGCGGACCAACCAAGGCCTCACTGCCCTTCCAGGGATCCATCAGCGGCACTTTTTTCATTGCAGATTCGCCCACATCGAAAAGCACAGAGGTCCAACTGGCCGAATAAATTTCTTTCCCAAATTTTTTGAGACAAATCCCCCGAAAATAAGCCCGTGTGTCTTTCGGGGGATTTGTCTCCGCAGTCATAATCTGCTCAGGAGAGACCAGGGTTTCAACATAGCCCCCTCGCTCAAGTGGGAAGAAGAGTCCTTTTTTACGATCTAAATTATGATATTGCAAATCCATCAGGGCAATCCGTGAATCCTTCCAATCGCAGTTTTTTCGCTCCATGTAGGATTCGATCAAGGTCTTTTTAATCACCCAGTCCAACTCACGTGTCAGCTGCATCGGGTCTTCTTCTAATTTATCCAGAATAACACGCCAGCGCTTCAAGATATCCTGAGTCACACAATCTTCGTCTTTTTCGAAATGACGAGCCGCTGCCTCAAGATAAGTCCGCTGGATCTCAATCGCCGTCGCCGATTTTCCCCCGACCAGAGGGATTGTTTTTTTCAAGCTCAAATCTCGCGAAACGGCCTTGATGCTTTTAACCGGGTCATCAAGATCCACACCTTTAACACCGACCCCGGCCTCAAGCATGGCAAGCACCAAAGAAAGTGTACCGACCTTTAGATACGTTGCCACCTCTGCCATGTTTGTATCGCCCACGATGACATGCAAACGCCGATAACGTGCACGATCTGCGTGGGGCTCGTCCCGTGTATTGATAATTGGACGTTTCACCATGGTATTGAGATCCACCAGGGTTTCAAAAAAATCGGCCCGCTGAGAAATCTGGTAGTTTGTCGCATCGGTTTTATTTTCATAACCCACCTTGCCAGAACCTGCAAAAATGGGTCGTGTGACTAAAAAGGGCATCAATTGATCCACAATTTTGTCAAAACGTAATTTTCGATCCACCAAATAATTTTCGTGATAGCCATAACTGTTTCCCTTGCCATCACTATTATTTTTGTAAATGGAGAGCGACACAGTGCCCTGCTTGAGCGAACGAGTCATTTCGAGCGCATCTTCAATCAGGCGATCCCCCGCTCTTTCATACATAAGCAAATCCAGGGCATTGGTACATTCGGGGGTTGAATATTCGGGGTGTGCACCATCAACATAAAGCCTCCCGCCGTTGGGCAAGAGTTTATTTAAGAGACGGTTGTACTCAGGACCGGGTTTTTCACGCTCGCCATCGGCCTCATAACCCCGAGCGTCTAAGAGCGGGTTTTCATTTTCATAATTCCAAAGCACGTTTGAAGCAGGAAGGGCAGGATAACTGTTGACGAGAAAAATAGAATTCGAAACAGGATCTGAGGTTTCAGGGGATTTGGCGACGATACCGTATTCGGTCTCGGTTCCAAGGATTTTCTTCATTACGCTCAGACCTCCCACCCTGATACACGTAGACCATCCGGTACGTCAAAAAAACCCGCGGCCTCCGTCATGAATTGCTTTTCAAGACAAACAGAAGCAGTGCGTCTTTTTAGAGATAATGACCCGTTGCGACGGTCTCAACTTCTCGTGTTTCTGAGGCATTACCTGCCATGGTACGAATGTGGACAATTTTTTCGCTGCTGCGACCTGCAATTTTCGCCCAATCATCTGGATTCGTGGTATTGGGAAGATCCTCATTTTCTTTAAATTCCTGTTTAATGGCTAAGATAAGGTCTCCACTTTTTAAACCTTTAACCCCGCTATCCAGAAATCGCTTAATCGCATGTTTTTTGGCCCGTGAAACAACACCTTCAATCATCGCCCCACTCGCAAAATCCTTAAAAAAGAAGGTCTCTTTTTCGCCATTGGCGTAAGTCACCTCTAAGAACTTGTTTTCTTCCCGTACAGAATACATCTCCGCGACGGCATCTTCCATAAGCGACTCAACGATTTTCTTGGGATTGTTCTTGCCTTTTTTCATTTCATCCGGGTGAAACGGCAAATCCTCTGTTAGATATTTTTTAAAGATCGACATCGCCCCTTCTTTGTCCGGTCGTTCAATCTTAATCTTAATATCGAGCCGACCCGCACGTAAAATGGCCGGATCAAGCAAGTCCTGCCGATTGGTCGCACCGATGACAATGACGTTACGAAGTCGTTCCACACCATCAATTTCGGCTAAAAACTGCGGCACAATGGTCGCTTCCATATCGGAGGATACGCCTGTGCCACGCGTTCTAAACAGTGCATCCATTTCATCAAAAAAAATGATGACTGGATGACCTGTATCCGCACGTTCTTTGGCTTTTTTAAAGACTTCACGAATCTGTCGTTCGCTTTCCCCAACATATTTGTTCAGTAGTTCAGGCCCTTTCACATGCAGAAAAAAGGAACGCAGATCTTTACCAGACTTTTTGTCACCCAGCTTTTCAGAAATGGAAGCCGCAACGGCCTTTGCAATCAAGGTCTTTCCGCACCCAGGCGGACCATAAAGAAGAACCCCTTTAGGAGGCAACAACTTGTGCTCAGAAAAAAGCTCCGCGTGCAGAAAGGGCAATTCAACCGCATCTCTCACTTGCTCGATCTGGGATTCTAAACCCCCGATATTGTCATAGCTCACATCGGGAATTTCCTCCAAGACCACCTCTTCAACCTCTGACTTAGGCAACTTTTCAAGCACGTACCCCGAATGTGCATCTAAAAGTAAATGGTCTCCAACGGAAATATGCTCCCCCAAGAGAGGCGAGGCCAATTCCACAACAAGTTCTTCTTCTCCGCGAAGCATCACGACCAGACGATGTGGATCAAGCACATCTTTTACACGAACCACCTCGCCCTGTGGTTCAAAACCACAGACTTCAATGGCATTGAGCGCTTCATTTAAGACGAGTTGCTGCCCAAGTTTAATGTCTTTTCCAGAAATATCAGGATGCAGCAGAACCCGCATCTTGCGACCAGAGACATAGACATTGATACTCTCATCCTCGTTGACCCCAGAAAAAATGGCATAAGTCGCGGGCGGGGAGGTCAGCTTCTCGACCTCTTGTTTTAGCGCATCAATACGATTTTTGGCCTCCATTAAGGCCGCTGTTAATTTTTCATTTTGTTTAAAAGCCTGATCAAGTTGCCCCCCTGATTGACGCAAGGTGTTCAACTCCTCCTCCATGGACGCGATCTGCTTCAGAAGTCTTTCCCGTTCCTGCTCAGGATCGCGCTGACCCGCTTCCGACACGTCTCCCCCAAATTTGCCGGAAAATTTATTCATAGTTTTTCGGAAAGAATTTTGTTTTTCTTGTTTTTTTCTTCCATCGGCCATGATAAAACCTCCGTCTTTTTATGAAGATCCCATATCGTGCTTTTCTGTAATTTAAGTTTAGCACCCTTCCAAAAAGGGGTCAACTCAGCCAAAAACATTCATATTTTAAATGTTTTTGGCTTTTTCACACAAAAAAGCGTCGACCACAAAGCCTGAGTCTAAGCCCCACTTCAAAGTGGTTTAGGAGAAAAAAAAAGCGTAAAGATACGACGAGAAGGGCCTTCTTTATGTAACGAAGTGATCCCACCGGAAGAATCTATTGATGGAGATGGCGCTTCCACTTCGACTTCGGCTTGATTAAGCATAACAAAGAAGGCCAGCATTAAACAAAAAAGCAGGATCATTAACATGGGGTTGTCTTTTAAAAAATGTCTTTGCAGCCCCCCACAAGCAGGGCATTTATTGACCTCAGGGTCCACCAAATCCTGTTTACACCAACGACAAGGGCGGGGCAAAACATCGGGGGCTGCGCGGGAGATTTCAGGAGACAGACTCGTTTTGCAGTGTTTGCAAAATACAGCCTCATTTTTCACCATTTCAGCACAAGCAGGACATTTTTTGTAAGCCATGCCTTTTAACTGATCATCTTCATAGGCTTTATCTCCGATGACCGCAATATGAATAATGGCGAAAAAGAAAAGGAAAAATCCGTATAAGGCCCAAGGAAAAAAGGGACGATTTTTTTGCTCAGCAATCACACCCACCGCAGCACCAAGCAGCATGCCGATAACAAGGGGAAATATCATTTATTTATTGCTCCAGTCTAAAAAACAAGCGGGATCTTCACTGTAAATAAGGGAAGCTCAATCCTCAAAGTTTCCTTTGCCACGCAGTGCCCGTTGCATCTCACGATTTGCAGATTTTTTGGCTTCAGTTTCTCGTTTATCGTGTAAATCTTTTCCTTTGGCCAGCCCTAATTCCACCTTAGCCCAGCCTCTCTGAAAATAAATCTTAAGCGGAATCAATGTCAGTCCCTTCTCTCTCACTTTCCCTGACAGACGCCAAATGTCTTTTTTTCCCATGAGCAGTTTTCGCCGCCGCGTGGGCTCATGGTTGGCCAGATTTCCGTGACTGTAGGGACTGATGTGACAATTATGAAGATAGAGTTCGCCCCGGTCAATACGTGCAAAACCATCTTTTAGATTAACACGGCCCCCACGCAAAGACTTGACCTCTGTACCCACAAGTGAAATACCCACTTCCATCCTCTCTAAAATGAAAAAGTCATGGAAGGCTTTTCGGTTGTTTACAATCAGTTTATCGCCTTCTTTTTTTTCAGACATCCCTACAAACCTAACAAAAATGGGTACAATTCAAAGGGTTTCGCTTTTCTTTCGTGACAAGCCGCAAGGCGCTAATATACCATGCCTTGTACGATGAAAGAACCCACCGCCATCAGCCCCATCCTCAAGACCATGAACCAAAAGCTGGGCCTCGAAAAAGAAATGATCTTTTATAGGCTTAAAAAAGAGTGGCCCACATTCGTCGGTCAAACCCTCTCGGAGCACACAAGACCAGAACGGCTTAAGTTTAAAATGCTCACCCTTTGCGTCGATGGCCCCACATGGATGCACGAACTTACTTTCCTCAAAAAAGACATCATCAAAAAAATCAACACCCGGCTTGGAAAAAACCTGATCCAAACCCTTCACCTCAAGGTCGGCATTCTCTCTTCACAAGACCTCCCAAAAAAATACACAAGACTCCCTCAGAAAGCCCTCTCGCCAGAGGCAAAAACCCTCCTGCAAAAGCAGCTCTCTCCTCTGGAAGATTCTCCTTTAAAAAAGGCAATACGAGAAGCCATGGAACGACATTTACGGAAAAACGAAGGACAATAACACGTAGAGGACTTAATCAAGTATTGCCACGATAGGGGTGGGACTGTCTTAGGAGTCCTGATGAATGAGCGCGTTGAGCGCATCAACTTTCTGCTTAATCATCGCAGGGTCTGGGTAGTTTTCTTCCAGTTCTTTGTAGAGATTTAAGGCTTCGGTGGGTTGTTCGTCCATTTCAAAACAATTCGCAGCCCTGAATTTCGCAAAACGGCTATTTTCATTCTTGGGATAGGTGGTGTAGAGGGTTTTATAAACAGGTACTGCGGCCTCACAGGCCCCACTTACAAAATAACTGCCTGCCTTCCGGTAGAGGGCTGAAGGCGCCCAAGGACTTTTCGGTGCATTTTCCACAATCAAATCCCATTCCACACGCGCCTGGGCCATGTCCCCCATCTCATAATACAATTCACCAATTCTAAAACGACTCGCAAGCACTTGTTCCCGATCATCGCTCGTCGCCACAATGCTTTCGTAAGTTGAAATGGCTTCTGTCGGACGTTTAAGCTGCCTTTCATAGACTTCCGCAAGGCGATGGCGGGCAGAAAGGCTGTGCTCAGAAACACCCCGAACCTTCTCCAATTGAATCACCTTTTTAAAAGCCGCCACAGCCACTTCGGCATCGTCCAAATAAAGTAAAAAAGTAAGGCCTTTCCAGTAATAAGCCTCTGGAATCAATGTACTTTTTGGATAAGCTTCAATGAGGTTTTCATAGTCACGAATTGCACCCAAATAATCGTCCTGCTGCCATTTTCGCTCGGCAACCGACATCAGGCGTTTTGACATCCATTCTCCTCGTGAACCCACGACCCAAACCACCACAAGAACAGCACTTGCAATCAAAGCACTCCAAGAGATGAACTTCAAAAAAAACATGCCGCTAGGCCCTGAACCTTGTCCACCCATCCCTCGATTAGCTGTCATTTTTTGGTGTTTCCTCTGTTTCGCTTTCTGATGCCGTCTCTTCTTCTGAAACTTCGCGGTCGCCTTTGTCAATGAGACGTGCAACGCGCACCACACGATCTCCCTCAACCATATCAATCAAACGAACGCCTTGCGTATTGCGACCAATGACACGGATGCCTTCAACCTTCTGACGCACAATCTTTCCATTGGCCGTAATAATCATCACCTCATCTTCATCCTCGACCTGGAAAGCGTCCACCACACTGCCGTTTCTGTGACTGGTTTGTATGGTAATGATGCCTCGCCCACCGCGTCTCTGTTTACGATATTCAGAAAGCGCTGTGCGCTTTCCAAACCCGTGTTCTGTCGCCGTCAAAAGGGAAGTCCGCTGATCTGGCCCGATGGTCTCCATACTGATCAGTTCATTGCCATTGCTGAGACGAACCCCCATCACACCCGTTGCGATACGGCCCATGGCACGCACATCCTGTTCCGAAAAACGGATGGACAAACCGTGTTTCGTCCCTAATAAGATATCATGATTTCCCGAAGTCAGTTGGACGGAGATTAGGCGATCCCCTTCATTTAAGTTTATCGCGCGTATCCCGCCTGCCCTGGGTTTGCCATAAGCGCTCAGGGTGGTCTTTTTGACCAAACCTTTTTGTGTGGCCATGACAGCAAAACGGCCTTCGTCAAATTGATCCACGGACAAAATCGCTGAAATCGTCTCCCCTTGTGGAATCTGTAACAGGTTGACGATGGCCTTGCCCTTTGTCGCCCGACCGCCTTCAGGGATTTGATGCACTTTTAGCCAATGCACCTGACCCGTATCTGTAAAAAAGAGCAGGTAATTATGGGTTGATGCGATAAAGAGATGGCTTACAAAGTCGGCCTCTTTTAAACCTGTACCAATCTTGCCCTTTCCGCCCCGTCGCTGCGCGCGATAAAGTGCCACAGCGTTTCGTTTGATGTATCCGGTATTTGAAACGGTAATGACCATTTCTTCTTCGGCAATGAGATCTTCAATGCTAATTTCACCCGTATCAGGAATAATTTCCGTACGACGATCATCGGCATATTTCCTTTGAATCTCCACAAGCTCGGAACGAATCACTTCTGAAATACGGACATCGCTCCCTAACAAGGTCTTCAAGTCCGCTATTTTTTCTCGGAGGGCTTCTAGTTCCGCGATCAATTTATCCCGTTCGAGTGCCGTCAGACGCTGTAGGCGCATATCAAGGATGGCCTGGGCTTGTCTTTCGCTTAAGCCATATTCGCCCATCAATGCTGTGCGCGCCACCTCTGGAGAAGCCGAAGCACGAATGAGGGCGATGACCTCGTCCAAATGATCCAGCGCAATTCTGAGTCCTTCTAAAATGTGTGCGCGGGCTTCGGCCTGTCGCAACTCAAAACGGGTTCTGCGAATCACCACCTCCCGGCGAAAATCCAGGAAATGCACTAAAATTTCTTTTATATTCATGACCTTAGGCTGATTATTCACCAGGGCCAACATGATGATGCCAAAGGAGTTTTGCAGCTGGGTCTGTTTGTAGAGATTATTCAAAACAACAGCGCCCATCTCGCCCCGTTTTAGCTCAATCACAATACGCATGCCGTCTCGATCTGACTCATCTCGCAACTCTGAAATACCTTCTAACTTTTTGTCCCGCACCAAGTGACCGATTTTTTCCAGCAGACGGGCTTTGTTCACCTGATAAGGCAACTCTGTGACAATGATGGTTTCACGTTCCGTCCGGGGATGCACTTCCACCGCAGCCCGCGCACGCAACATCACTGAACCTCGCCCTGTTTTAAAAGCAGACTCAATACCCGCCGTCCCGTAAATAAATCCAGCAGTGGGAAAATCCGGCCCCTTAATCTTTTCCATCAAGGTCTCGATAGACACACTTCGGTCATTGAGCAGTAGCGTCAAACCCTCAAGCAATTCACCCAGATTATGGGGGGGAATATTCGTCGCCATGCCGACGGCGATACCCGTTGAACCATTCATCAGCAAGTTTGGAATACGGGAAGGCATGACCACGGGTTCTTGCACCGTCTCGTCAAAATTGGGGGTGAAATTCACCGTATCCATATCAATATCGGCCAAGATTTCCTCGGCCAACTTGGTCATACGGGCCTCGGTGTAACGATAGGCTGCCGCCCGATCCCCATCCACAGAACCAAAATTTCCCTGACCATCCACCAAGGGGTAGCGCATATTAAAATCTTGCGCCATCCGCACCATGGTGTCATAAATTGCCGTATCGCCATGGGGGTGATATTTTTTTAAAACTTCACCCACGACACCCGCAGACTTGGAATAACGACGATTTGAAAGCAAACCCTCGCGAAACATCGCGTAAAGAATACGTCGATGCACAGGTTTCAGGCCATCGCGCACATCCGGCAAGGCCCGTCCGACAATAACGCTCATGGCGTAGTCGATGTAGGATGACTTCATTTCCTCATCAATGTTTACGGTAGTACGGTGTTCAATCTCCGGCATCTGCGCTCCAATCCAATTTCGATTGCATTGTTTATTTTATTTTTAAGGAAAGTCCCGAATAGTTGATAGAATTAAACGTCAAGGTTTCTGACTTCGGCAGCATGTTGTTGGATAAAATTCCGTCTCGGTTCGACAGCATCTCCCATGAGTATGGAAAAAATTTCATCGGTCTCAAAAACATTTTCAAGTGTGACTTTTAAAAGCGTGCGTTTCTCTGGATCCATTGTCGTTTCCCAAAGCTGTCCGGGATTCATCTCTCCCAAACCTTTGTAACGCTGAATCGAAAGGCCTTTTTTCCCGCGCTCTAACACATGTTGAACGATGGCATGTGCATGTTTAAAAGACTTCTCCCCATCGCCATCATTCATTCGATAAGGCGGAAGCCCCAATCCAAGTTTGTAAGGTGAGAGCGGTTTTAAATCTCTAAATTCTGTGGAATTGACCAAGGACAGATCAATGCAAAAATGCTGGGACAAACCATTTTTTTCAACTTGGCAAAGCACCTGAAAGGCATTATGGGTCTCATCGGCTTCAATCGTGTAAACGAGTGTATCGGAAGAATCCGGATCATGCCATTCTTCACTGACTCTTCGCATAAAACTTTCGAGCTTTTCGCGATCTTTCAGGTGCTCTCGATTCAAAAAATCTGCCTGAGTCAGTGCCCGCAAAAAATCCGGGTCGATATTTTTGCGGGCGAGATGTTCAATAATCGCCTCATATGCAATGAGTTTTTTCAAAACGGCTTTGAAACGTCCGCCACTTACAGTCGTTTTGTCTCGATCCAAATAGAGCGACATGGCATCCGAAGCGAGCTCCATCAGATATTCACGCATCGCGGCTTCGTTTTTAACGTACCGTCCCTTTTTCCCTTTTTTAATCCGGAAAAGGGGCGGCTGGGCAATATAAATATAGCCTCTTTCAATCAAAGCAGGCATCTGGCGATAAAAGAAAGTTAAGAGCAAGGTGCGAATGTGTGCCCCGTCTACATCAGCATCGGTCATAATAATGATGCGGTGATAGCGGGCCTTTTCAATATCAAAATCCTCGCTACCGATGCCGGTCCCCAAAGCGGTAATCAGGACTCGAATTTCTTCAGAGGAAACCATTTTGTCAAAACGTGCACGCTCTACATTTAAAATCTTTCCTTTTAAGGGCAGGATGGCTTGAAAGCGTCGGTCACGTCCCTGTTTCGCTGAACCGCCCGCAGAATCCCCCTCCACGAGGTACACTTCACTACGCGCAGGATCTTTTTCGGAACAATCGGCTAATTTTCCGGGGAGACCACCGCCTTCCAATACGCTTTTCCGACGAATGAGTTCCCTCGCTTTTCGGGCAGCTTCACGTGCCCGCGCAGCACTGATTGCCTTTTCAATAATCTTTTTTGCGACGGCTGGATTTTCTTCAAAATATTCTGCCAGGGCTGCATTCACCGAGCTTTCAACAATGCCTTTGACTTCAGAATTTCCGAGTTTCGTTTTGGTCTGACCCTCAAACTGAGGCTCGGGGATTTTAATCGATATGACGGCCGTCAGCCCTTCTCGGACATCATCCCCACTAAGATTTTCTCCTTCTTTTAAAATTTTATTGGCCAAACCGTAGCTGTTTGTGGTTCGTGTTAAAGCCGCTTTAAAACCGGCCAAATGGGTTCCACCCTCTCGGGTATTGATATTGTTTGCAAAAGTGAAAATATGCTCTGAAAAACTATCATTATACTGAATTGCAACTTCGACCATAACGCCGTTTCGTTCTTTTTCCATCGAAATCGGTTTATGCAAGGCATTTTTGCTTTCATTGAGCATTTCGATAAATGAAACAATGCCGCCCGCATAACAAAATTCTTGTTTCTTATCTGTACGTTCATCTTCGATGGAAATCGTCAAACCCTTGTTTAAAAAAGCCAATTCACGCAGACGTTCTGCCAAGGTCTCGAAGGAAAATTCGATCAGCTCAAAGATACCTGTATCAGGCTTAAAGGTAATTCGCGTCCCGCTTTTTTCAGATTTTCCAATGATTTCAAGCGGGCCTTTGGGTTTACCATATCCATAATGCTGCTGGTAAACACGTCCGTCTTGTTTGATTTCTAATTCGAGGGATTCGGAGAGGGCATTGACGACTGAAATACCCACACCATGCAAGCCCCCTGAGACCTTGTAAGTATCACTGTCAAATTTACTGCCTGCGTGCAAGTAGGTGAGCGCCACTTCAGCAGCAGAAATTTTCTTTTGGGGATGCAGTTTAGTGGGGATGCCCCGCCCATTATCAATGCCAGTTACGGATTGGTCGGGGTGGATAATGACTTGAATCTCTGTGCAAAAACCTGCCATTGCTTCATCAACAGAGTTATCCACCACCTCGTAAACAAGATGATGCAAACCCGCAGGGCCGGTACTGCCGATATACATTGCGGGACGTTTTCGAACCCCTTCAAGTCCTTCAAGAATTTTGATTTTGTCTGCACTGTAGTCGCTCTTATTTCCTTCATTCGTCATACTTTTTCCTTATCGTTCAATGGACTAGACAAAATCAAACTTTATTTATTAAGCTGTAAGACCCAACAAAAATAAATATTATTTTTGAGACTAAACAGAGATTGTCAGAAAAACCTTAAACCCGCATGGGCATAATCACAGTCAAAAAACCTTCTGATTCTTCTCTGATTAAACAAGGAGATAGCGCGTCTTTAAATTCGAGTGTCACTTCATCCCCCTTCAGGGCCGCTAAGGCATCTAACAAATAACGGGCATTAAACCCTGTTGAAAACCCCTCTCCTTCAAAGTGGGTCTCAAGGGTTTCATTTGCCTCACCCATCTCAGGATTACTTGCACTTAACACAATTCCCCCACTTTCAAGACTAAACTTGATTGCACTCGTTTTCTCACGCGCTAAAATTGAAACACGACGCAAGCCCCCCTCAAGCTCTTCTTTTTGTGTCGTGACTTTTTTATCATTATGCTCAGGAACGGCTTGTTTGTAATTAGGGAACTCCCCTTCCATGAGACGCGAAGTAATCACAAAAGTGCCCCAACGGTAAATCAATTGATTTTCGCCGATAAAGAGCTGAGGTTCTCCCGCTTCATCCCCATCATCCAAAGCCCGTTTAATTTCCAGCACTGCTTTTTTGGGGAGAATGATCCCCGCTTCACGTTCTTTCCAGGTGCCTGAAACCTTGCCTTCGGCAACAGCCAAACGATGTCCGTCCGTTGTGATAAAACGGATAGTCCCCTCTTCCGTGGCACTTTTTTCCAATTGAATGAGAATGCCATTGAGGATGTACTGTGGGTTATTTTCTCCCGTTGCAAAGAGCGTCCGTTGAATGAGTCCAGATAAAAGTGTCGGATTGATACGGATCTGCTCTTCGTGCTGTATTGAGGGAGAAACCGGAAATTCCTCCGGCGGTAAACCCACAATACGGAAATAGCTCTTCCCCGATTCAATCACCACCCAATGATTCGGCTGTGCAGTAATGGTCACCAGGCCTTCAGGAAACTCACGTACAATCTCGTGTAACTTTCGGGCAGAAACGGTTGCCCGTCCCGGCTCAAGTACTTCGGCAGCATAAGCCCCTTGAATACCCACCTCAAGATCTGTTGCAAAAAATGCGAGCTTTTGCCCCTCCGCTTCTAAAAGTATATGCGTTAGAATGGGCATCGTATTTCTACGTTCCACCACCCCTTGTACCCGTTGTATTCCAGACAACAGGTCTTTTCGACTCATTTTGACTTTCACTTTAGCCCTCCCTCAAATGCTCCGCTAAACTTTCTAAGATCATTTTAAGATTAAAGTCTTCCGCTTTCTCTTTTTCAATTTGTTTACAGGCATGAATGACGGTGGAATGATCCTTTCCACCAAAAGCTTTTCCTATCTCAGGAAAAGAAAGGTTTGTTAATTGCCGGGTCAGGTACATCCCAATTTGCCTTGGAATCACCAAATTTTTGGTCCGTCTTTTTGATTTGAGTTCAGAAATCCTGATCTGATAACGCTCTGAGACGGCCCGTAGGACATCATCAACACTGACAATTCGCTCACGATCCTGTATCGAATCATGTAATACACGTTTGGCCATCTCTACGGTAATGCCCTGACCAATTAAAGAACTATAAGCACCCAATCGAATTAAAGACCCTTCTAATTCTCTCACATTGCTCTTAATCTGTGTGGCCAAAAGCAGGGTCACGTCATTGGGTAAATCGATCTGCTCTAACTCAGCTTTTCGCCTTAAAATAACAATTTTTGTTTCCAAATCCGGCGGTTGAATATCAGCGATTAAACCCATTTCGAAACGCGAACGTAATCTGTCTTCAATATCGGATATTTCTTTAACCGAACGATCACTTGAAATCACAACTTGTTTATTGGATTCATACAAGGTGTTGAAAGTATGAAAAAATTCTTCCTGGGTCCGCTCTTTTCCACCAATAAACTGAATGTCATCAATAAGCAAAGCATCTACATTGCGGTAGCGATTTCGAAATTCGGCCATTTTATCGTAACGGATAGAATGAATCACATCGTTTGTAAATTGCTCAGTCGAAAGATAAGCAATACGAACATGAGGATCGTTTTCTGAAAGGTAATTTCCAATGGCACTCAATAGATGGGTTTTTCCAAGTCCCACCCCTCCGTAAAGAAAAAGGGGATTATAAGTAACACCCGGTTTTTCTGCGACTTTAAGCGAAGCTGCATGGGCAAACTGATTACTTGAGCCAACAACAAAAGAATCAAAATTATATCTGGGGTTAAGATTTCCCCTCTCTTTTCTCTTCAAGCCATTTTTTGAACCACTATTTTTTAAACCAGAAGAAGCTTTCTCTTGAGTAAACCCAGCTGAGGCTTGATCTGGATGAATCTCAAATTGAATCGTCATATTCTCCTTAGAGAACTCTTTTTCAAGGACTTCTTTCATCATTTGATAATAGTGTTCACGAATCCATTCCCCAAAAAACTGATTGGGCACGGAGATAATAATCTCCCCTTCCCTTACAGAAACCAAGGCCGTTGGTTTAAGCCAAGTATCAAAAGCCTGCTGACTAATATTGGGTTTAATCTGGTTAAGGACGTCTTCCCAGATCAGATCAAGTTGCATGTGGCAATCCAGGAGTTACTCACAGGGTTATCAACAGCTGTGGATTACTTCTTTTCTAATTTTTCAAGGGTTTAGGACCTAGGTGCCGAATTAGAAACAGTCCCCATCAGGTGGCATTGTTAAAGCAGGGGGATTATACAAGAACAATACAGATGAATCAAGATAGCGCCCCCGCATTTTTGACAAAATCAAAGACTTATCCACATGGCTATCCGCATGATTATGCCTTTATTTTCAATAATTTAAGAGAATTATCAGGAGAAAAAGAGCCCTCCTATTACTACTTTAGTTATTTCCTTGAAAAAATCTTAAAAAAAGAAATAAAAAAAAGGAGTCGTCTTAAGTACGATATAATGCGTTAATTTTGACATAATCCAAACTTAGATCTGAAGTCCAAACACAAGCTTTGTCTCTGCCCGATTGTAATTTGAGTTTTAAAATGATTTCTTTGGACTTTAGATACTCAGTAATCTTATCTTCAGCTTGAAGACCTAAATAAATCCCGTTCTTAACCAATTGGATTGGGCCAAAAAAAAGACTGATTTCTTCTGGTCTTACTTTGACTTCCGAGTTCCCTATAGCAGCAATAATTCTGCCCCAATTGGCATCTTCTCCAAAAAAAGCTGTTTTAACTAAAAGTGAGTTCGCGATAGCAAAGGCAATTTTAGAAGCGGCCTTTTCATTTTTTGCGCCTTCGACTTCGATTGACACACATTTTGTTGCGCCTTCAGCATCTTGAATCAGCATTTTTGCCAGTGTGGTACAAGCTGTTGTTAACAAGCTTGTAAATTGTTTGTATCGTGTGCCTTTTTTGTTAATAATATTGCCCTGTTTTCCATTTGAAAAGAGTAATACCATGTCATTAGTACTGGTATCTCGATCAATCGTGATGCGGTGAAAAGACAGATCAACGGCCTCACGCAATGCAGATTGTAAGAGCGTTTGTGTCATTAAAACATCTGTCGATAAAAAAGCCAGCATGGTCGCCATATTGGGATGAATCATGCCAGATCCTTTTGTTATTCCTCCAATACGCACAACATTTTTTCCAACAAAGCCTTCAAAAGCACATTCCTTGGCCCAAGTGTCTGTTGTCATGATCGCTTCTGCTGCCGCATGACTGCCCTTTTTTGATAGCATTGAATAAAGTTTTGGGATGGCGGGTTGTATCTTTTCCATGGGGAGTAATTGACTAATTACTCCGGTTGAAGCCACATAAACCGTTTCTAAAGGAATATTCAAATGCTGTGCTGTTTCTAATGCCATGGCCTTCGCGTCTTTTTTTCCCTGTTCTCCTGTAAAGGCGTTGGCGTTTCCACTATTGATGATAATCGCTTGTCCAATTCCCTTTTTGAGATGTTTTTTATTCAGGACTAGGGGTGGGGCTGGAAATTTATTTTTTGTAAAGAGTGCGGCAACGGAACAGGGTTTATCTGAATAAATGAGGGCCATATCCGAGACTTTATTCTTTTTTATCCCTGCGGCTAAACCAGCGGCCATAAAACCATCGACAGCCGTAATTCCGCCTTGAATAATTTTTATTGTGGGTTTCATCTAAAAGCGCTCACTTTTTTTAAGGATAGAGTCCGGCTTGTGTGAGTCCAAGTGTTTCTTTCCAGGACATCATGAGGTTCATATTTTGTATGGCCTGTCCTGCCGCCCCTTTCACCAGATTGTCGATGGCCGACATAATCAGTAGTGTTCGACGATTTTTTGTTTTGAAAACAGCGAGATCACAATAGTTTGTGCCACGCACGGTGGATATATTGGGTGGCTGTTTTAAACAGCGGATAAAGGGTTCATTTTTATAACAGGACAATATTTTTTGGATTTGTTTTTCTGATAAATTTTGATTGATCGGAAAATAAATCGTGGTGAGAATCCCACGGTTTACGGGAAGAAGATAGGGAGTGAAAATCGTATCTACTTTTTCTTTACCTTTAGAAAAGGATGCAATCTCTTGTTCAATTTCAGGTAAGTGTCGATGTGTGCCGATATTATAAGGGAGAAGGCCCTCATTTACTTCTGGAAAATGGGTCGTTGTTGATGGCGTGCGTCCAGCGCCTGAAACACCCGATTTTGCATCAATAATGATTTCACGTGTTGTATCCAGTACTCCGGCTTTTAAAAAAGGGTAAAGCGCCAAAAGTGTTCCTGTTGGATAACACCCCGGATTTGCAATAAGTGAGGCATTTTTGATTTGTTCTCGATAGACTTCACTCAGCCCATAGACCCGCTTTTTTAAAAGATATGAAGCCGTGTGCGCTGTGCCATACCATTTTTTATATTGTGTCGGAGTGTTTAAACGATAGTCTGCGGAAAGATCAATAACCTTATTTTTTAGGTTTAGAAATTGTTTAACAGGTTCCATTGCTGTGGTATGAGAGAGGGCGATAAATACAATATCGGTTTTTTTTGAGATTTTTTCAGGGTCCAAAACTTCAAGTTTTAAATCATAATGTCCCGTCAGAGAAGGCAGGCGTTCTGTTAATGGTTTTCCCGGAGACTGATTAGAAGTGACTGCGCTGACTTCCACGTTTGGATGTTGAACCAGTAGACGAAGCAGTTCTCCGCCGGTGTAGCCTGTTGCGCCAATGATGCCAACTTTTTTCATGACAGACTTTTTCCTTATTTTTTGCAAAAAAAAGGGAAGGCCTTTCGACCTTCCCTTTTTTGAACGAAACGGAATAAGATCTTTAGCGTTTTGAGAATTGGAACTTGGCCCTGGCACCTTTCTGACCAAACTTCTTTCTTTCTTTTTTCCTGGCATCTCGTGTCAAAAGACCCGCTTTTTTGAGTGGATCCCGTAAATGAGGTGCAACATCAACTAAGGCTTTAGAAATGCCATGACGTAAAGCCATGGCCTGACCGGTTAATCCACCCCCTCGAATATTGGCAACGACATTATATTTGCCTGTGGTTTCGGTCAGATTGAAGGCCTGTCGGATAATAAATTTCCACGCTTCCCGAGGAAAATAAGCTTCTGCAGCCCGACCATTGATAATCGTGCTGCCTTCCCCTGGTGTCAAATAGACACGGGCAATGGCATTTTTCCGTTTACCTGTGATGATTTTGTGCTCAGCTGCCATTTCTTAGTACCCCTTATGAAGAAAGTTGCAATACCTCAGGTTGTTGCGCCCGATGCGGGTGGCTTTCCCCTGCATAAACTTTCAGCTTTTTAGCCATTGCGTTTCCAAGTTTTGTTTTAGGCAACATCCCCTGAATTGCAAATTGTACAATACGTTCAGGTTTTTCAGCCCGTAACTTTTTTAAGGTTGTTGACTTAATACCGCCAATATACCCCGTGTGATGATAATAAATTTTGTTTGTTTCTTTTTTGCCAGTGACGGCAATTTTCTCTGCGTTAATGACAATGACGTGATCGCCTAGGTCTTGGTTGGGGGTAAATGTTGTTTTATGTTTTCCCCGGAGAATTGAGGCAACTTCTGTTGCCATTCGGCCCAAAATTTTGTCTTTGGCATCAACGATGAACCATTTTTCTTGAACGTCTATCTTTTTAAATGCTGTGGTTTTCATCTACTACCCTTCTTCAATACCTTAAGATTAAAGCACGGTATTCTGCTATAAAGTGATGTCATTGTCAATACTAAAAGTTTCTTTTCTGGTAAATACGGACGAACTCCTAAGTATCATAGGGGCCAAAGTCTTTGGGTTTGAGTTTTTCAAGCCATGTGTCTAAATTTTCTGAACCTTTTTTACGCAGGACTTCTTCGGTAACATAAATCGGCACACCCATGCGTAAAGCCAAAGCAATCGCGTCGCTTGGACGCGCATCAACGGTTAATTCCTCTGGTTCTTGCTGTAAATCAGGAGAATTTTCTTGGCCCTCACCCTGTTTGTCTGTTTTTGTTTTTGAAGCAGGTGTTTGAATGAGGTGCAAAGAGGCATAATAGGTCGTCCCACTCATGCTGTGAATCAATACCTTTTCCAAAGGAATTTTTAGATGTTTTAAAAAATCTTTTAAGAGATCGTGGGTCAAAGGTCTCGGTGAAATAATCCCTTCAAGTGCAAAACGAATGGCATTTCCTTCAGCCATGCCGACCCAAATGGGGAGCAATTCCAAATTTTGCTCGTCTTTTAAGATGACAATTTGTGCGCCCGTGTTTGGGTCGGCAATGACGGTATCTACTTTTAAAGGGATATTCATATGATCTATGTGTCGTATTTTCCAAAATCTTCGGGGCGAAGATTTTCAAGCCAGCGATCCAATTCTTCTGAGCTGGGTTTTTTTATGGCCTCCTCGGCAACAAAAATAGGCACGTCCGCCCGCAAAGCCAAAGCAATCGCGTCGCTGGGTCTTGAATCGACAGTAAATTCTGAGTCCTGATAAGTGAGATGTGTTTTTGACAAATAAGTATTATCTTTCAATTCAGTCACAACGACACTGATGATTTTGGCATCCACGGTATCCAAAACTGATTTAATTAAATCGTGTGTCATGGGACGCGGTGTAAATATGCCTTCAAGTGCGAGGCTAATCGCATTGGCTTCGGGACGTCCGACCCAAATGGGCAGCACATCCGTATTTTCTTCACCACGCAGGATAACAATGTAGGCATTGTTATAGGGGTCAAACATCAACCCCCGGACTTTCATTTGAACAAGCACAGGCCATCCTCAATGTCTCAGGAAAAAATTAACTTATCACTTTGCTCGATTTAATGTCAACGCGGGTGTTTGAGTGGACCTGCTCCAACTTTTATTTGTATTTTACCTTTAGATTTCACCTGCTGTTAGGGAGTGACATCATTGTTTTGAGCCATTGCAGATAACGGCTTTGTAATTGAGGTGCAGGCTGAGGGCTAAAGTCTTTTGAGTCGCTGATTTTGACTTCAAATTTTCCCAATAGATAGGCCAGACCTCGGGCTGTGGCTTCTTGTTCTTTCGATTGCAGGACTGGGGTACGAGAAAGATTGGCCAGTTTTTGGCAAAGTAAATCTGAGGCAGAGAGTCCCCCGCTTAAAATCAAAATTTTAGGGGATTGATTCATTTCATCCAGATTGGCTTTTATGAGAAAGAGGATACTTTCCACAACTGCAGTGAATCGCGCTGCTGTATTGCCTTTGCCAATAAAGCGGCTTTTAATATGAGGTTCCCAAAAAGGAGAGCCGACTCCGCCAATGCCATTGATAAAAATGGGCGGAGTCAGGATTTTTTGCAGCCAGTCTTCTGCTTCTTTAGGCCAGGGTGCGATCTGGTTTTCTTTGGAAAACCAAGCCAAAGCCGCACCTGCACCGTTGACTGTGCCTTCGAGTGCATATTGACGATGGCTTTTTTCAGAAAAAACGACTGAGGATAAAAGTCGTGAAGTCTTTGTTTGTTGATCTTTAATAATTTTTTGGAGAAAAGCGCCGGTGCCGATGTTGATGTAGATTGCATGCTTCCGAGGAGGGCCTTCTTGAAAAAGCGCCGCACTTTGGTCGCCAGTCACAAGCTTCAAGGGAATGTTAAGCCCTGAAACGGCCATTCGCCCAAAGGCAGCAGAGGAGTTCACGCAAAACGGTAAAATGCTCAAAGGGATCCCAAATCGTTTCAAGAGGCTTGTGTCCCAATTTTCAGTCTTAATATTCCAGAGTAGTGTTCTTGCTGCATTGGCGGGATCGCTTAATGCACGTTCCGTCTGTGTGAGTCTTGCACTCAGAAAGCTTGCTAAGGGGCCCATGGAAAGCATGCCTTCTTTTTGTGCTTTTTGTACTTCAGGCAAATGAAGCAAGCTCCAGCGAAGCTTGCTTGCACCATGGTGAGCCGAAGGAAAGAGTCCTGTTCTTTTATGGATATTTATGCGTTGCTTTTCGAGGGTTTGCATGAAATCCGCAGCCCGTCGGTCTTGCCAACTGATGACTTTAGAAAGTGCACGACCACTTTTTCGATGCCAAGAAACGATACTCGAGCGCTGTGTGGCAAGACCTGCTGCAATGATCCTGTTTTTTTGTCTGCCTAATTGGGAAATGACATCTTGCATCGCCCATTGAAGCGAAGTCACAAGGGCTTCCGCATCGTGTTCGACCCAGTCGCATTGTGGGTATTGTGTTTCTATCTTCCGATGGCTCTGGGCGATGATTTTACCCGATTGATCAAAAATCAATGCCCGGCTGGCGTGACCTCCCTGATCCAGGGCAAGATAAAGTGAGTGGTTTGCAGGATTCAAGCGCGGTTTTCTCTCTTAAAAGTGTGCTTTGAAAATAGACTTTAAAGCCCACTTTTTCAAGACCCAGGATATTTTGAGATTGACCTTTTTTTTAAAAAAGCTCTGGTATACTGATCTTTAAGGCTGAGCGATTTACCCTCTTGCTCATGCATTTTTTGAATCAGAGCGTCCCTATTAAACAAAAAAAGGTCAATATAAAAAGGAACAGCGATTTGCCAGAAACTTTGACGACACAAGCAACGATATTGATTACCGCCGCAAGCGTTACGGCAGAGCTAAACGGTGTAAATGAAATCGCAAAAGATATGACCCTGGGTGTGATGAATGCCAAAACCATTTCGCACCGGGCAGGGGAATCGGCAAAGGGGTTTCAGCCCATCACCGATTACATTGAGCAGGTGGCCCGTGAAGTGGCTCAGTCGGTTGTGCGTATTTCCGGAGGAGCTTCTGTGCTGTCTCGGCTTGCTGTTTCTTATCACCATAGCGGAAAACTACTTACGCTATATCGTCGTGTCCTGAAGGATGCAGAGGATGCGGCTCATGTGGCAAGTCTCATTCCGGTGATTAAAATGCTGAGCCAGGAGGCACAAAAAGAACAAGAGCATTTTGTGCGAGATTTGGAAGCTCTTGTGCGTCAGTTGGATGCCATGAAAAATACGATTCGCAGTTCAAAGGTTATTTCAACGATCTCACGGGTTGAGGCAGCGAATTCAGATGCTTTTAGGAAAAACCTTGAGGTCGTTGCGGATGACTTGGAGTCGTCCACGGAGAAAATTCGGGAGCGTGTACAGCGCTGCCATCATCAATTGAGTGATGTGATCGCACTGGTTCAGCGGGAGGATATATCGTGAAATCAACAAGCATTTATAGTGAAGGACACCAATGGTATGTTTTTGGCCGTGACCCCAAAAAAGTGGATGGCATTGTGGATACCAACCAATACATGATTCAGTCTGGAGATCGCACGCTGCTTTTAGACCCTGGGGGGATCGAAGTTTTTGCCAGTATGCTGACCGCCGTTTTGCATCATGTGCGTTTGGAAGAGATTACGGATCTTTTTGCCTCACATCAGGACCCGGATATTATTTCATCACTCGGTTTGTGGGAGCAAGCATTGCCGCATGCACGATTACATACTCCCTGGGTTTGGGAAGGTTTTATTCGCCACTTTGGTTCAAAAAAAATCGAATATGTCCCGATTCCAGATGAAGGAGAAACCCTGGACTTAAATGGGCTTAAATTGAGATTTATCCCCGCGCATTATCTGCATGCCTCAGGTAATTTTCACGTTTACGATGCAAAAGCCAAAATTCTTATGAGTGGCGATGTCGGTGCCGCGCTTGAAGAGCCTGGCGCACCGATGTTTGTCGAGGATTTTGAGCGCCATGTCGATAAAATGAAATTGTTTCATCAGCGTTGGATGCCTTCAAACCGTGCTAAGCAAGATTGGATTTGTCGCGTCAGGGAACTTGAGATTGATATTTTAGCACCTCAGCATGGACGCCTTTTTAAGGGGGAAGATGTTCAGCGGTTTTTAGACTGGTTTGAGGCTTTAGAGGTTGGCTTGGCTATTCCTGAGCCCGCATCCGACACAGCCGAAGCTGAGCTTGAAGCTGTGGCATCTTCATAAAAAATCTGAGTGTATGCTCTTTCAAACGATCTATATTATAGAGAAGTGGTAAAAAATAGAAGCGGTCTTAAGATTTGAATGACGGGTCTGTCTATGGCAGACAGGGCATTTCATTATTTCGCGGCTTCTGCTACTTTTTTTCTAATGACGAAAATAATAGGCCAAGAGAGTGCTGTGCCGTGAGTGGTCAGTGCTTTCCAGTAAATTCCCTATCGCATTATTTTTTACCCAAGAAATAATTTATGGGTGTCATTTCCTGGTTCTGATCAAGTACATTGAGAACAGATCCCGATTGATTTTGTTTCTCATGTAAAGGAATTGAAATGACAAACCCCCTGCTCAATGCCAATGGTCTTCCACAATTTTCGAAAATCAAACCGGAGCATGTCATTCCGGCCGTTGATCAACTTTTGCACGAAAATCGGCAAAAGTTGACAACATTGCTTGCCGCGAATGGAACCTATACCTGGCAAAACCTCATCCATCCGCTTGAAGCGGCCGATGAAAAGTTAGACCGGGCCTTTTCCCCTATTTCTCATCTTAATGCCGTGGTCAATAGCGAAGCCTTGCGTGAAGTTTACAATGCCTGTCTTCCAAAGTTGAGTGATTATGCGACGGAGCTGGGACAGCATGAAGGTCTGTTTCGGGCCTATACACAAATTGCCGAAGGGCCGGAATACGCCACACTGGATGCCGCTCAGAAAAAAATAATCGACAATGCTCTGCGGGATTTTAGGCTTTCCGGTATCGGACTTGGCTCGGAAGACAAAGCCCGCTACAAAGTGTTTATGAAAAAACTGTCTACGCTAAGCAGTCAATTTTCGGACAATATTTTAGATGCCACAAATGCCTGGAAAAAAGAAGTGAGTGATGAAAAACAGCTTGCGGGATTGCCTGAATCTGCGGTGGCAATGGCGAAACAGATTGCCGAGCGCGAAGGTTTGTCGGGCTGGGTTTTTAATTTAGAGTTTCCCTCCTATTTACCCGTTATGACTTATGCGGATGATCGCGCCTTGCGTGAAGTGCTTTACAGGGCTTACGTCACACGGGCTTCTGATCAAGGCCCAAACGCGGGCAAGTGGGATAATTCTCAGAATATGGAAGAGATTTTGGCTTTGCGGCATCAAATCGCAGCGCTCTTGGGTTTTGAAAATTATGCCGATTATTCTCTCGCCACAAAGATGGCAACTTCGACAGATCAAGTCATGTCATTTTTGAATGAACTGGCAGAAAAATCCCATGCAATGGCGCAGCAGGATTTGCAGGAAGTTCGGGACTTTGCCAAAGCCGAACATGGTTTTGAAGGCCTCGAAGCTTGGGATCTGCCCTACTATTCTGAAAAACTCCAGGAGCATAAATATGCAATCACCCAGGAAGAACTGAAGCCTTATTTTTCTGTGGATCATGCCCTTGCAGGCTTGTTTGCGGTCGTCAATCGTTTGTATGGTTTGACGATTACCGCAATTGAAGGGGTCGAAACCTGGCATGAGGACGTGCGTTTTTTTGAGATTCGGGATAGGGACAATCAAGTACGCGGCCAGTTTTTTCTGGATTTGTATGCAAGACCCCACAAACGCGGGGGGGCGTGGATGGGAGATTGTATGACGCGCAAACGCACGGAAGACGGTATTCAAACCCCCGTGGCCTATCTCGTCTGTAATTTTTCACCGCCTGTGGGCGACAGCCCTGCGCTTTTTACCCATGATGAAGTGCAGACGCTTTTTCATGAATTTGGTCATGGTCTGCACCACATGTTGACGCAGGTGGATTATCTGGGTGTATCGGGTATTGGCGGTGTGCCTTGGGATGCCGTGGAGTTGCCGAGTCAATTTATGGAGAATTGGTGCTGGCAAAAAGAAGCCTTGGATCTTTTTGCCCGTCATTATCAAACAAAGGAAAAATTGCCCGAAGAAATGTTTCAACGCATGTTAGCGGCCAAAAACTTTCAGTCGGCCATGCAGATGGTGAGACAACTCGAATTTGCGTTGTTTGATTTTCGCATTCATATGGAATTTGATCCAAAAAAAGGCGGACGTGTTTTCGAGATACTAGAGCAAGTCAGAAAGCAGGTTTCTGTGATGCAGACCCCTGCGTTTAATCGGTTTCCGCACAGTTTTTCACATATTTTTGCAGGGGGTTATTCGGCGGGCTACTACAGTTACAAATGGGCCGAAGTGCTTTCTGCCGATGCCTTTTCCCTTTTTGAAGAACGGGGGATTTTTGATCAGGAAACGGGTCTTCAGTTTATGACAATGATCCTAGAACAGGGCGGCTCCCGCGAGCCGATGGAAATGTTTGTGAATTTTAGAGGCCGGGAACCCGAGATCAATGCCCTGCTTCGACATAGTGGATTGGGGGTTGAAACCGCATAATGAATTTAGATGATACAGATCAAAGGGTTTTATTCACCTATCCCTGTGAATGGACGTATAAAGTGATTGGTTATCAGGAGTCAGCCATTCGTCAGGCCATCTCAGAGCTGGTGACCGAGAAGTCATTTGAAGTCTCATTCTCAAATAAAAGCAGCACAAAAAAATATGTCTCGCTCAGTCTTGACCTCGTGCTTGAAAACGAAGAGGAACGAGAAGCCATTTACATGGCTTTGAAACAGCATCCAGCAATCAAAATGGTTTTGTAAAGACCTCTGAGGGGTCTCTATTCCCGTTTTAGGCCCAGGTCGATCTGGGAATACCTGCTCTACTTATTTCTAAAATTGACCAAATCCGAGGGACGCCATGGATCAGCATGTCTGTCAGCATTGCAGTAAAAGTATCAACCTCAAAAGTCGTCACTGTCCTTTTTGTGGGGGAGAAAATAAAGCAGAAGTAGTGCATAACATCCCGCTCTGTCCCCGTTGCCACGAGACGCTCACGCGTTTTGAATATGGAGAGAGTGCGCTAGATGCCTGTCCCACCTGTGAAGGTTTTTGGCTCGATACCCGCGACTTTAATGCGCTGACCTCAGAACGGAATGTTTATGCAGATAAAAGTATCCCCTACGAATACCAAAAACAGGCCCTGCCGAATGAGGTAAATTACCTTGCCTGTCCGCTTTGCGAAAGCATGATGAACCGAAAAAACTTTAGAAAGATCTCCGGGGTTTTAATCGACCAATGTCGGGATCACGGGATTTGGTTGGACGCGGGTGAGCTGGATCAAATTCGCTGTTTCATCGCCAACGGAGGATTGGACAAAAGCCAGGATAGAGAAATCGTGCGCAACAGAGAAGATCTTGATCTTGTTGCCCACAAAGTCAAAAATCTTGAGTTCATGCAAAAACGACTTAATTTTTGGAATTTTAAATACTGGTTGTTTAAAATTTAGAAGAAAACATCAGTATCGCGCCAGAATCATGCAAACCGGGAAAATCAACATTGACCCGTCTTCGATCCTGTTCCGAATGCCTTGCTTGCTCAGGATCTAGGTCTTGTGCCGAACCGCCCCCGACATTAAAACAAATCGCATTTGGAAATATCGACCTCGTATTTTGATCCTCTTGGCCTGGCTCTTGGGTTCCTCTGCTGGGTTATTACTCCATTTGGGGCCTTCACGGCCTTCAGAAAACTCCCTAAGGTTGCATGGATAAACGCGAGCCATATATCCGTTGATATGCTTTCAATTGCTTCTTTTTCTCGAAAAACACTTAAATGCTCTTTGAGCGATACAAAATAAGCCCAACCTTTTTAAGTTTGGGCGTTTCCTAGTTTGGTGGAGGATAAGACCCTGGCCCTTCTGATAATTTGTAGATAAACACATTCTCATCCGCATCGTTGTAAACAATGTAAGCATTTTTCTCAGGCATATAGCGAAAACGCCCGTTGGTTCCTCGGCTGGCTGGGGCTGTTGGTACGACTGAATTTGTTGGGGCGGGGTTTATTTCTGTCCACACGCCGCTCTCAAAATCCAGGGTGTAAACACTGGCGCCGCCACTCCAGGCCACAAATTTATCAAGAATAGGGTCATACTCAAAGCCCGGTGCCTGTGCGTCTTCCATTGCGCGGCTGCCGCTTGTCGCCAAAACCTGAAATGCGATGTCACCCGATTGATTTAAATCCCAGTAAATCGTTTTCCCGTTTCCAATGGCGACCATTTTTTGTCGGCCCGGATCAATCGCTGCGGTGTAATAATAGTCGAACCATCCGCCAGGTTCCGTCCAGATCGTGCCTCTTGCTGTCCATTGATCGTTTAATGGATCATATTCAGAGAGGAAAGAGCCATTCCCTGCATGATGAAACCACACTTTTCCCGTCGACGAATCATAGGCAGAAATGGCGCCGATCCCATCAATGTTGGAACTTTTCTGTTCCCAGCCTCCTACGGTTGGATCAGGATCAAAATTAAAACAATCTGTACTAGAGCTGCCCGCTTGGCTTGTCCCATACAATACCGAACCGCCAAAGGAACAAAACCGATCAATGGAAGGCACATATTGAATGTAGTTATAAGTATGACGTGAAGAGGGTTGTCCATCTGGCTCATAAGCGGTATCGATGGAGACAGGATCGCTGGGGTTACTGGCGCGATCCCATTTCAGGCTATTGACATTAAAAATGTAAATTTCGTTACCACCATAATCCCAATGACCCCCTCCCCATACAATCAAATTACTGCGTTTGGGATCGTAGGCGCCTCCGTTCCAGGCCGAAACGACACCGGCCATGCCAGCAGATCCGCTGTAAGTACAATCAAAATCTGGACAGGGATCAACGGTGCGCATCTTTGAATCAGGCACTTCAAGCCAATGTCCTGGTTGTAGATTATTGACTGAATTTGATCCGGGGTTCGGATTTTCATCGGAGGGACTAAATTCATAGGCTCCGATATCTATAACACCCAGCACAATACGTGCTTTGCGGTTCGCGCTGTGAATATATTCCCAAGTCGGGACCAAAGAGATGCCCGCGACGCTTCCGGCATCAATACCGGCATTCTCAGCCAAGGAATTTTCAATCAGTCGATAATTATAATTTGGGGCATCGACAAGACGATCTGTGTCCATCGTTAAATTATAGGATACGCCAGATCCACTTGGTGTATTGCCCCCGCCCACAAAAAGGTTGTTGACGACCCTAAGCTCTGGGTTTCCTGAAATTTGTAAAAAGCTGCCTGAACCCCGATCATTCACAAGGGTGTTATTCACAAAATAAAGGGCTTGAATTGGATTGACGGCATCCTCTGCGGCATAAGAGACGATACTCGAATTTCCGGTGTCCGGCCCTTGCTGGAGTACATTTCCCATAACAACCGACAAACCTCCATCCGGTAAATCCACCGCATAACTTGAGGTGCCATCTGATTCATCCATAATGCGATTGTAAAGGATGACGTTTTCACGCGCCCGACTCTTTAAATTGTGTCCATTTTTTGCGTGGTGGGAATAGTTATGCTGAAAGGTAAAACGTTGGATGTTGCCAATATACAGATTATGGCTATAACCATCTCCTGCACCATTATAGGCAAATTCACTGTACTCAATTAAAATGTGAGCACTCGGATGAGAATCGGTTAAAATACCATTTTCATTATCATGAAAATAACAATACCGAATGGTTAAATCTCCGCCTTGATGTCGAATGCCAGCACCATTGTCACCCGGTACAGCTGCCCCAGAAAATTCGATGTTTTCCAAGGTCACATTATCGCCATTGATAATCCAAGTGCCCTTGCCTTGTGCATTTGCACCGTCTGCGCGTAAATGGGCTCTGCCGCCCACACCGCGAAGGGTGAGATCATTGGCATTCCAAACCGCGACGTCTGCCGAATAAAGACCCGCATCGATCTCAACAACATCTCCGTCGACAA
>UOGF01000050.1_pt1 | contig 49751 bp, 42 predicted proteins | sample 1989081 | NCBI WGS metagenome assembly UOGF01 (sample SAMEA4712195, study PRJEB27164) | hydrothermal vent metagenome | biome: marine basaltic hydrothermal vent biome; feature: marine hydrothermal vent; material: mineral | place: Pacific Ocean | collected 2011-06-14/2011-07-23 | depth 1719 m
TGCGATAGTCGATTTTAACGATGGTTGAAATCCGGTCACAGTCCTGTCGCATGCGATCCAAGCAGGCCTTGACCACGGCCATGACCTCATGCCAGGGGCCTTCAATGACCGTTCCCATTGGATTGAGTTTATAGGCGAGACCACTGAGGTCAATGATTTCCAGCGAGCGGGAAACATATTGGCTCACACTTTCTCCTGCTGTGAGTGGAGACATTGAAAATTCCAATAAAACAACGACATCATCTTCAGGCGGCGTCATGGCAAAACCTCACTATTTGGCGTGGTTAGAATAAAAGGGAAGAGAGGTGCTTATGCCCGGGATTGCCTCAGAATCAAGCATCACAGAGAGCGCTGTGCCTGCCTCAAGTGCTTCGCGGCGTAAATAGCCCATGGCAATGATTTTTCCGAGCAAGGGAGATTTTGTGGTTGAAGTCACCCATCCCACTGACTTTTTATCGTGAAAAATTTCAGCACCCTGCTTCGGCAGGGTTTCCCCTTCTAGAATAAGACCACAAAGCTGTTTGTTAACGTGACCATAGGTTTTAATCCGGGCAATGACTTCCTGTCCGGGAAAACAGCCCTTGGTGTAACTGATGACCTGTTCTTGAATCCCGGCCTCGTTGGGAAGCGTGTCTTCATTCATGTCGATCCCATAGCGCGGCTTGCCCGCTTCGATGCGGCAGGTTTCGAGGGCGGCTTGCCCGACGGGTCGAATACCCCACTCGGCCGCACTTGATAAAAGATCACCCCATAAATTTTCAAGATTTTCGAGGGGGGTAAACAGGTGGAAGTCGTCTTCCCCGGTGACTGAGGATTTGATGCAAATGGTGTGTGTGCCCTTGATTTTTTTTTCAAAAAATGAGTTTTCTTGCATCTCTGTGGCTGTGAGTGCAAAGCATTTTTCAAGCAGGTTTTGAGCGTTTTGACCCGAAATCAAGAGTCTCCCCCAATGGGGTCTCTCTATTTCGACCTTGCTGCGCATGCGAAAACGCAGAAGCTGCGTTTTTGTGTCTTCCGCATTTGAGCATTCAAGTGTCATCAAAAAACCTTCAGAGAGTGGATAAAGAAAAAAATCCGAAAGGATTTTTCCTTTTGCTGTAAGTAAACAGGCCTGTTTGCCCACTTGTCCCTCAGCTTTGGGCAGGTCATTGCTAATGAGCCCCTGCAAAAATTTTACCCGGTCCTCCCCTGTAATGAGCCAAAGACCTTGATGTGAAAGGTCGGCCAAGGCAAGGTTGTTTCTGATGTGTTGGTATTCCTCGCGCGGATTTCCATAATGGGTGGGCAACTCCCATGGGTCAGGGAGTGAAAAATGGGCGCCAGCGCTTGCATGAATTTCATGTAAGGGTAGCTGCAAGTGTATCCTCCGAAAGTCAGGTTGAAGAGTGAAGTAGTCTACACAGCTTTTTGATTTGTGGTCAATGAAGGAAATTCTACTTTGCATTTTGCCACGTTTTTTTATATGCTCCCCCTTGTTTTTGATCTTAAGAGATGAGGTTTTGAATCTGTGCAGTATTATATTCTTTTTAATACGGTTTTGCTGATTGTCAGCAGTTTTTTAACCTGGGTTGAACCCAAGCTTTTCATTATTACAATGAAAGGCTTTCAAATGATTGATGGCAAAATTGTCCTGGTATTAGGCATCCTCGGTTTTGTCAGCATCTGTTATGAATTGCTGAGAAGAAAAGCCCAGCTTTACTGGATTTATGGTTTGATTGGATTTATAACCATGATTATTACAGGCATGGTTTTTTACAGTTATTATCAAAATCAGTATTCCGGCGGGGCGGGGCTTTATTTAGCTGCATTGGGGGGTATTCAGCTTACAGGGACCTATGTGGTTTTTATTTTTCAGCCACGTAAACCTGCACCCTCTTAGAAGAAACCCTGATTTAGTCTGCGATTTTCACACCCATTATTCCCACTCGATTTGACGTGGCCCCTTGTTTTGCCCAAGGCAATGTTTAATTATATGAACACGTTTTCTAACTCACATTTTTGTAGGTTTGTGAACTAAAGGAGAAAGATGATTCGTTCTACAACGATTATTTCAGTCCGGCGCGATGGGCGTGTTGCGATGGCGGGAGATGGCCAAGTCACGCTTGGTGCGACGGTCATCAAACACAACACAAGAAAAGTCCGGAAAATTTTTGATGGGAAGATTTTGACGGGATTTGCGGGTGCAACAGCAGATGCCTTTACCTTGCTTGAGCGTTTTGAAGGCAAGCTTGAGCAGTATCATGGCAACCTGACTCGCGCAGCCGTGGAACTTGCAAAGGATTGGCGGATGGATCGCATGTTACGACGCTTAGAGGCCCTGCTTGCCGTCGCGGATAAAGATCATTCCTTGCTTATCTCAGGAACCGGAGATGTCATTGAGCCCGAAAATGGCATTGTCGCCATCGGTTCCGGTGGGCCTTTTGCGCAAGCGGCCGCAAATGCACTGCTTGCGCATTCCAGCTTAGATGCGAGTGAGATTGTTAGGGCTTCACTTAAAATTGCCGCAGAAATTTGTATCTACACCAACGAAGAAATCGTTGTGGAAACACTGGAATAGGGCTGAGTGTGTTTTCTTTTTGAGAGGTTTCTGGTGTAAGATGCCCCTTTTTGTTTTGAGGCATTGCCTTGTAAATGTTTGGTCTTGGGAAACCGAGTTTAGGAGCAAAAGATGACAGATGTTGAAGAGTATGAAAACCTGATTCCTCGCCGAATTGTCGAAGAGCTAGACAAATACATTGTGGGCCAGAAAGAAGCCAAGCGCATGGTTGCGATTGCGCTCCGAAATCGTTGGCGACGGCAGCGTCTTCCTGATGATCTGAAAGATGAAGTTCTTCCAAAAAACATCATCATGATGGGTCCAACAGGGGTAGGGAAAACCGAAATCTCTCGACGCTTGGCAAAATTATCCGGTGCCCCTTTCATCAAAGTTGAGGCGTCCAAATTTACAGAAGTGGGTTATGTCGGACGAGATGTGGAATCCATGGTCAGAGACCTTGCTGAACTTTCGGTCAACATGGTTAAAGCCCAGCACAATACCAGCGTTAAGGAAAAGGCCGCACGTCACGCCGAAGACCGCTTGCTGGACTTGTTGTTGCCGCCGCCGAGTCGAGGGGTGCCCACGGGGGTTTACAGTGACTCAAAAGAAAGCGAACCTGCGCCAAGCGATTCTTATTCAAAAAGTCGAGAGAAACTCCGTCAACAATTGCGTGAGGGGAAACTCGACAAACGTTCTGTAGAGTTGGATCTGCCCGATAAATCCACGCCGCCCATTGGAGTGATTTCCAACGTCGGCATGGAAGATCTGGAAATGAATTTGCGGGACATGTTAGGCAACATGATGCCAGGAAAAAAGAAGCGCCGTCGCGTCAAGGTGCCTGAAGCCCTCAATCTGCTCAATCAAGAAGAAGCAGCCAAACTCATCGACATGGACGAAGTGGTAAGCGATGCGGTTCGCCGTGTTGAAAATTCAGGCATTATCTTTTTGGATGAAATTGATAAAATCGCAAGCCGGGAAAAAGGCCAAGGGCCTGATATTTCCCGCGAGGGCGTTCAGCGCGATCTGTTGCCGATTGTGGAAGGCTCCACAATCAATACCAAGTACGGCATGATTAAAACCGACCACATCTTGTTTATTGCAGCGGGTGCTTTTCACACCGCCAAACCCTCCGACCTGATTCCAGAACTCCAAGGGCGTTTTCCGATTCGTGTTGAGTTGAACTCTCTCGGAAAAGACGAATTTGTGCGCATTTTGACCGAACCCAAAAACTCACTGAAAAAACAATATGTGGGGCTATTGGCAACAGAAGGGGTTGAACTGGATCTGACCGATGATGCGATTGAAGCCATTGCGGAAACCGCGGTTCAGGTGAATGAACGGGATGAAAATATCGGTGCCCGGCGACTTTTTACGATTTTGGAGCGTTTACTTGACGAGCTTTCTTTTGCCGCCCCGGAACTCGAAGATAAAAAGGTGGTTGTGGATGCTAAATATGTCGCGGAACGCATGGGCCCGGTGGTGAAAGACGGGGATCTGTCTCGTTACATTCTGTAGACCAGAAATGATTTGGATTTTAAAATGACAAACGAATTATTACGCAAAAAAGCAGATGTTCTGATTGAAGCATTACCTTATATTCAGGCCTTCCATGGAAAGACCATCGTTATTAAATATGGCGGTGCGGCGATGACGGATGCCCATCTGAAACGACAATTTGCAGAAGATGTTGTGTTGATGAAATTTGTGGGCATGCATCCTGTCATCGTACATGGTGGGGGGCCTCAGATCTCCGGCATGATGAAACGCCTGGGGCTCGAACCCAAGTTTATCGAAGGTGTGCGTGTCACCGATCCTGAAACCATGTCTGTTGTCGAAATGGTCTTGGCCGGCACGGTCAATAAAGAAATCGTTACCCTCATCAATCAAATGGGCGGCAGAGGGGTTGGGCTCACGGGGAAAGACGGCGGTTTAATCAAGGCCCGGCGGCTTCGTGGCAAGGAAGAGACCATGGGACAAGTCGGAGAAGTCGCTTCTGTAGATGCCGAAATTTTGGAAATTCTGGATGAGGGGCGTTTTATTCCCGTTATTTCACCCATCGGAGCCGATGAAAACGGAAAGACCTACAATATCAATGCTGATCTTGTGGCAGGAAGTTTGGCTTCTGCCTTGTCTGCCGAAAAGCTGCTCGTCCTGACAGACGTGCCGGGGATTTTGGGAGATGACGGCAAACTTATTCCCACCTTAGCCAAAAAGCAGGTCGAACAATTGATTTTAGACGGCGTAATCAAAGGCGGCATGATGCCCAAAATTGAAGCCGCGCTCGCAAGTGTGGAAGAAGGCGTCCGTAAAGCCCACATCATTGACGGGCGTGTCCCTCACGCCCTCCTGCTTGAAATTTTCACCGACCAAGGCGTTGGAACTGAAATTATTTCTTGAAGTGAGTCGCGATAAATCCTCTTGGTGATTATTCGTCCTTGTTGCTCCATCTCATCAATTTTTCTAAATCAGTTGGTTTTTTTTAAGAGCATTCCTGGCTAGGCCGTGCCCCCCACCGTCATTTCTGAAATTTTAATCGTCGGCAATCCCACACCGACGGGGACACTTTGGCCGTCTTTGCCGCAGGTGCCGATGCCTGAATCGAGGGCCATGTCATTGCCGACCATGCTTACCTTGGTTAGCACATCGGGACCATTTCCGATGAGGGTTGCGCCTTTGACGGGTGCGCCTATTTTTCCGTTTTCGATGAGGTAGGCTTCACTTGCGGAGAAAACAAATTTCCCGGAGGTAATATCCACTTGCCCGCCTCCAAAAGAGACGGCATAAATACCTTTTTTGACGGATCGAATAATTTCGTCTTTTTCCGAGTCGCCGGAGAGCATGAAGGTGTTGGTCATGCGTGGCATGGGGCTGTGGGCGTAACTTTCGCGTCGACCGTTGCCCGTGAGTGGCATGCCCATGAGTTTTGCATTGAGACGATCTTGCAGGTAGTTCTTCAAAATCCCTTTTTCAATCAGCACGGTACGGCCACTGGGTGTGCCCTCGTCATCACAATTGATAGAGCCACGACGACCTGCGATGGTCCCGTCGTCAATGACGGTACAAAGATCGGAGGCCACGCGTTGTCCGAGTTTATCCGAAAAAGCCGATGTTTTTTTACGATTGAAGTCGGCTTCGAGACCGTGACCAATGGCTTCGTGTAACAAAATTCCGGGCCAGCCGGGGGCCAGAACAACTTCCATGGTGCCGGCCGGGGCATCTATGGCGGAGAGATTCAAAATGGCTTGTCGGGCCGCTTCATGGGCATAGTGTTTGTAGCGTTGTTCTTCACTGCCTGATTCAGACGGTTCGAAGAAAAATTCAAAAGCACTTCGGCCACCGCCCCCAAAAGAGCCACTCTGACGATTATTCCCCTCTTCAGCAATACAGGTGACGTTTAAACGCATGAGGGGCAGGACGTCGCCTACGGCGAGACCTTCGGAGTTGACGATAAAGGTTTTTCTGTATTCGCTGCTAAAAGAGGCCATGACTTTTTTGATGCGGGGATCGTAGGCACGCGCAATTTTATCTATTTTTTGAAGCAATTGAATTTTTTCTTGTGTCGGAATTTCTATTGGGGGAACCTCAACGGGATAAAGGTTTGAAGCGGGGTTTGCGGGTGTGTGTATGGGAACGGCCTCTGATGTTTTTCCGGTGTCTGCGATGTAACGTGCGGTTTTGGCGGCTTTGAGCAGGTGTTCTCCGGTAATTTCATCCGAATAGGCATAGCCTGTTTTTTCGGCTGCAATGGCGCGTACCCCCGCGCCTTGTGAAATATCTTTTGAAACTTTTTTGACGATGCCTTCTTCGAGGCTTAAAAATTCGCTGCTTTGATATTCAAAAAAGAGGTCGGCGTAATCAATCCTTTGACCCAATACATTGCCCAGTGTGGATTCGAGTATTTGATTTGAAAGATCATATTTTTTCAGAAAAAATTGATTGGCCTCGTCTGTTTGTGTTTTATTCACGCGAATCCCCCATTTTTGTATTAGTGTCAGCCAGTCGCTTCTTTTTGCGGGCGCAGGCTTCATTGTAAGATTTTTTTTCGGCCTCTGTCGATAAGATCAATTCGGGAACAGGCACGGGTCTGCCTTCTTGATCTACAGCCACATAGCTTAAGGTCGCATCGCTGGCCTGAGTCCGTTTCCCCGTGAGTGTGTTCTCCGAAAATACAAGCACTTTGACTTCCATGGAGGTGCGACCTGTGTATTGAATTGACCCTTTTAAAATGACGAGATGTCCGAGCGGAATGGGATTTAGAAAATTGATGCGTTCCATGGAGGCGGTGACAATGGGCTTTCTGCAGTGTCGATTGGCGACAATGGCCCCGATCAGGTCGATCCAGTGCATCAAAGTCCCCCCCAGCAAGTTGCCAAGGATATTGGTATCGTTGGGAAGCACGATCTGAGTCATTTCAGATTGTGAATCGAGTACTTTTTTGCGGGAGACTTGTGCCATTTTCCATCCAGAGAAAGCCGCATTTTAACACAAGCTGTTTTGAGATTTCAGAAATTCGACATTGGATTTCTGAAATCCATCATAAGGATCCCTTTTTTTGAATGAGGGGTTTGGGCTCGGGTCAGATTGGTGTTCTGATTCTTGACATTTGATTCGATAATCCAATAGGATGGCTCGTTTTTATATCTAAATAAATTTGAATAATTTTCAAGTTGGAATACTTAATCTTGCAAACCTTCTGTGTAAAATGATCGTACTCGAGAGTCGAAGAATAGGTCTGTCTCATGCCGTATAAGATCCGCCCCCAAAAAGAAAAAGAAGTGGCTCAGATTCAAGTGGTGAGTCGAGGTCAAGCCCTAATGGAATCCTTGTCGGAGAGACCTCAGTTGATTTGGGGAGGCATCGTGTTACTTGTTGTCATTGCTGTCTTCACCTTTTATACACAATCGACCCGTCAAAATGCAGAAGAAGTGGCTTGGACGATTGAAGCGGAAGCCTCTAAATTGCTTCACGATCCGCCGCCCTTGCCAAAACCCATTGAAGAGGGGGATGAAGATGTTCCCCTTGAGATTATGAACGAAACCCAACGCATTGAAAAATCTCTTGAGCGCTATGCGGAAATTCTGGCAAAACACGGTAATACAGACGCGGCGCGGATTGCACTTTTTGAAAGTGCAAATGCGCATGCGAAATTAGAAAAAGATGAACAGGCTACAGAAAAATATATGGCGTTTATTACAAAATATCCAGAGAGCAAAAAGCTTGTGGTTTTGTCTCATCTCAGGCTGGCCTATCTTGAGCAGAAAAAAGGAGATGATGCTGCTGCGATTGATCGTTTCAGAATGATCTACGAAATGCCCGCTTCTGATAACAAGGATCAGGCTGGTTTTGAGTTAGCCCGTGCGCTTGAAGTCAGTGGCAAAGATGATGAGGCCAAGGTCCTGTATCAAAAGCTGTCTGAAGACTATGTCGAGACCCCTTGGGGGACGGAAGCGAAGGCGCGTAGCCTTTTATTGTCCCCTCCTCAGGTAGACTCTACTGAGGAAGAAAGCGCAACAGAAACATCCTCAGAAACCCCGCAATCAGATTCCTCAAACATAGGTTCCGCCATAGGTTCCGCAAACACAGAAGAATAAAAAAAGACAAACCCGCCCAAAACACACTTCAGAATCGACAGATCCAGCCGAAGGAGATGACATTCCCTTCGCTTGTTCGTATTCACTTGGATTCAGGACTTCGCAGCAACTAGGGAATAATGAGGGTGTGTCCTGCGCGAATGATGCTCTTTTTTGTGAGTTGATTTACGCTGAGCAGGTCTCTCATGCGGACGGCATACTTTTGCGCAATGGTGCTGATGGACTCTCCAGAGCGAATCTGATGACTCTTCCGTGTTTTAGAAGTCCCTTTTGTGGAAGATATTTTGCTTGATGAAGCCGTGGTGTGTCCTGGAATAATCAATGTTTTTCCCGCACGGATGACACTTCTTTTGTGTAAGTTGTTCGCTTCCAATAGGCGTCGTATGGAGACCTTGTATTTTGAGGCGATGGTGCTAATGCTCTCGCCCCGCCGAATACGGTGTTTGCCGCCGACTCGTTCTGGAGTCTCATTGATCATAATCTGTTGTCCGACACTGATGATAGTGTGTCTGTGTAGGCCGTTTGTTTCAAGCAACATATTGATGCCGACACCATATTGTTGGGCGATGGAAGAAATGGTCTGTCCTTTGCGCACACGGTGTTTAAAGGAGCGCCCGACGAAGATCTGTTCTTGTTTGTCAGGGGAGTAGGCTGCCATAAAGGCTTTTTTTGTTCCGGGTGGCAGCTTGATTTTGTAGCCGGGTGCTCTCGGAGGGGTCACGTTTCGTCTGAGTTCTGGGTTGTAATTTCTGAGTGCTTCGACGGTAACGCCTGCATAGTGGGCAATGGCGCTGAGATAGGTGGCATTCTGAATCTCAACTTCGTCGTACTGCAAGGGTGTTTCGTATTCCACGGAAAAGCCATACCGTTCGGGGTCTTTTGCAATAATGGTTGCAGCCATGAACTTCGGCACATAATTCCGTGTTTCGGGTCGCAAGTGCCGGGATTCTCGCAAAGTCCAAAAATCACGGGTTCTGACCCGGACGATGGTACGGTAGACCCGACTTTCTCCTGCATTATAGCCTGCAAGGGCGAGCGGCCAAGAGCCAAACATATTGTAGAGTTCGGTCAGGTATTTTACGGCGGCATGCGTTGATTTTACGGGATCGCGTCGTTCGTCAATCCAGTGATCAATCCGAAGGCCATAACGTTTTCCTGTGCCTTTCATAAATTGCCAAACCCCAGTTGCTTTGGAACGTGAAAAAGCCCTTGGATTAAAACCGCTCTCAATCAGTGCGAGGTAGAGCAGGTCTTCAGGCAGATTGTTTTCCCGAAGCGCGCTTTGAATCATTTCTGCATATTTTCCAGAGCGTGCCAGCCAGATTTCAAAATTGGGGCGAAGTCGATTTTGAAAAAGGGTGATGTATTTTTTGACGTGGACATTGTCTGGAACCACAGGCATATCGTAGGTGACTTCAAGATCTTGATCGACATTTTCCTCACTGTTTACGGCCTCAATTAAATCGGAGAAGGCTTCAACTGAAAAGTCGTCACTTGTAAAGGTATTTTCGATTTCTGTCGGTGTAGGCACGGCCTTTTTTGCAGGGTCGGAGACCGCTTGCGTTTCTGGTGCGACGTCAATGTCGATGCTGGCATCAATTTCAGGCGAGACTTCCTTGAAGGCGTCTGACTTATTTTGCTCTGCTTCTTCTCCGTTACGGTTTGGAATCGCTTCAGATTCAAGGGCTTTGTCCTTAGCTTGCAAGGTCGCATCGGGATCTGAGGGCGTCTGATTTGAGGATTTCTGGGGGTCTTCAAAACCCCAAATGGAGAGCGAGGCTTTCACTGTAGAGGGTACCGTGATCGTGAGGGCAACAGTAAACAAGAGAAAAGGAAACAAGGAACTAGAACGCAGCATTTCTACACCTATTATAAATGTGGTTACGAAAAATAAGGACACCCCCGGACAAGCAAAAGCTCTACAACCATAATCATAGCTAATTTCACCGTGTTGTCAACAGAAAATAAAGGGGCTTAGAATTCTAAGAAGAGTCTCTGCTTGCTGTCTTTATCTGAACTTTTGTCTCAGTAGCCGAGGTGTTCTGTAGGTGATGTTATCTTGCAATTTAGACTTATATTCTGTATATCTTTTATAGGGGTATACCTGAGGAACTTCATCTCTAGGTTTTTCCTCCTCTGCCCGAAGGTATTTCTCCCCGATCTTGTAAAAAAAAATCAGATTTCTGTCGCGTCGCGTCTTTAATGTTTTGCGAAGCGTCCCACGCATATTTCTAGGTTTATTTGATGACATAAACCACAAGACAATGGAAAAATTAAGAGGGTATCTCGATGACAAATTTTAGTCCGGCTTTTGAAAAAATGATCCGTAATGAAGGGGGCTATGTCCTGCACGAGGTCAAGGGGGATCGTGGCGGTCAAACCTACGCAGGCGTTGCTCGGAAGTTCCACCCCAATTGGGGTGGGTGGTCTTATATTGACCAGGGAGACACAGACAACCCGGCGCTTTCTGAAGCGGTGCGCGCTTTTTATGAAAAGAATTTTTGGGATCGCATTAAGGGTGCGAAGATTAAAGACCAAAATGTTGCAGAAACCATCTTTGATTTTGCAGTTAATGCAGGCGTGAAGACGGCCTCGAAATTGGTGCAACTCGTTGTGGGTGCCGTGCCCGATGGCATTATTGGCCCAAACACAATAGAAAGAGTCAACAAACAAGACCCCGAGGTCTTTATTCTCAAATACGCTTTGACGAAGGTGACACGTTATGCGGAGATTTGTAATCGTAACCGCTCACAAAACAAATTCCTTCTGGGATGGATTAACCGAACAATAAAGGGGCTGACATGAGCTTTTTAGGGATTGGCAGTATTGCAGAAATTATTGGCGGTGTCGGGAAGGTGGCCGACGATCTTTTTACTTCGGACGAAGAACGTCTCAAAATTGCCCTCGACGAAAAAAAAATTGATGCCAGTTTGGTCAAGGGACAGCTCGAAATCAACAAAGCTGAGGCGCAGCATAAAAGTATTTTTGTGGCGGGTTGGCGTCCCTTTATGGGTTGGGTCGGTGGTGCAGCCATGGCGTATCAGTTTTTATTCTACCCCTTGTTGACCTGGGGCTGGAAGCTTTTTCAAGCCAATGGATGGGTGCCCGGAGATCTTGAGCCCCCCCCCGTGTTAGCCGCAGATCAACTGATGGTGGTGATTACGGGCATGCTCGGAATCGCTGGTATGCGCAGCTATGACAAAAAAAAGGGAACCCAGACCGACAATATTTCCAAAAAAAAGTGATTGAGTGATCTTCTAGAAGGAGTATTTTATGAGCAGTTTAAGAAAACCGTCTTTGGGGCCGATTGTGGGTCACACCACACATCAGTCTTGCCGCCTTTGGATCTCGGCTGAAAACCCGGACACCGCGGATGAAAAGCAGTCTGAGGGTCGACGGACACTGGGTCTTATTGGCATTGTCAAAGACAATGGAAAAATCGATGTGAATTCGATTTCATATTTTCGTCTGCACCGGGAATATAGCCGTACTGGAACGTTTAATCTGGGGGCCGAGCTGGGACTAAAAAGACGCATCCGTGGTTTGACCGTGAAAGCCTTGGAGCCTGAGACATCCTATCGGGTGCGATTGGCAACCCTTTCTCTTGATGATGCTTTTGACAATGACTCCGATGTTTCGGATGACACCTTAATCGAAAGATTACCTGAACCTGCAAGCTGGGAAGATGTTTTTAACCGCGTGCCGCAAGCCTATGTTGAGGCAAATTTCAAAACCTTTGCTGAGCCCCCTGATGATGGCAAGCCGGACACGAGTATGAGCTTTTTGTTGGGATCCTGTCGTTATCCGGGTTTACTTTGGAAACGAAAGAAGTCAGACCGGATTTTTGGCCCCATGTTGCAAAACCATCAGGGCGAGGTTGCTTTTGCTTTGATGATGGGGGATCAAATTTATGCTGATGTATTGGGGCGTAATATTCCAATTTTATTGGCAGACACCTATGCAGAATTTCAAGAACGGTACACCACCGCGTTTGGGTCCAAAAATATGCGTGAGTTTTTACGACACATTCCGACCTATATGACCTTAGATGACCACGAAATTGAGGATAACTGGACACAAGATCGTATGAAAAATAAGGAAAAACGCGTCTTGTTTAATCTTGCGATAGATGCCTACATGAGTTATCAGTGGAGTCATGGTCCGCGTTCTTGGAATAATTGTGCCCCTCCCCCTGAAAAAAAACGGCTTTCTGCCACAGAAGAGGCCTTGCATCATCCACAAACAGCCTTGCTCTACTACGATTTTTTGTGTGATGGCTATCCCTTTTTTGTCTTGGATACCCGGACGCAACGTTGTCAGGATGAACAAGAAGGTTTAGATGATAATCACCTCCTGGGTCGTCCGGCACAGCATATTTCCGAGCCAGGCCAACTGGAGCGTTTTCTGTATTGGTTGAAAACCCAGCAAGATACGCGGGGTAATACGCCAAAGTTTATTGTCTCTGCGAGCGTCTTTGCGCCAAACCCCGTGCGTTCGACCCGTGGGGGTTACAAAAATAAAGAGGCCAGCGATTCCTGGCCGGGTTTTCCCAATACACGTCGAGCCATTCTTGACTTTATCGTTGAAAACAAAATTGAAAATCTTGTGTTTTTGAGTGGAGATGTGCATTGTGGCAATGTCTGTGAAATGACCTTTAAGGATGGGCCAGCGAATCACCTAAAATCTTACAACATTACTTCTTCTGCTTTTTATTGGCCCTTTCCTTTTGCGGACGGGAATCCTTCGGACAGCGTGCATGATTCCACAAATCCCGCAAACATAGATACGTTTGCACTTTCAGAAGGCAATGGCGTGATGGATTACAAGGCCTGGGGGTTTACGCAAGCGGACAACTATTGTCGGATCAACATTGATCCCGATAATTATCAATTGGATGTTTATTTATTTGACCAAAAGGGCAATGCGATCAAAACCGGAAAGAAAAATGGGGTCTTCAGTAGCGCACCGCAGCGTCTTAAACTGACGCCCTGGTAATATTTGCTCAGTCGATTCCCAGCATGTCGTCAACGAGGTACAGCATGATCTCAGCCAGAGTGGGGTGGATGTGGGCAATACTGGCATAGTCTTGTAATGTGGCGTGGTAGTGCATGGCAATTGCAGCTTGATGGATGAGGTTTGAGGCTTCCGCTCCAACAATTTGCACACCTAGAATTTCGCCACTTTTGACATCGGCCAAAATTTTGATAAACCCTTCGGTTTGATCTGTGACGATGGCTTTTCCTAGATCGTCAAAAGGGTATTTCCCGACCTGAACCGCAATACCCTGTGTCTTCGCTTCTTTTTCTGAGAGACCTACTTTTGCAAATTGTGGGTCGGTAAACACTGCGACGGGCATGACACGATAATTGGATTTTTCATGCGGCCCTTGCATTACATTCGATCCAGCCACGCGGCCCTGATGGGTTGCGACATTTACGACGAGATTTACTCCGGTGACATCTCCCGCCGCATAAATATTTTTATTGCTGGTTTGCAAATATTCGTTTACGGGAATTCCGGCTTTATTTGTTGTGACTCCAGCGGCATCAAGCCCCAGTTTAGCGACATTCCCCGCACGTCCTGTGAGCACTAAAATCTCTGAAGCGGAGACAAGGATATTTTCCCCTTCATGCTCAAAGGACACACCTTTAAGACCATTTTTTATCTCGACTTGTTTGATTGTGGTTCCTGTATAGAGTGCGATCCCGTCTTTTCTAAAAATCTCGCCCAAACATTCCCCTATATCGCAGTCTTCCGCGCTGAGCAGGTGGGCGCTGCGTTGTATGATCGTGGTATTTACGCCCATTCGGTGGAAGAATTGTCCAAATTCAAGGGCCTCAACCCCCCCACCCAAAAGAATGAGTGAGTCGGGAAGCTCTTCCATGCTAAGTGCATCGTCACTGGTGATAAACCCTGTTTCTGCAAGTCCGGGAAGTGGCGGGATGGTTTCTTTGGATCCTGTGGCAATCAAGTATTTTTTACAGGGATAGATTCTTGTGCCGACTTGGATTTTTTCGGGGGATAAAAATCGGGCGGAGCCGGTGAGCAGTGTGATGTTGTTTTCCCCGTCTATGCCCATTTTGGCGTAGTGGGCCATTTCTGCGATAAGACCATCTTTCCGTTTTTTAATGTGTGCAAAGTCGATACGAATTTTACCTTCGGTGTAAACCCCTAGCGCAGGTCCGCGTTGGATCAAGCCCACCAACTCTGCCGAGCGCAAATAAGCCTTTGTGGGCATACAGCCTTTTAAAATACAGAGACCACCAAAAGGTCCGGTCTCAACCAAGCCAACTTTTGCACCTTGTTGGGCTGCGGCCCTGGCGCCGTAGCGACCTGCGCTTCCGGCTCCGATAACCATGACATCAAATGTATCCATATTTTGCATGATAGCAGATCCAAAATATCAAGGTAAAAAATGGGTTCGCAGGTGCAGGCCTGTTTTGTTTGTCTGGGTGTGAATGTTTGAGCTAAACGCGTTAAAAAACATTTGCATCTCTGAAGCGAAATGCCTATCTTCAGGCAAGAAGGTTGTCTTGATTATAGGTAAAGGGAAGATGCAGAATGGAAAACACGAGCGCTGTTTCTGGGATATTGCTTGTCTCTTGTCCCGATCAAAGAGGCCTGATTGCTTCGGTGACGGCTTTTATTCATGAAAATAAGGGCAATATTATCGGGCTAGAGCAGCATGTTGAGCCCATAGAAAATCATTTTTTTATGCGCGTGGAATGGGATCTTGAGGGTTTTGAAATCCCCTCTGATCAGTTTGAAGCGCGATTCGAGGTGGCGCTTGCTAGGCCTTTTGCCATGTCCTGGTCTTTTTTTCTCTCAAACGAAAGACCCCGGATGGCCATTTTTATCTCAAAATATTCACACTGTTTGTACGACATCCTTTCACGGTATCAGGCGGGAGAATGGCAAGTCGAGATCCCGCTCATTATTAGTAATCATCCCGAACTGGAAGATGTCGCAAAAAATGTGGGGATCGATTTTCACTGTATTCCCATTACCTTATCCAACAAACCGGAACAGGAAGCCGCAGCGCTTAGGCTGCTCAAAAAATACAAGATTGAGTTTATTGTGCTTGCCCGCTACATGCAAATTTTAAGTGCAGACTTTACACGTCATTATCCGCATCGTATTATCAACATTCATCATTCTTTTTTGCCTGCATTTCCGGGGGCAAAACCCTATCATTCGGCGTATCAACGGGGTGTGAAAATTATTGGCGTGACCAGTCACTATGTGACCGCAGAATTGGATGGTGGCCCGATTATCGAACAAGATGTCGTTCCAGTGAGTCACACAGATCTTGTGGGTGATTATGTGCGAAAGGGACGTGATTTGGAAAAAATCGTGCTTGCGCGGGCCATTTGGCGTCACTTGAATCGCAAGGTCCTTGTTTTTAAAAACCGAACCCTCTTGTTTTCCTAGCCTTCTTTTGTTGAAGAAACCCTGGTTGAAGAAATTCTGCTTGAAGAGATCCTGATGACGCGATCATATGATTATTTTATTGTGGGCGGCGGGATTATCGGCAGCAGCATCGCGATGAGCCTCTCCGATTTGGGTGCAAATGGCATCGCTGTGCTTGATTGTGACTTAAGTGGCAAATGGGGTTCTTCTGAGCGCAACGCGGGTGGCATACGCGTAACATGGGATACCCCTGTCAATATCGCGCTTTCTAAGTCTTCGATTGACTATTATGAAGGTGTGGCTGCTGAGGTGGGTTTTCGGCAAAAAGGCTATCTTTGGTTGTCTGAAGCCTCGGCCTGGTCACAGGTCTTAAAACGCATGGATCTTTGGGAACGCTCAGGCTGCGAGGTGCTTTTGTTGACGCCCTCTGAAATTACAGCAAAATTTCCTTTTTTAGATCGTCTGGATGGTGTGGCGGGTGCTGTTTTTTCTCCAAAAGACGGGCTCATTAACCCCAACCTTTTGAAGACCCATTATCGTCGTCGGATTCCCTCAGATGTGATCGATTGGATCGATCATCAAGTGATTGATCGGGTTTCTTTGGGTGAAGATGGGATTCGTTCGGTGCGTTTGCGTCAGGTTGCGTCAGAGGATACTGTAGAAGCTTTTTTGAGACGACATGAGTTGCCTCTTGAACCGGAGCAGGAAGAGATTCGTGTGGGAACCTTTATCAACGCAGCAGGGGCCTGGGCGCCAGAAGTGGCCCGTTTGTACGATCGCGAAATTCCCGCAAATCCCATCAGAAGGCAGGTGGCAGTGCTCCATTGCCAAGAAGCTGATTTATCGCCCTATGGCATGATGGTGGATACAAGCGGGCTCTACTTCCATCATGAAGCCGGGAATCTGCTTGCGGGCTATGCCGTCCCCTCAGAAGCCAGAGGCTATCACTTTGCTTATGAGGGCGAAAATTATTTTATGACAGAAATTTGGCCGCGTCTTGCAGGCAGAGGCACTTGTTTTGATCGTTTAAAGTTGATTGGAGGCTGGGCCGGACTCTACGGGGTTTCTCCTGATCATCACGCAATTATCGGCCCCGTTTCAGGTCTTAAAAATACCTTCGAGGCGCATTCATTTTCAGGGCATGGCGTGATGCAGTCTTATGCAGCGGGTCGGGCTTTGGCCGAACTTATTTTACAGGGAGACTATCAGGGGATTGATCTCTCCGTGCTCTCGGGAAAACGGTTTCAATCGGGGCAATTGTTATCAGAAGGAATGCTTATTTAGGAAATGGTTTGCAGGTTTTAAGCGGAAAAACGCTCTAACAAGGGGTTTTGAAAGGGAAGTATGTCTGAAATTGCATTTGTGGATGGCACTTGGAGTGCTTTATCTGAAGCTGTGGTTTCGATTCAGGACCGGGGGTTTCAGTTTGGGGATGGGGTTTATGAAGTCATCCGAACTTACGGGAAAGCCGTCTTTGGATTGAGGGAGCACTTAAGTCGTTTGCAGGCCAGTGCAGCAGAAATCGATATCCTTATGCCTGCGTCTTTGCCGTCATTGGATGCTGCGATTCGTTTAGGTTGTGAAAAATGTGGGTTTAGCGATATTCAGATCTATATCCAACTCACACGAGGAAGTGCGCCGCGCAATCATGTTTATCCGAATTCCTCCCAGACGACATGGGTGATGACTTTTCGTGAAACAAAAAAAATCCCGCAAGAGATGCGCGAAGCCGGGGTCTCGATTGTTTCGACCGAAGACATTCGTTGGGCCAAATGTCATGTGAAATCGCTTAATCTGTTGCCGAATGTTTTGGCAAAAGAAGCGGCGGCCCGCGCTGGGGCCTTCGAAGCGATTTTTGTGCGCGAGGGGAAAGCCATGGAAGGTGCCGCGAGCAACTTGTTTGCTGTTTTTAATCGCCGCATTATGACGCCCCCCAAAGGCCCTTATATTTTGTCGGGCATTACACGAGAAGTGGTTTTGTCTCTGGGGCCCACTCTTGATTTTGAAATGTGTGAAGCCCCCTTGTTTTTTAAGGATCTGTGCAGAGCAGATGAAATTTTTCTGACGAGTACAACAATAGAGGTCTTATCCGTGGTTCGTTTCAATGGGACTCCTGTGGGACAAGGACAACCAGGAAAAGCAACACAGGCGCTCCATAAAGCGTTTCAGTCTTATGTCCAGGAGCGCTAGTATTAAGGGCTTTTTGTGAAAGTTTCAGAAGAGTGAGGCGCTGTCCGAATAAAGACGATCTTGCTTTCAGCTAGAGACTGTGCTATAAAATTTTGGTTTTAGGCTATTCCTGTCGTGGGCTGTGTTTCGCCCACTTTTTTATTTTTAGAGACGGCTCATGTTATCCCCGTTGGAGAACCCTATCGCTGAGATTGTGACATTGACGACTTCCTTTGCTGATTCATCAGATAAAGACCGTCCTGCTGACGGCATCTCTTTGACTGAGAGAATTAAAACCCTTGCTGCGCCCTATCTCCGTTCTCTTGATTTAGAGCTTTTCGATTTACAGATCTCTGGCAACCAGGTGCGTATTTTTATTGATAAAGAATCTGGTGTTACCCTTGAACATTGCTCAAAATTGAGTCGACTGCTCGGTCCGGCGCTGGATGTTGACGAAACCATGTCTCGGGCCTACGCCCTGGAAATTTCGTCTCCGGGTTTGAATCGTCCACTGCGGCATGCGGCTGACTTTCTGCGTTACGTGGGTAAAAAAATTAAAGTTAAAACATATGAAAAAATTGAAAAGCAAAAGGTCTTTATTGGTTGTCTGAATGATTTTAGGGAAGATGCTGTTTTCATGACGACGGACGAGGGAGACACACTGCGAATTCCTTTTGATCAGGTTGCCAAGGCCTGTCTTGAGCCTGAGTTCGCCCTTGAGCAAAAAAAGAGAGGTTGAACAAAGATGAGTCGTGAATTACTGTCTATTATTGATCAGATTGGCCGTGAAAAAGGGATTGAAAGTGAAACGATTGTAAGTGCGATCGAGTCCGCTTTGGTTTCTGCGGTAAAAAAACGCTATGGCGTGGGTGAAAATGTTGAGGTTCGGCTTGATCGGGATTCGGGCGAGATCGAAGCGGTTTCGCTTAAAACGGTTGTCATGGAAGTAAGCGACTCTCAGAGAGAAGTTTCTCTAGAGGAAGCCCGTGAGTTGGATGAGCTTGCCGAAGAAGGGGACGAAATCGGTTCCTTGCTTGAAATGGAGGATTTGGGCCGAATTGCTGCGCAAACTGCAAAGCAAGTTATCTTTCAACGTGTGCGTGAGGCCGAGTGGGAGTCTGTGCATCGTGAATATTCGGTCCGGGTCGGAGAGATTATCAGTGGCATGATTTTAGGGCAGGAGCGACGGAATTATATTGTCGAGCTTGGGAAAACAGAGGCCCTGTTGCCGATTTCTGAGCAGATTCCGAGAGAAAGTTATCGTCGTGGAGACCGGATTCGAGCCTATTTGTCTGAAGTGAGACTTTCTTCGCGGGGGCCGCAGGTTATTTTGTCCCGAGGCAAGGCTGAATTTGTCGCAAAACTATTCGAAATGGAAGTACCCGAAATTGGTGAAGGCGTTGTTATCATTAAAGGTGTTGTGCGTGAACCGGGGGATAGAACTAAAATCGCTGTTTATTCGACTGAGTCTTCAGTGGACCCCGTGGGTGCCTGTGTTGGTGTAAGAGGTTCTCGTGTGCAGTCGGTTGTTCGAGAGCTCCGTGGTGAAAAAATAGACATTGTGACTTGGACGGATGATCCACGGACCTACGTGGGCGAAGCCTTGAGTCCTGCTGTTGTCGATAAAGTCGGTGTAAATGAGTTAGAGCAGTCGGCGCTTGTCGTGGTTTCTGAACAGCAGTTGTCCTTGGCCATTGGGAAAAAAGGTCAGAACGTGCGTCTCGCTTCAAAACTGACGGGTTGGAAAATCGACATCATCAATCAGACAGAATACGAAAGTGAGCGGGCTAAAGAGCGGGATCAGGAAATTTCGGATGCGATTTCCCGTGAACATGATCTTCAAAAAGAAGAACAAGTCCTTGAGGCGCAGCGTTTTTCTGAAGGCGAAGAGGTCTTTGATTTATCTGATTTACCCGGTGTCGGTGAAAAAATGGCCGATATCCTGAAGGCGCATGAGATCTCAAGCGTCACATTATTGGCCGAATCGGATGAAGCGACCTTGTCGGAATTGCCTTTAATTGGTTCAAAGACGGCTTTACGTCTGATCAAGGGTGCAAAAGAGCACCTGGATTTTGTCGCAAAACAGATAGGAGCCAGTAAATCGGCGACCACTGAAAACCCCGAAGCCCTCGCAGTGGCTGAGGATATCCCAGAAGACTAGGATTAAATGAGAGTTTTTGAGCTTTCCAAGGAAATAGGTATCTCCTCGAAAGAGTTGATTGAAGTCCTCAAGCAGATGGACATTGAGGTTAAGAGCCACATGAGTACTCTAACGGAAGATGATGTACAAGCCGTCATGAAACGGAAGGATCTTCCAAAGGCCAAGACCCCGGCAAAAAAAGGGAAGTCAAAAAAGAAGGTCGAAGCCCCACCTCCTGAACCCCCTAAGAAACGTTTTGTCCTTAGAAAAAAGCGTGTTGCGCCCCCTGTTGAAGTTGAAGCGGTGGTTTCTCCTGAGTCGGAGATTTCTTCCGAAGACAAGCCCCTTGAGTCTACTGTTGTCCCGACAGCAGTAGATGAAAAGGCTGTCGTTCCCGCAGCCCTTGAATCAGAGGCGATTCCTCCAGCAGAAAAGGTCGAGAGTCTGCCCGTAGCGGAAGAAGTCAAGCTTGAGTCTGCATCGGTGCCCCCACCGGATGAAATGACTCCCCCTGTTGTCGTATCAGGGCAAGCTGTCGGGGACAAGGCCAAAAAAGAGGTGTCTCTTCCTTCGCCAAAACCGGAAGCTGTCGTCGCGGGAGAAAAGAAAAAAGCAAAGCCCGAACCCTCAACTGAAAAACCCAAGGAAAAGCCGAAACGCCCAAAACGTGTGAAGTGGAATGCTTCAGGCGGGAATGCAAATACGGGAGGGCAGGGCGATCAAAGAAAATGGCAAGATTTTAAACCCATTCATCGGAGAGAAGATCGGAAATCCTCAAGAAAAGGCCATGGTCCAGCAATTGACGCTGCAAAACCCAGAAGAAAAGTCATCAAGATTTATGAGGGTTTAACGGTCAAAGAGTTTTCAGAGTTGATTGGGCAGAAAGTGACTAGTATCGTTGCAAAATTGATGGAGCTGGGGAAGATGGCGACAATCAATCAGGCCATCGACTTGGATGAAGCAACGCTTATTGCCGAGGCTTTTGAAGTCAAAACTGAGGTGGTTGCAGAGAAAACAGAAGAAGAGCTTTTGATGGGTGCCGTGCCCGATGATCCTGCCGATTTAGTGGGCCGTCCACCCGTGATCACCATCATGGGACACGTTGATCATGGGAAGACCTCTCTCTTGGATGCCATTCGTGAAACGAAGGTGACTTCGGGAGAGGCTGGTGGGATCACTCAGCATATTGGGGCCTACATGGTTTCTGCTGCGGGCAAGCCTGTGACGTTTTTGGATACCCCAGGGCATGCCGCTTTTACAGCCATGCGTGCGCGGGGGGCTCAAGTCACAGACATTGTTGTGTTGGTTGTTGCTGCGGACGATGGGGTAATGCCTCAGACGGTCGAAGCGGTCAATCATGCCAAGTCCGCCGAAGTGCCGATTATTGTTGTCGTAAATAAGATGGACCGTCCTGATGCGAATCCGGATCGTGTTAAGCAGGCCTTGTCAGAATATGAGCTGATCCCGGAAGAATGGGGGGGCAGTACCATTTTTGTTGAAGTTTCTGCCAAAGAAAAAACAGGTTTAGACAGCTTGCTGGAAATGATTTTGTTGCAGTCTGAGGTTTTAGAGCTACAAGCCAACCCCAAGAAATCCATGCGCGGTGTCATTGTGGAGGCCAAGATTGAAAGAGGGCGTGGCCCCGTTGCAACAGTGCTGGTTCAGGAGGGGACATTGTCTGTTGGCAGTGCCTTTGTTTCCGGTATTCATTACGGCAAGGTGAGGGCCTTAATTAATGATGAAGGCAAGAAGGTGAAATCTGCCGAGCCCTCGACCCCGGTGGAGGTCATCGGCTTAGATGGAGTCCCTCAGGCGGGTGATACTTTTATTGTGGTTGCGGATGAGCGTGTCGCAAGAGACGTCGCGTCTTCGCGTGCCCAGCGGGAGCGAACGAGCAAACTGTCTAAGGTGAACCGGATGACCTTGGATGATCTCTTCAGCGAATTAAAAGATGGTGCGGCAGAAGTCCTAAAGGTGATTATCAAAACGGATGTTCAGGGTTCTGCTGAAGCCATACGAGAAGCTTTGGAAGGATTGAGCACGGATGCGGTTAAATTAGAGGTCGTCCATGTCGGGGTGGGTGGCATTACAGAGTCTGATGTGATGTTGGCTGCGGCCTCGCGTGCTTTTGTCGCTGGATTTAATGTGCGTCCTGAATCTAAGGCCCGTGATTTAGCGGATCGGGAAAAAGTCGAGTTGCGGCTTTATTCCATCATTTACAAGCTGATTGACGATGTGCGTGCAGCGATGGAAGGTCTTTTGGCGCCCACCCTGAAAGAGCGGATTTTGGGTCGTATTGAAGTCCGACAGATCTTCAGTGTTCCGAAGCAGGGGACGATTGCCGGTGGATACGTTAAGGAAGGTGTCGCTGCCCGAAATTGTGCGGGTGTGCGTGTTTTTAGAGGTGGGAATGTTATTTTTGATGGGAAATTGGCCTCTTTACGTCGTTTTAAGGATGATGTAAAGGAAGTCCAGGCGGGCTATGAGTGTGGTGTTGGGGTCGAAGGGTTTAATGATATCGAAGTGGATGATATTTTTGAATTGTTTGTCTTTGATGAAATTGCGACCAAGCTCGAAACCAAGTAATCGAGGTTTTATCTTGAAAGCGTTTGGTCTTCATTTTTATAATTTTCCGTCTGTTCAATAGATGAAAGGGTTTACCCTCGGACTCTGTACTCTGGAGCTCCATATTCCTCAAAGCCACTCTTTAAAAGAAAAACGACAGGTTCTCAGAGGTATCAAAAGTAAAATTAAGAATAGATTTAATGTTGTAATTGCGGAGGTTGATGCTTTAGATCGCTGGCAGTACACAGTCTTAGGTGTCACCACCCTTTCAAATGATCAAACGATGGTAAATTCAGTCTTAGATCAAGTGTTTACTCAAATTGCTGCTTGCCCTGAGGCTGAGATTGTTAAGCACCGCTTGGAGTTTTTTTAAGTGATTGGCCCCGATGGTAAAAACTTACAGGGTGTGCGTTCGGATCGTATGGCCGATCTGATCAAACAAGAGGTTGCCGACATCCTAACAAAAAAGATGCGTGATCCTCGCATTGGTTTTGTTACGGTGACCGGGGTTGATATTTCGCGTGATTTTCGTAATGCCAGCATTTATGTGTCTTTTCAAAAAAAACAGGATGATAAAAAAGGGATTGCCGCATTAAAAAAAGCAGCAGGTTTTGTGCGCGGAGAATTGGCTCGGCGGCTTTCTTTGCGCCGAATACCTGCGCTGACTTTTGTGGTGGATCAAGTGACGGAGAAAGTATCTCATCTTTTAGGGGTGATTGAATCTTTGCATGTTCAGCCCGAAGCTGATCCGCAAGAAAATCGTCCTGAACCCAATATGCTTTTGGAGGGCTTGGGATGAGCCAAACACATTCTCAAATTCGGGAAGGGGCAATCTCAGAGGTTTTTGTTGGTGGATTTCTGAATATTGATAAACCTGCGGGCTGGACCTCTCATGACGTTGTGGCCAAAGTCCGTGGCCTTTTGGGAATAAAGCGTGTGGGGCATTTGGGCACGCTTGATCCTGATGCAACCGGGGTATTGCCCCTTTGTTTTGGAAAAGGAACGAAGCTTGCGTCGCTGCTTGGAGATGCGGATAAAACCTATGATGCCGTGCTCCGTTTGGGGCAAGAGACCGATACCGAAGATGCGAGTGGTGAGGTCATTAATATTTGCCCTGTGCCCGATCGATTAAAATCTGAAGAGGGAGAAGCCGAGATCCTTGACGTGCTGTTGTCTTTTATGGGACGGTATTTACAGCAGCCGCCGATGTATTCTGCGATTAAAGTCAAAGGCGTACCACTTTATAAAATGGCGCGTAGCGGAAAGGTCGTTGAGCGGTCTAAGCGCGAACTCAAGATTCTTTCCCTTAAGCTCCTGGCGTCTCATGGAGGGGATATTGCCTTTCGTGTCCGTTGTTCAAAGGGGACTTATATTCGAACCTTGTGTGTTGATATTGGTCGAAAATTAGGTGTTGGTGCGCACTTACTTTCGCTTCGTAGGGTGCAAGCGGGTCCGTTTTCTATTGACGATGCACTCGAACTAGAAACACTTTCAGCATATTGCCAGGATGGGCAGTGGGAAAAGATCGTATATCCGGCGAATTCGGTTTTAAGTGCTTTGCCCGCGCTTTTTGTGAGTGGCGTGGCGCGTAAACGTCTTTTAAATGGCGTCCAGCTTTCCATGTCGGCTTTAGATAGAAACGATCCTTTTAAAAAAGGAGACTCCCTTCGTTTTTTGGATGCGGAGGGACGTCTGATTGCCATTGCACAGGCACTCCGAGATTCGGAGTCACATGCTGTAGAAAGGGTTTCTATGGAATCCTTTTTTAAAATCAAGACCGTGTTGGGTGACGGTGGGTGCTGAAGGTGTATGAAACTCTTTCAGTCCTTTTCTGTTTCCCAACCTCAATAACCCTAAATTAGGGGGAGGATGAATAAATGCCATTGTTAAAAGAAAGCAAAGAAGTCATCATCAAAGACAATGCAACGCACGAGGGGGATACCGGTTCCCCTGAGGTACAGATTGCCCTTTTAACCAACAGAATTGTAGGCTTGATGGATCATTTTGATGTGCATAAAAAAGATCACCATTCCCGAAGAGGTTTGGTGCATATGGTGGGCCGACGACGTAAATTGCTTGATTATCTCAAAAAAAATGACGTAAGTCGTTACCGGGCCATTGTAAAAAAAATGGGTCTACGTAAGTAGCACTTCCGCTTGGGCGAGAGCACAGAAAAGCAATGATAGCGCAAGCAGTCCCCTTACATGGGTTCCTTGCGCTATCATTGTCGTTCTGTGCTTTTCCGTCCTTGATTTTTATCGACCAAAAGATCGAAAAATAAAGAAAAAGGAGTCTCGATAATGATGCATCGTGTTGAAGCTGAAATCGGCGGAAAGACATTATCACTTGAAACAGGACGCATGGCACGCCAGGCTGATGGAGCCGTCTTGCTCCAGTATGGCGAGAGTGTCGTCCTGGTGACCGCGGTTGCCGCAAAAGTAGCCAAAGATGTGAACTTTATTCCCTTGACTGTGGATTATCAGGAAAAAAACTATGCTGCAGGAAAGATCCCCGGCGGATTTTTCAAGCGAGAGGGCCGTCTTGGCGAGAAGGAGATTTTGACCTGCCGCCTCATTGATCGTCCGATCAGGCCTTTGTTACCAGAGGGTTGGTTTTTTGAAACACAGGTTATTGCTTCTGTTTTGTCGAGTGATAAAGGTTGTGTGACCGATGTTCTGGGTATTATTGGTGCTTCATCGGCCATGACCATCTCGGATATTCCCTTAAATGGGCCGATCGGAGCAGTGCGTATTGGTCGGGTGGAGGGCGCTTTTGTCATTAACCCCGCTTCAGATGTACTTGAAGAAAGCGAATTAGATCTGGTTGTCGTCGGAACAGCAGATGCTGTCATGATGGTAGAGAGCGGATCGAATGAGTTGTCTGAGGAAATCGTACTAGAGGCAATCCAATTCGGTCATGATGTTGTTCGCAAAGTCATTGACCTGCAAAACGCGCTACGTGAAAAAGCGGGCAAGGCAAAACGCGAAGTCCCCGTGATTCAGCGCGATCTCGAATTATCGGCGGCGCTTGATCAAGCGCTCTCGCCAGCGATTAGAGATGCCGTGTCTATTCCGGATAAAGCGGATCGTCAAGAAGCACTTAATCGCATTCTTTCTGAAAAAATCAGTTCGCTTGATGCTGAAGACGCAGATCAAATTAAGGAAATTAAAACCACTTTTCATGAACTGGAACGTCGTGAAGTCCGACAGATGGTGATTGACAAGGGGGTGCGGGTGGACGGTCGCAGTACCACGGATATTCGGATGATTACTTGCGAGCCTGGCGTGCTCCCCAGAACACATGGTTCGGCTCTTTTTACACGAGGAGAAACACAAAGTTTATCGGTGTTGACCTTGGGAACCGCGGATGACGAGCAGCGTATCGACAGCTTGGAGGGGGAGTCCCGGAAATCCTTTATGCTGCACTACAATTTTCCGCCCTTTTCTGTGGGAGAAGCCCGTCCCATGCGTGGTCCCGGTCGTCGTGAAATCGGTCATGGCGCTTTAGCCGAACGCGCACTCAGACCCGTTATTCCCACAAAGGAAGATTTTCCCTACACCCTTCGTTTGGTTTCTGAAATTTTGGAGTCCAACGGCTCTTCTTCAATGGCGACCGTTTGTGGCGGAACCTTGGCGATGATGGATGCGGGTGTTCCGATTAAAAAACCTGTGGCAGGCATTGCGATGGGTTTAATCAAAGAAGGTGAGCAGGTTCAAATTTTGTCCGATATTCTTGGTGTTGAAGATCACCTTGGAGACATGGATTTTAAAGTCACCGGAACGGCGGATGGCATCACGGCCCTTCAAATGGACATTAAAATTGGCGGCATTACGACCGAGGTGATGAAAAAAGCCCTAGATCAAGCCAAAATAGGGCGTTTGTATATTTTGGATAAAATGGTCGCAGCGCTTGCGAGTCCCCGTGAGGATCTTTCGACATATGCCCCACGCATTATTACCATGAAGGTCAAACCGGACAAGGTACGTGAAGTCATTGGTCAGGGTGGAAAAGTGATTCGAGGCATTATTGAAGAGACCGGTGTCAAAATCAATATTGATGATGCAGGTGTCATTCACATCGCCTCGGCAGATGAAGAAGCCTCTAAAAAAGCGGTGGAAATGGTGAATGCGATTGTCGAAGAAGTGGAAGTCGGCAAGGTCTACCTGGGCAAAGTGGTTCGTATCATGGATTTTGGTGCTTTTGTGGAGATTCGACGGGGCACGGATGGTTTGGTTCACATCTCTCAATTGGCAAATCACCGCGTTAAGAATGTGAGAGACGAAGTGAAAGAAGGTGACGAAATTAAGGTCAAGGTGCTTGAAGTCGATCGACAGGGGAAAATCAGGCTTTCCCGTAAAGAGCTTCTGCCGAAAGAAGAACCTGCCAAAACGGAATAGCGTTTATTCTAAAATTAGAAAAGACCCCTTAATTGGGTTTTCTTAAGCACTTGTTCTTTAGGGGTTTAAGAAAGTGCCGCTTTTAAGGGGTCTTTCATTTGCAATTTTTCAGGTTTGGATATTGAAATGATTTTAAGACAGGTACTAGGCAATGGGATTCGGGTGGTCGCGGAGTGCATCCCTTCTGTGAAATCCGTTTCCATCGGCCTTTGGGTCAATGTGGGTTCAAGAGATGAGGCCGAAGATGAATACGGAACGTCTCATTTTTTAGAACATATGTTTTTTAAGGGGACAAAAACCCGTACTGCAAAACAGGTCGCCCTGGCAGCAGATGAGTTGGGAGGAGAGCTCAATGCCTTTACCACACGAGAGTCGACGACATTTTATGCCAAAGTCTTAGACGAACATTTGTCTACGGTAATCGATTTGTTGGCTGATCTCTTTCAGTGCTCTCTTTTTGATCCAGCCGAGATTGAAAAGGAAAGCCAAGTCATCCTCGAAGAGATTAAAATGGTTGAGGATGACCCGGAAGATCTTGTCTACGATCTTCATCTTGAGGAAACATGGAAGGGCAGTGCCCTGGCCCATTCTATTCTCGGTACACCAGAACATGTCTCATCAATGACCCGAGAAAAAATTCTGTCTTATATCAAGCGCACGTATGACCCAAAAGAAATGGTGATTGCGATTGCAGGTCACTTTGAACCAAAGCAGATGATGGCCCAAATTACATCTGCTTTGGGAGCTTATAACAATACGGAGACCCATCTGGAAAAGAGGCGCGCCGCTAGAATCGTCCCGCATCTCAGGGTAAAAAAAAGAAAGTTGGAGCAGACACATCTTTGTATTACGACGGAGGGTCTTTCTTATCTCTCCCCAAAACGATATGCGCTTTATTTACTCAATACCATTGTCGGTGGCGGGGCCAGTTCCAGGCTTTTTCAGGAAGTTAGAGAAGAGCGGGGCTGGGCCTATTCAATTTATTCTGCACCTGCTTCCTATCTTGACTGCGGCTTGTTCACGGTCTACGCCGGGGTCAGTCCACAGAATGCACCCAAAGTTGTCGATGTCGTGCTGAAAATGTTGAATAAAGTCAAAAAAAATGGGGTCGATGCCGATGAATTGCAGCGTGCGAAAAACCAAACCAAAGGTAGTATGATGCTCAGCATGGAGAGTACCAGTACGCGTATGTGTCGTATTGCGAAAGAAGAGCTTTATTTTGGACAAAGTTTTTCCTTGAAAGAGATTGTCTCTGAGATCGACAAGGTCTCCCTGAGAGATTTGCAAGATTTAGCCAATACCCTGTTTCGCCAGGAGACACTTTCTCTGACAGCGCTTGGCCAAGTAGAGCGCTCCGCCTTGCCTGAAGTGCTGAGTATTTAATCGAATTAACTTGAGGAGCTCGTCAAGGTTTGACAGCAGTGCACTTGAATGATAGAATTGAAAATTTGGTTTGGAAGGCTTGGTTATGGGGCTCAAGGAACAACTTAAAAGCGATATGAAGACCGCGATGCGTTCGCGTGATCAGGAACGTGTTTCTGTTATTCGTCTGTTAATTTCTACGATAAAAAACAAAGAAATCGAAAAAGGCAAAGACGTGGTTCTGTCCGACGACGATGTCTTGGCGCTGATTGTGACTGCTGCAAAACAACGCAGGGAGTCGATTACGCAATTTAAGGATGCAGGCCGAGATGAACTTGCCGAGAAAGAATCAAGGGAGCTTCAGATCCTTTCATCCTACCTTCCTGAGCCACTTTCTGAAGAAGCACTGCGAGAAAAAGTGAAAGCAGCCATCGCCGCGACCGGAATTACGGAAATGAAGGACATGGGCCAGGTGATGAAAACTTTGGTGCCTGCACTTCGTGGCCGGGCCGAAGGGGACGCGATTCGCCGTATGCTTCAGTCCTGTCTTTAGGGGAAATGCCGCAGGCGTTTTTTACCCGTAATTTAGATTTTCCAGGGAAGAGGCATCTCTTAATTGGATCAACATATCTATTCAAATCAAGTTCTCGAGACAGTGCGAGAGCGCTCCGATCTACTGTCCATTGCCTCCGAATACCTTACCCTTAAAAAATCTGGACAAAATTACACTGGTCTCTGCCCCTTTCACGAGGAAAAAACAGCTTCTTTTAACATCAACCCGACAAAACAATTTTTCCATTGTTTTGGATGTGGGGCCGGTGGAGACGTTTTTCAATTTGTTTCCCAGATAGAGGGTCTCTCTTTTCCAGAAACCCTGCGGCAATTGGCAGACAGAGCAGATGTCTGTTTGGTTGTGGATGACAGTCCTAAGGCCGCACAGGCGCGTTCGGAAACGGAAGAAATCTATCGTGCAAATGCTGTGGCGGCAGAGCATTTTCATCGCAACTTGATCTCAAATCCCGAAGGTGCTTCGGCACGGACTTATTTGGAAACCCGTGGCCTCAATAATGAAACGATCCGTGATTTTTCTGTCGGGTATGCCCTGAGCACCTGGGATGATCTCGTAAAGAAATTGAGGTCTACGTTTTCTCCATCGATTTTGGAAAAGGCTGGGCTTGTTTCAAAAAGAGCTGAGCGTGCACAGAAAGATTCCGGACACTTTGATCGATTTAGAGACAGGGTCATGTTTCCAATTCGTAATCCGCAAGGCAAAGTCCTTGGTTTTGGCGGACGTGTTTTTGGAGAAGGCGAACCCAAGTACTTAAACACAGCTGAAACCCCTGTGTTTCGAAAGAGTGAAATTTTATTTGGGCTGGATCGCCCTAAAGTTGTGGGACAGCCCCTTGTCATTGTTGAAGGATATCTTGATGTCATTACGGCAATTCAGGCGGGCATCCCTAATGTTGTTGCAACCCTGGGGACTGCCCTAACAAGGGCTCATTTGCGTCTGGCGCGGCGACACGGAGAAAAAATCGTTATTGTTTTTGACGGTGATACAGCAGGTATCCGGGCTGCACTTCGTACTGCGCCTTTGCTCATTGATGAAGAAATGCCTGTTAGTATTGCAACCTTGCCCTCTGGCATTGATCCCGATGCCTTCATTCGGGAGCATGGAAAAGCGGCATTTTTATTGGCATTGGAAACGGCAAGCTCCGTCATGGATTTTTGTATCACACAGTCGATTCTGTCTGCATCTCCAAAAACGGTCAGCGATAAAATGGCTGTTATTCGCCAGGTCTTGCCTTTTGTTCGTCGTCTGCACTCTGAAGTGGAAAAAAGCGATGCGCTCAGAATACTTTCAGATCGGCTTCTGCTGAGAGAGACGGATGTGCGTTTTGAATACCTGCGCTTGGCGCGACAGGAGAAAAAATCGCCCTTAAAGCCAAGCGTTGAGAATGTCGAAAAGCAGGTCGAAGTCCTTCCTCACGATCAAGAAACCCTCTTAATTCTGCTTCTTCAGGGTTTACTTGAACCTGAAGCATTGAATGGAAAACTGCATTTAGATGATTTTACTCACCCTCTCATCCAACGGGTGATCTCCTCATATTGGTCTGCCAAAAATGAAGTATGGTGTGGGTCTGATGAAACAGATTTCAGGATTTTGGATGCATCGGCTCAGTCTTTGCTCAGCCGTCTTACGGTCATTGATGTGCTTGATCTGGAGTGTGTCTCACAAATTGGAGCGGATTGCGTCAATATGCTTCAGAGAAAAAAAATTGACCGGAGGCGCAGTGAAATTGAACATCAATTAAAAAAGGTTACAGGTGATTTAGAAGCGGCGAAGGTGCTCAAAAAAAAGATCATGGATCTTTCTAGGGCATCAAGCAACTTGACAGTGTCTCATTAGCATGGAGGTTTCATGGCAAAAGAAGAAAAACTAGAAGAAGTCAAGCAACTGATTAGCTTGGGAAAGGAGAAGGGCTACCTGACCTACGAAGAACTGAATAATGCGCTGCCCGTTGACATCCTTTCTTCAGAGCAAATCGATAGCATTATGGTGATGTTCGGTGAAATGGAAATTGAAGTGATTGACCCAGAAGATTCTGGGCGTTTCCAAAGGATATCGGGTGGACTTGAGAGTGCAGAGGATGGTTCAGGCTCGGACAGTGATGATAGTGCGGATGAGAAGGAAGGCGAAATCGATTTAACCCCCGGTGTCGTGGGTCGTACAGATGATCCGGTTCGGCTTTATTTAAAGGAGATCGGTTCGGTGCCCTTGCTTTCTCGCGAAGGGGAAACGGTTATCGCCAAAAAAATTGAAGCGGGTAAAAAAGATATCTCGACGACCGTTTTAGGCATGCCAGTCGCCATTGCTGAGGTGGTCACTTTGGGAGATGCGCTACATATCGAAGAAGTGACTTTGGAGGAAGTGGTTTCTATCCCGGAAGAAGAATTTGGTGTACCCGTACAAGCCGAAGAGCATTTACGTGAACGTATTTTGGATACGATGGCGCGGATTAAGGGTTATCAGGTCGAATATCTTAAAATTATTGAAAAATCAAAAAAAACAGTGCCCCGTACGGCAAAAGCCAAAATCCTAGCGGAAGAAACACGGACGTCGACTAAGATGCAGATTGTCGGCTCCATCGAAAGCTTGAAGATGCATCCCTCATTTTTAGAACGTCTGCTCGGTGAGATCCGTGCCATGGGCAATGTGGTGATCCAAGCAGAAAGAGAAATGGCGCATTGTAAGAAAAAGTGTGGTGTAAAAGAAGATATGGTCGCGTTTTTTGCGAAGGTGAAAAAGGGAGAAAAGGAAATGCGCACCGCTGAACGGCGGCTAAAGCTGAAAGCGGAACAGATACTGATGTTTGAAACCTCCTATCGAAATGCGAAGCAGCGTGTCACCGATGTCGAAGAAAAATCGATGGTTTCGACAGGCACTTTAAAAGAAGCCATCCGTCAACTCTACCGGGCCGACCAACGGGTCAAATACGCCAAGAGCGAGTTGGTTGAAGCAAACTTACGTCTTGTGGTTAGTATTGCAAAAAAATACACAAACCGAGGGCTTCAGTTTCTTGATTTGATCCAGGAAGGGAATATTGGCTTGATGAAGGCTGTTGATAAGTTTGAATATCAGCGTGGCTATAAGTTTTCAACCTATGCCACCTGGTGGATCCGTCAGGCCATTACACGCGCAATTGCGGATCAGGCCCGAACCATTCGTATTCCTGTTCACATGATTGAAACGATCAACAAACTGATTCGTACTTCTCGACAACTGGTGCAGGAATTGGGACGTGAACCCACACCGGAGGAAATCGGAGAAAAGATGGAACTGCCGCTTGAAAAGGTGCGGAAAATTTTGAAAATTGCAAAAGAACCCATTTCGCTTGAGACGCCGATCGGAGAAGAGGAAGATTCCCATTTGGGCGATTTTATCGAAGATAAAAAAGTAATCTCTCCGCTGGATGCAGCGATTCGTTATGACTTACAGCGTCAGATTGACGGCGTGCTTCAGACATTGACCCCGCGTGAAGAAAAGGTCTTGAGAAAACGTTTTGGCATTGGCGAGGCGACGGATCACACTTTGGAAGAGGTGGGACAGGATTTTGAAGTGACACGGGAGCGGATTCGTCAGATTGAAGCCAAGGCATTGCGAAAATTGCGTCATCCAAGTCGAAGCAAACGCTTGAAAAGTTTTGTGGAAATTATATAATAAGCCGTCTTGCTTTAGGTAAAGGGCCCATAGCTCAGCTGGTTAGAGCTGCCGGCTCATAACCGGCTGGTCCCAGGTTCGAGTCCTGGTGGGCCCACCAACTTATTGTCGGGCAATTAGAAAGGGGAGAAATGTGAAAGAACAACTGGCCTTGCTTGTGGCGCTTCAGACCATGGATCTGAAACGCCAGAAAGATAAGGAACGACTGAAGGACTTCCCGGAAAAGATGGCCATTGCTGAAAAGCCCTTGAATGATGTCCGCTCTGAAATTGAGACCGCTCAAGCCCAGCTTGAGCAGTTCGTCAAAGATCGGAAAGAGGGCGAGCTTGATTTACAAACGATTGAAGAGAAAATTGTAAAATTGAAGCTCCGTTTGACCGATTTGAAAACGAATAAAGAATATCATGCCCACCTTCAGGAGATCGCGGCGGCTCGAAATACAAAAAGCGAAACAGAAGACCAGCTTCTAGCCGCCATGGAAGGCATCGACCAGTTGCAAGCCGATCTTACGACAAAAGAGGCGCAGTTGGGCGAAGACGAGCTTGCATTTTCTGGCATAAAAAAAGAAATGCAAGATGCGATGGATCTGATTGTATCTGAAGCAGCCAAAGTTGAGGCGGATTGGCAGGCTACGTCTGAAAAAATTTCTAAGAGTCTGCTTGCATCATACCAGCGACTTTTTAATAGCGGTAAGGGTTTGGCTGTTGTGCCTGTGAGTGGACAGACTTGTACGGGTTGCCATTTTAGCTTACCGCCTCAATTGATCGCAGAGGTCAAGCGAGAGAGCAAGGTCTTGACCTGTGGGTATTGCCATCGTATTTTGTATGCCAAGTTGCCCGAAATTCCCGCAGAATAAGTCAGCGGATGAAAGGTTTAGAATATGTCGGGCAAAGTTGATCAGGTGGTCGCTCTTCGGTTTTATGTCGAGGAGAGGAAAGTCCGAGCTCCACAGGGCAGGGTGGTCGCTAACGGCGACTGGGGGTGACCCTAAGGAAAGTGCCACAGAAAACAAACCGCCTGCTTAAGCGTGGGTAAGGGTGAAACGGCGAGGTAAGAGCTCACCGCTTTGATGGTGACATCGAAGGCAGGGTAAACCCCACCTGGAGCAAGACTAAATAGGAACGCGCATCATAACGAAAGTTTTGGTAACGGATGGCCCGTCTGAAGCGTTCGGGTTGAGTCGCTAGAGCCAGATGGCAACATCTGGTCGAGAGAAATGATCATCGCCCCATTGTTTTGGGGAACAGAACTCGGCTTACGAGCAACTTTGTCCAACCCAGTAGGAAGCACAGCCTTCCTACTGGGTTTTTTGTTTTGCTATCATCAATCGTGTGCGTGCCCGTGGCTGAGTTCTTCATCGCTGGCTCTTCTATATATTGTTCTCTTAAAACCAACAGAAAATCAGTATTTTTCTTGTCTTAAGTTATGGGTTTGAGCAAGAGGTGTTTGAATTGAATGGAGCTTTGATTGAGGGCACAAATAAGGGAAGGAAAAAATGGCTGGGGCGCCAGGGTTCGAACCTGGGAATGCGAGCTCCAAAAACTCGTGACTTGCCACTTGTCGACGCCCCAGTCAAATTCTGATTAAACATACTCCGAAAATGGTGATATTTGTAAAAAGGGAAGTACCCAGATCTTCAGCGAAGATTCTTGCTCAAATTCTCGAATCTGTCCCGCTGCAAGCGCTGCCTGTTCTTGAGACTCAAACGTTCCAAATATGCTTGGCCCACTCCCTGACATGAGCACCAACTTTCCACCGAGACGCCGGAGTCGTGATTTAAGCGGCTTCAGTGCGACAACACGATTTAAGGTGACACGCTCAAGATCGTTGTGCGGCGTCTGATAGACTTCGGCAAGTGTCGGCCGTCCCTGTTTTGCGCTGATCTTAATCGCCGTCTCTGTATTTGTCAAGCCGTTCTGACTTGAAAAGTCTTGAAAAACGGAAGCTGTTGAGATGGGAATTCCGGGATTGAGCAATAGAATCCATGTTTTAAAAGGGTTTTGAATGGACTCAACACACTCTCCTCGGCCAGTGACCCAGGCCGTGGGGCCATCAAAAAAAAAGGGCAAGTCGCTTCCGAGTTTTTCGCTCAGCCGGGCCAGTTTTTTTTTGGGCCAATTCAGCTTCCAAAGGTGGTTGAGGCCAATGAGGGTGGCGACGGCGTCACTGCTGCCCCCTGCTAATCCGGCAGCGACCGGGATTTCTTTTTTAAGACGAATAGCAGCTCCCTTATGGGCATGGTCTTCTGCGCACATCGTTTTTTGCAGAAGACGCGCCGCACGTAGGACTAAATTGCATTGATCTGCAGGCAGTGTACTATTTTGTATCTGAAGGCTTAGTTCTTTTTCCGTTTCCTCAAAGTGAAGTTCATCATAAAGGCCGATCATTTGCATCAAAGATAAGAGATTGTGGTAGCCATCTTTTCGACGATTGATTATTTTAAGGTAGAGATTGATTTTTGCGGGAGCCCGAAGGCAGAGTGTATTGTTCATTTTGAAAAAGAGAGTAACAAGTGCGGCGAGAAAAATCTATGGTGAATGATTCTCTCTTTACCTCGTGACGCCCCTATTTCTCCGACAGACTGCTAGATTCGAAAGCCGTTTTTTTGCGTTTAATGTCGTATTTTGCGAGTCGATACCGAAAGGAACGAAAGTTGAGGTGGAGCCGTTTTGCGGCATCTTTTTTGAGCCAGTTTGTGTCTTCAAGGGCTTTAATGAGCAGATCTTTTTCGATTTTCCCGATCAGACCTTCGAGATCAAGTCCTTCTTGGGGGATGCGTGCAGGGACGGGAATCCCCTGGGTGCTTTTCATGAGGTTTCCTCCAAAATCTTCTGGCAAGAGGATCTTGTTCGAAGTCAAAGCTAAGGCCCGTTCGAGTACATTTTCTAACTCTCTGACATTGCCTTTCCATTCATGCTGACTCAGCAGACGAAGGGCCTCTGGCGAAAAACCTTCTACTGATTTTCCGAGGGATTCATTGTATTTTTTTCGAAAATAATCGGCCAAAAGAGGCACGTCTTCCGGGCGTTCTCGAAGCGGCGGAAGGTGGATGGGAATGACGTCCAAGCGATAATAAAGGTCTTCGCGGAACTTGCCCTCAGCGATGAGATCTTCAAGGTTTTTATTGGTTGCCGCGATAATACGAATATCGATCTTGATTTCTTTTGTGCCGCCAACACGTCTGAGTTCGCGCTCCTGTAATACACGCAATAGTTTGACTTGTATGGCAAGTGAGGTTTCTCCAATTTCATCCAAAAGAATACTGCCTTTATCGGCGGTTTCAAACAGTCCTGGTTTGTTCCCAATGGCCCCTGTGAAAGAACCTTTCATGTGACCAAAGAGTTCACTTTCGAGTAGGGTTTCAGGCAAAGCGCTACAGTTGACGGTGACAAAAGAGTTATCTTTTCGGCTGCTGTTATAGTGAATGGCGCGGGCGATGAGTTCTTTGCCGGTGCCTGATTCCCCTGTAATGAGGATATTGCTTTTATTGTCCGCGACTTTTTCAACCAAGTCGAGCACTTTTCGCATGCCTCCGCTTCTTCCGATAATTTGTGTGAAATCTGCTTGTGATTTGAGTTCGCGACGGAGTTGGCGGTTCTCTTGCCGTAGGGTTTTACGTTCCAAGACATTTTTGACGACGAGTTTGACCTCGTCGATCTGAAAGGGTTTGGTCAGATAATCGTAAGCCCCCTCTTTCATGGCTTCGATTGCGGTTTCTGTGGAGGCAAAAGCGGTCATCATGACGGTTGCGGTTTCAGGGGAACTCAGCTTCAGGTTTTTGAGGAGGCTGAGTCCATCCATTTTGGGCATTTTGATATCTGTAATCACCAAATCTGCCCCTTCTTTTTCAATGAGAGACAAGGCGTTTAAGCCATCTTCAGCCGTAAGACAGTCGTAGCCTTCTTTTTTGAGCACGATGGAGAGGAAGTCGCGCATGCTTTTTTCATTGTCGACGATGAGGATTTGGCTCATTCGGAATTCTCCTTGTGAATCCCGCTTGTGCTGAGATGGACGCTGTCGATATCTTCGAAGCGGTTTTCAGTTTCTTGATCGTTTTCTGAGTTTTCAAAGTGTTCCTCAGTGTAGGGCATAACATCTGTGGACGAAAAAGGCAGACGAACCCTAAACGTCGTTTCTTTGTCTTGACTCTCAACCGAGATTTTTCCTCCATGTTCTTCGATGATGCGCTGAACGATGGCAAGCCCGAGTCCTGAACCCATGTTTTTTGTCGTGTAAAATGGTTTGAATATATTGGAAAGGTCTGATTCTTCAATGCCTATTCCCGTATCTCTGAAACAGATTTCGAGGAAATCTTCGTCAGCGTGATGAGGGTTTTGTCCACGCCGAAGTGAAAGCGTCAATGTGCCGCCTGTTTCCATGGCTTGATGGGCATTATTACCTAGATTCCAAAAGACTTGTTTCATTTGGTCTGGATCGACAAAGGCCAGTAGCGGTTTCGGGTTTTCTTCAAGGACAATCTTGATCTGATGACTGTAGGCGGGATTATTTTGAAGGAGTTGCACGGTTTCCGATAGAAGTATTTGTAGGTTAACCCATTCACGTTGTGGGGGAAGAGGTCTGGCAAAGCGCAGGAACTGTGTGACAAAGGTATTTAATCTTTTGGATTCTTTGATTGCAATTTCCATGAGTCGGATATTTTCCCCACTGAGATGCAATTCATTTTGCAGGACTTGAATGGATCCGCTCAAAGAAGCCAGAGGGTTTCGGATTTCGTGGGCCATACCGGCGGCCATCTCTCCAATCGTGGCGAGTCGTTCTTTATAATGGATGGCCTCTTCTAGATTTCGGATCTCGGTGAGATCCTGAAAGGTTCCGATGATACCGGTCTGTGTGCCTTGCTCATTTCTTAAGGCAGAAATAGTGACGCCCAACAGACAGGTTTCTCCCGAAGGGTTTTTCATTTTACCCTCAAAGCGTTGTGGTCTTCCGGTTGCCGAAAGATCTTTGAAGCGATTTTGGATATCTTGCCAGCAAAAGTGTTCCCACCAGGTTTTTCCGATGACCTCTTCAGAGCGGAATCCTGTGATTTCTGTCGCAGACCGATTAAAAGATGTGATTTGTCCGTCCAGGTTTGTGGTAATGAGCCCACTGGGCATACTGTGCACGATGTCTTCATGAAAGACCCGCAGATCTAAAAAACCAATCTCTTTTTCACGTAGCCGAGTTGCCAGACGACCACTTAAGGTTCCAACGGTAAAAAAGGCAATACTGTAAAGAAAGACGCCATAAGAGATCTCTTTCTCTCCCAGGAAGGGTGTATCTTCAAAGGGCGTGATCCGAGTGGCCTGAAAAAAGGCCATTCCGGCAAAGAGGATACTGGAAGCCCCTGCCATAAAAATGCCACCGGGGTGATGAAAAAAAATTGCTGCTGAAACAATCGTGATAATCAATAAAAAGGGAAAGGGGCTGCCGAGTCCACCCGTCACAGAGATGAGGATGATTTCCAAGAGGAGATCTACTGCGAGCTGAAATAAGACAAAGGTTTCCGAAGGGGGTTTGATTTTAAGGAAAAGGGCGTAAGCGATGCTGAGACTGTAGGTGACGCCAATGAGGAAATAAAAAGTTTGAATGGTGAGTGCTGTGCTCGGGCTTTCGAGCCGAAGTAAAAGCGGCAGCCCCAAAAAAAGTGTGGCCATGATGAGTCGAATTCGCATCATGGTCTGGATACGTTTGAGGAAAAAGGCGTCTGTTTTCTGGATAGAAGGGCTCATCCTTAAAAAGCGTTTCCTTGTGATAAGGTCCCAAATCTCCTGTCAGAGAGTTTTAGGATCTGTGATTTTCCTCCTCTTGTTGTGACTAGCCCACAATAGATGCCATTTCAAAGATGGGGAGATACATCGCAATGACAATGGTTCCGATGGTAAGGCCCAGGAAGACCATCATTAAGGGTTCGAGCATGGAGGTGAGTGTGGCTACGGCGGAATCCACTTCATCGTCGTAGAAATCGGCGATTTTCCCCAGCATGTTGTCGATGGCTCCCGTGGTCTCGCCCACCGCGATCATTTGAACCACCATGGGTGGAAAGACAGGTTCTTTTGAGAGGGGATCCGCAATGGTCTTTCCTTCGCTGATACTCGTGCGTGCCCTCATGATGGCTTTTTCCACAACCTTATTGCCGGAGGTTTTTGCAACGATTTCTAGGCCTTCGAGAATAGGAACCCCACTCGAGATTAAGGTGCCGAGGGTGCGTGTGAATTTAGCGATACTGGCTTTTTGGATAAGATCCCCGACCACGGGCATTTTTAGGGCCAGCCTGTCGAGATTAAAATGGCCTTTTGGGGTTTTGTAGTATTTTTTAATCGCAAAAGCGAATCCCCATCCCGCAGCAAGCATATAGAGGATGTTGTGCTGAATAAATTCGCTGATATCGATGACCATTTGAGTCAATCCGGGGAGCTGGCCGCCAAAGTCAGTAAACATTTTGGCAAAAATAGGGATGACAAAGACCATGAGCACGATAATCACAGCCACTGCAACGACGAGAATAGTGATGGGATAGACCATGGCCGATTTGATCTGTTTTTTAAGTTTCATGGCCTTTTCCATGTATGCTGAAAGGCGGTTCAAAATGGTATCTAAAATACCGCCTGTTTCCCCAGCAGCGACCATGTTGACATAGAGCTCGTCAAAAACATTGGGATGTTTTCTGAGGGCATCTGCGTAGGTGGAGCCACTTTCAACATCGCCCCGGACGGTATTGATCGCTTTCGCGAGTGTTGGATGTTCAGATTGGCTGCCTAAAATTTCCAGACACTGAACCAAGGGCAAACCCGCGTCGATCATCGTTGCAAATTGGCGGGTGAAAATAACGATGTCTTTGTCTGTGACTTTTTTTTCACCAAAAGAAATATTAAATTCTTTTGCTTTCTTTTTAACCGAAGTGACGAGGATCTGTTCTTTTTGCAGGATACCCATCACCTCATCACGGGTTTCGGCAACAAGCTCTCCTTTTTTGATTGTTCCCTGCCGTGTTTTTCCCGTCCATGCAAAAGTGGCCATGAATAAAACCTCCTTGTTCCTTTAGGAACCTCTAATCAAGCCAGACATAATTAGAGATTCCTTTACTGATAGCGGATCTTGCTATTTCTTTGTCCTAAATTTGTGCGCGCTTCGGCTAGACCGGTTCCCGCTCCTGGTATTCCCCCTCTGTTGCGTTGCATTAAGGAGGTGAGTTCGTCGGTGTTATCAGATCGTCCCATGGCTTCTTCGAGCGAAATTTTACCTTCCAAGACTAATTTGCTGAGGGACTGGTTCATGGTTTGCATCCCATTTTGACCTTGGCCTGTCTGCATGGAGGAGTAGATTTGATGCACTTTGTCCTCTCTGATGAGGTTGCGAATGGCGGGTGTGGGAACCATGACTTCTAAGGCCATTATTCGGCCTTGTCCATTTTTTTTTGGAATGAGTTGTTGGCAGAGCACACCTTCGAGTACCATTGAAAGCTGGGCTCGAATTTGAGGTTGCTGGTGGGCGGGAAAAACGTCAATGATTCGGTTCATTGTTTGCGCAGAAGAATTGGTGTGTAGGGTTCCAAAGGTGAGGTGTCCCGTTTCCGCAAGTGTGAGTGCCGCTTCCATTGTTTCAAGGTCTCGTAATTCTCCAATGAGAACCACGTCTGGATCTTGGCGCAGAATATATTTAAGGGCTGTTTTAAAGCTTTTTGTATCCGAGGTGACTTCACGCTGATTCACAATGCATTTCTTGTGCGGATGCAGAAATTCAATAGGGTCTTCAACGGTAATAATATGTTCATGTCGGTTTTGATTGATTTCGTCGATCATTGAGGCCAATGTGGTTGATTTTCCGCTTCCCGTAGGCCCCGTAACAAGGACCAGACCTCGTGGTTTTTTGACAAATTCTTGGACCGAGGAAGGAAGCCCTAAATCGCTAAAAGACTGGACTTTGAAGGGGATGGTTCTGATTGCGCCAGAAACCGCGCCGCGTTGAATAAATACATTTCCCCTAAATCGACTCAATCCTTTTAGGCCAAAAGAAAAATCCAGCTCATTTTCTTCCTCAAAACGGTGTTTTTGCGTATCGGTTAAGACACTGTAGAGCAACTGTTTTGTTTCAGTCGGTGTAAGTGGCGTCCCCTCTACAGGCGTAAGATGCCCATTTAAACGAATCATGGGGGGGGCACCTGTCGTGATGTGTAAGTCAGAAGCCCCTTTTTCGATCATCGTTTGAAGCAGTTGATGTAGGTTTGCCATTACTTCTCCTTCGGCCGTGTTTAATCTACGTCTGACATTGTATTGGCGAGTACTTCTTCAATGGTGGTGACGCCCTCGAGCACTTTTTCCAGGCCGGACATCCGCAAGGTTTTCATTTTTTCCGAAACGGCCTGCGTCTTGATCTCTTCGGTGGTGGCCCCTTGTAATATGAGCTCTCGGATCTTGCTTTTGATGGGCATGACCTCATAGAGGGCGACACGTCCTTTATAGCCTGTTTGTGTACATTTGTCGCATCCTTTTCCCTTATAGACGACCAATTCTTCAAGGTTTTTTTGCCGAAAGCCAGCTTCTTCCAGGGCTTCGATTGCGACAGGGTCAACCGCTTTACACTGTGTACAAATACGCCGGGTCAGTCGCTGGGCGAGAATAAGAATGACGGAAGACGCGACCAGAAAGGGTTCGATCCCCATATTCAGAAGACGGTTAATGGTTCCCGGTGCGTCATTTGTGTGGAGGGTTGAGAGCACGAGATGGCCTGTGAGTGCCGCTTTAACCCCGATTTCTGCTGTTTCATAATCTCGAATTTCACCGACCATGACCACATCAGGATCCTGACGCAGGAAGGAGCGTAGGGCCGCGGCAAAATTGAGTCCGATTTCGTCTTTCATTTGAACCTGATTGATGCCGAGCAGGTTATATTCGACAGGATCTTCAGCCGTCATAATATTGATTTCCTGGGTGTTAATGGTGCTTAAAGCCGAATAAAGCGTTGTCGTTTTTCCACTTCCTGTGGGGCCCGTGACCAGCACCATGCCGTAGGGTGATTTTACGGCGGTATTAAAATTATCGAGGGCAGTGGGTTCAAAGCCAAGTTTTGTCAAATCAAAAGTCAGATTGCCTTTATCTAAAATACGCATCACCACCTTTTCCCCAAAAAGGCAGGGCAGGGTGGAGACGCGGAAATCGACTTCTTTCTTCTTTCCCAGTTTCAATTTTATACGACCATCTTGTGGCAGACGACGTTCTGCAATATCGAGTTTTGACATGATTTTTAGACGAGAAACGACGGCATTTTTGATCTTGGTCGGCAAATTCATGATCGTTCGCATTACCCCATCGATTCTGAGACGGATACGAAAGACGGTTTCAAAGGGTTCGACGTGGATATCGCTTGCACCGACTTTAATGGCATTGACCAAAACGCCGTTTACGAGCTTGACAATGGGAGCGGCGACATCTTGTATGCCACTCTCTTCCTCTTGTTCATCGACGACATCTACGTCTTCTAAAGCGTCGCCGACAACGGTGTCAAAGTCTTCAACGGAGACCAATGCACCGTCTTGTTTCTCGTCCATGAAATCATCTTCCATCTCGTCGCCCAGGGTATAATCTTTGGCTTCGATGGAAAAATTTTCTTCTTTTTGGGGAGTTGCTGCCGCTCCTCCACCGTAAAATGTTTGAATGGTTTTAATGACTGTGGATTCTGTTGCGATGACGGGTTCAATATTGTAACCCGTCATAAATTTGATGTCATCGATGGCAAAAACATCACTGGGGTCAATCATGGCAATGCAAAGGGTTGCCCCCCGTCGTTTGATGGGAATAATCCGATATTTTTTGACCAACTCCAAGGGGACCAGCTTGATGACATCGGGATCAATATTTGTTGTTGTGAGGTCAACAGAGGGCAGGCCATATTGTCGACTCAAAAAATCAAGTAGCTTGATTTCGTCTATAAATCCGAGACGCACAAGGACACTGCCGAGACGCCCTCCTTTTTTTGATTGTGCGAGCAAGGCTTTTTGGGCTTCTTCTTCGGTGATCAGTTGGGCTTTGACGAGCATTGTGCCGAGACGGTCAGTAATCAATGACAGGACTCCATACAAGCGTGGATTAAAATAAAAAGGACCCTTTCAAGGGTTTTTTCAGACGATCTCTGCCCTTAATCAGCGGCCGGGGATGGACAGAGGACAAAATAATCCACAAAGCGGTGCTGAAAAAAGCTTATCCGATGTTTTGGGGGCTGTCAATAAAGGGCAAGGTCTGAAACTGCCTTAAAGAAAACCCCTGATTCTTCCAAAAAACAAGGGCGATGGGAGAAAGATATTATGCGGAAGGTTTGTCTTTTGAAAAGGCTTGCCAGAGGGCTTGTCCCATGATTTTTGTGGGTGCTTTGAGACCTGTCCAAATTTCAAAGGCCAGTGTGCCTTGATGAAGCAACATGCCCAGACCGGGAACGGTGATCGCGCCTCTTTCTTTGGCTGCAAGCAAAAGTGGGGTTTCATAAGGGCGATAAATGAGGTCAGCCACGACCCATTCTGCATTGATTTTCGAAATCGTAAAGGGCAGGATATCTTCTTTCTTCATGCCGAGTGGTGTGGTGTTAACAAGCAGAAGCGGTTTTTCTGTTTGTAGGGAGATTTCTGCTCCAGGGGTGTAGGCCCTTGCGGTGATTGTGTTCTGAGTGGCGCACTTTCTAAGGCGATTTGCGAGATCTTCTGCTGCAATTGGACGTCGGGCGCAGATATGGATCTCACGGCTTCCTGCTGCCAGTAATGCCATGGCCACACCCTTTGCGGCACCCCCTGCACCGATGAGCAGGATGGCCCGTTTTGCAGGATCGATACCTGCTTCGAGCAAAGATGCGACAAAACCTAAACCGTCGGTATTAAAGCCAATCAGGCGGCCACCCTCATTTTTGATGGTATTGACTGCCCCAATTTTTTGCGCGACGGAATCAATTTCATCCAGATAAGGCATGATCTTTTCTTTATGAGGGATCGTGACGTTGAGGCCTTGTATGTTAAGCACGCGGATAGCGTGCACGGCTTCTTTGAGGTGATTTGGCCTAATGTGAAAGGGGAGATAGACATGGGGTAGATTAAGGGCTTGAAAGGCGGCATGGTGCATTTGTGGGGAAAGACTGTGGTGGATTGGGTCACCAAAGATGCCAAAAACCTTTGTTTCGGATGAAGGCGAAACAAAGGGGCTCACTGAAGCGTGCTCAAGACGCCGAGCCCTTCGTCGATACCGCACTGTGCGAGAGGACTTTCTTTGGGAGACCCTGCCAGTATTTTGAGTATTTCGATAAAGCTTTTGGCATCAGAGGGGACAATATGCACCGGAATATCTAAGGCTTCTCGAATGTCGTCTGGATTGGTGCTGTCTAAGAAGCTATGCTGGGTTTCGGCCAACATGACATCTGGAATCAATAATACGTCCAAGCCGCTATGGGTTTGCTGCGTTTTTTTATTGCGCACGGCTTGAATGATGTCTCCACCCGTGATCAATCCTGCCACGGTGACGGAATCGCCAAAAAAAAGATTATCGACTTCGATAACCTCAAAATAAATATTGTCCGTTTTCACTTTTTTAAGGCAGTTTTTTAAAAAAGCGGCAAAAGAGCTCCCTGTGACCAGTATAAAACGAACCGGAGCACTTGCGGATAAAACCTCTGAAAAATCAGCCTGCTCAAAAGTTTCCTTAAAAAGGGGCAACATGCCGACACCATTTTCGAGTTGTCGAAGTGTCCCGTAGGTCTCAAGGGGTGGGAAAGGCACGTCACCGATAACGTACCATTCATCGGCGGCAAAAACAAAGGGCTCATGCAGTTCTTTTTTTAAACGGGTTTGCCAGGAATCGACTAGGGCGATGAGTTTTCGTGCGTACGCGGCGTCCACGGTTTTGACCTCAGGTAGCCCGACACGATGACGGGTAAGGCCCACAGGCACGACAGCCAGGGATTCAACGCCCGGATGACGATCGGCCAATTCTCGAATGCTTTTTGTGAGGTAGTCTTCATCGTTTAAGCTGGGGCAAAGCACAATTTGTGTATGCATTGAGATTTGATTTGAAATCATTTCGTCAATTTCGCCTAAAATGGGTCTGGCTCTTGGATTTTCCAAGAGCTCTTTTCGGAGTTCCTCATCTGTTGTATGTACCGAGATATAGAGTGGACTCATTTTTTGTTCAAAAATCCGGGCCTTGTCTTTGCGGGAGAGGTTGGTTAGCGTAATATAATTGCCAAAAAGAAACGAAAATCGGTAGTCTTCGTCACGGATGTAGAGGGCTTTTCGTTCTCCTTCGGGCATCTGATCCACAAAGCAGAAGAGGCATTTATTGGGACATTGGCGAATTTTCATCTCTTCTGTTTGGATGCCTAAATCCTCATCAAGTTCTTTTTCAATATCGACTTCCCAAACTTCATTATTACTTTTTGAAATTTCGAGTAAGAGTGCTTCCTCTCCCACTAAAAAGCGGTAGTCGAGCAGATCCTTGATTATTGTGCCATTAAGACTTAGCAGGCGATCACCGGCTTGCATCCCGACTTCCTCAGCGATGCTTCCTTCTTCGACTTCGGTGATTAAGAGTCCTTTGTGTGCCATAAATCTTTCTCTAATATTAAGTGATAAATAAAACCTGAGATTATAAGGACTCAATTTAGATGAAGTCAATGTAAGGGGTTTTTCGTCCGGTTTTTGTTCCCTTGATAGTTTTCAACATGAAATGTGGGGAAGCTGTGGATAAGTCTCGCTCTTTTTATAGAAAGGTCTCGAATTTTAAAGAGAAAGAGCACGGTGCCCAATTTGAGGGCAGCCTTTTTTATATTAAAAGATGGAACAGAACTTGAGTCAATTTAGGGCATTTTGTCTTAAGGAGGCGATGATCAAGTCTAGGTTGACTTATTTTTGGATGGGGTGCTAGCATCAGATGGTCTCGCAGCCCACCTCAGTTCAAAGCCTGTGTTCTGTTTTTAAAAAGCGACGAAGTGTCTTGGTCCAACCCTATGAAAAAAATCATCGTCATATTTTTTGTGTTACTCACGGCCTGTTCGGGTGTCTCTGTTTCTTCTGAAGCGCCCTCAGAATCGAAAGCATCACAAACAGAAAGCGCTTCTTCACATTATGTTCCTCAAGCGCCACCTCCCAGCAAAAGGAAAGAGATCGGACGGCAGTTTATACACGCGGCTCTGCAAGAATATGAATTTGTCACCGATTATGAAGTCGTGAGCCAAATCAATCGCATTGGGAAAGACATTCTTCAGGCGATGGGAGAAGATCCTGAAAACTTTCACTTTTTTATTGTGCGTCAAAATCAGCTCAATGCCTTTGCCGTGCCGGGAGGGTACATCTTCTTTTTTGATGGCTTATTGAAAGAATTGGGGTCGATTGATGCCTTGGCAGGTGTGATGGCCCATGAGATCGCTCATGTGCAGCGGGATCACTTTTTTAAGGATCAAAAAAAGATTTCTGCCATCAATTTGGCAACGATGGCTTCTTTAATTTTGGCCGGTCTTACCGGTAAAAATATTGGTGCAGCAGGGGTCATCGGCTCAGGAATCAATATTTCCACGCAACTCAAGTTTAGCCGAAAAAATGAGGAGGACGCAGATCTTTTTGCCATAAAATATTTAAAACAGACGGATTATAATCCTTTGGGTCTGGCTGAATTTTTTGAAACCCTTTCTTTTTATGCGGGTTTTACACGGGGGACTCAAGTCCCCTATTTTTCGACCCATCCGGGTTTGAGTGAACGTCGCTTCATGGTTGAAACCTTAATGAAAGATTTACCTGTAAAAAAGAAAACCCCCGATGTTTCTACGATAGATTGGCGTAACGACTGGGGGAGGCTACGTGCCATCCTTGGTGTCGCAGGTAAAACGTCTCTTTCTGAAAATCTGAGTGATGAAGAAGGATTATCCGAGCAGAGCACAGAGCGTGCAGCCCTTGGGCGAAAGTCCTATTTATCGGCTTTGGCGGCGTCTCGCAGGGGTGAACTTCAAGCGGCCAGTCGAGATTACCAATCTGCGATTGAATCAGACCCGACTCAGGCAATTTATCATGCGGATCTTTCGAATGTATGGATGCAGTTGCAAAAGGCTGATTTAGCCAAGGCTGCGGCCCTAGAAAGCATCCGTCTTTCAGAGGATCACGCAATTCCTTATCTCGTCTTGGGTATGATCGCGCAGTCTGAATCCGATCATAAAGCAGCGGTCAAATATCTGGAATCTGCAAAAAACCGCGCGCCGGATCATGCCTTCATTTCCCTGCAGTTGGCGCGTTCTTATTACGCGATTAAAATTCCAGCCAAAGAGAAATTTTATTTAGGTCGCTACCATCGCTTAAAACTCGAACCTGAAAAAGCCATGCTGAACTTTCAAAATGCCCTGAGTCTTCTAGATGACCGTAGCCCGCTGGCCTTTATCACAAAACGAGAAATGGACGAAATCGCCTTGCACGGGGTGTAGGACGTTCTTAAAGAAGCCATGCAACGGGAAAGAACAATTTTCCTACGACACAGAAAACAAGTGAAACCTGGGTCTCGCCTGTTTCCTCTTATTTGTTGGATCATCTCTTGGGCGGATTCTTTGTTCTCTTCCAGCGAGTTGATCGCTTCTGGAAATAAGACAATTTCATCCCCCTACATTTAGGGGCTTGATCTTATGTCCCATAATGATACGCTGCGATAGGTTGATTCATGTCTGAAGGTAGAAAAAAGCCGAATATTTCGAAAGATCAGGCGAGACGTCTCTTCCGAGAGGCTTTTGAAAATGGTTCAGTTAATCTAACAAAACACGCGAGAGAACGCATAAAACAGCATAATGTAACCACACAAATACGATGAATCTGGCCTAAAAAATGTTTTACTCATGAATATTACAATCTATCTCTGTTCTTCTTGTGGTGAGAGCGAAATAGAAATTCCTCACATGGAGGAACTGCATCTTCTATTAGCTTTTTTTATTGTATTTCAACCTAAGTCTCTGCAAGCCGATGAGATTCGATACCTCCGTAAGTACCTTGACTACTCACAGGAAGAATTCGCGTCGAAGCTGGGCGTTACACGTGTTACTGTCACGCGATGGGAGACAGGCAGCACAATTAGGAAAGATCGAGATAAGCATATACGACGGCTCTTCTTTGACAAAAAAGGAGGGCAATTGAATAAGATTCCTGAAATAAAAAGACTCCTCTCTGCACTCCTTGATAACCTCCCCGAGAATAAAGGCAAGAAGCGGATTCGTCGAGAAGATTGGGTTCCCGATTCAGATTGCGTCCCTGCTTAAAACCCCCTTCTCAGATGCCAGACGAGTCAATGCCAAAATTGGATTTTTCTACTCGACTTGATATGTCAAGATCAACTAGAAATGCCGCCTCCTGTGTGAATTTATCAAAACCTTTTAATCTCTCAATGATTTCTGGAATATCAACGGAATCTAAGTTTTTCAAAGCAAGCCAGCTTTTGAAGGTTTCTCAGTGAAATTTCTGCACACCCGTATTCGTGTTGGCGCACTTCAGCGCTCGATTGACTTTTACTGTAAACACTTCGGATTTCAAATCAAAAACCGTTCAAAGCGTTCCCCCTCTGGCAATCACGTCGTCCATCTGGAACTGCCTGGAAATGCCCATCAACTCGAATTGACTTGGTCAGCGGATTATGAGGTCAAAGTCCCCGAAGACCTCATGCATCTGGCCATTGGCGTCGATGATTTGATTGCCTTCTGTCATCAGCTTGAAAAAGGAGGGATCGAAATCTGGCCGAACAATTGGCAAAAGGAATTTGTCTCTGGAAAAAGGATGGCTTTTATTGATGATCCCGATGGGTATGAGATTGAATTACTTGAGGGAGAACCTTCGTCTTTTTTAGAAGAAACATCATAAGTATCCCAAAGAAGAGGTCACTGCCCAGCGACAATCGGTTTCTCGCCAGACTTAATCAGAGGTTTTTTTAAGTTATTATTTGAAATCAAATGTTCTGAAGTACGTACGGCCCAAAGCAGGCCCAGGTGTGCAGGCAGCGCGAGCGCAATCAACTCGCCATTGACTTGATCAAAAACAGGGATGATCTGCATTACAAGACCGAGCAAAGAAAGTCCGGTCACGGCATAGAGGAGTTTAATGCCCATCTGAGGAAGACGTCCACGAATCAGGAAAATCAAAAAATACCCCAACAAAACCAGAGACAGGGGGTTAAATTGTAGAATATTTTCGTTCCAATGACCAAAACGGTGTTCAGTTAAAAACCACACGATAAGAATAATCGTGCCCAGCAAACCAGAGACAAGAGACCAAAGGATGCCAAACAAGGCCAAGAACAGACGGGCGAGTCTTCGTTTTACGACCGTCAAATAACCCAAAAAAGCAAAAAAAACTCCGAAAGATGCACTCAGGGGCAGATAAAAAGAAAGATAGGATTTGATCTGCTCCGGCTCTTTGGTTTTTGTCGAATTAAAAATAAATTTGTCCGAACGCACAAGCGACTGGCCGTCTAGCAATTTTATTTCATTGAGATGACGTCTGAGTGACATCGGGGTAAACATATCCTTCCAAATGGATATTTCATCATCCGCCGGATGTCCCAAACCCAAGTGGATGCCAAAATAGGCCAGAGGGATATTTTGTAGGAGCCTTCGGGTATTGGAGCGAAAGGTTTTCCCACTCCCTTTATCCTCACTGGCTTTTTTTATGACGCCCCCCAGTACATGATCCAGGGCATCCCGCGCACGTGTCGAGCAATTGTCTAAATAATAGTCATAGCGATAAATGCGATGGCCTTCGCTGTCATTTTTTTCCAAAAAGGCCAACAAGGCATTTTTTTGATCGGCATTCAGGTTAATCTCCTGAAGCCAAATATCGCGGTCACTTTGCATGGTGAATTGAAAAAAAGAAGGCGAGTCAACACTGCCGATGGAATAATCCATGTAGCCCTGTAAAAACTTGGGCCAGAAGTTGTCTGATTGAAAATCAAACAGCCCCCAGTGGTAGACCTGGTCAATCCCATTTTCAGGATCACGAATCCAAAGACCGTTGTGCCCAAAACGCTCCCAAACCAAGGCCCCGGGGCCGATGGTCACCAGCAAAACCTCAGCATTTGGCCCAAGTCGAGCGTTTCTCGGCTGTGCCAAAACGTTAGGAATCTGAGCGAAAACAAACCAAAGGAGAAGGAAAATCAAGATGTGTTTCGTATTCAAATCAACCTCAAGAACAGTCTGCGGCGTCAAAGAAGCTCTGATTAAGTCTGAGTGAATTTTTCAAGAGATAAAACCTTTATCCCTCGCACCGCAAAATAAATAGTTGCCCTTTTTACCTTTCTCATAAAGCGCTGTCAAGAAAACACTGCATCTTCAGGTTTTTGTTTTTTGACCTTGACCCAAGTGACAGAAGTGGCCC